>Ga0335077_10005267_pt1 | contig 15851 bp, 13 predicted proteins | sample Lox_Sample_31_FD_207151 | JGI IMG/M metagenome (GOLD analysis project Ga0335077, IMG submission 207151) | Soil microbial communities from Loxahatchee National Wildlife Refuge, Florida, United States - Lox_Sample_3.1 | ecosystem: Environmental > Terrestrial > Soil > Wetlands | place: USA...
CGAGGCTGATTTAGCGGCGGCGCAAGAGCATATCGCCCTGGCTCGGCGGCAGGGCGAACGGGAATTCAACCGCCTGATTCGCCAGTGGCATCCGCAAAACAAATTCTTCCTGCTTTTTCCAGTCACCGATCCATTTACTGCTGGCGCTGAAGTACACCCACCCCGAGTCTTCCGGATGGGCTGGATCGAGCCGGAGGGTCCGCAGGCTGCGCGCATCCAGAAACGCCAGCATGTCCGAGGTATTTTTTAGATGGTCCTGCAATGCGGATTCCAGTTCTGCTTTCTTCTCTGGATGCTTGCGAATGTCACGCTCGGTGGCTTTAGCGAATTGATCAGAGTCTGCGCGAAACCTGGCCGCGAGTTCGTCCGGATCAAGCGTGGAATGAACATCGCGCGAGTGTTTCACAAATTCCAGTGTGATGGCGTGGGGGTTGAGCGCAAGAGAATCCTTGCCGCGATAGCGCAGAGTCAGGAGCACGGTGAAGATAGGCTCGGTGCGGCGGCCGGCTTTCTGGAGTTCGAGAGCGTCGACGGCCAACACGATGCCGAAATCGTGGGTCCAGATGCCATAGCGGTAACGGCCATCGTCGTCGGCGCTGAAGGTGCAGCCGAGTTGGCCTTCCGTCCAGCGCAGAATTGTTGCTGCTGGCTTGTCGTGCGGAGAAATTGCCCAACTCGCCGACAGCAGCAGCGCCGCTAACAGCGATCCTCCGACGAGTTGGCGAGTTCTGGGCACGTGTTCGTTCCCAGTGTAGTACTTGTGCGGCGGATCAACCTTCGGCCTGGCCGTCACCATTTCGCCTAAGCGGAAACCGTCCAGCCTCAGCGTGGCCATGCAAACAGATTGCTACTCTGCTAGGATTGTGAACACATTGACCCTCTGATTGCCCCTACTGTCTTGGGTTTGGCAGGGAGCAGTTTGAAATAGAAGTGCGGCAGCAAATAGTTCCTACTCTACCGACTGGCCGGGTATGGGTATGGTGTAGGAGCCACGCTTGAGTCATCCTTATCGCCGGGTGCGTAAGCGCAGGTCCAGCAGATCGATTTACCGCAGGCGGGTGCGCCGGGCGGCGGCTGCGCTGGCGGTCCTGACCGTTCTGGTGACGACCATTTTGGGGCTGTCGTTCCATCTGCCTTCCCACTGGAATTCACCCTCTAACCAGTTGCCAAGCCAATGGGAGCAGGGGGACTTGAGCCAAAACCTGGCGGCGCTGGCAGCCACGTCGGTGTCCGCCCCGGTCCCGCCTCCGCGGCGAGTCGTATATCCCTATTCCGTGGTTGCGGGGGGAATCCAGGCTCCGCAAGAACTGCGCGAGGTGAGTGAGCATGATCAGGTGGTCGGCCTGCATTACGCGGGATTCGATTTTCAGAATGCCCGCATGATTGAGCTGCAGGAAGCCAGACTGGTGTACTTGTCGTATCGCATCGGCGACCGGATTTTCTGGACCAAGCGCAAGGTGAGTTTGCGCAAAGGCGAAAAGCTGATCACCGACGGAAAGATTACCGCCCGCGCTCGCTGCGCCAATCAGATTTCCCCGGTCGCCGTGGAGGCGATCTCACCTCAGGAACCGCCTCTGGAAAAATTCGAGGAACCGATCCTGATGGCCGGGAGCGCAATCCAAATTCCGTTTCCCGAAGCAACCTTGCCAGAGGGCCCGCAGCCCATTGCACCGTTGAATCCCATCCCCAGTGGCGGATTTCCGCCGTTCTTCCCGCCGCCGGTCCCTGTCCCTGTCTGCCCGCCAGCCAAAAGGACGAAGAAAGGCGCGGCGGAATTGGCGAAAGCCATTCCCTGTACTACGCCCCCATCTCCGGTTCCTGAGCCCAGCACAATCTTGCTGGTGGGGTTAGGAATTGCAGGAATTTATCTGCGGTATGGGAAGTCTGCCGCGCGGGGGATCGAACGAATCGAACTCTAACTCTAGTTCATGTTGGGGACGGTCGCGCTGGTGACAATCTGGGTGAGCGCAATGGTAGAGCCAGGCACCAGCAATTGAATGACACTGTTGAAATGCCATTGATAGGGATACGAGATCGTGACCTGGGTGCAGGCGATATAGGGGCTGTTAGGAAGCGGATTGGGAGACCCGTAGGCTGAAGTCAGCAAGCTGCAAGTTGGAGGACCGGAGCCAGTGCCTGCGTTGCTTTCCGGATCCTTCGCGATGGTTAAAGACAAGGTGGTTCCGCAGCCGGTTGCTTTGTAGACCCAGGGCGGGCCGGCGGTGGGAATGGCAGCGGTGCCCAGCCCACAGTCGTTGATCTTACTGTTGACCAGATAGGCGTCCACGAGGTAGCGAACAGCGTCGATGGAAGGCGGCGCAGTGCCGGCGGCAAGATCATTGGTGGGCTGGCTGGCGCCGAAGCGTGCGCCTTCGCGAACGGCGGCATTCAGTTCCTGCTTCTGATTGAAGGCCCCTCCAAAATCAAAAATACCGACCACCAGCACCACCAGCAAGGGAAGAGCAACAGCAAACTCGGCCAGCGAGGATGCCTCGACAGAAGCGGACAAACCCGCACCTGAGCGAAGAGCAGCGTGGGTCGCGCCTCGCGGTCGAGGGTGGACCATCAATACTCTCCTTTCATTTGCACATTCACTTTGAGGGTGATCTGTTGCATGTTCAGGGAAGTGAATGGCAGCCAGAATTGATAGGGGTACTGGAAGCTAACTGCCACGCCGCAAACCGGAGGGCCGGGACTTACTGCCGGCGTGATCTGCACATTGTTGCAGGTTCTAATGGTGCTACTAGCACCCGTGCAGTTGCTGGTCGTGTTGCCGCTGCAGAAGTTCAGGGCAGGCGCGTAGGCCTGGATTTGGGTGGGATCTACGTGGGAGGCGTTCATCAGGTTGGTAATGATGGTCGGCGCCTGGGTACTCAAAACGCTGCCATTACCGCAAGTGGCGCAGGTTTGTGCCGCGCCCGCGCGGGCCGCTTGTTGGGCGGCGTGGTTGATGGTGGCGTAAATATTGAAAGCGCGGCCAAACCAATAAATCCCCAGCAGCATCATGAACACGAGAGGCAACACCAGAGCAGCTTCTGCGACCTGGGAAGCAACACTCGCGGCGAGAAGGTCTCTCGTCCATCGCTTAGGCATAGGCGGGCTGTGGTGATCGATCAGGCCGACCTCCAAAACTGTCCCGCCGCGTAGAGAATGACCGCGATGGCGGCGGCTACCCCGAACGGTATCTTGAGAGCCTCCGGGTTGTCGAGAGAAACTTCGGGGCCCGGCAGATGGAAACTGAAGACCGCAGCCAGCATGCGTGCGATGTTGCGCAGAGTTTGTCCCATGCGCCGTTTCCAGATCACAAGGATCAACGCCATCAAGCCGGCCACCAACAACGTGGCAAACAGGACCGCGATCAGGCGCTGGGGTCCCAAAAACGCTCCCAAGGCGCCCACCAGCTTCCAGTCTCCAGCGCCCAGGCTGCGCACCAGAACGAAAGGCAACAAGAGCACAAGCCCTAGACCTGCACCCAGAAGCGAATCCTTGGCCCCGAGCCATCCGCGCGTCGCTGAATTCACCAGAACACCCAGCAGCAGTCCACCGAGGGTCAGCCAGTTGGGGATACGGCGGGAGCGCCAATCGGTGAACCCGGCGATGGCGGCGAACAACGCGGGTAACAGCCATAGCACTTGTTTAGGAAGGCCCATGAAGGATTGGGCGAATATACAACGCTTGCCGAGCCGTTGCCCAGTTTGCCTTCTCCGGACTACCGGCTTAGGGGCTGTGCACTGGTGCGTTCGGCGACGATCCGCTTGGCATTTTCTGCCAACGCCTTGGCCTGAGGCAGCAGATCCAGCGCCTTGACGACTTCAGGATCGGATTCGGCTCGTACCTTCAAGCCTTCTTCCTGGCCAAAAGCGTCCACAAAGATTTCGCTCTTAAGGCTGGAACGTACCCAATCGTTGTTTTCCAGCAGGTCGGCTTCGGAGTAGGGGACCTTCTCGCTGTCGAGGAATTTGCGGAAGTCCTGCAGCACGGCGTCATCCACCTCGAAATTCTTGGTAGGGTGATGGCTCAACATGTAGTGCTTGGCAAAATTGAAGAAGGCGTAGTGCTGCAAGAGCGTGTCCTGGAAATGATTACTCTTGACCGGGTCCAGCTTCACGTCCGGCGTGATACCGCCGCCGCCGTACACGGTGCGGCCGCTGTCGGTAAGTTTTACCTCGCGGCTGGCGGTCTTGTTGTCGGTGTCGCGATCAAAATAATAGTCGTAAAGCGAAACATTGGAATAGTCACGCTGAATCAGGCGGCCGCTCGGAGTGTAGTACTTGGCGGTGGTCAAGGCTAACCCGGTGTTCTCGGAAAGCGGATAGACGGTCTGTACCAAGCCTTTGCCGAAAGTGGTTTCACCCACGATCAAGCCGCGGTCGTGGTCCTGAATGGCGCCCGCGACGATCTCCGCAGCGGAGGCCGTACCGCGGTTCACCAGCACCACCAGCGGATAGTCCTTACCGCCATCGCCGTGAGTCGCAACATAACGTTTTTCCGGTGACGACCGTCCGTGGTGGGAAACAATCAATTGACCCTTGTGCAGGAACTTGTCCGCCACGCCCACGCCTTCACTGAGCAGGCCGCCAGGATTCTGACGCAGATCAAGAATCAGGCCTTTCAAGTCGCCCATCTGATCGAGCGCGTCCGCGACTTCTTTCTCGGTAGTCTCGTTAAAGCCGCTAACGTGCATATAGCCGATGCCAGGACGAATCAGGAAATGCAGATCAACGCTGTAGCGTGGAATCTCATCGCGCACCACGGCGAATTCAATCGGTTTGTCCGCGCCTTCACGCACGATGGTGATGTGGACGGTGGTCCCCTTGGGGCCTTTCAGCAGGTCGGCGACGTCGCCGGTGCTCATATTGTCAGTAGGCTTGCCGTCGACGGCGACGATAATGTCTCCGGGACGAATGCCGGCGCGATAGGCGGGCGTGCCCACGAAGGGGGCGATCACGATCACCTTATTGTTGCGCGGGCCAACCGTCATACCCACTCCGTAATACTTTCCTCGCTGGTCTTCGCGTAGGAGCGAGTAGGCCTTGGGATCGAAAAAGTTTGAGTGCGGATCGAGCACGTGGAGCATGCCGGGAATAGCGCCGTTGTAGATGGCTTTGTCCGGGTTCACCGGCTCGGCGTAGTTCTGCTCGACCAGGCTGTACACATCGGTGAAGGTGTGCAGGCTGTCGCGCACATCGGCATCGCCGCCGGGGGCTGCCGACGGGTTAATCTTCTGGCCATACACCAGGCCGAAAAAGCCACAGCTGACAAGAACAATGACTACCAGGAAGAGTGTGCGGCGAGAACTACGAACCATCGTTGATTTCCTTCTGCTCGGGCGAAAAGAGCCCCGACTCCCACGTCTAGGCGCAGTATAACATGCGGGATTTAGGGTTAGTAGGGCGTTTTCCGGACGGTGGTAACCAGAAGGGAAGCAGGGGTGTGTACGAATGCAGCGTGATGGCCAAATGGAAAAGCCGCAACCTGCTTGCTTGGCGCTGAGGCGTGGGAGCTACCGCAGCACGTGGAATGGTACGTTGCTGGTCAGGGTGCCGCTGGGCGTGGTCACGGTGACGTAGCCGGTCGTTGCGCCGGCGGGAACCGTAGCGGTGATGTAGGTATCGGACCTGACCGTGAAGTTTGCCGGAACTCCATTCAGCGAGACGCTGGTGGTCCCGGTGAATCCCTGGCCGAGGATGCCGCCGGTATGCCCAACTTTTCCCGCGCCGTCAACGAAGGCCACGAACGGACCGAGACCCATCGACAGGCTGAAAACCGTGCCCATATGGTTCAGATCGTTCAGATTGGGACCAGCGTTCCTGGTCGTCCCATAGAAGTTTCCATTGGTGGCTTGAAGCAGGCCTCCCAGAGGTTCGGCGCCGTCAGTACTATCGAATTTGTGCAGCGTCGTCAGCACGCCGGCTGAAGTGATTTTAAACACGGTGCCACACCCGTACGGAGCGGCGCACGTCGGATCCCCCCCCAACTGGTGGTGCCGTAGAAGTTCCCATCGGTGGCCTGAATCAGGCCCGCGAGCGGTTCAGAGCCGTCCGCGCAGTCTGGCAGGGCGCAGAAGCTGTACAAGGTGGTCAGCGCGCCCTCAGGAGTGATTTTGAACACCGTGCCGTTACAGCAGCCGTGAGTGCCCCCGCCCGCGGTGGTTCCATAGAAATCTCCGTCGCTGCCTTGCACCAGCCCGGCCTCCGGGTCCGATCCATCGGCGCAGTTACGCTGAGAGCAAAAGGTATAAAGTGTCTTCAGTGTGCCCGACGGGCTGATTCTGAAAACCGTACTCGCGGTGGTGCCGTAAAAATTGCCGTCAGTGCCTTGCGCCAGCCCGTTTGGGATCTGTCCGTCAGCGCAGTTCGGCTGCGAGCAAAAGTTGTAGAGTGTTGTCGGCGTGCCCGATGGGGACATTTTGAACGCGATGCCCTGGCTATTGGCCCCCCCATCTGCCGTGCCGTAAAAGTTCCCGTCGATGCCTTGCACCAGCGCAGCGGCAGGGTTGCTTCCGCCCGGGCAGAGGCCCCGCGGACAGAAGCGGTGAAGGGTGGTCAGCTTACCTTGCCCGGTGATTCGGAAGATGGTGCCACAGCCGCCGAGGCAGCCCCGATCTGCCCCCGCGACGGTTGTGCCGTAAAAGTAGCCGTCGTTGCCTAGAAGTAGGCCCGCCAGCGGTTCGTCGCCGTCGCTGCAACTCGGCTGGGAACAGAAACGGTAAAGCGAAACCAGCTCGCCGTCACCGGCGATCTGGAAAATGGTCCCGCAGCCAACCGCCATCTGGCAATCCTCGATGCCGCCTTCCTCGGTGGTACCATACAGCCTCCCGTCACGCCCTTGGACCAGTGACATCCTCTCAGGGAAGGCCCCGTTGTTCATGTTGAAACTTGCCAACGTTTGGAAAGTCTGCGCGGAGGAACTGATCGTCAGAGCAGCACACGTTAGGGCAAAGCCGATGAAAAAGCCGGTTGGGAGCCGCATGGAAACTCACATTCTCCGGCCTGGAGCAGGCCGTCAACCCGGGGTCGGAACCAATTACTAACCGCTCCACGCTAACCTCGAGTCGTAGCATTGTCAATTGAATTGTTGTTGACAAATAGTTCGCGCCCAGCGTACACAGGAGGCCTTATGCCTACGCAGCCGTGCCGAGCAGCGGATCCTTCACCCCGCTTTGGAACTCATCGGCCGACAACACACTGAACTTAGGAAACCCCGGCGCAGTGAAGTTCGTAGTTCCCACCATTGCCGATGGCAAAATATTCGTTGCTAGCGGGGCGCAAAATTACGCGCCGGACACCAGCAGTAACTGCATTAAGCCGTCTCCGGGAACCAACAATCCGACCGGCTGCGGCGCAATTACCATGTTTAAGTAGGCCCGGCGCGCCGCCAGGCGTTTGTGGTCCCCGCTCCTCGCGCCCGAGCGCGTGAGGCGGGGCATCCCACGTTTTGGTCGAAACCTATCTCTTCGGCAGGATCTCCCCGATACGGCGAATCTGCGCGCCCACGCCGCGCAGCTTCTCTTCGATATTCTCGTAGCCGCGGTCGATGTGGTACACGCGGTCGATGATGGTCTCGCCTTCGGCGACCAGAGCGGCCAGAACTAGAGACGCAGAGGCCCGCAGGTCAGAAGCCTGCACGGCCGCGCCGCTCAACGGAGTCTTGCCGCGAACAATGGCGCGGCTGCCTTCGATCTTGATGTTTGCTCCCATGCGCAGCAGTTCCTGAGCATGCATGAAACGGTTCTCGAAAATGTTTTCCGTGATGATGGACGTGCCTTCGGCCTGCGTCGCCAGGGCCATATATTGCGCCTGCACATCGGTAGGAAAGCCGGGATATTCTTCGGTGACCATGTCAGCAGCTTTGAGCGGATTGTCGCCCATGACGCGGACGGATTGCTTGCCGGATTTCGTCTTGACGCCGGCTACTTCGAGCTTCTGCAGCAGGGCTCCGAGATGAGCCGGTTCGCAGTTGGCGACGTTGAGGTCACCGCCGGTGAGTGCGCCCGCGATGATAAACGTGGCCGCCTCGATGCGATCAGGAATAATGCGATGCTTCGCGCCTTTGAGTCTGGCGACGCCCTTGATGCGAATGGTGGAAGTTCCGCCGCCTTCGATGCGCGCGCCCATTTTGTTGAGCAGTTCGGCGAGATCGGCGACTTCGGGCTCGCGGGCACAATTCTGCATCACGGTTTCACCGTCGGCCAGAGCCGCGGCCATGAGCAGGTCTTCGGTGCCGGTGACGGTGATTCTGTCGAAAACAATTTCTGCGCCTTTAAGCCGCCTGGCGCTGGCTTCCACGTAGCCGTGTTCCTGGCGAATGGCAGCGCCGAGACGCTCGAGTCCGTTGATGTGCAGATCGATGGGCCGAGCGCCAATGGCACATCCGCCGGGAAGGGAAACGCGGGCGCGTCCGCAACGCGCCACCAGCGGGCCAAGGACCAGCGTGGACGCTCGCATGGTCTTGACCAATTCGTATGAGGCCTCTGGCGATGCGAGATTCTTGCAGCAGATGGTGGTACGGTGCTGGGCGCGCCCGTAGCCGAGTTCGACTTCCGCGCCCATGGCGGCCAGCAGCTTGCGCGTGGTTTCAATGTCGCGCACCTGCGGGATGCCTTCCAGAATTACCGGCTCCTCGGTGAGGAGGGCAGCGGCCATCGCGGGCAGCGCCGCATTCTTGGCGCCGCTGACCTGAATGGTTCCCAGCAGCGGGTTGCCGCCGCGAATTACAAATTTGTCCATAGCAAGATGGCTCTCTTCTTCAACTTGTACCGGCGCCAGACCCATGACATTTCCAATCTGTGGCGTTGGCCTATTTTAGCGGTTGTGAGAGCGGGCGCGCGGCGAGGGATGTTAATCGGAAGGGCACAGGCGTTGGTTACAAGCTGCGGGCGGCTGCGATGCCGGCTCGCACATTGCCCTTTGCGGCGCGTAAGGCTCGGGCCGCATCGGCGCGGCTAACCGCGGCGTGAAACATGACCAAGGCCGCGGGGACGCTGCCGGCAGCTCGCAGCATCTTCCCTGCGGTGGCGCGGCCAACGCCCGTGGCTTTCTGCAGGATCGTAATTCCGCGTTCCACTAGTTTTTCGTTCTTGAGGTGAACATTCACCATCAGGTTACCGTAAACGTAGCCGAGCCGGGTCATGGCGCCGGTAGAAAGTATGTTCAGTACCATTTTTTGTGCAGTGCCGGCCTTCATCCGGCTCGACCCGGCGATCACTTCGGGACCGACGTCGGTCACGATGGCGACGTGAGCCGCTTTAGCAAGCTGCGAGCCTCGATTGCAGGTGACGGCGATCGTCTTGGCGCCGTGACGGCGGGCGTATTGAATCGCGGCGATGGTGAATGGAGTTCGTCCGCTGGCGGCGATGCCCACGACTACATCGTTCTTGCCCGGCTTCTTGCGGGAGATTTCCCGCTCGCCGAGCTTGCGGGAGTCTTCGTTGCCCTCGACGGCGGATGCCAACGCTTTGGTTCCTCCCGCGATGACGAATTGCACCATCCTGGGATCGGTATTGAAGGTCGGCGGACATTCCGCGGCGTCGAGCGCGGCGATGCGGCCGCTGGTGCCAGCGCCCACATAGATAAGGCGTCCGCCACGCCTGAGCGCGGTTGCAATGATGTCGATGGCACGGGCAATTTCCCGCAGGGGGGACTTCACGGCACGGGCAACTTTGCCGTCTTCAGCGTTGATGATGCGGGCGATCTCGAGAGAACTTTTCAGGTCCAGATTCTTGGAGGCAGGGTTGGGTTTTTCAGTCGAGAGCCGGCCCAGGGATGCCCGCGATGGCTTGCGCTTCAACGCTGCGCCTCCAGTGCCTCGACCACGGCATCATGAAACCTGGGACGAAATTGCTTAATGGCGTGATTGGCGGAATCCGGCCAGGTGCGGTTGGTGAGCAGGACAATGGAGAGCTGGCGTTCGGGATCGATCCACAGCGAGGTGCCGGTGTAGCCCAGATGTCCGAAGGAATGTGCCGAGAAATGTTTCCCCGCCTGCGAAGGCGAAGACGGTGTGTCCCAGCCCAGAGCGCGGGTGGTGCCGGGCGGAGAAGATTCCCGGCGGGTGAACACGGCCAGAGTTTCCGGGCGAAGAATGGGCCGCCCGCCCTCGATCATGGCATTCGCGAAGATTGCCAGATCGCCAGCGGTGGCAAACAATCCGGCGTGACCGGCGACGCCGTCCATCACACTGGCATTTTCGTCCTGCACCTCACCTTGAATGACGCGGCGGCGGAAGGTGCGGTCGTCGGCGGTGGGCGGAATCGCATCCCGCCAGGCTGCGGGCGGTCGAAACGCAGTGTGCAACATTCCCAGGGGGCCGAAAACTTCGCGACGGCAGAAACTGTCGAGCGGCTCTTCGGCGAGACGCTCGAGCGCCACGCCCAGAATGATGAAGCCGATGTCGCTGTATTCGGCTCTTGTGCCCGGATCCGCGATGAGCTGAGTGGCAAAAGCCGCGGCCAGCAGTTCGTCGCGATTCTTCGCCTCTAAGAACAGCTGTTCGTACGCCGGCAGACCGGAAGAATGCGCCAGCAACATGCGGATGCTGACTTCCGGGTTGCGGGGATTGTCGGCGGCAAACTCCGGCACCATAGCCACCGCCGGCATGTCCAGGTCGAGCAAGCCAAGTTCATAGAGAATCATGGCCATGCTGGTCGTAGCGACAATCTTGGTGAGGGAAGCGATATCGAAGATACTCTCAGGAGCAGTTTCCGGAGCGTCGGGCTCGTAGGTGAAACGGCCGAAGGCTTTCAGGGCGATCAGCTTGCCTTTGTGAGTGACGGCCAGGGACGCCGCGGGAAAAACGCGTTCTGCAATGGCGTTTTGCAGCAGGGCAAAGGCTGGCGCGAAGTCGGTATCCTGCTGTTCGTATGCAGGGATTAGGAGTTGGGCCGCGGTCCCACCCGAAGCGCGCACTGGAAAGGGATTCGCCAAAGTTGTCTGCGCTCGATGTCCGGTTATAGCAAAGATGGCGAAGGCGGTAAAGTTACGGGGCGGGTGCTGGGGCAGTGGAAAAACGCTTCCAGTGTGACAAGAAAAGCCGCCTCTGAGAGGCGGCTTGACTTAAAGTCTTGCAGGGCGCCTACGGAGAGATCTTGAACACGGCTCCGTAGCCTAGGCCACCCGCCGAGGTCGTGCCATAAAGATTGCCGGCGCTGTCTAGGACCAAACCAGCAAAAGGGATGCCCCCTTCTGATCCCCCAGTGAAGTTGTACAGTACTTTTTCCTGGCCAGTGGCTGGCACCTCGAAAACAGTGCCGGCACTGAAGTAGCCACCTACCAGCGTTGTGCCAAAGAGATTACCAGCACTGTCGCGTACCAAGCCCGCGAATGGCTGCTCGCCATCCGCACAATTTGATATTGAACAGAAACTGTACAACAAAGTTTCCTTGCCGGTAGGGTCGATCTTAAACACAGTTCCCACGCCGATCATGCCACCCTGTAATGTTGTGCCATAAAGGTTGCCGGCGCCGTCGGTAACCAAATTGCTATTAGGGGTTGCCCCGTCCGGCAGATTGCGGAATGCATAGAGGACAGTCTCCTTGCCTGTCGGGTCAACCTTGAAGACGGTTCCAGCGTTGAATGGGCCGCCTTGAGACGTCGTGCCGTAAAGATTGCCCGCGGTGTCGCGGACCAACCCACCCTCTGGGTAGGCACCGTCTGCTCCGTTAGTGAAACTGTACACAACCGTTATCTTCCCAGCGCTACTTACCTTGAACACCGTTCCGCAGCCGTAGGGCGCGCAGCCAGTCCCGCGGTAATAAGTTGTGCCATAGCCGTTGCCCGCTGCATCGGGGGCCAAACCGGCGTTAGGGAATCCGCCGTTGGCTCCGGTGAAGGAAGCGATGGCTTCTGTGCCAGCGGGAGTTAGTCGGAATATTGTGCCGCTGTTGTCAATACCGCCATAGAGGGTCGTGCCATAGAGGTTTCCTGCGCCGTCCCGGAAGAGGCTCCCGTACAGAGGATACGCACCGTCCGTGGCTTTCTCGCCGAAGTTGTGCAAGACGGTCTCATTGCCTGCCGTATCGACTTTGAATACGGTTCCGCAGCCCGGTCCACATCCGAGCAGTCCGGAGCCGCCTTGGGTCGTTGTGCCGTAGACGTTCCCAGACTTGTCCAAAGCGAGGCCAGCGTAAGGCGAGCCCCCGTCCGCGCCGCCAGTGAACGTGTAAAGGGCGGTTAGAGTTTGGGCGCGCGCCGATGGATGCGCAACCACGGCCATTGCGATCGCCAATGTGAATATGGGAGCTATGTTCGGGATCAGCCGCTTTGATCGCGGTCGTGGGTTCTGCATAGGAATCCTCCGCATGTACGTGGTGCTTGAATTGTCCCAGGGATCGACCGGCAGTAAGCTGGCGGCAGGCTCGGCGGGCAACGGCGGAGAACAGTGTCGCAGGCGAGCACAGGGATTCTCCCTTGGGGGGAGCCATAAGTCAAGGACGAACTGTTCTCAGATGAAAAAGTTTGCACCACCCCTGTCGGCACAAACGGTACCCCTTACTTGAGTTTCTTGAGGAAGCCCCTACAGGCTGTGTAAAGTCAGAGTATTCACCCGAGCGAAACCAATCCGTGGCTCCGTCGGCAAGTTCTCACAATGCTGATGCTTGCCCTGATCCCGCATTGCGCGGCGGCCACGCGGGCAAAAAGACCAGCCAACTCGGCCAATCGCTACGCCTCGCTCGATGCCATTGTCGAAGCTGCCATCCAGGACCGGCAGGTTCCCGGCGCAGTACTGCTGATTTGGCATGACGGGCAGGTGGTGTATCGCAAGGCTTTCGGGAGCCGGTCGATTGAGCCGCACCGCGAGGCGATGACCGTGGACACGGTGTTTGATATTGCGTCGCTGACTAAAGTCATGGCCACAACCGTGGCAGTGATGCAGTTGGTGCAGAAGGGCGACATCCGGGTGAACGAGCCGGTGGCGAAATATCTTCCTGAGTTTGCCCAGAACGGCAAGGAAGACGTTACCATCCGGCAATTGCTTACGCATTTTTCCGGGTTGCCCGAAGACCTTGACCTGGCGCAGCCATGGCAGGGGCGCGATACGGCATTGCAAATGGCCTATGCGGAGAAACTGGTGAATCCCCCGGGTTCGCGGTTCTTATACACCGACGTCGATTTCATTGTGTTGGGTGCGCTGGTGGAGCGGATTTCCGAAATGCCACTGGATCAGTATTGCCGGCAGCATATTTTCACTCCGCTGGGCATGACCCAGACGCGGTTTTTGCCGCCGCTGGCTTTACTAGCGAAGGTGGCTCCTACCCAGTTTGACGAACACGATCACATGCTGCGTGGAATTGTTCATGATCCTACCGCGCGAAGAATGGGGGGCGTAGCCGGCCATGCGGGATTGTTCTCGACTGGGGATGATCTGTCGAAGTTTGCCCAGTTTTTGCTCGACGGCGGACCGGTGCTTTCGCCGCTGATGATTGAGAAAATGACCACTCCGCAACAGCCGCCGACGGCGCAAGTGTTACGCGGATTTGGCTGGGACATTGATTCTCCTTTTTCCAGCAACCGGGGCGACCTGCTGCCGGTAGGCAGTTTCGGGCACACGGGATTTACGGGGACTTCGATGTGGATCGATCCCACGACCCGCACCTTCATCATCCTGCTGACAAATGCTGTGCATCCGCGCGGGAAGGGAAGTGCGGTGGCGTTGCGGTCGAAGGTCGCGACGGCAGTGGCGGCAGAGCTGGCATTGAACGTCGCAGAAAAAGACGAGCTGCGCTGGAAAAGCATAACTGGATACAACGAAGCGCAGAGTGCGGCGCGGCGGCTCGCGGTACGTAATGGATCGGTGCGGACAGGAATCGACGTGCTTGAGGAGCATGACTTCGCACCGCTACGAGCACCCCAAGGAAAGAAGAGAATCGGCCTGCTGACCAACCAGACCGGAGTCAATTCCCAGGGACGCCGCACCATCGATGTGCTGGCCCAGGCGCCGGGGATTTCTCTGGATGCGATTTTCAGCCCGGAGCACGGAGTTACGGGAACGTTCGATACCACCGACATCGCAAATTCAAAGGACGCGGTCACTGGTGTTCCGCTTTACAGCGTCTATGGGGGCACAGATGCCGCACGGCGGCCATCGCCCGAAATCCTTAAGAACCTCGATGCCATTGTGGTGGATCTTCAGGACGCAGGCACGCGTTTCTACACCTACGAAACCACGCTGGGATATTTTCTGGAGGCGACGGCCAAGGCAGGGATTGAGGTTGTGGTCCTCGACCGGCCCGATCCGATCACCGGATCGTTCGTGCAGGGGCCGGTGGCTGATCCCGGTCATGAGAGTTACACCAACTATTTCGCGCTTCCGCTTCGTCATGGCATGACCATGGGTGAACTGGCGAAGCTGTTCAACGGGGAACGCAGCATCAATGCGCGCCTGACGGTCATACCCATGGAAGGATGGATGCGGGGCGATTGGTACGATTCGACGGGGCTGACCTGGGTGAATCCCTCTCCGAACCTGCGCAGCTTGACCGAGGCCGCGCTGTACCCGGGGGTAGCGCTGGTGGAGGGAACGAATGTTTCGGTCGGACGAGGCACCGACACTCCCTTCGAGCTGCTAGGAGCGCCGTGGATCAAGGCTCGCGAGCTGGCGCAATATCTGAATGCCCGCGAGATTTCCGGCGTACGCTTCGTGCCGGTCCGTTTTACTCCCGGCTCCAGCACGTACGCCGGCCAGGAATGCGAAGGGGTGAACATTCTGCTGAGCGACCGCAATGCATTCGACGCGCCCGAATTAGGCGTGGAACTGGCGTCAGCGCTGCACAAGCTTTATGCGGAGCAGTTCCATATGGAGCGGATGATCGAACTGGTCGTCAATCAGTCTGTGTATGACGCCGTTGCGGCAGGGGAAGATCCTCGCCGCATCGCAGCCGATTGGCAGGAGCGGTTGGAACAATTTCAACAGATGAGACAGAAGTATCTAATCTACAAGTGACCAGATCGGTTAGAATGGTTGACCAAACCGGCGAATCCTGGGCCGGATGTGGAGTGGTTATGGAACCCATCGTACGCTGCGCCGGACCCAACTGCGGACAACTGAAACAAGCAAACGATCGCTGGTGGTTGATGTGGACTTCTTTCGGCGAATTTAACCGCCCTGTCCTGTATTTGGCGCCCTGGGATGAGGACATCGCCAAGCGCGAAGGGACTCTGCACGTGTGCGGCGAATTGTGCGCTCAGAGGCTGCAATCGCACTTTATGGGCAACGTGCGGGCGAATGATATGACGCGACGGGTTGCAAGCTGAACTTGTCTGCCCAGCGCTTCTGCATGGGCACGTACCCTTCCTTCCAAGGCCGGCATCCTACTTCAGGGCAGGGTTTGGCGCGCGGTTCGATACTGAAGGTCCCTAGAGTTTGGAGTTGCTATGCGTTTCATGGTTGTCCCATGTTTGCTGGCGGTTTCGGTCCTGGGGCAGAGCAATCCACCGCCCGGCCCAGGTGTTTCTGCGGCCGCGGTTCAAGAACTGGTCATTCCCGCCGGGACCAAGGTGCCGGTGGCGCTGAAGCACGCCATCTCAACCCACGGCACGCGCGCAGGCGATGCCGTCTACGCTGAGACCACGTTCCCCGTGGTGTACAACAATCGCGTGCTGATTCCCGCCGGAACCTATGTGCAGGGAAGAATCAGCCAAATCCAGCGCGGCGGGCGAATCAAGGGACGGGCACAGGTGTTGATGCACTTCACTACCCTGATTTATCCCAGCGGGTACACGGTGATTCTCCCGGGCGCGGTAGAAAATGCGCCGGGAGCGGACAAGACCGCTGTGAAGGATCAGGAAGGGACGCTGCGTAAAGATAGCCAGACCGGGACGAAAGTTGGAACCGTCGCAACTACCGCAGGCACC
>Ga0335077_10005269_pt1 | contig 15850 bp, 12 predicted proteins | sample Lox_Sample_31_FD_207151 | JGI IMG/M metagenome (GOLD analysis project Ga0335077, IMG submission 207151) | Soil microbial communities from Loxahatchee National Wildlife Refuge, Florida, United States - Lox_Sample_3.1 | ecosystem: Environmental > Terrestrial > Soil > Wetlands | place: USA...
ACGTTCACAACTTTGACGTCGGTGGAGAAGGTGGGGATTTCCTGCTGGCCGCGCAGCAGGCGCCCGGCAAACAGGGAAGCCGAAGAGCACAGGACCTGACGCCGGGAAAACCGCATACTGCCAATCGCAGGATAGCACCGGGGCAGGCGCTCAGCGCGCGGGAACGGTGCCGCGGACCGCGAGCGCGCGCGCGGTGAGGGTGAACGGCGTGTCTTCGCGGGTGATGGAGAGGCGCTGCATCAGCCCGGCCCGCACAGCCTGGCGGCGGGCATTGTCGAGCCCGCGGACGTAGGAGCCTGCCGGGCCCTGGCCGAGAAGGAACGGGTCCCAGTAATCGGCGAAAGAAGCGAAGTGCATCGCGATCTCGAGCGGCTGTTCGCTGACGCTCTCGAGACCGCCTTGCCGCCAGAGGTTCGCCAACTCGCCGGCGCGGCACAGGGGCATGTGCTTTTCGTCGAGCTTATCGGCGGCGCTGTCCTGGCTCACCGCGGCGTCCCAGAAAATCCTCAGCATGCGCATGCCGGCGCCGTATTCCCAGACCGCGGCCGAGACGGCCCCTCCGGGCCGGGTCACGCGGCGCGCTTCGCGCAGAGCTTTCGCGGAATCGGGGATGAAGTTGAAGACGAGTAGGGAGAGGGCAGCGTGGAACGTAGAATCGGGGAAGCGCATCTGCTGCGCGTCGCCGGGTTCGAACTTGACCCGATCGCGGAAGGAATTCTTGCTGTTGGCATACTCCACGTACTCTTGGGAGGGGTCGATCCCGACGATGTGCGCGCCGGTCTTGCGTTGGGCGATGGCAAAAGCTAAGGCACCGGTGCCCGAACCGATATCCAGGTATTGGCCGGAGTCCGGCGCGCCGGCGAAATCGACCAGTTGCGGCGCCAGGAGCCGGCTCCAGCGTCCCATGAATCGCTCGTAGGCTTCGGCATCGGCGAACATTGCGGGCGCTTTCTGTTGGCCGCGCAGTGCCGGGACGGCGAAGATCGCAAGCGCGGTGCGGCGCGACAACATCTATTGAGTTTACTCAGAATTCGCGCCGCTGGATGGCTTTGACCGAGATCGCGATCAGGACGCAGGTGACGCCGATGCTCGCGGCGATGTGCGCCCACGGCACCGCACCGACGAGAAGTCCGCTGTGGCGATCCCAGTATTCGACACCGTTGATGAAGGCGAACGGGCTGTAGGCGCGCAGTGGCGGATCGCCGAGCAGGAAGCTCATCGCCAGCGTCACGCCGAAGCTCACCACGGGTGCGGTGTATTCTCCTTCCACCAGCGACGAGACCAGCAGGGCAATGCCGAAGAACAGCATTCCGCCTCCGGCCAACAGGGCAATATGGAAGCCGGCCTGGCCGATGGAGCGCGCCTTGCCGGTGGAGACGGCGACGGCAAACATGGCGGCCCAGGGCAGAACAGCCAGCGCGAAAGCCTGGAGAAATCCCATGCAGATCCGGACGCTCATCAGTCGGGTTCTGCCAGCTGGTAGGGCAAGCGTGAAAGACGCGGCCCCGATCGCCTTTTCCCGCAACAGGCCGCCCATGGTGAGTAGCGTGACAGCCAGAATCCACATGGTGCAAAGGGCCGAATGGCCGCTCCGCAGGACGAAGTAGTAGTAGCTGGGTCCGGTGTTGGGGAGTGCATCGCGGTCGCCGTGGTAGATGAGGAGCGAGCAGAGGACGATGATTCCAACGAGCGAAATGAGGAACCGGGTCCGGGTTTCGAGCCAGGCCTTATACCAGAGCATTTAGTTTTCCCTTGCCATTTCGAGGAAGATCTCGCGCAGGCCGACCGGGGTGACCTGGATGGAGCTGGCGTGGAAGTCGCGCGCGCGATCGACGATGGCATCGGCGTTGCCGCTGGCGAAGACGCTCCACTGGTGGCCGGCGGCGCGGATCCTCCGGATGCCGGCGATCTGGAAATCGCGCTCGGCGGGGAGACCGGGGAAGACGACGTCGATCTGGCGGTAGGATTCGCGCATGTCGTCGAGCGACAGATCGAGGATGAGGCGTCCTCTTTCCAGAATCGCGACGCGGTCCGAGATGCGCTCGACCTCGGCGATCTGGTGAGAGGAGAAGAACACGGCGGTGCCTTCGGCGCAGATGGCTACCAGCGACTGAAGGAGCTGCTCGATGCCGAAGGGGTCGAGGCCGTCGCCCGGCTCATCGAGGATGAGGAGATCGGGGCGGCGGGCGAAGGCGAGCAGGAGTGCAAGCTTGGTCCGCATACCTTTGGAAAGCGCGCGGACCTTGCGCTCGCGCGGCAGCTCGTATTCGCGGAGGAGGTTTTCAGCGATATCGTGGCGCCAGTCGGGGTAGAACGAGGCCGTGAAGCGTAGCATCTGCTCGACGGTCATGTAGGCATAGAGGCGCTTGTCCTCGCTAACGTAGGCGACGTGGCGGCGGAGCTCGACGTTCTCCCGAGGATCGGTGATGCGGCGGCCGAGCACGGCGCCGTCGCCCGAGGTGGGGCGAATCATGCCGAGCAGCATTTTGATAGTGGTGCTTTTGCCCGCGCCATTGCGGCCGAGGAAGCCGGTGATGCAGCCCGGGGCGACGACGAGGTCAAGGCTGCGGACTGCTTCGACGCGGCCGTAGGACTTGGTGAGCGCGCGCGTTTGGATTACAGGCGCATCGATCATCGCTTCCTCAGGCTTTCTGCGGGATAGAGCAGCTCGGCTTCAAAAGCGCGGCGGATCTCTTCGTCGAGCAGGCCGTCCTCGCGAAGCTGCCCGATGACGTCGCGAATACGGCGATGGGCGTGCTGCACGCAGTCGGTGCGGTGACGAGCGCGCCGGTCGAGGGTGAGGAACGCGCCCGAGCCCTGGCGGAGCTCGAGGAGGCCCTGATTTTCGAGCTCGGTATAAGCCTTGACGACTGTATTGGGGCTGACGACCAGTTCTTCCGCCAGGGTGCGGATTCCGGGTAATTGGTCGCCGTCCTGGAGAAGGCCGGTTTCGGCGGCGTGGCGGATCTGGTCCATGAGCTGGAGGTAAAGAGGCTGGCCGGCGGCCGGATTGAGTCTGAACAGCATCCCGCTTGACTGTACCTGTCAAAGGGTACAGTCAAACAACTACGGTGTCAATAGGAAATCCCCTTGCCTCCAAGCGGCAGCGCGCGGAAAGGATGGGCGACAAGCCCGATGCGAGCATCGCCCGGATCGGTCCCGAGGTCGGCCGGCTGACGCCGGTTGGACTATACCCCGCGGGCGCCACTCCGGAAGGAGTTCAGGACATGATTGGTTCTCTTATTCCGCACGCAGCATGGCGGCCGGGTCGATGCGCACGGCGCGGAGGACGGCAGGAACGGCGGCCAGCAGGGACGCCGCGAGAGTGATCGAGGCCGGCAGAGCGAGCATCGTCGAGTCGCCGGGTTGCACCTGAAAGAGCAGCGCCTGCACATACCGCGCCGCGAACAGGCCCAGCAGAACCCCGGAGAGAGCCCCCGCCACCACCATCCGCAACGCCTCGGCGGCGACGCTGAGGGCGATATTTCCGGCTCGCGCTCCAATCGCCATCCGAATTCCGATCTCGCGCCGGCGCTGCAGCACGGAGTAGTCGAGCACGCCATAGAGGCCGATACCGGCGAGAACCAGGGCTACGAACGCGAAGAAGACGGCCAGCGTGGCCAGGAGGCGCTCCCGGATGGCGGCAGCCCGGTTGATGTCGATCTGCGCGCTGACATTAGTCACGCGAAACCCGGGGCGGGCTCGCGGCACTTCCTTGCGAAGCGCCGGCGCGAGCGCGAGCGGATTGGCGCCGGCCGTGCGAACGACGAACGTGCCCCTGCCGATGGGGCGAAACTCGCCTTTGGAATCGATCGACTGAAACGGGATGTAAGCCGTCGGCCGGATGGGCTGCCGCAGCCGGTCCCGGGACCGCGCATCGCGGATGTAGCCTACGATTTCGAACCGGGCGCGTCCTGCCGCGGGATCTACTCTCTCGAAAAAGTCTCCGATTGGGTTCCGGCCGTCGAAATATTGCTTGGCAAAGGCCTGGTTGACGATGGCCACATTGGGATTCGCGTCGGCCGGACGAAAGTCGCGGCCGGCCAGGAGGGGAATCCTCATGGTGTCGGCCCAACCGGGCGAGATGCTGACGAAGTCCGCGAAGACGTCGCCGGGAGGCGCTCCACCAATCGAGATATTCCCAACGGCGCTCTCGCCGTTCATCAGCGGCCATCCGATCAAGGCTACTTTTTCGACCCCGGCTTGCGTGCGGAGGCGATCCGCTACCTGGTCCCAGAAGGCCGGCGGCTGCGGGGTGGAGGTGACCGTCTCCAGGTTGAGAATTCGCTCGGCGGAGAATCCGATGGGCTGATGGTTAAGACGCTCGAACGTGGCGGCCAGCAGGCCCGTGATGAAGAGCACCACGAAACAAAAGGCGACCTGCGCGGCGATCAGCGCGTGCATCGCGCGGCCCCGGGAATGCGGATCGGCGCCGCCGCGGAGCGCACTCGCAGGCTTGACCGCGGACGCGCGCAGAGCCGGCGCCAGTCCGAAGAGAAAGGTGACCACCGACGTCAGCGCCAGACCGAATCCCAGCACGCGCCAATCGGCCGGCAGGATCAGCCGCGTCGGGTAGTTCGGAGGGTTGATCCTGCCAACCAGGAATGGCGCCGACCACCACGCCAATCCGGCTCCGATACCCGCGGCGAGGACCGCGAGCCAGGCGCTTTCCAGAAGAACGAGTTGTACCAGGCGCCGCCGGCCGGCTCCGATGGAAACGCGAAGCGCCATCTCGCGGGACCGCGCGGAAGCCCGGGCGGTCATCAGGTTCGCCACGTTGACACAGGCAATCAGCAGGACGAGCATGACCAGAATTCCGAGGGAAACCAGTGGCTGGCGGTATTCGCGCTGCATGTTCGAGCGGCCGGCCGCGGCCGGTTCGAGCAACATTCTTTCCTGAAGCATCCGGTCCCGATCGCGCTTGGTTTGGGTCGCAAATCCTCTGATCCTTTCCTCCTGGATGACAGCGAAGACCGCGCGCAACCGGTCGCGAACCGGTCCCGCCGCGACGCCGGGCTTGAGCAGCACCAGCGTCCGAAGCCAGAAGTTATTCAGGCTGGCGAGGATGCGGGGGCTCTTCATCGCCATGGGCACGAAGACATCGGTCACCCAGCCGGTTTCGGTGCCGGTGAATCGCTGTTCGGCAACCCCGACAACCTGGTAAAGGTCGCTGCCGAAGCGAAACGTGCGCCCGACGACCGCCGGATCGTTCGCGAACCGGCGGGTCCAATAGTCGTAGGAGAGCACGGCGTACGGGCCCGCCCCAGGCGCGCGGTCGTCCGATTCATCCAGCAAACGGCCTGCTGCGGGGCGGAGGCCGAAGGATTGGAACATCCAGCCGGAGACGAATTGCAGGTTGGCCTTCTCCATATCGGCGTCGGAGCCGTAGGTCAGATCGACCGGTCCCGAGTACATGGAGACGGCGATCGACTCCGCCCGATCGCTTATGGAGTCGCGCATGCGGCGGAACATCGGGTAAGAACAGCTATCGTAGGTCTGGATCGTGGCATCGACGGCAGAGGGCGACTGGAAGGCGACGGAATACAAGCGCTCGGCGCCGGCCACCGGCAGGGGCCGCAGCAGCAGTGCGTCAACGATCCGGAATGCCGAGGTGCAAGCGCCGATGGCCAGCGCGAGGGACAGAATCGCGGCCGAGGAGGTGACCTTGGTCTTCATGAGCTGGCGCCGGCCAAAGACGGCATCGGAGCGGAGGGAATCGAGCCAGGGGAGCAGCCTGATGTCCCGGCTCTCTTCGCGGAGGCGGAGCGAAGTCCCGAGCGCGCGGCGGGCTTCGGCGGGATCGCGGCCCTCTTGGATTGCTTCCTCCACGTGAGAAGCAAGCTCTTCGTCGATTTCGCGGCTTACGGTGTCGCTGCGAAAGGCGTTGGCGATGCGGGACCACCAGGACATATCGGGCCTCCTATTATTCGGAGCGCAGCATGGCCGACGGATCGATGCGCACGGCGCGGATCACGGCGGGCACGGCGGCCAGCAGCGATGCAGCGAGGATGACGCACGCGGGAAAGGCGATCATCCACGGATCGGCGCCTTTCACGCCGTAGAGCAGGGTCTGAATGTAGCGCGTGAGAGCAAGGCCGAGCCCAAGGCCCGCGACGGCTCCCGCGAGCACCACGGGGAGCACATCCAGGGCGACCCTGCGGACCACGTCGGAAGCTTGCGCCCCGATGGCGATCCGGATGCCGATTTCGCGGCGGCGCTGCAGGACTCCGTAGTCGAGCACACCGTACAGGCCGACGGCGGCGAGCAGCAGCGCGACTCCGGCGAAGAACAGCGCGAGCAACGCCAGAAGGCGCTCGCGGATCGTATGGCTCAGGTTGATCGCGGCCTGGGTGCGAATATTGCTCACGCGAAGCTCGGGGCGGACGTTGGGAATCTGTCGGCTTAGGACGGAGGCTAGCGCAAGCGGGTTCGGGCTCGACGCGCGAACCACGAACGTGCCTTCTACAAAGGGCCTGAGCGCGCCGGCAGCATCGACCGCGTGGATCGGGACGAACGCGACCGGCAGGATGGGCTCGCGCGGGCTCCGGTAGCGGATGTCGCCCACCAACCCGACGATCTGATATCGCATGTTTCCAGTGCCTCGGTCGAAGAACCTGCCGACCGGATTGGCGCCGTTGAAGAACGCGTCGGCGAATGCCTGGTTAACGATGGCCGCGCCCGGAGAGGCGTCGGCGGAGCGGAAGTCGCGGCCGGCGGCAAGCGGAATCTTCATAGCGTCGAGCCAGCCGGGCGAAATGTAGCGGAAGTAGGCCAGAGTTTCGCTGGGAGGCGCGCCGTCGATGGAGATGAAGTTATTGCGCGAGTTGCCGCTCAGCAGCGCCCAATCGGCGAGGGCCGCCCTTTCCACGCCGGGAAAGCCGCGGAGGCGATCGGCGGCCTGGTCCCACAGAAGCGGCGAGATGGGATGGGCAGCAACGGTATCGAGGATGAGGACGCGTTCGGCGGAGAAGCCGGTGGGCTGGTGAACAAGCCGGTCGAACGTGGCGGCGAAAAGGCCGGCGCCGAGTAGTACCAGGAAACAGAAGGCGACCTGCACGGCGATTAGGCCGTGCATCATGCGGCCTCGCCATCGCGGATCATGACCGCCTTTGAGCGCACTCGCAGGACTCACCGCGGCGGCGCGAAGGGCGGGGGCGAGACCGAACAGGAAGGTCACGGCCAGGGTGAGCGCGAGGGCGAATGCCAGCACCCGCCAGTCGGCGGGGAGCGCAAGGCGCGCCGGGTTGTCGGGCGGATTCATACGCGCGACTACGAAGGGCGCGGACCACCAGGCAAAGAAGGCCCCTGCGGTCGCGGATATGACAGCGAGCACCGCGCTTTCGACCAGCACGAGCTGGACGAGCCGCCATCGCCCGGCGCCGATGGAGACGCGAAGAGCCATCTCACGGGCTCGCGCGGCGGCCTGCGCAGTGAGGAGATTGGCGACATTGGCGCATGCGATGAGGAGCACCAGGGCGACCAGCACGGCGAGCACGGTGAGCGGGAGCCGGAGATTGCGCTGCATGCCCGAGACGCCGGCGGGCGCGGGCTCGACATAGAGGGTCTGGTTCAGGAAATTGGCGATACGCTGTTGGGACATGCCGCGGAAGCCTTTCGCCCGCTCCATTTCGAAAGCCAGCGCAGTTGCCTGGAGCTTGTCGCGAAGGAGCCCCACCGGAACGCCGGGTTTCAGACGCGCGATGGCGCGGGTCGAGGTCGCATCGCTCCGTTCCACCCAGGGATGCATCATGGTGGGCACGAAGATGTCGGTGAAAGTCCCGGTTTCGGTTCCGGTGAAGGGCGGCTCGACCACGCCGACGATCTGGTACACGGAGCCGCCCATGTGGAACGTGCGGCCGACGATCCTGGAATCCTGCGCGAAGCGGCGGGACCAATAGCTGTGCGAGAGCACGGCGTAAGGGTGCGCCCCCGGGTGGAGGTCGTCGTTTTCAGTGAGCAGGCGGCCGGCGGCGGGACGCAGTCCGAAAGAACCAAACAGCGAGCCGGAGACATATTGCAGATAGGCCTTTTCCATCTCCTGGTCTGACGCGAAGGTGAGGTCCGTCGGCTCGGCCGGGCCGACCGCGATCAGCGCCGCCTGATCCCTGGCGACGGCTCGCATCTGGCGGTAGAGGGGATAGGCCCATTCGTCGACGCTTGCCACTCTTCCCTCGGGGCTGATTCCTCGGCGCCCGATCGTGTAGAGCTGCTCCGGATGCCCGACGGGAAGCGGCCGCAGCAACAGCGCGTCGATGAGGCGGAAGGAAGCGGTACAGGCGCCGATGGCGAGGGCGAGCGACAGGACCGCCGCGCCGGAAGTGACCTTTCGCTTGGCGAGCTGCCGGCAGCCGAAGACGGCATCGGCGTAGAGGGAATCGAGCCAGGGGAGCAGCTTGATATCGCGGCTCTGCTCCCGGATCCGGAGCGACGGGCCGAGCGCGCGGCGGGCTTCGGCGGGGTCGCGCCCCTGTCGAATGGCTTCGTCCAGGTGGGAGGCAAGTTCTTCCTCGATTTCGCGGGTCAGGGACGCTCCGCGGAAGACGTTGGCGATGCGTGACCACAGGGACATATCAGGCGGTCCTCAAGACGCGGTTGACGGCCAGGGTGACGGCCGTCCAGCGCGATTCTTCGGCGGCGAGCTGTTTCCGGCCGGAAGCGGTCAGCTCGTAGAGCCGTGCGCGGCGGCCGGTGTCCTTGGTGATCCATTCGGCGCGGACCCATCCGGCTTCCTCCATACGGTGCAGGGCCGGGTAGAGCGAGCCCTCTTCGGCGCGCAGGATGTCGCCCGAGAGGTCCTCGATTGCGGTCATGATGGCATAGCCGTGCAGACGCGAACGGCGGGAGAGGATTTTGAGGACCAGGAGGTCGAGAGAGCCTTGAAGAGAATCGGGTTTGGACATACTCAGATTACTTAATATACAGACGGCTGAGTATCGGAAAAGGTTAGGTATTTCTTGGGGTCTGCACGAGTATTGTAGGTTGCCAAGTTTCGTCGAAAATTCGCCGAACAAAAGTGCATTTTCACCCGCCCGGCGCTCCGCACGGGGTAACGAAATGATACCAAGATCGTCTACATTTGCTGATAAACTAGGCCTATGGCGAAGCCGACCGATCTCGTGCAGGGAACGCTCGATCTGTTGATTCTGAAGACCATCTCTCTCGAAGCCAAGCACGGTTGGGCGATCGCGAAACGCATCCAACAGGTCTCCCGGGAGGCTCTCCAAATCCAGCAGGGTTCACTCTATCCGGCGCTGCACCGCCTGGAGCAGCAGGGCTGGATCAAGTCCGAATGGAGGCCCAGTGAGACCGGTCGAATGGCAAAGTTCTACTCGCTAACTCGGTCGGGCCGGCGTCAATTTGAGGCGGAATTGGCAAGTTGGACTCGCCTTTCGGCAGCGATCAATCTTGTCATCCGGGAGGCCTGACGTGCGCGCACAAGATAAACTCCGCCTGCGCCTGCGTTCCCTGTTCTTCCGCGGCCACGTAGACCGTGAACTCGAAACCGAACTTCGGTTCCATCTGGATCAGCTCACGGAAGAAAACATCGCTGGCGGCATGGCGCCGGACGAAGCCCGCAGGGTGGCGCAATCCACGATGGGAAATGTTACGCATCTTCAGGAGGAGTGCCGCGATATGCGCCGCGTCAACTATATCGCTGATCTGTTGCGGGACCTGCGGTATGGCTGCCGCAACCTGCGCCGGAGCCCTGGATTCGCCACACTCGCCATCCTGATCATGGCGCTCGGCATGGGCGCCAATACGGCTGTATTCAGCGTAGTCAATGCCGTGCTCTTGAAGCCGCTGTCGTATCACGGCGCGGACCGGATTGTTACGCTCTCCGATTTCTCAGCGACGGAGCAAGCGCGTACTGCGCTCTCGAAGCAGGTCTCCGCGCGCGAATTCCAGGAGTGGCACAGCCAGAGTTCCTCGTTCGAGGCGATGGCCTGCTACGGCGCGCGGGAAACTGCTGTGACCGGCGGGACCGGGGCGGAATATGCGCGGGTTGCGGGCGTGAGCCCCGAATTCTTTCGCGTCTTCGCTGTGGAACCAGTTGCCGGCCGCTTCCCAACGGCTGAGGAAATGAAACCGGGCGGCGGCGGAGCCGTATTGATCAGCTATGAATACTGGCAGAGCCACTTTGCCGGCGACATCCGGGCTTTGGGCCAGACCCTCCGTGTTTATGGATTGCGAACGATTGTGGGGGTGCTCCCGCCGGAGTTCCAATTTCCGGAGAAGACGGATCTGTGGTTTGCCGTGAGCGAAACCACGGACCCGCTCGCCGCGCGTAATTACCTCGCGGTCGCTCGTCTCAAGCCGGGCGTCTCTCTCGAACAGGCGCAAACCGAGATGAGCTTAATCGCGAAACGTGTCGAGCGGGAATATCCAGATACGAACCAGGGGTGGAGCGTCGCCGTGGCGCGCATGCGGGACGACATGGTGCACGACGTTCGCCTGACTCTTTACTTGTTGCTAGGTGCTGTATGCGTCGTGCTCTTGATCGCGTGCGCGAATACCGCAACCTTGTTGCTCGGCAAGGCAATGGCCAGAACCCATGAAGTCGCCGTTCGCACAGCGCTTGGAGCGAGCCGGCGACGGATCGTCAGGCAACTGATCACGGAGAGTTTGCTGCTTTCGTTCGCGGCGGGTATCACAGGCCTTCTATTCGCTTACTTTGGATCGAAGGCGTTGGTGTCGCTGGCTCCAGCCGATTTGCCCCAGCTGGCGAAAGCTGGAATCGATCGACGGGTCCTCGCCTTCACTTTTGCGGTCTCGATGATCACCAGCCTGCTGTTCGGCTTGGTTCCTGCGCTCTATGCGTCAAGAGTCGAACTGATTGACGCACTGAAGCAGGGAGGAAGGCGCATTGTGGCTGCAGGCGGAACGGTCCGCCTCCGAGGAGCGCTCGTGGTAGTGGAAATCGCCCTGGCCGTAACGCTCGTGTCCGTATCAGGCCTCCTGATCAAGAGTCTGGTCGCGCTGCAAACGGTGGCACTGGGTTTTCGACCTGAGAACGTGCTGGTGATGCGCGCGACGGTGCCTGGCTCGTTGGCGGCCGCTACCCCGCGGGCACGGCAGTTCTTCCGAGACATGTTGTCTCAACTTGTCAGCCTCCCCGGCGTGTTGGCTGCCGGCGCAACCATGGCGCCGCCCGGATCGATCGATTCGTCGGGTGGATATTTCATCGATCGGCTGCCACCGAATCCGGATTGGACTCAAACGCCCGACGTGGTGCTCTCGATCGTCGCGCCCGGCACCTTTGCGGCTCTGGGAATTCCCGTAAAGACCGGACGCGACTTTAGCGAGAGCGATACACCGCAGAGGCCGCTTGTTGCCGTGGTCAATGAGGCCTTGGTTCGAAAGTCCTTTCCCCGCCAGAACCCGCTTGGGAGAAAGATCTTTTGTTCGTTCGACACGCTCGAAGGAATGACGATTATCGGGGTGGTCGGCGATGTGCGGCAGCTCGGCCCCGAGCGCGAGCCGATGCCGGAATGCTACATGACCTACGGGCAGCATGCGTTCAACGGGCTGACTTTGAGCCTCGTCGCCCGGACCACTGGCGATCCCGCCAGGCTTTCGGAAAGCTTGCGCCGGCTGGCGCGCGAGCGGGCGGCGGATGTCCCAATGAAGTTTACGACCATGGAGGCCATGCTTTCGGAACATCTGGCCGCGCCTCGATTTCGCACTTTGCTGGTAGCAGTGTTCGCGATTTTGGCCCTGTCTCTGGCAATCGCCGGCGTGTATGGCGTGGTGGCGTACTCTGTAAGCCAGCGATCGAATGAGGTCGGGCTGCGGATCGCGCTGGGCGCCGGCACAGGCGGCGTCGTTCTGCTGGTTCTGCGGCAGGGATTGGTGCTCGCCGGCATTGGCTTGGGCTTGGGATTGGCCGCCTCGTTTACGGGCACACGATTGCTTGAATCGATGCTGTTCCGAGTTCGGCCCAACGATCCGTGGGTCTACATTGCTGTCGCAGTAATGATCGGCATTGTTACGTTGGCTGCCGGGTATATTCCGGCAAGTCGCGCCGCCAGGATCGATCCTGTAGCCGCACTAAGACAGGAATAGACCAGTCGAAAAGCGAGCCCGTACGCTTGTCAATGTGGGAGAAGACGTTAGGCCCAGCGGCATCGGCACGGAATGATACGCATCGCCGGCGGAGCGCGGGCCTTCCTTAACAAGTCTCTCGTTGCCTACGGAACTTTTCGTTGAATTACGGTTTTTTTCGTAGTAGGTTGGGCTCAGATGACTTCTCGCCGCCGCAACCGGCCCTCGATGGCGCTTCCAACCGCTGCCGAACTCGACATTCTCGCCGTGCTCTGGACGCTGGGAGTAGCGACCGTCCGGGAGGTCCACGACCAACTCGCCAAAGACCACCGTTACACCACCACGCTCAAGACGATGCAGTTGATGACCGAAAAGGGCCTGCTCACCCGGAGCGAGCGCTTCGGATCGCACGTCTATGAGGCCAGCGCTCCGAAGGAGCAAACCCAGCGGCAGATCGCGGGCGACCTCCTGAAAAGGGCCTTCGGCGGTTCCGCCCGAAACCTCGTGATGGGAGCCCTGACGGCGCAACCGGCCTCGCGCGAGGAATTGGAGGAAATCCGCGGGATGCTGGATTCCTTTGCTAAAGAGAAGGGACGCTCGTCATGAATATCACGCAAATCCTGGTGTCACAGCCATGGGTGGAACGTCTCGGGATGACGTTGCTGCATTTCCTGTGGCAGGGCGCATTCCTTGCGATTCTATACGCGGCTGCACGGCGAACTGTGGTGCGTACGTCGAGTCCGCAAACGCGATACCTGCTCGCCTGTGGGGCGCTGGCGGCGATGATGGCCGCTCCGCTGGTGACCTGGCAGCTGATGCGGCCCGCGGACGCGAGCACGGAAGCCATGTATCGCATTCGAAGTACACCTGCGGCCGTCCCCGCCACCGGGATCGCCACAACCAGGTCGTGGCCGGATTCCGTCCGTGCCACGGTGTCCACCGTCGGTTCGGAACAGTTCCTGTCTTGGGTCGTAATGGTTTGGCTCGCGGGTGCCGCGGTGTTCTGGGTTCGCCTGGCGGGAGGCTGCGTCGTCAGCGCACGCATGCGGTCGATGCTGGTTCGTCGTGCGCCGCCGGAATGGCAGGAGCGATTCAAGAAACTCGGTGCGCGGATTGGTATCTCTCGTTCCGTGCGGTTGCTGGTCTCCGCGCTGGTGCAGGTGCCGGCGGTGGTCGGCTGGCTGCGCCCGGTGGTCCTGGTTCCAGTAGGGGCGCTCGGCGGCCTGCCTGCTGAGCATCTGGAGGCGCTGCTGCTGCATGAGTTGGCACACATCCGGCGGAACGATTATCTGATCAACATTTTGCAAAGCCTGGCCGAATCCCTGCTGTTCTACCACCCCGCGGTCTGGTGGGTGTCGGGGCACATTCGCGCCGAGCGTGAACTGTGCTGCGACGACCTGGCCGTATCGATCGGCCGCGATGCGCTTACCTATGCGCGAGCTCTTGCGCAACTGGAGTCGTACCGTCCGGCACATCTGAGTACCGCGATGGCCGCTAACCGCGGATCGCTGCCCAACAGGGTCGCAAGGCTGCTGGGCCGGTCACGCCCGGTCATGCGGACCGGCCTGGGCCCGGACGTCATCGCCGTAGCGGGTCTGCTCGTGGTTGCGGCCTACGGGTTGTTCGGTCAATCCGCCAATCCGCCCCGATTCGCGGTCGCATCCATCAAGCGCAACCCGTCTCGTGAGCAGCTTTCCATGGCGGTCCCGATGGGAGTGGGCTATCGGCCGGGCGGACGGCTGGTGGCGGGAAACGCCCCGGTGACGATGCTCATTCAAAGGGCATATTCGGTGCAGGGTTTTCAACTGGTGGGCGGGCCGTCATGGATCAATACGGATGGCTACGACATCGAAGCCAAACCCGAGAGCAATACCGGCCAGAATCGGATGTGGCTGATGCTGCGAACGCTCTTGGCCGATCGGTTCAAGCTGGCGATGCACAATGAGACCAGAAATCTCCCTGTCTACGATTTGGAGGCGGTGAAGGGCGGTCCCAAGCTGGCGCCGCCGCGAGGAGGCCCTTGCTCCGAGGTTCTTACGGCGTTGCCGGAGCGGGGTCAGCCGCGCCCGGCTCCTCCATGCGGACCAGGCGTGATAAAGGCCGGAACAGGACTGACGATGGAGGGAATCAGCGTGTCGATGCCGGCGTTCGCGAAGATGCTGTCGACACTAATGGGGCGGGAAGTGATTGACAAAACCGGTTTCACCGGAAGGTTCGCTCTGCATCTGGAGTTTGCCAGTGACGATGCTCTCGCCGGGCTCCCAAATCCCGTAGGGCTGGACGCGTCTGGCCAGCCGGCCGACCCGGCCGCCAGACCGTCTATACGCACCGCTCTCCAGGAGCAACTCGGTATGAGACTGCAAGCTTCGACAGGCCCGGTAGACGTTCTGGTGATCGATCACGTGGAGAGACCTGCCGAAAATTGAGTGCTCATCTCGGAGAACGACGTATGGAGAGACTCGCGTTTTCCTCTTCTGCCAGGACCCGGGCAATGTAACCCGACACCGAACCCGCTCGTCCGGCACGGATCGCACGGTGGACTCTGGCGAGTTGATCCTTGGGCAAGCTGATGGCGATCTTCGCCCTCGTCATACCAGCATCAGACCGTCGAGCTATGCCGCAGAGGAGCAGACAGGCGTGACTACCACCCCGGCGCTCCGGCGGCCGGCTCCACGGGCGCCCCTTTTGCGTTCGCCAGAAAATTCTTAACTTACAGAAAATGTTAAACTTATTCCGCGATGGATTCGAGCCTCAAGCCGTGCGACAACATCGCCGCGAAAGCCTGCCCAAAGTTTTCAAAACAAAGGCTAAAAAATATTTGACAATATAGCACTCATGTTTTATGATTGATCTCAGATGAGGTCTTGAAAGGCCTCTCAAAGAAATCTCAATGAGGAGCTTCAAAACCATGTCTCTCACCCATTACGATCCCCTGGCCAGCCTGCGCCAGTTCGAAGATGCTTTCAGCCGTTTCTTCACCGAGCCCCAGACGAATCGCCCCTGGGCTCCCGCCGTCGATATCTATGAAACCGAGAACGAACTCGTGTTCCAAGCCGACCTCCCCGATGTCGACCAGAAGGCCATCGACGTCCGCGTCGAAAACCAGACTCTGACCATCGCCGGCGAGCGCAAGTTCGAAAAGAAGGACACCGGCAAGGGTTTCCACCGGATCGAGCGCAGCTATGGTAACTTCGTCCGCAGCTTCGCCGTACCCAACGCCTTCGATACCGATCAGGTCAACGCGTCCTATCGCAACGGCGTGCTCACCGTCACCCTTCCCAAGAAAGAAGCCGCTAAGCCGCGGCAGATCAAAGTCGACGTCCAGCAGTAAACCGCTGCAACCCTGGTCTTTCGGGCAGGTGGGGCTCTTTGGCGCTCTACCTGCCCTATCCTTTTATTAGAGGGCCCTATGTTTCGTCTCGACAAACTGACTCAGAAAGCGCAGGAAGCACTCCAGCAAACCCAGGCCGTCGCCGAAAAAAATCAAAGCCAGGTGATGTTTCCCCTTCATCTCCTCGCCGCGCTTGCCGAAGAGAAGGAGGGCATCGTCCGCCCGGTGCTGGAAAAATGCGGCGTCCACCCCGACGCCATCGTCTCCGAAGCCAACCGCCAGATTGCCAACCTGCCCAAAACGGCCGGCATGCAGCCCGGAATGTACCTCTCTCAGCCCCTCAATCAAGTCCTCGAGCACGCCTTCGATGAAGCCATCCGCTTCAAGGACGAATTCGTCTCCACCGAGCACCTGCTGCTCGCGATGGCCGAGCAGCGCAGCGATCCCGCCGGCCAGCTCCTCGACCGCGCCGGCGCC
>Ga0335077_10005270_pt1 | contig 15849 bp, 13 predicted proteins | sample Lox_Sample_31_FD_207151 | JGI IMG/M metagenome (GOLD analysis project Ga0335077, IMG submission 207151) | Soil microbial communities from Loxahatchee National Wildlife Refuge, Florida, United States - Lox_Sample_3.1 | ecosystem: Environmental > Terrestrial > Soil > Wetlands | place: USA...
CTCCCAGGCCGACACTTCGACCACCCGAAAATACGGCGGCACCGGACTGGGTCTTACGATTTCGGCGGGACTGATCAAGCTGATGGGCGGTGATATCCATGTCGAGAGCTCACCTGGCAAAGGATCGTGTTTTTCCTTCGCCGTGGTTCTGGAGGCCAAGCCCGGTGTAAATGCTGCGCCAGTTCCGCCGGAACCAGAAGTCTTGCGCGGGGTGAAGGTTCTTGTTGTCGACGACAACGGCACAAATTTGCGAATTCTCGAAAAGCAGCTGTGCCGATGGAACATGCAGCCGGTACTTGCGCCGAGCGGAGCAACGGCGCTGTGAGTGCTCGATGACGCTGAACGGGGCGGTACTCCCTTCCAAATGATCCTGACGAATATGCATATGCCGGAGATGGACGGCTTCGAGTTGATCGAACGCGCGCGCGACCGCCACCTCTCCCCTACGGCCACGGTCGTGATGCTCACTTCTGCCCGCCACCGGGCTGATGCACAGCGCTGCCGTCAGTTGGGTGTCGCGGCTTATCTGCTAAAGCCGATTCGGCAGCTGGAATTGCGGCACGCGCTGACGCTAGTTCTTGGAACCGACAAAAATCATATGGCGATCCCGCCCCTGCCGAAACATTCCTTGCCGGGCGCCGGCGCTCCCCATCGCGCACTCTCCATCCTGGTGGCCGAAGACAATCTCGTAAACCAACGATTGATTGCTCGCATGCTGGAGAAAAGAGGTCATCGCGTGACCATCGCGGCAGATGGATCGGAAGCCGTTGACTTGGCTGGACAACACTCGTTTGACCTGGTCCTGATGGATATTCAGATGCCAAAGATGGATGGTCTGGCCGCCACCGCCGCCATCCGCGAGCGCGAACGGAAATCCGGCACCCATTTGCCAATTGTGGCGCTAACCGTTCACGCGATGAAAGGCGACGAACAACTCTGCATGTCGTCCGGGATGGACGGGTATTTGTGCAAGCCGATTCGTCCACAGGAACTGGACGCGGTGCTGATGCGCATCGAAGCTCTTCAGAGCGCGCTCGATCCTGTTGTAGGCTAATCGTCATGCAAATTCGCAAGGCCGAGGCGGCGGATCTGGATTCTGTCATCCACCAGATGCGGCAGATGCAGGATGACGATCCATGGTCGGAAGTGTTTGACCAGACGACAGTGCGTACAAATATCGCGGAACTGTTGGGGGAACCCGCGTACGGGCTGATCTATCTGGCCTGTGATGCGAACCAGCCTGTTGGGTACCTGGTCATCTGCTTTGACTACAGCTTGGAGTATCGCGGCAAAGGCGCCTGGGTCGATGAGCTGTTTGTCGCGCGGATGCATCGGGGGAAGGGAATTGCCACGCAACTGCTGGAAGTAGCGGAAAGAGCCGCCACGGAACACAACGCGAAGTACCTGCACCTTGAGGTGAGCCACGGCAATCCTGCCATTGAGCTGTATCGGCGGCGTGGATTTGTCGATCACCAGCGGTATCTCATGACCAAGCGCCTTAGCGAGTGAGATTTCTTCGCCGCGCCTCTTTTCTTCCGGCGCATTCGAAGAGAGAATGACGGCAGTCGCTCCAGTGGTGGAATTCCGGAGGCCCGTTGATGAAGTTCAGAGTGTCTGTGTGCTTATGCCTGCTCGCGGTCTTGGTTGTCCCTGTTCTTGCCGCTGAATCCTACCCCGTCAAAATCGAGCGCGGCGTGGAAGTCAAAATGCGCGATGGTGTGGTTCTACGCGGAGACATTTTCCGGCCGGATGCTGACGGGAAGTTTCCGGTGCTCCTGCAGCGCACGCCCTATCGCCGGTCCGTGTGGGGCTATGCTGCGGATTTTGCGCAACGCGCCGCGTCACGCGGATACGTTGTCTTCTTGCAGGATGTGCGCGGCCGCTACACCTCCGATGGTGACTGGTATCCCTTCATCCATGAAGCAGACGATGGCTACGACACCATTGAATGGATTGCCGCGCAGCCCTATTCGAACGGCAAGGTGGGCATGTTCGGCGGTTCGTACGTCGGGGCGACGCAAGTGCTCGCTGCCGTCGCGCATCCTCCACATCTCGCGGGCATTTGCCCGGTGGTCACCGCCAGCAACTATCACGACGGCTGGACCTATCAGGGCGGCGCGTTCGAACAGTGGTTCGACGAGTCATGGACCAGCGGTCTGGCGCAAGAGACGGTCCTGCATCAGATCGAGCGCATGCCCAGTTCCCCGGAGGCCGTCAACGTGCTTCCACTCGCGAAGTACCCGGTCTTCAATACCAATCCGGCCAGCGCCGTAAATGCCGCCACCGCCGTGGTTGCGCCCTACTTTCTTGATTGGCTCGCGCACACGAACTATGACGACTACTGGAAGCGCCTGTCCATTGAAGACCACCACGCGGATATTCGCGTGCCTGCGCTGCATATGGGTGCCTGGTACGACATTTTTCTTGGTGGCACTCTCCGCAACTACGTCGGCTTGAAAAAGAACGCCGCGACCGAAGAAGCTCGCAGGGGCCAGCGCTTGCTCGTCGTCATCGGCGGACACGCCGGCGGCGGACGCAAGATTGGCGAAATCGATTTCGGCCCCGAAGCCGAAAAGCAGGAAGACGATGACGTCACCCTGGCTTGGTACGACTTTCTGTTCAAAGGCGTGCAGAACAATTTTGCCGCCGGCAAACCAGTCAAGATCTTCGTGATGGGCCTGAATCAGTGGAGGGAGGAGGACGATTGGCCGCTGGCCCGCGCGCAGGCTACCAAGTACTTCCTGCACTCGGATGGCAACGCGAATTCCGTCAAGGGAACAGGGGCGCTTTCCTCTTCTGCTCCTGCGAAAGAGCCCGGCGATAAATATACTTATGATCCGGCCAACCCAGTGCCGACGGTGGGCGGGCCGTTGTGCTGCGACAGCGATCATCTCGCGCCGGGTCCCCGCGACCAGCGCAAGGTGGAAGACCGCACCGACGTTCTTGTCTACTCCACGCCTGCGCTCGACCGCGATTTGGAAGTCACCGGCCCGGTGCGGCTCGATTTCTTCGCCTCCTCTTCCGCCGTCGATACCGATTTCACCGCGAAACTGGTCGACGTGTACCCTGACGGCACCGCGATCAACCTGACCGAGGGCATTCTCCGCGCCCGCTACCGTGATTCGCAGGAAAAGGCCGCTCCCCTCACCCCCGGTCAGGTCTACCTACTAACCATCGATCTTTGGGCTACCAGCAACGTGTTCCGCGCCGGCCATCGCATCCGCCTGGAAGTTTCCAGCAGCAACTTCCCGCGGTTCGACCGCAACCTGAACACCGGCGAACCGGCGTCGAATTCCGACCAACTGACCACCGCGACCAACTCGATTCTCCACGACAAAGAGCACCCCAGCGCCCTGATCCTGCCGGTCGTGCCATAGTTCGTTCGGAATCGCCCGTCAACCGCGGGGGTACTGCCCCGGGATCAGGGCCTTTTTCCGCCCCGGCCCCCATCCCTATCCCGCATCACCCCTTTGGGCACAGCCCCGCCCCGGCACCGTTGACGACCCTGCCGCAACCCCGCAAAATGGCAAAACGGGAGAATTTCGGGCGAAAATGGCCCGAATCGCGTATGTCACCAGAGCCCAACGCTGTCGAAATTGCCATTGCCCGCGCCGTTCGCGACAATCTTGAGCGCATCCAGCGCACCGGCGACGAGTTGCAACAGGCCATCAATGATGTGGTCGCCGCCTGTTCCAGCAGCAGGCCGACCAACGCCCTCCCCCCCATGCTTCGCGCGCAGACCTCCGCCGCCTCGCTTTCCGCCGCTTTGGAAGTTTTGGCCCGGTTTATTGCGGTTTCGCTGCAACCCGGCCCGCGTGGTGGGCTGGAAGAAAAAATCACGCAAGCCATCGGCGCCGCGATTCGGGAACCGGCTTCCGCGCCCGCTCGCCCCCACATCCCTGAGCCCATGGCCGCTGCCGCTCCAGCACCCGCCTTCGAACCCGTACCGATGGAACCGCCAGCCCATGACTTTGCGCCCAGCGCTTCGCAGCCCGCTCCGGTAGAATTGGAAGTGGCCGAAGCCGCGGTTGCCGCCGGCGATGAATTCGATATCAACCAGTTGACTCCTGAGGAACAGGAGCTTCACCGGCGCGCAAATCGTGTGGCGAAAGTTTCGATGCAGGATATTAAAATGTTACGTCCGGAACAGGTTCGCCTGGGCCGCGATCACAAAGATATCTGCATCCGATTGAAAGACGACATTGAAAAGGCTCACAAAGAATACGATCGTAGATTCAGACCCATCATGGACCACCCGGTTGACTACTTCTATCGGTGGCTCGTGGAAATCCTGGCGGACGGCGATGCCGCCCTGCTCGGCGAATATCCGTACGCTCCCGCAGGAAAAGCGCGCTAATTTACGCGGCCCTGTCTCCTCGGCTTTACGGCTGGTGGGGATTGCGTCTGTGTCTGCTCTGCTGCTCTGCTTCGTGCTGGCTATCGCGTTCGCACTGGACCTCTCGGCGCAGAACACCAAGAAAAAGAAGAAAGCCGCGCATCCTAAATCACCGGCGTGCGCCACCGGGTGCAAGCCAGACACAACCGCGCCTGCGCTGGATGCCGCTACGCCAGATGATGCTGCATCACAGAAGGATCTGGCCGCCATCGCTCGCGAACTTCACCGTGGCACGCCCGGTTCGTACGACAAGCTTGCGGCGTTTGCTAGGGGGCACGCTTCCAGCGTTTGGGGCCAACGCGCGGCGCTCGCGCTCGGTTACGACGACTACATGCATGCGAAGTTCCCGCAGGCGCTAGCGTGGCTGCAGAAGGCGAAAGCTGATGCGCTGCTTCAGGAGTACACGCTTTACTGGACGGCCCAGACCAATCGCGCCCTGCACAAGAACGGCGAAGCATCACAGGATCTGGCCACGCTTCTGAAGGATTACCAGAATACAGTGATTAAAGAACAGGCGCTTGATGCCTACAGCGAGGTGACCATTGTCCTGGGTCATCCCCAGGATGCGCTCGACGCGCTTGCCACGTATGGTGGAACGGCGTCGAGGCCGGCATTGCTGCTCGATCGCGCACGGGCGTATGAAGCGGCGCGCAAGCTCGTTCCGGCGGCGAAAGACTATCAGACGCTCTTCTACAAATACCCTTTGGCCGATGAAGCCAAGGACGCTGCCACGGCGCTGCCGCGATTGAATAAGGAACTGCACAGCGAATTTCCGTATGCCACCGCGGAGTTGCAGGAGCAGCGCGCTGAGGCTGTCTATGACGCGCACAAGTGGCACGAGTCAAAAACCGAATACGACAAACTCGCCGCTATGCTGAAAGATCCTGCGAATCCCGCGCGGCAACGAGCCCTGGTGCGCTCGGCGGAGAGCCGCCAGCATCCTAAGGCCACGCCGAGCCTGCTGGCGAACCTGAAGACGTTCAGCGACCCCGAGGCGGAAGCAGAGCGGCTATACGCGCTTTCGCAAGCCTACCGTTCGAATAAGAACGAAACGGAAATGCTCACAAACATCGAGCTGGTCGCGGAGAAATTCCCACAGAGCAAATGGACGGAAGAAGCGCTGATGGCGGGCGGGAATTATTACTGGGTGCAGCTCGATCGCACCAAGGCGGCGCACTACTACGAGCGAGTGCTCGACAAGTTCCCGGGCGGGAAAAACGCCTATAACGCCGAATGGCGCGTTGCCTGGGTGGCGTATTTGGATCGCCAGCCGTATGCCGACGACAAGATGACGATCTTCTTGCGCAAGTATCCGCTTTCGGGCGGCGCCGTGAACGCGCTGTACTGGCTGGGGCGCGATGCGGAGCGCGGCGGAAATCCAGCGCACGCGCGCGCGTATTTCAGGAAAGCCGTGGAGCGCTGGCCGAATACCTACTACGCCTACGCCGCACAGACGCATCTCGATAAGCTGGGCTCAGGCGAAGTGGATTCTCCGGATTTCCTGCTGCAGTTGCCCAGCGCCCAGCCGATGCGGCCGTTTGATGAACCGATTGCGCCAAATGTGCTCGAACGCTGGAATCGCGCGCAGGCCCTTCGCACCATCGCTTTCGACACGTCCGCCGAGTTGGAGTTGAAAGCGGCGTACGCGGCGACAAGTTCACCGCGCTTCCTGGTTGAAGCGGCGCAAGCGGCGTTTGATCAAGGGCACTTCGCCGCCGGCATGAACTACGGTCGCCTGGCGGTACCGAGTTTCGATTCGCGCAAAGTGAATGAAGTGCCGGCGAACGCCTGGAAGGTTTTGTATCCGCTGCCGTATGAAGCAGTGTTGCGGCGCGAAGCCGAACGCAACAATTTCGATCCGATGTTTGCCGCGGGCTTGATTCGCCAGGAATCCACGTTCCAGGCGGATGCCGTTTCTCATGCGAACGCCATTGGCTTGATGCAGATTCTTCCGAAAGAAGGACGCCGCCTCGCGAAAGCTGCGAAGGTGCGCTATACAAAGGCCTCGCTGTTCGATCCCAATGTAAACATCGAGCTGGGCATGCTCTATATCTCGGATTTGACTCGCAGCACCGGCGCTCCCGAATATGCGGCGGCAGCTTACAACGCAGGCGAAGATCGCCTGGCACAATGGAAGGCTGAGCGCAACTTCGACGAGATCCAGGAATTCGTGGAGTCCATCCCATTCACCGAAACGCGCGAGTACGTCCAGATCGTTTTGCGCAACGCCACGATGTACCGCCAGCTCTACGGCGAGACACAAAAGAACACCGTCTCCGCCGCCATCCGCACACAATCTCACACCGGCCGCTAGGGTCAGCTTGTGGGGCCGGCAATAAGCATGTCGCGATAGATTTCCAGATTATGTCGAATGGCGTGGGAATATTTGCGGCTTTGCGCGTCAGTGTATGTGATCCGAGCTGTGATGGTGGTCGGCTGCTTACTCCGAAAAAATGACGCGCTGCTGTCGAAAAACGTGGTGATCTCTTTCCCCCCGGGAAGGAACTCAAGCGCATGGAAGAGGGCCAGTTTGGAAACGTCGACCGTGCCTTCTATTCCTACCAGATTGTGGCTGAACTCGACGCGAACAACGAGCGCAGGCTGCTCGCCGATGTTTTGGATCGAAATGGAAAGAAGCCCGCGGTCAAACACGAAATCTACGATCACGTAAGGACCGGATAAATCGATCGGCTTTATGCTTCCCCGTTTCTTCGCAGGCATAGAATGTTCAGGCTTGGCCGTCTATCGACATTCCTTCGTGGCAGATCTCCAACGTCTCGATGGCCACGTCGTTGCTCTTTGCGTTCAGCCCAGGGCCTGACCATTTGCAGGGCCAGGCACGCACAAAATGCCACTGCATCACGGGATTTCGATTTTCATCGAGCAGCGTGATGGACATGTTCGCGCGGCGTACGGTTCCCTGCATCGCAGAGAGGATCCAGTTCCAGAGCGTCAGATCGCCGACCAAACCTCGCTTCAGCACGATATTGCTGAATTTTCTCAGGCCTGGTAGCTTGCGAACCGTTATGTCTTCGCTACCATTTCTGTAATCAATGACGTCCAATTCGACGTCGAGTCCGTGAACTTCGCTGAACGAGCCCTTTACCGCTTTTCCATCGTCACTTATACCTTGGATGACGACATCGAAGTTGTAACAGGGGTAGGGATCAGCCCGAAATACTGGTGGCACGGGGAGCTCCTTGCGAACCGCGGCGTATGGCAACGATTGAAGCATAGAATAAGGGGATCACGAAGAGCGTTTTGTCGGACCGGCTAGCAGCTTGTGCAGTTAGAGTGATGTGGGTCACGCAGAACGGTCTGCCCATTGCGAGGGAATATGCAACTTCGGCGAAAGTGGCTCGCGTTGTCGTTTTTAGCAGTGGCCTTGGGGCTTGGCGCGGCGACGAACGGGGCGCCAGAAGTGCACGATGGGACTGCAGTATTGCGGGCGATGCACGATCGCTATGCGAATGACTGGTACGACACTCTGACCTTTCAACAAGACTCCATCACGCACGACGCGGACGGCACAGACAAGACCGAGGTTTGGTATGAGGCGTTGAGGGTGCCAGGGAAGTTGCGAATCGATATCGGCAAGCCCAATTCCGGAAACGGGATGCTGGTGGCAGATGGCACGCTGACGCGGTTCCAGAACAATGAAGTCGCATCCAGCCGGCCGTTTGTGCACATGCTGTTGGTGCTTGGATTCGATGTCTACCGCCAACCGCCCGAAACCACGATCGCTCAGATTCATGGCGAAGGATTCGACCTCAGCAAAGTGCATGAAGACAGCTGGGAAGGGAAGCCCGTTTACGTTGTCGGTGCCGAAAAGGGCGACTCGAAATCGAAACAATTCTGGATCGAAAAGGAGCGCTTGCTGTTTGTCCGCTTAATCGAGCCTGATAAAAAAGAGCCCACGAAAATCAACGATACACGTTTCGGCGATTATCGAAAGCTGTCGGTGGGCTCGGTGGCGGCGCGTGTGGACTTCTATGTCGATGGCAAAAACGAATTCAGCGAGGTCTACTCGAATATTCAGGCGAACCCAAAGCTCGATGCGGCTCTCTTCGATGCCAAGCAATTCAAGCCCCTACAGGACAAGCCGCAGCCAGGCAAGGCGCAGGGGATTCAGTATGGCGAAGATCCCGACGCGACGAAGCGCATGACTCTCCTGCTGAAAGACTTCCACCCGACGCCGATGCTCCACGTGCCCGTTCACGAAGTGCCCCGCGCCAAGTTCTACGTCATCGATGTGCACAATCACGTGAACGATGCGCGTGGCGGCGACGAGGGAGTGATTCCCCCGGCGGAGGTCGTGAAACAACTGGATCAGGCCAATGTGAGGAAAGTAGTTGTCCTCACAGGCGCATGGGGCGAAAAGCTGCAGCAGGTTCTCGATCGCACCGTGAAGCTCTATCCCGACCGCTTCATGGTTTTTACACAAATGGACTGGAGCAAGATTAACGATCCGAATTTCAGCGCGGAGATGGTGGCACAACTCGATGACGCCGTAAAACGCGGCGCGCGCGGACTAAAGGTATTGAAAGACTGGGGGCTTGGTGTACGTGACAGCAGTGGCAAGCTGGTTCCCATCGATGATCCGCGAATGGATCCTGTGTGGGAAGAGTGTGGTCGCCTGGGCATCCCCGTGGCGATTCACTCGACTGATCCCGAGGCCTTCTTCACCCCGACCGACGCGAAGAACGAGCGCTACGAGGAGCTGATGCATAACCCGTCGTGGAGTTTCTACGGTTCGGACTTTCCGAGTAAGGCTACTCTGCTCGACCAACGCAACCATGTGATCGCCAAGCATCCACGCACCATTTTTATCGCGCTCCACGTGGCGAACTGGCCGGAGAATCTCGACGGGGTTTCCGAGTGGCTGCGCAAGTATCCCAACATGTATGTCGAGTTCGGAGCGCGCGAAGCGGAATTGGGCCGCGAGCCCCGTCGAGCGGAGCAGTTTTTCAACGAATTTCAGGATCGCATTATGTTCGGCACCGACGCGGAGCCTGTCCCCGAGATGTACGCCAACTATTTCCGCTGGCTCGAAACCGACGACGAGTATTTCCCCTATTGGAATTATCCGGAGCAGGGCCGCTGGATGATCTACGGAATGAAATTGCCGGACTCCATTCTGGAAAAAGTCTACCACGCCAACGCGGAGCGGGTCTTTGCGATGTACCGCGGTGGGGCTGCGCGCTGATCCTCTTTACGTCCTTTGAGAAGTTGCAATATGCTGGTGGTCCGCTCAAACACCTCTGAATCCCAATGGGAGAGTCTTATGTTCACGGACACGGTCAAGAAGATGGTATTGCCCATACTGGTGCTGGCTCTGGTCGGGTGCGGTCAGACCGGGAATAAGGTATCCGACGACGCGAAGGCGGTCGGCGACGCCACCAAGAAAGCGGCTTCCGAGGCTGCCGATACAACCAAGAGCGCTGCCTCCGATGCCGCAGATGCCACCAAAAACGCGGCTTCGGCGACGGCTGACAAAGCGGGTTCGCTCGCCTCCGACGCGGCAGACAAAACCAAAGATGCTGCGGACGAAACGAAGAGCGGCGTCGAGAAGGCCTACGATGCCACCGCCGACAAGACTAAGCAGGTGGCTGGCGACGTTGCATCAGGCACAAAAAAAGCTGCCAGCGCCACGGCAGATTTCACGAAGGACGCGGCCAGCAAGACCGCCGATGCCACAAAAAAAGCGGCGGAAGCAACCAAGAAAGCCGCCGAGGACGCCGCCAAAGCCGTTACTCATTGATACGCTCTTTCAGTTGCCACCGAATCGAGCGCTTGCGCCGGCATTGAGCGAGCGTTAAAGTACCCAACGTATGGGCCGCCGAATCTATTGGGCGAACCGATACGCTGGCCTGCTATCCGCGGTTGCGGCACTGCTGGTGCAACTTTTCGCATTGCTGCTCTTGGCGTTTGCCGAGACTTCCTCAGCTGATTCGCCTGCGCAAGACAAAGCGAAGATGGAGCAAACGCTCCCGATTCAGGTGGCCACCGATCTGATCACTGTTCGGGCGGTCTTTTTAGACGCTCATGGCAAACGGATTACAAACCTCAGTGCGGAGGAAGTTATCGTAAAGGATGACGGGGAGCCGCAAACCCTGACTGTGTTCGAGCCTCTCAAGCAGTTTCGTCCCGAGAGTAACGCCGGATCGGTCAGCAATGCATTTGAAGGCGCGAACGCCAATCTTGTCTCCGCGGGAGATGCGCTCAACGTCCTGATTCTTTTGCCAGGAATGCAATTCGCCGACCGCCATTACGCGCTACAAGCTGCCGCGAAATATCTCCAAGGAGAGCACGACGGCCACACCTTCGTCTCAGTCGCTGACGCCACGGGAGTCACACTGCCTTTCACATCACAGCAGTCCAAAATGGCGGAGTTTGGCCGCGCCCTGTTGAAACTACAGATGCCATCCGCGGGATGGTTTGGATCGTGGAAGTATCGGCAAGTGTTACTCGCATCTTGTCTGTCGCTGAGGGAAATGAAAGGTCGGAGAGCCATCGTACTTTTTACAGATTATTACCGTGCCGACAACCGCGCCATCCGGACTTTGCAGCCGGATGATCTGTTGCCACCGGCGATGGATGCCGACGCCGCGATCTATCCTGTGGATGCAAGGGGCCTCCAACCGGAAATACCGTTTGGGGATGCGAGCTCGACCGGTGTTCCCGTGAATGAATCCATCTGGTCATTTACTAATGTGATGGAGATGAACGATTTGACGGGCTTGGCGGTTGAGACCGGTGGGAGCTATGCGGTGGGAAATGATCTTGGCTCCGTATTTCAGCGGACTGGGCACGACGCATCCGCGAGCTACATTCTGGCGTATTACAAGCACAATCTGAGACTCGACGGCAGTTTTCATCCCGTCAAGGTGGAATGCAAGCGTCGCGGCATACGCGCTCAAGCCAGATCGGGTTACTTCGCGCGTGTCGGTGGAATTCGCGAACTTTCACCTGAAAACCAGCTCAAAATGCTTTTGGCGTCTGAGAGGCCATTCGACGATGTCAAGGTAAAGCTCAGGCCCTATTTCTTTCCATTCGACGAAGCAGGTGAGGATTCTGTGGTGGCAGCGTTGGGTATGGCATTTGAGTGGATTTCGCCGGGTGCCGGGCCGGGCGCGGAAATGCATCTCTCCGTGCTGGGAACAGTTCGCGGTCCGGGAGACGCGTCCGGGGACACTCTGTTTCAAGATCGCCTGGAGCCTACGACCACCCACGTTTCGCCTGCCTTTTCTTTGTGGCAGGCGTCAGTCAATGCAGAACCGATCCAGTTGGCCCCTGGCGATCATGCGGTCAAAGTAGCTGCTCGTTCGGAAACAGGCGAGTTGGGCAGCGCTTTTCTAGAACTTTCTGTGCCAGCGCAACCGGCGCACAGATTCCGGATCAGTTCGTTGGTGGTTGCTCGACAAACAGAAACTGCCGCTTCGAATAAAACACGCGCGGGATTCGGAGATCCGCTGGAAGTGGGAAACGAGCGAATCGTCCCCCAAGCCTCGAATCAATTCGAAGATGACGGCAACCTGATCTTTTACGCTCGAGTAAGAGGGGCGGTGGGGGGATCTCCTCTGATTGCCACCCTTTCCTTCCAAAAACAGTCCGGGGAGAGAATTCTTCGTTCCTTGACAAGCGATCTTCTGACGGGAAGCGACGCTTTATCATATGGAGTCCCAGTGCTGTTCAAGCTGCCTGCATCCGAGTTCCCTGGTAAAGATGGGCCGTTCCTGGCTATCCTGACCATCAAGCAAAGGGAGGGTAAGACCGCCGGAACCGTGTCTGCTGCTTTCGAGATACTGCCAGCCCAGCTCCACTGAATTGTGCGGCCTGCGTTACAATCTTTTCCATGTCTACTGAGACTAATATGTCGCAGATTGCGCGGCGCATGCTGTCCGACAAAGCGGAACAATTCACCGAGTCCGTCATCCGCGAGATGACCCGCCTGGCGCTGAAACATAACGCCGTGAATCTCTCGCAGGGTTTTCCGGATTTTGCTGCGCCCAATGAAGTGAAAGAAGCCGCCCGCGAGGCCATTGCCGACGACATCAACCAATACGCGATTACTTGGGGGGCGAAGCCTCTGCGCGATGCCATTGTTGAAAAATTCGCGCTTACCCAGGGTATTCATGCCGATCCGGAGCGCGAACTGACGATTTGCTGCGGGTCCACCGAAGCGATGATGTCGTCGATGATGGCGATCATCAATCCGGGCGACGAAATCGTCGTGTTCGAACCGTTCTACGAGAACTACGGGCCCGACGCGATTCTCTCGGGCGCTACACCGAAGTTTGTGAAGCTCGCTCCGCCGGACTGGACTTTTGATCAGAAGGAACTGGCCGCCGCGTTCGGCCCGCACACGAAAGCCATCATTCTGAATACGCCGAACAACCCCACGGGTAAAGTGTTCACGCGCGCGGAACTGGAGTTCATTCGCGACCTGTGTCTGCGCTGGAACTGCTACTGCATCACCGATGAGATCTACGAGCACATTCTCTACGATGGTACCGAGCACATCACCATGGCGCGCATCGATGGCATGCGCGACCGCACCATCGTCATCAACGGCATGTCGAAGACCTACAGCGTAACCGGCTGGCGGGTGGGCTGGGCCATCGCTCCGGCCGATGCCACGCAGTCGATCCGCAAAGTCCACGATTTTCTTACCGTCGGCGCGGCTGCTCCCTTGCAGCAGGCCGGTGCATTGGCGCTGAAGCTCCCGCAAAGCTATTACGATAATCTCGCCGCCACTTATGAGAAGAAGCGCGCCAGGTTGCTGAGCATTCTCGAAAACTCCGGCTTCACGGTGTACAAACCGCGCGGTGCCTACTACATCATGACGGACATTTCGCGCTTCCACTGGGACGAAACGAAATATCCCGCCGAATCGCGCGACGTCTCCTTCGCGAAATATTTGGTCGAGCAGATCGGCGTGGCCTGCGTTCCGGGCTCCAGTTTCTACAACGATCCGCAGGACGGCGCTTCCCAGGTTCGTTTCACCTTCTGCAAAAAGGAAGAGACTCTGGCGGCTGCTGAGGCGCGCTTTGCCCATCTTCACGCGGCCGGTTAGACCTTGGGGATCGTTTCTGTGCGGAGCATCACGGTGGGCGCATTTCCGTTGTGCTAGACTCGCTCGAGTCGCAGATCAGAGAAGGGAATCGAACCGTGGCCCTCAATTTTTCTCTCATACCCGCCGAATCGAAATTGGAAGCGAACGGTGACGGACAACCAGTGGACATTTCGTCCTCCGAATCCCGTACTTTTCTTTGCCGGCTGACGATTTCCGAGCAAATCGAACAGGAATCGCTCGATGTCTCCGTTTGGGGTTCGGCCAATGGCCAGGATTTTGGCAAGAAACCCCTGCTGAAGATCCCGCAACAGTTCTACCGGGGCACCACGAAAATGGTACTGGACGTTTCACTTCGACCGGAAGTAAAGTTCCTGCGCGCCAAGTGGGAGTTGAACCGTTGGGGGCGCGTGTCACCCACTCCGATGTTTGTGGCGGAGTTGAATTTGGAAGAGGTGCTGCCGATGTCGCGAGAGACGCCCACGCGGCGGGCCGTGTTGGCTGGAAAAGCGTAAATTATCAGACGATTATCGGTTTCTCGGGGATATCTAAGTCTTCTTCCTTCAGGGAGATAAGGGTAGGAGACCGTTGGTCGGTTGCCCTGTGGTGGTCGGTCTCCTACCCTGCGAGTGGTCTTGCTTCTATAGACGATACTTCCCGCCGAAATGTTTCTCGGTCCCCGCGAATTTTTGCATATTTATCAATTCCATCGAATCCACAAGCTTGTCCGGTAGTGGGACGCTGTTCGCGCGTGGGAATCTTCCGCAGGCAAAGCGGAACCTTGCTCATCCGATTGTTACTGTATCCAGATATTGGGCCACCGACGCGGGCCACTTGAAGTTTGTACTAATGGCCTGCTGCAACGACAAAGCCGCCTGCGGTTCTCCGTGCGTCAAATACACCTGTTTCGGCGGAACCTGTAATCCTGTAAGCCAGCGCATCAACTCGCTCTTCCCGGCATGCGCCGAAAATTGACCCATCTCTACGATCTCCGCCAGCACGGGCACCGTCTGCCCAAACAGACTTAGCGATTTCGCGCCCTCCTGCAGCGCACGCCCCCGGGTGCCTTCCGCCTGGAATCCGCCGAGGATGATGCAATTGCGCGCGTCGCCGAGCCGGTGCGCCAGATGATGCAGCACACGGCCGCCGGTGACCATCCCGCTGGCCGAAATAATGATGCAAGGCGTTTTGACGTCGTTGATCTGCTTGGATTCTTCCACGCTGCGCGCCAGATGAAATTCGTGCACGCTGAGCGGGTCGCCGCCATTTTGTTCGTCGCGCGCGAAGTCCAGGTCGTGATCTTCCTTGTGCTTCAGGTACAAATCAGTGGCGCTGAGCGCCATCGGGCTGTCGACATACACCGGCACTTTCGGAATCCGCTGCAAATTCTCCAGCTGTCGCAGGTAATACATGAACGTCTGCGTGCGCCCGATCGCAAACGCGGGAATGACCATCGAGCCGCCGCGCTTGACCACGCGATTCACGACGTCGCCCAGCACTTGCAAGGGATCGCCTGTTTCGTGTTCGCGGTCGCCGTAGGTGGATTCGCAAAGAAGAAGATCAATCTGTTTCGTTGACGGCGTTTTCGGGTCATTCAGGATGGGCTGATCGTAGCGGCCGATGTCTCCTGAGAATACAACGACGCTCTTTTTGCGATTTTCCGTGATGGTCAGCTCCAGGCTTGAGGAGCCGAGGATGTGGCCGGCGTCATACGATTCGATGTGAAATTCCGGCGAAATGTCGAAGCCGCCGCCGCGCGGCATGGGTTTCAGCTTCTGCAGGACCGGGTCGATGTCTTCGCTCGTATACAGGGCGCGCGGCTGCGCGTGCTTGCTCCACTTGTGCTTCTGCGCGTCTTGCGTTTCTTCTTCCTGCAAGTGGCCGGAATCTTTCAACAGCAAGTTCGCCAACTCAATGGTCGCCGGATTCGCAAAAATGGACCGGCTGTAACCATCACGCACAAGCACGGGCAGCCAGCCCGTATGGTCCAGATGAGCATGCGTTAGTACCAGGTAGTCGATGCTCTTGGGGTCCACCGGCAGCGGACTCCAGTTTCGCTGCTTCAAATCGTCGGTGCCCTGGAACAGCCCGCAATCTACCAGCAGCTTTTTGCCTGCCGCTTCGACGAGATATTTCGACCCTGTCACGCAACCCGCCGCGCCGAGAAAAGTCAGTTTTGCCATCTCTCTCACCCAAGAATGAACTTACTGTTTCCACCTTATCCCAAATCCCGCACGCCCACATTAACTGCCACAAAAAAAGGAGGCGAACCCAAGGCTCGCTCCATTGTCCCTAATCGCGAATTGCCTTTTCTGGCAGGTTGTCGACGCCTACCGGCTGCGCACTTTCTCCAAATATTCATTCACCTGCTTTTCCCATT
>Ga0335077_10005271_pt1 | contig 15849 bp, 11 predicted proteins | sample Lox_Sample_31_FD_207151 | JGI IMG/M metagenome (GOLD analysis project Ga0335077, IMG submission 207151) | Soil microbial communities from Loxahatchee National Wildlife Refuge, Florida, United States - Lox_Sample_3.1 | ecosystem: Environmental > Terrestrial > Soil > Wetlands | place: USA...
GGTTGGTCACCCGTACGTTGCCGCGCTGACGGGGAAGACTGGGGGCAATACGCTGGTACTGCTCCGGGGTGATCTCCATGCAGCGCAGCATAACACGAAATCACCATTTAGTGTTAACACGCCCTAGAGCAACTTCTGCAACGATCCGTCGCTTCGGCTGCGCACCGTTAAGCAGTTCTAGAATGCTGTCCCGGTAGAGCGAGCCTTTAGGCTCGCATTGGTTGTCTCACCAAGAAGCGCCGCCCTACCAGGACAGACCAAGTCCGCAAGCGCTCTAAGAAGCTAAACATCATCTTGCTAGGGCGGGGGTAGCGACTATCCTCGCCTGCTTTTCTTTGCCAGGAAAATTCGAGGCGAACCTCATTCGTTACCCACTGGGGTCACTCCCCTGATTCCGTCCGCTTTCGGTGATTGGTCGTCTCCCCACAGCAACCTATAATCGAAGTGCTCTGGACGAAAACCGTGCCCGTTTGCCTGCGGCGCTTTGCGCCGCGAGCGGCTCGGAACTATGCGCATGGCGATCCCCTTGTCAGCCAAGGAGCTTAGGCGCGGTCCGACGCACCGCCTTGTCGCGTTCGATGGTGGCTCCGAGCGCCTCTTTTCCTCGCCAGTTGAAGTCACACACATCGGCTTCTTGCGAACAGTCGCGGCCGTCCTGGTTCTTGCCTCGATTGCCAGCTTGCCCGGCACCGCGGCGTCATCGAATTCTGCCGAACGCAAGCAGCAAGCGCGCGCGCAATTCGACAAGGCCGAGCAGATGCGCGAGGCGCTGAACGGGAGTCCGGCCGACCAGCGCACCCGCAAGGACTACCTGCGCGTGGCCGATGCCTATCGCAAGGTTTACTATGTCGCACCGGCGTCGAGTAAGGCCGATGCCAGCGTTATCGCCGTGGCCGAGGTCTTGGCCGACATGGGCCGGCAGTTTCAGCCCGGCGAGAAAGACCTGCGCGCGGCCATCGGCGAATATGAGTTCCTGCGCCGCGAATATCCCGGCAGCAAGTATCGTTTCCAGGCGCTGTTCACGATTGGCCAAATCTATAAAGAAGATTTGGGCGATACCGAGGCCGCGCGGCAGACCTTCGAAGAGTTTCTCCATCGCTACCCCCGCAATCCGCTGGCGCGCGAGGCCAAGGATGCGCTGGCCGAGCTGAACCAACCCGCCCCGGCGCGAAAGCCGGTAGAAGAAGCGGTGGCGGAGCACCCGATTTCGGAAAAGACAGTTGCGGAAAAGACGTCTCCCGAGAAGACGCAGGCCGAGAAGACGCTGGCGCAAAAACTATACGACTTGGCACATCCGTCTGGATCGTTCACGCCGCCGGCGGACGATGACTCCACTTCCGTCGTCGCAAAGAAGAAGCCGGCGTTGGCCTTAGTGACGGGGATCCGGCACTGGTCGACACCCGACTATACGCGCGTGGCCATCGACGTGGACGCCGAGGTGAAATACGAAGCCGGACGGGTGCCCGACCCGGACCGCATCTTCTTCGACCTGCCGAATACCAAACTGGCCTCGGTGTTGGTGGGCAAGAGCTTCGAGGTGCGCGACGGCTTCCTGAAAAAAATTCGGGTGGCGCAGTACCAGCCCGATTCCACGCGGGTGGTGCTGGAAGTAGCCGACGTCTCCGACTACTCGGCTTTCCTGCTGCCGAATCCCGCCCGCCTTATCATCGACGTTCATGGCCGCCAGCCGCAGGCGCAAACGCAAGTGGCTCGCGCTAACACTCCGCCGAGCACCGGCGAGCAGGGATCGATCACCGCCGTCGAAAAGGAGAATTCCTACGGCACCTTCGAGAAGGCCAATGAGGCGAAGAACACGGCCCCCATCAGCGCGAAGAACAGGTCGGCGGGGCAGAGCAATGTCGCATCGTCTGCACGAAGTTCGATAGCGACTCCGAATTCCGCGAACACAGCGGTCCACAAGACGATTGTCGACGACAACGACGATGCTGACGATACTGCGCTTGCGGCCGATTTAAGCCACGACCATTCCGGTTCGAGCAGGTCTGGGGCAGACGGAAAGGCTCGACCAAACTTGGCGGCGAAGGGCTCCGCTGCAACGGCGGGCAAGTCGCCGGCGAAGTCTGCGACAAAAGACACCGCAGCCGTGGCCGACAACGCTGCCGATCCGCTCTTCGACGAGCCGCACGATAGCAGCGGTCCGGAGCTGAAGGCCACGGCCGAGCCGACCTCCGCGCCCACGGCGATTGCCGTCGCTCCGCGCTCGAAAGACGCAAAGAAATCGGCCAAGAACACCGTGGCCAACGCGGCGACGACCCATGAGGCGGCTCCAACCTCGCTGGGTGATCGGAGCCTTACGCGCGCCCTTGGGCTGAAGATCGGCCGCATTGTGATCGATGCCGGGCACGGCGGCCACGACACCGGCACCATCGGCCCGAACGGGCTCATGGAGAAGGACCTGGTGCTGGACGTGGCGTTGCGCCTCGGCCGTTTGCTGGAGACGCGCCTAGGCGCCGACGTTATTTACACTCGCGACGATGACACTTTTATCCCGCTGGAAACCCGGACCGCCATCGCCAATCAGCACCAGGCCGATCTGTTCATCTCCATCCACGCCAATTCCAGCAGCGATCCTGAGGCGCGGGGTGTCGAAACCTATTACCTGAACTTCACCTCCGACCCCGTCGCGCTGGAGGTCGCCGCCCGCGAAAATGCGGTCTCGGAGAAGTCGATCTTCCAACTGCAGGACCTGGTGAAAAAGATCACACTCAAAGAGAAGATTGACGAATCGCGCGAGCTGGCCATCGATGTCCAGCAATCGCTTTACAACGGACTGGCTGTCAGGCACTCGACGCTGCGCGATCGCGGCGTCAAGAAGGCGCCGTTCGTGGTGTTGATAGGCGCTAACATGCCCAGCATCCTGGCGGAGATCTCGTTCGTCTCCAATCCCACCGACGAAGCCAAGTTGGAAACTCCCGAATATCGCGAGAAGATCGCCGAATCGCTCTATAAGGGCATCGCCAAGTACGCCGGCGGGCTGAGCGGGGTGAAAGTGGCGACGAAGTTCAACAAAGAAGCCGGGCAATAGGGTCGAGCCGGAAGCGGCTGGATTCAAACCCCTCCCCCTAAGCCAAACGCCCTCCACCCTAGAAACTTTGCCTACTGCGCAGTAGTCTAATTGTTGGGGATCTGTCGGTTTGCGTGCTCGTTTCATGAAGCCTTTTCTTGTTACCGTCCTGCTTTGTCTTGGTCTCTCTACGTCGGTGCTGGCTACCGACAATGCCGCCGCCTTTCTGCCACACTCGTTTGCCGGCTGGACGCAAACCGGCGCGGTAAAGACCACCTCGAATCCCGCCCAGGCTGACAGCGCCTATCCGGCGGTGCTGAAGGAATACGGGTTCACTGAGTCCGAGACGGCAAATTACACGCGCGACGACGGGCGCAAGCTGACCATCAAGGCGGCGCGATTCCAGGATGCGACCGGCGCCTACGGTGCCTTCACCTTCTACCGGCAGTCGGAGATGAAGACCGAGGAAATCGGCACGAAGGCGGCTTCGCTGAACAATCGCATTCTGTTCTTCCGCAGCAATGTGATGGTGGATGCCAACTTTGATCGCCTGACCGAGATGTCGGCTGCGGAGCTGCGCGACCTGGCAGCCATGCTGCCTTCCGCCAAGGGATCGGCGGACAATCTGCCCAGTCTCCCCGAGTATCTGCCCAAGAGAGACGTTGTAGCTAACTCGGCTAAGTACATCGTCGGGCCGCAGGCGCTGCTGGCCTCGCATGCCCCGCTCAGTCCCGAGCAAATCGACTTCAGCTTCTCGCCGGACGTGCTTTACCAGGACTACGCCTCGCATGACGGCGGCCTGACGCTGACGCTCATCAACTATCCCACGCCGCAGATTGCCGCTGAGCGCATGCAAAGCCTGCAGGGCGCGCATCAGGAGAACGGCGCACCCTTGCTGGCGCGGCGCAGCGGACCACTCGTGGATGTTGTAACCGGTGCGGTCGGCAGTAGCGAAGCGCACGATCTGCTCAACTCCGTGAACTACGAGGCCGAGGTCACGTGGAACGAAGCGACCAGCGTCAGTCCGCGCAACAACATCGGCAATCTCATCATCGCTGTCTTCACGCTGACCGGAATCATTCTGCTGATCTCGCTCATCTTCGGAGTTTTCTTCGGAGGAATTCGCATTGTGACCAAGCGTTTGTTTCCCAACAAGGTCTTCGACCGCCCCGAGAGTATGGAGATCATCCAGCTCCACCTGGGAGATCGGGCGGACCGCTAAGCTGTTCATCCGCAGCAACTTAAGTTGAAAATCCGCAGATTCGAGCTTTTTTCGACGATTGTCTATGATTTTTGAAAGTACGGTCAAGTTATTGAAAACACAGCAATTTAAGTCCTAAAAATTGCTTGACACGCCCTTTGTAGAACCCTAGTATTTCTTCCAGAAAGTTTTGACGGTCTAGCCTCCGTTGGAACTATTCTCCCTTGAAGAAGAGGCCGCCCAGTTGCCGGGTGGCCTTTTCGTTTGCGTGTGAGCTGTGGGAAAGAGGAGGCTGTTGTGGAAATTGCGAAGGTGATTCCACCAAGGAAGCACGGAACTCACGGAATTTTGAATTGAGACTTCCACAGCACGACCTTCGTAAACTCATGTGACCCGCCCCTGGCATCGGTCGCTTCGCGAGTTTGAACGCCAGCCGAAAAATATCCGTGATTTCTGTGCTTCCGTGGTGAACCTGCCGCTCGGAGGCGCTAAGGACCTGTGGTCAGTCCGTAAAGCTTAATGGCGTTCTCGCGCATCACCTTGCGCGCGATGTCGCTGGCCTGCTCGCGGGTGATCTCTCCATCCTGCATCATCCCGGTCAGCGCGATGGCGAGCGCGGTCCGTCCGGCCGTCGCGGTCTCGTATCCCGTTTCTTCCCAGTTCACCTGCGGCTCGAAGGGATAAAGATCGGTGCCGAACAGAACTTTATCGGGATAGAACTCCAGCATGGCCCGGACATTGGCGGCAATGTGGCGTGGCGAGAGCATCCAGGTCTGCTCGGAGAAGTCGGCGTAGACGTTGGGCTTCATCAGCAGATACGGCACAAATTGCTCGAAGCCGCCGGAGCCGCCGTGCAGCATCACGAAGTTGGTCTTGCGCAGCGTGGGATCGTTGAACACCGAGTCCAGCAGCAGCGGGTTAGCACCTTCCATCTCGAAGTACCCCCCGCAGCCGCCGCCGGTATGAAAGTGCACGGCCATGCCCAGCCGCCCCGCTTCGCGCGCGATGTAGCGGAACAGATAGTCCTGCAAGGTCTTGTAGTCGGCGTCACTCGGCACGCCGCCTTTCACATACTTCGCGTAGATGCGGGCGGCGTCAGCCTCTTTCGCGGGCGCGAAATCCAGCGAGCGCAGATACGCCGCCTCAAACTTAATGGCCACGGCCCCATTGTTCCGCTGCGATTCCAATATCGGAGTGAGGATCTTGGCCGCGTACTCTGCCAGCGTCGCCGGTACCCCGTTGCTTCCCAAGTCGTTCATGTAGCGGGCGAAGAGCAGCTCCTCGCGATTGAAGAAAATTTTGCGGTCAGGCGACTGCGCCGTCAGCGAGGCGTTGTTCAGCGGAAACAGCAGCGTATCGTCGAAGGCCACCCAGCGAAAGTGCGGAGGATACAGCCCCGGCCCCAGCGCGACGCGATTGGCCAGCTCGGTCTCAATACCCAACTGCTCCAGCACCCAGGTGGGATAGTTGTCGCCTTCTCGCTTCTTGACCTGCTCCTTCGCCGCCAGCAACTCCTGCACATGCTCGGGCTTGAAATCGTCGTACTTGTAGCCGAACATTTTCTGCCACGCCGTGATGTACACCGGATTGTCTTCGCGAAAGAACCAGCCTGCGGCGGTTGGCTCCAGCGGATCGCAGGGCAGCGCATCGTAATCCTCGTCCGGCTCGCCGTGAGGACCGTTCAGTGCCGGAGGGTGGGCGTGATTGTCGATGGCCTTAATTTCGTAGATCTCCTTCAGCAAGCCGGGATCCGCGGCCCCTGGCAAGTCCCTGGTTTGGACTTCTTGTGCGCGCGCTTCAGGAGCAGTGACCGTTTGCTGGGCCAAAAGCGGAGAAGCAGCCAGCAGCATTCCGGCAAGCGTCTTCAGGAGAATGTGTCGGCGTAACATTGTGTTACATCAATATCTCGTGACACTAAGCACACCGCAAGAGAAATTCGCGGCTCGCAACCGCTTGGCCGAACCCAGTCATCCGGAAAGGACGGATGAGTGGGGCACCCCGCGCGTCCACAGGACCGTCGATGAGGAGTGATCTTACGGCGTCGGTTCCGAACCCAAGCGGCTTTTCCCGCCTTCGCGAGGCAAAGTCCGGCGGCGATTCGTCCAAAAGCGCGAAGCCGAAAACCGAACTCTTCAAAGCTCTGCCCGAGATCTGGCAGTTGATACGTCCGCGCCGAGCTCTGCTCGCCATGGGGCTGGGTTTGATGGTGATCAACCGCGTCTCCGGCCTGGTCCTGCCCGCTTCCACCAAGTACCTGGTGGACGACATCATCGGCAAGCGGCACTTCAAGCTGCTGTATCCACTGGTGGGAATCGTCCTGCTGGCCACCCTGGTGCAAGGCCTTACCTCGTTCGCGCTGACGCAGACGCTGTCGAAGGCCGCACAGAAGCTCATCGCCGAGCTGCGCCGCCGGGTGCAGGAGCACGTTGGCCGGCTCTCGGTTTCCTATTACGACGCGAACAAGACGGGCATGCTGGTGTCGCGCATCATGAGCGACGTGGAAGGCGTGCGCAACCTGATCGGCACCGGCCTGGTCGATTTCGTCGGCGGCCTGCTGACCGCGGTGATCGCGTTCGCCGTGCTCATCCGCATCAGCCCGCTGATGACTGCCATCGCGTTCACTTTTCTACTCGTTTTCGGATTTGGACTGCGCAAAGCATTCCGGATCATCCGGCCCATCTTTCGCGAACGAGCGAAAATCAACGCCGAAGTCACCGGCCGGCTCACCGAATCGCTGGGCGGCGTGCGCGTGGTGAAGGGCTATCACGCCGAATCGCGCGAGCACGAAGTCTTCAGCTCGGGTGTCGAGCGCCTGTTGCAAAATGTCTTCCGCACCCTCACAGCGACGTCCGTGATGAGCCTCTCGTCGTCCACGCTAATGGGCATTATCGGCGCAATCGTCATGTTCATGGGCACGCGCGAGATCCTGGCCGGCAAACTCACGCTGGGCGGCTTCTTCACCTATACGATGTTTCTCGGCTATTTGGCCGCGCCGCTGTTTCAGGTGGTCGGCATCGGCACCCAGATCACCGAAGCCATCGCCGGGCTGGAGCGCACCCGCGAGGTCCTCGACGAAACTCCCGAAAACGAAGATCCCGAGCGGACGGTCAAGCTCGGCCCCATTCGCGGTAATGTCGCCTTCCATGATGTCAGCTTCGCCTACGAGCAGCAGAAGACCGTGCTGCACGACATTTCGTTCGGCGCGTGGCCGGGCTCGGTGACGGCGCTGGTCGGTTCGTCGGGGTCGGGTAAGTCGACGATCATTGGACTGATTGCGGCCTTCCACAAACCCAATGACGGCAAAGTGACCGTCGATGGGGTAGATCTGGCAATGGTGCGGCTAGAATCGTATCGCACTCAGCTTGGGATGGTGCTGCAGGACTCGTTTCTGTTCGACGGCTCGATTCGCGAGAACGTGGCGTTCTCCAGGCCGAATGCGACCGAAGAGGAAATCCTGAACGCCTGCCGCATCGCGCGTGTCGATGAGTTTGCGGAAAAATACGAGCAGAAATACGACACCATCATCGGCGAACGCGGGGTGAAGCTTTCGGGCGGGCAGCGGCAGCGCGTTTCCATCGCGCGGGCCATCCTGGCCAATCCCCGCATCCTCATTCTCGACGAGGCGACCTCCAGCCTCGATTCGGAATCGGAGCAGATGATTCAGCAAGGTCTGGCGTACCTGATGCAGGGACGCACGACGTTCGTCATCGCGCACCGGCTATCGACGATTCGTCGCGCAGACCAGATTTTGGTTGTGGAGGCAGGACGCATTGTCGAGCGCGGCACGCATCAGGAACTGTTCGAGCTGGGTGGGCGCTATCACGAGCTCTACACCAAGCAGCACGGCATCGAGCAGAACCTGTTCCTCGCGCCGGGCGAGGGCGATACGGCCGAGGAACCGGAGAACACGATGGCTAGCGCGGCCGGCGCGGCCGATCCCGATCCCACGGTGTTGCTGCGGTAAGCGGCCCGGATTAGTGTGTAAAAGGATTAATGCCGCTTCAGTGTAGCTGTATCCGTTTTGAAGGGGCACGCCTGGAAAGCCGTGCCGCAACAAGGACCAATGAAGTCGGCTTTAGCCGCTGAGGACCGCATACCTCAGGGCCTAACTAAAGGCCAATTTGTTTGGACGCGGTTCGGCGCGGCTGAAGCCGCGCCCTTTCAAAGCGGATACAGAAGCTGTGAAGCTGCTATGGCGTCCAAAGGATGGACGCGAACCCTCCGCTACGCTCAGGGGCGCCGAATCCCTCTACTGCTGGTTTTGATTGCTGCTCGGCTGCTGCGGCTGTTGTTGTCCGTAACCGCCGGGCTGTCCGAACGCATTGTTCTGCTGTCCGAAGCCGTTGTTCGGTTGGCCAAAGGGACTTTGGTTTTGCTGGCCGTTCTGCTGATTCAACTGTCCGGCCGGAGTACCGATATTGGTGTTGCTGATCGTGGTGGGTTGATAGGGGCCGCGCAGTAGCACATTCTGCTGGTCCATGACTGGGTTGTAGATGAACTGCCACTCGTCGTAGGTCTTCTTCTTGTTGTAAATGCGAATCGTCTTTTCTTTACTGGCGCTGGCCACGCCAACAATCGCCCCTCCGCCGAAAGTCGCGCCGGGCCCAGTGCTCTGCGACCCGAAGGGCGAATTTCCAGCTTGCGTGCCAAAGGGACCAGATTGATTGCCTCCAGTTCCCCCTTGCGGATTGCTGCCGAAAGCGCTTTGCTGATTGTTCCCGGCGGACGAATCGCTACCTCCGGCGCTGTTCGTCGGTACGCCTTCCTGATTGCTCCCCTGGCTCGAGTTGCCAGGAAATCCGACCACAGCGCCCGGACCATTAAACTGTTGCTGCTGTTGGATGGGCTGCGGGGAGTTCTGTTGTGAACCGAATCCCTGCGACCCAAACGGAGAGTTGCTTCCGCCCGGCGAGGCACCACCGGGAATCACTGCGCCTCCGGGATTGAGAGCGCCGCCCTGCTGACCCAACGCACCCGCGGGAACCCCGGGACCGGCCGTGCCCAGCAGCGTTAGGATGTCGCCGTAGCGCAGCAGCTTCCACTTGCCGTCCTTGGTAAGCGGGTCGGTGTAGCGTTTGCGCAGGTAACGAATTTGACCTTTATCGAGGTCGTCGAGGCTGACGGGATAGCGCCCGTTCTTCTTGTAGAACTTCTTGATGGCCCGCGCGTACTCGGTGCCGCGATGGATCATCTCCTCTTCGCGGTCACGCTTGATCTGTTGCACCATGGCAGGCGCGACCACATAGGCGAAGGTGATGACCAAAAAGGCCATCATCAGCATGATGGCGAGCAGCAGGTATCCGCCGTCGCGTTGGCGTCGGCTGGCCCCAACGTCTCGCCGACGACGGCCGAGAAGGATGGAGCATCCGCGATGCGTGCTTTTCTGCGGCGACGAATGCTGCTGCATGAGAGCCTATCCCGCGCCGAGCGGAAGAGTCTCGGTGTGGTTGGTGAGCACGTCCTGCACCTCGACGGAACTGGTCCCGACGCGCACGATCTTGTAGCGCCGGTCTACGATGTCGCCTTCCTTGGCCAGGAAGATGTCCTCACCCTTTAACAGAAACACCTTCTTGGCGCCGTTCCTCGGGCCGGCAAAGCCGTAGAACTTCAGGCCGCTGGGCGGCGGAGGCGGCGGTGCTTGCGGCTGCGACACCAAAGGGTTCTGAGCGGGGTCCGGAATGGGCTGCGGCGGAGGCGGCGCCTGTGAACTGAAGATGTTCCGCCCGTTGCCCTTGTAGGTCATGTCCTCGCTTGACCTCAGCAGATCGAAGCGCAAGGTTGGGTCGAGGGAGTGAGCCATCAGAGGGTGTCCCTTGTGAGCCGACTTTGCGGCCCCCGCCGCTGGCGACGGTGTCCCCGTGCTGTTGCCGGAAAACTGGTACACGAGCAGCCCGACCGCGACGATCACAAGCACCAGGGCCAAAATGGTCTTCTTCTTGTTCTCGGTGCCGAGCTTCATGACGCCGCCGTTCCTCGCATGTAGGTTTCCAGTTTCAATTGCAGTCGCACATTGCCCTGCTGTTCGCCCAAGGCGATCCCGTCAATCAGGAAAAACATCTTGCTGCGCTCCAGCGAGTTGATGAACTTCACCTCCTGCAGGTAGTCGCCGGAAATCGAGAGCTCCATGATCAGCTTGTGCAGGCCCTCGATGGGCGCATCTTTCTCATCATATTTGACACCGCTGACGTGTACTCCGGTATCAGCCGCAATCTTGCCTAATTCTTCTGCCACCGAGGAGTATTCGGTGGGAAAACGATTGTCGTAGAAGCCGGTTATGTCCTTCGAGGCCTGTTTCAGCTTCTGGTCCATGCCGCGCGTGGGCAGCACTTCCTGCTGCTTGGCCACGAGTTGCTGCCGCAGCTTGACGTACTCACGCTGCCGCGCCTGACGCGAGCGTCCCACCGGGGAGACGAGATAGCCCACACAGGCCAGGTCCAGCACGATCAGGGCGACCACCACCGGCATCAGGTTCTTGCGAGTTTCGCGAATGCTGGCCATCAGTGCTCCCTGCCCGGCGGAACAGGCCGGTTCTGTGCTGAGTTCAGGTTGCCTGGGCCGGAGGGCGCATGGCCGGCACTGGCGTTTGCCGGATTCCCGCTTTGCGGGTTAGCGCTCCGCTTCACCTGGGCAGGCGGAGGTGGCGGGGTTGCGGTCTTCGCGCCGGCATCGCGCTGCGCCGGAGTCGAGTCGTCATCGGTCTCCGCCCCGCCCGGCACATACACCGCGGCAATATCGAACTGGATGTTGCCGCCGCCTGAGGCCTGATCGCTGTTGGTGGTGACCGACTCGGCAACGATCTGCGCCTGCCGCAAGTGACTGGAGGTTTCCATGTGGCGCACCATCTCGACCGCGCGATCGCGCGAGTCGGTCGCCACCACCACATGGACCACAAGGTCGCCCGCCTTGGTGTACTCGGGTTTCATCGAGACCACGTGCAGCCCGGCGGGCACAATCCTCTCCATCTCGGTGAAGATGCGCGTCCAGGAAAGCGACTTGCGCGCGAAGAGCTGGTTGAGGAAGTCCGACTGATCGGCAATAACCCGGTTGGCAGGCTTGTTGAGAATGGCGCGCGCCTGGGCCTCTTCGGCTTCGAGGCTGTGAATCTGCTGCTGCGTCTCGGCCAGTTGCCGATTGATGCCGCGCGAGTGCTGGCGCTGATAGACGATATAGCCCACCAGCAGCGCGGCAATCAGACCGAGGGCCGCAATGACCCTCGTCATTCGCTGCCGGTAGGCCTGCGCGACCTCGTAGGGCTGGCTGGCGAGATTGATGTTCAGACGCATTAGGACGCCAACGCCCCCATGACGCCGGCCAGAGCGGCGCGATTCACACCCGCAGCCGCGCCCATCGAGGTGGTGGAGACCAACTCTTCGACGCGGAGGTTCGAGGTGGCGCTCAGCGCCTCCTGCAATCCATGTGCGGCTTCCACGCCGGTCACGAGCACGCGATCAACGTCAACCCCGTAGCGGTCTTCGAAGTACACCAACGATGTGTTCACGTCGTCGACCAGCGATTCGCCGCTCACGGAGGTGCCGCCATTTTCCAGAGCACGGTAAAGCAGCAGTTGCTCCTGATCGACAATGGCGAAGGTGGTGGTGCCGCGCTCCACCTTAATGACCATGGTCGGTCGCGAGGAGTCCACCAGGCCGAGGACCGCCAGCATCGACGGGACCACCGCGCCGGGATTGTAGCCGGCCTCGCGCACCGCCGACTCGTATTCCTCGAGAACCGCTCGCGGAGTGACCGCGGCAATCACTCGCACCGGATTCGCCGGGCCCTGGCGATCGAAGGAAACCGACGACTGGTCCACATCGAAGGGCAGCGACTTCTTGAGGCGAAAGCGCACCACGGCGTCGGCATCCAACGGCTTATCGGGAAGGGTCTCGAAATCGAGCAGCATCACCCGGGTACTGGCGTCGGGGATAATGACGCAGATATCGCGCGAGCGCCCCGCCACGGCCGCGAGCGAGTCGCGCAAAACCGGCGCCAGCTTCGTGCGGTCGCTAATGTTGGCTTGCTGCAGGCCGGGAGCCAGCAGGCCGGGCGGGAGTGTAGCCGTGGTCGCCGCTTCCAGTTTGCCGCCATTCTCCGCGGCGCGCGCCGTCACTACGCGATCGGCGCTGATCTCGCAGGCGAGACGGGGACGGGAGATGAACGGTTGTGGCATTTATGGTGTTCGCGTCATTTCCGCACTTAGGGAGACTCTGATTAAGCCCCAGTTTTTGAAAGGGCACGGCTTCAGCCGTGCCGGAAGTTCAGCAAAATCAGTGCGGGCTTTAGCCCCTGAGGCCGACCGATCCACTTGTTCAGAGTCTCCTTAGCACTTGGCAGTTGGCACTTGGCCAAACCTGTGTCCAGTCAGAACCGCGAGGGGAAACGGGAGATTCGACCCTCAACCTCAGTGGCTCTCGGCCAAGTGCCAAATGCCAAGTGCCAACTGCCGCCTTATCTCGTCGTTTCAATAAACGTGACCTTGTTGATCTCTTTCAGCGTGGTAAGGCCACGCCTAACTCTATCAAGTGCCGATTCACGAAGGAAATGCATGCCTTCTTCTTTGGCGGTGCGCCGAATTTCGCTGCTCGGCTTCTTGGACAGAATCATTTCGCGGACGTTGTCGGTCAACTCCAGCAACTCGTGAATTGCCGTTCGGCCGCGGAAGCCGGTACCCGCGCACTCAATGCAGCCGTCGCCTTCATAGAAAGGAAACGTCGCCCACTCCTTCGGGTCCAGTCCGCTGGTTTCCAGGTCTTCGGCCGAGTAGTGCACCTCTTTCTTGCAGAACTCACAGATAACGCGCACCAGGCGCTGCGCCAGAATGCAATTCAGCGACGAGACAAAGTTGTACACTTCCACGCCCATGTTCACGAAGCGGCCGATCACGTCGACGACATTGTTGGCGTGCACCGTGGTGAACACCAGGTGGCCCGTAAGCGCAGCGTTGATGGCAATTTGCGCGGTTTCGGTGTCGCGGATTTCGCCCACCATGATCTTGTCGGGGTCGTGGCGCAGGATGGAACGCAAGCCGCGGGCGAAAGTAAGCCCCTTCTTTTCATTCACGGGAATCTGCGTGATGCCGCGGATCTGGTACTCCACCGGATCTTCAATGGTGATGAACTTGTCTTCGTCGGCCTTGATCTCATTCAGCGCGGCGTACAGGGTCGTGGTTTTGCCGGAGCCGGTCGGGCCGGTCACCAGCACCATCCCGTACGGCTCCTTGATGTAGCGCCGGAACTTGCGCAGGTCTTCATCGCTGAAGCCGACGACGTCGAGCGTTAGCTTGTGAAACTTCTCGCTCATCGATTCCTTGTCGAGCACACGAAGCACCGCGTCCTCGCCGTGGATCGACGGCATGATGGAGACGCGGAAGTCGATGGCGCGCGCGTTGTAGCGGACGCGGAAGCGGCCGTCCTGCGGCACGCGGCGCTCGGAAATGTCCAGCTCGCTCATGACCTTGATACGCGAGATGATGGTCGAGTGGTGCTCCTTGGCGATGGGCTGCATCGCTTGCTGCAGCACGCCGTCGATGCGGTATTTGATGACCACGGAATCGTCGCGCGTCTCGATGTGAATGTCGCTGGCGCGCCGCTGCAACGCGGTGAAGATCGTGGTGTCGACCAGGCGGATGATCGGGCTCTGATCGGTTTCGCCCGTCAGCTTCTCGATGGAGATGGTCTCGTCGGCGGTTTCGTCTTCGCTGATGACATCGAGTGCGAAGTTTTCGCCGGCTTCCTCCAGGACGCGCTGCGACTGCTCGCTCTTCTTCAGGACATCGTTGATCTGCGACAGGCTGGCGACCCGGGTGACGATGCGCCGGCCCAGCAGCAGGCCGATCTCGTCGATCATCATGAGCTGGCTGGGATCGGCCATGGCGATGACCAGTCGTCCGTCCGGCTTCTCTTCCAGCGGCACGAAATTGTAGCGGAACATCAGGTCCACTTTGATCTTGCGAAAGAGCTCGTGCTGGATGTGGAAATTCTTCAGGTCCACGAATTCGCAGCGATAGCGCCGCGCCAGCTCCTTGCCGTGCTCGATTTCGTCACTAACGGCGACGCCGTTGCCGTTGACGAAGATTGCTTTGGGAACTTCTGCCATGCTTTACACCAGTTTCAAGTTTCGAGTTTCGAGTTTGCCCTTGGCACTTGGCGTTTGGCACTTAGCCGAACACAGTCTGAATCGCAGGCTTTTGCTAAATGCCAACTGCTAGTTAATGTATCGACGCTCCTAAGCTGAAGATGGGCAGATACAGCGAAATCAACACAAACGCCACCACCACGCCCATCACGATCAGAATCACCGGCTCAATCAGCGCCATGGCGGTGGCCAGGGCATTCTCCACATCTTCCTGGTAGAACTCGGCGACGGAGTTCAGCATCGCGGGCAGCGCGCCGGTGGATTCCCCGACTTCAATCATCTCCACCGACATCTGCGGAAACACCTCGGTCTGTTCCAGACTGCGCGCTAGCCCTTGTCCTTCGCGCACGCCGCGCGTCGAGCTCTCGATACCATTCGCCATCAGCTTGCTCTGCATCGATTCGCCTGCGGTTTCCAACGAGGGCACCAGCGGCAAACCGCCCGATAACAAAGTCGACAACATGCGCGAAAACACCGCAACCTGATACTTCAGCCAGATGTCGCCCAGCAGCGGCACCTTCAGCTTGAAGCGGTCTACGTGAGTCGCCCCGCTGTCGCTCTTCATCCAGCGCCAGAGGAAAAATCCAACCACCGCCAGGACAGCGAGACCATAGGGTGCATATTGCCTCGTATTCACGCCTATGGCCAGCATGAACGCCGTCATCGCCGGCAGGTTTGCTCCCAAAGCGTTATACAGATTGGCAAACTGCGGAACCACAAAGGTGATGAGAAACGTCATCATCACAATCAGCACTACGACGAGCAGCGCGGGATACACCAGCGACGAGATGAGCTTCTTGCGGAAGCTGACGGCCAGCCGCTGAAATGCGATGTAGCGGCTGAGTACCTCTTCCAGGTTGCCGCTCTTCTCGCCCGCCAGCAACGTGGTGGTGTAGACCTTCGGGAACACCTGCTGCGCCTCGAAAGCCTCGGACAGCAACTCGCCTCCGCGCACCCGGTCGCGCACATTCTGCAACACCGAGCGAAAGAACGGGTTGCGCTGCCGTTTGATCAGCAGCTCCAAGGATTGAATGATCGGCAGGCCGGCGTGGATCAGGGTCACAAACTGCTGATTGAAGATGACAAACTGGTCCTGCCGTATCTTCCGGCGTTGCGGCAGCCCGATGTCGGTCGAGAGCAGGCCCTTAGTTTTGATCGAATAGACGAAATAACCCTGCTGTGCGAAGCGGTCGCGTACCTCCGCCTCCGAGGCAGCGTTCTCGGTCTGCTCCAGAACGTGCCCCCGCTCGTCGGCCATTTTGATCGTGTATTCGGCCATGTCTTAGGCGTGGTCCTTAGGGAGAGGTGTTCTAGTATTTTAGCATTCAGAGCACAGCAATCAGCACTCAGCCAAGCCAGATCCTTCTATGAACCTTAGGGCGTGTTAACACTAAATGGTGATTTCGTGTTATGCTGCGCTGCATGGAGATCACCCCGGAGCAGTACCAGCGTATTGCCCCCAGTCTTCCCCGTCAGCGCGGCAACGTACGGG
>Ga0335077_10005272_pt1 | contig 15848 bp, 15 predicted proteins | sample Lox_Sample_31_FD_207151 | JGI IMG/M metagenome (GOLD analysis project Ga0335077, IMG submission 207151) | Soil microbial communities from Loxahatchee National Wildlife Refuge, Florida, United States - Lox_Sample_3.1 | ecosystem: Environmental > Terrestrial > Soil > Wetlands | place: USA...
GGAGAACCCGGAGAACCCGGAGAACCCGGAGAACCCGGAGAACCCGGAGAACCCGGAGAACCCGAGCCCGAGCCGGAGGGAGAGGCCGAGCCCGAGCCGGAACCCGAGCCGGAACCCGAGCCGGAAATCTCGGATGTCATCGAGATCGACGAGAACCCGCAGGCGCCAGAGGACGAGAGTCCGGGCGAGGACTGGCCCGTAGCTGGCCGGCCGCCGCCGGGTCACGGGACGACAGGGTCGATCGGCGGCACCGGCATCGGAAGAGCCGGCGGACTCGTCGTCAAACTGGCCGACGGCAACGATGCGCCCCGCCAGAAGATCACGGTCGACAGGCCGAAGCCAGCCTCGTTCAGGGGCGACATCGAGCTGGCCGTGAGCAACGACAACGTCGAGATCTGGGACGCGGCCCAGAACGGCACCAAGCTCGCGCTGCCCGCCACGTTCCATGCCGCCGACCTGCCAAAGAACTTCTGGGTTCAAGGGGTCAAGGAGAGCGCGACGATGCGCGACGTGAAGATCTCCGTCAGCGCCGGCGGCAAGGTGCTGAGCTCGGTCCTGTTCACCGTGCTCTGGGTCGACAAGCCCGACGTCCGCTGGAGCGGCCAGATCTCGGCAAACAACGCACGGAAGAACGGGTACAAGAACTGGACCGTTACCGGAAACCTGGATCTCAAGTTCCAGGAGTACAAGGACAACCGGTGGGGATTCGGAACTGAGGCGGCAGGCGCGGTGCACCCGTCGAACTTTAAGTTCCCTGGCGCGGCGCTACGGCTCGAGCGAGATGCCGAGTACACGTACTTCTTCGATCAGACGGCTACGGCATCGAAAGATACGTTCCGGGCGAAGATCCCGCCGGGCAACGACACCGGTCCCGACTGGGCGCGCGATGACGGACCGCCAAGGATCTTCGATTTCGACGCCCCCGGTGTGCCCAAGGAGGTCCGGCCGAGCGGGACCATTACCCGGCTGCGGTTCAACGCCAAGGCGTTCGCCTCGGTGCATGCTCAGGGCAAGAACGTACGCTGTTCAGAGATCACCAGGTACTTCGTGGTGCTCTCGATGAAGCAGACCACCGCTCCCTCCGGCTCGACCTGGATTCAGGTCAACGACGTCGCGGGCGATAACAAACCCGATTCCGGGTCGACCAACATCACCTGGAACCTGCAATAGGGAAGGGGCGAATCGTGCACGATCTCGAATCAGATGACCGCGAGACGAGGCGCGTGGCGATGGAAAGCGTGCTCCGCGACCGTGACGTCTCGCCCGAAGACATCAAGGCGATCGCCGAGAAGTACATTGCTGAGGGACGCAAGGGCGGCACGGTACGCGACGCGCTGCACCTGCTCGGGAAGCTGCAGGCCAGAGACCAGATTCCGTACCTCGTTTCCCGGCTGGACTACCGTGTATTCGAGATGGACCGAGGCCGGCCGCCGTCTATCGAGACCATGTTTCCGGCCGCTGGCGCGCTGATCTACATCGGCCTTCCGGCCGTCCGGCCCGTGCTCGAGCGGCTGCGCGGCGAGACCTCAGAAGACGCTCTGCTCGCGGGAGCCGGAGTTCTGCAGGGAGTACTCGGCAAGAAGGATGCGATCGCGCGGGTGGAGGCGGAGAAGAAGACCGCGGCCGGCGATGCCGCCCGGTCCCTCGATCGCGTTCGCGAGCTTCTCGAAACGCATTACATGCTGCAATGACGGCCCCGGAGCCGGACGCTGTCCTGCAGAGCAGGAGATGGTGGCGGCGGGACCGGCCGTTCACTCATTTCGTCGCGAGTGACGTCTTCACCCCAGCATTCTCCGCCGAGCTGGAACGCGACTTCCGGGCGCTCCTCACGGGCGGCCCGGACAAATCGTTCCTGCGAGCCAAGAGCGGATACGACGCCCGCATCTATCCGTTCAGCCCGGCCATCGACGGTCCGCTCTCCTTCTTCATCTCCCGCGGCTGGCACGATCTGCTGGCATCGCTCGCGGATGTCGAAGTCACCGATGACATCAGCGCCGCGCTGCATCACCACGAGCCGCAGAGCCGGGACGGCACCGCCCACAATGACCTCAACCCAGGGTGGTTTGCCGCACCCGGCGCCCGGACCGACGGCATCAACTGTGCCTCGTCGGAGCGCTGTGATTACAAACACGGCAAGCCGCACGCTCCCGGCGCCGAGCCAGTCGAGCGCATCCGCGCTATCGCGATGATCTACTTTCTGAACAACGCGGCCTGGCGGAAGGGGAACGGCGGTGAGTGCGCGCTGTACTCGCATCGCGGCGCCGCTCCGGTCGAGACCGTCGCCCCGGTCAGCAACTCGCTGCTGATGTTCGAGTGCACACCGCACTCCTACCATCGGTTCCTGTCGAACCGCGCCGGGACACGTGACAGCGTCGTTCTCTGGCTGCACCGCAGGCGGGAAGACGCAGTCGAGCGCTGGGGCGAGCGGTCAATCGTGGCGTGGTCGCGATGAAACGGGTCTGCCTTCTGACCGGCGCGAGCGGGACCCTCGGCACCGCGTTCTGCCGCGCGCACGCCGACCGGTACGACATCGTCGCCGTATACCGGACGCGCCCGCCAGCCGTGGTGAGCCAGCTGCAGCGGGCAGTCGATCCGCTCGAGCCAGGAGAACTGCCGGAGAACGCGCATCCCGTCTTCGCGGTGCAGGCGGATCTGACACAGGATGCCGACATCGCCCGCGTCGTCGAGGTGGCACTCGCGCGATTCGACCGGATCGATGTGGTGATCCATGCCGCCGTGCAGCGAACATTCGGATCGATCCTCGGCGGCAGCGCGCTGATCGAGAGCGCCGAGGACCAGATCCGGCTCAACGTCGTCGTGCCGCTGAAGCTCGCGGCGGTTGTCGCGCGCGAGTACTGGCAGCGCGACGACAGGGACAACCGGGCCTGGAATCGGTCCTGGATCAACGTCAGCAGCGCAGCCGCGGCGCACGTCTACCCGGGCCGCGGGCAGAGTGTGTACGCGGCGGCCAAGGCCGCGATGAACGTCATGACCAGGCACATGGCGGACGAATTCCGCCCGATCGGCGTGCGCGTGAATGCGATAGCGCCGAACGGGTTTCCGGGAATCGTCACCACCTCGTCGGTCCTCGACGGGCTGCGCGAACTGGACGACGGGAGCATGACCGGCAAGATCCTCTCGATCGGCAGAGCGGCTGCGAAGCTCAGCTGACACCGGGTTAGGCTCGGTGCGGGAGCCGAGAGGAGTGACCGGCCATGTCTGGCTTTGTGCTGGGACCGGGGGAGGGCCCGGCGTTCGGGTTCCACGGGGCCGCGGTCGTGATGAAAGCCTCCGGCGCGCGCACCGGCGGGCAGCTCGCGGTGATGGAGTCGGTGTACCCGCCGGGCCTGCGCGTCTCCGAGCACGTGCACGCCGGCGAGGACGAGATGTTCTTCCTGCTGGCGGGCGAGCTAAGCGTCTTCTGCGGGGACCAGAGCTGGTCCGCGACCGCGGGCAGCTTCGTGTTCGTCCCGCGTGATCATCCGCACGGCTTCACCGTGTCCGGTGCGGGCCCGGCCAGGGCACTGGTGATCACCGGGCCGGCGCAGCTGGACGGGCAGATCGCCAATCGTGCCGAGCAGGTCCCCGAGTGGCTGGGAAGGGAAGGCGGATGGAAGGCATAGTCGGTGAACGCATCCTGCGCTGCGCACGCGGCCACCTGTTCACCTCCGGTGAGACCGCGCGCCTATTCGACTCGGTCCACCTGGGCAGCAAGCGCCTCATGCGCTGCCCGGTCGACGGCAGGTGGGGCCTGGCGTCGAACGTGAACAGCCCGGACCTCGACGAGATGGAGCTGCTGGAAGCTCGCAGCCACCACACCTGACGATGAGATTCGGGCTGGCCGGGACCGGCTACTGGGCACAGGTGGCGCACGCGCCGGCGCTCGCCGCGACCGCGGACGCGGAGTTCACCGTGGTCTGGGGCCGGGACCCGGACAAGGCCGCCGCGCTTGCGGCGCGCCACGGCGCTGTCGCGCATACCGACTTTGACGCGTTCCTCGCGGCAGTGGACGCGGTCGCGTTCTCGCTTCCGCCCGACGTGCAGGCCGAGCTCGCCGTCCGGGCGGCGGCGGCGGGCCGGCACCTGCTGCTGGAGAAGCCGGTGGCGCTGACCGCCGCCGCGGCCGACCGGCTCGCCGACGCGGTGACGGCTGCGGGAGTGGCGTCCGTCGTGTTCTTCACGGCGAGGTTTCAGGCCGGCATCCGGGCCTGGCTCGCGGACGCCGCGCAGTCGTCGTGGAGCGGCGCGCAGGCGGTGTGGCTCGGCTCTGCCGTGTCCGACGCCAGCCCGTTCAACACGCCGTGGCGGCGCGAGCACGGCGGCCTCTGGGACCTCGGACCGCACGCGCTGTCCGTGCTGACGGCCAGCCTGGGCCCGGTGACCTCGGTCCTCGCGCAGGGCGGTCCGCTGGACGTGGCGCACCTGATCTTGCGGCATGCCACGGGGACGAGCAGCACGGTCACGGTCACCGTGCACGCGCCGCCGCAGCTCGACGGCTTCGACCTGGTCCTGTGGGGGCAGCACGGCCGGACGGTGATGCCGGCGCTCGCCGACGACCCCGTCCCGGCGCTGCGGACTGCGCTGTCCGAGCTGATCGCGTCGGCAGGCGCACCCGATCGTGCCCACCCGTGCGACGTCAGGTTCGGCGCGAGCGTGACGCGGCTGCTGGCCGACGCTCAGCGGCAGATAACCGAACGGCGCCCGGCCGGCGACTGAGCAGGGCCAGGGCGGTTGCGACCTGACTTGGGTCACGACTTGGCCCGGAGTGATCTTGCGGGCTTCTGACCCGCGGATTCGCCGGTTCTCGTGACTGAAGTTGCAAACTAACGCGTGGAATCGAGCGCGGCTAACCTGGTGCTCGAGCTCGAGAACGCAACGGCGAGCGGAGCGTCTGTCACACTCACGCTATGAGTGATCAGCCCGGAGCAAATGATCACGACCGGGCAGTTGGCTTCCGCCCGTGCTTCCCGGTCACTGATATGCGCGCCGCTCTCGCGCACTACGAACAGCTGGGGTTTGAAGTGATGTGCTACGAAGAGGGAACAGAGTGGGGTTGGGCGCGATTCGGGACGGCCGAACTCCACCTGTACGTGAAAAAGGACCACGACCCGGCACGGACCGCGGCGGCGGCCGACCTTTCCGTCGAGGACTGCGAGACGTTCGCACGGCGGTGGAGGGCAACTGGCGTTTCGGGTACCAGTGATCCATACGACACGGCGTACGGAACGCGCGAGGCTGTGCATGTGGATCTCGACAACAACCTCATCAGGTTCGGCTCCCCGCTCTAGCGCGCCTCGTCGCGCCACCTCCCTCGAGTTCCGGCTAACAATCTGGCCGTGGAAGTGCTTGCGCGGCCAGCCGGACGGCGCCCGGCCGGCGACTGAGCAGGCCAGCGACTGAGCAGGCCAGCGCCGTCAGATGCCGACCGGGTGCCAGACGGTCTTGATCTCAAGGGCCGACATCAGCCGCCCGGTGCCGGGCGACTCGTCCCACGCCTCGTCACCGGCCAGCACGCGCTTGAGATTCGCTGCAGCCGCGCGCTCGAGCTCAGCCCGGCCGGCGGACGGCACGCCGGTCAGGTCGATGGCGTTCACGTCCATGTGCGCGGCGGCGACCGGCGCCAGCTCCGCCTGGCTCCCGGTCAGCAGGTTGACCACCCCGCCCGGCACGTCCGAGGTGGCCAGCACCTCGGCGAGCGCGACAGCGGGCAGCGGGCGGTCTTCGCTGGCGACCACGACGGCGGTGTTTCCGGTCACGATGACGGGCGCCAGCACGCTCACGAGCCCCAGCAGGCTGGATCCGGCGGGCGCCAGGATCGCCACCACGCCGGTCGGCTCGGGGACGCTGAAGTTGAAATACGGGCCCGCGACCGGGTTCGCCGCGCCGGCGACCTGCGCCACCTTGTCGCTCCAGCCCGCATACCAGACCCAGCGGTCGATGGCCGCGGCCACCGACGCAGCTGCCAGGCCGCGGCGCACTCCCTCCGCCGCGGCGACCTCGGCAGCGAACTGAGCCGCCCGGCCTTCCATCAGCTCGGCCACCCGGTACAGGACCTGGCCCCGGTTGTACGCGGTCGCACCCGACCAGCCCGCGAACGCGCCGCGGGCGGCCACGACGCTGTCGCGCAGGTCCTTGCGGGACGCCTTCGCGGCGAACGCCAGCAGCGCCCCGTCGCCCCCGCGCACCGGGTAGGACCGGCCGGACTCCGAGCGCGGGAACGCGCCGCCGATGAACAGCTTGTGCGTCTTGCGGACCGCGAGGCGGCCCGGCTCCGCGGGCCCGCTGTCTGCCGCTGCTGCCTTAGGCACTGAGGTACGCGGCCAGGCCGTGCCTGCCGCCCTCCCGTCCGTATCCCGACTCCTGGTAGCCGCCGAACGGGCTCGCCGGATCAAACCGGTTGTAGGTATTGGCCCACACCACCCCGGCCCGCATCCGCTGCGCCATCCAGAGGATGCGGCTGCCTTTCTCCGTCCAGATCCCGGCCGACAGACCGTAGGGCGTGTTGTTCGCCTTCGCGACCGCCTCTGCCGGGGTACGGAACGTCAGCACCGACAATACCGGGCCGAATATTTCCTCCCTGGCGATGCGGTGCGACTGGCTCACGCCGGTGAACAGCGTCGGCGCGAACCAGTACCCCTTGTCCGGCAGCCGGCACGGCGGTGACCACCGCTGCGCGCCCTCGGCCTCGCCCGCCGCGGACAGCTCGGTGATCTTGTCGAGCTGCTGGCGTGAGTTGATCGCGCCGATGTCGGTGTTCTTGTCCAGCGGGTCGCCGAGCCGCAGCATCGTGAGCCGCCGCCGCAGCCGGTCGACTACCGCGTCGGCGACCGACTCCTGCACCAGCAGCCTGGACCCGGCGCAGCACACGTGCCCCTGGTTGAAGAAGATGCCGCTGACGATGCCCTCGACCGCCTGCTCCACCGGCGCGTCGTCGAACACGATGTTGGCCGCCTTGCCGCCGAGTTCCAGCGTCACCTTCTTGCCCGTGCCGGCCGCCGAGGCGGCGATCTGCCTGCCGACCTCGGTGGACCCGGTGAAGGCGATCTTGTCGACGCCGGGGTGGCCGATCAGCGCGGCGCCGGTCCTGCCGTCCCCGGTCAGCACGTTCACCACGCCTGGCGGCAGGCCCGCCTGCTGACACACCTCGGCGAGCAGCAGGGCCGTCAGCGGCGTCGTCTCGGCGGGCTTGAGCACGCACGTGTTGCCCGCCGCGAGGGCAGGCGCGAGCTTCCACGCGGCCATGAGCAGCGGGAAGTTCCACGGGATCACCTGGCCGGCCACCCCGAGCGGTCGCGGCGCAGGGCCGAAGCCCGCGTGCTCCAGCTTGTCGGCCCAGCCCGCGTAGTAGAAGAAGTGCGCGGCCGCCAGCGGGATGTCCACGTCCCGCGACTCGCGGATCGGCTTGCCGTTGTCCAGGCTCTCCAGCACCGCGAACTCACGGGACCGCTCCTGCAGCAGCCGCGCGACGCGGAACAGGTACTTGGCCCGCTCGCTGCCGGGCATCGGCCGCCACACCCGGTCGAAGGCGGTGCGGGCGGCGGCCACCGCAGCGTCCACGTCGGCGGCCGCGGCATCCGCGACGAGGCTGAGCCGCTCCTCGCTGGCGGGATCTACGGTCGCGAAGGTCTTGCCGCTGGCCGCCGGGCGGAACTCGCCGTCGACGAACAGCCCGTACTCGGGCGCGATCGACACGACGTCGCGCGACTCCGGAGCCGGCGCGTACTCCCAGGAGACCGCCGCCTGCGGCAGCTCTGGCTCGCTCCTGCCCCGGCCGGACTGCCGGGCGAGGCCGGTGCCGGACTTTCCCTTGCCGGACGCCATCGAAGCTGATCCCGCCTTAGTCGATCGTGAAGTAGTCGGCGCCGGCGTACCGGCCGGTGCGCTGCTTGCTTCGCTGCATGAGCAGGTCGTTGAGCAGCGTCGACGCGCCGATCCGGAACAGGTCCGGGGTCAGCCAGGCAGGCCCGGCTGTCTCGTTCACCAGCACGAGGTACCGGATCGCGTCCTTGGCGGTACGGATGCCGCCCGCGACCTTCACTCCGACCCGGCGGCCCGCGGCCTGCTCGAAGTCGCGCACAGCGCCGAGCATGACCAGTGCCACCGGCAGCGTCGCGGCCGGCGTCACCTTGCCGGTCGAGGTCTTGATGAAGTCGGCGCCCGCCATCATCGCCAGCCACGACGCGCGCGCGACGTTGTCGAGCGTGACCAGCTCGCCGGTCTCGAGGATGACCTTCAGGTGCGCGTTCCCGCACGCGTCGCGGACGGCCGCCAGCTCCGCGTACACCTGGCCGTACCGGCCCGCGAGAAAGGCGCCGCGGTCGATGACCATGTCTATCTCGTCGGCTCCCGCGCGCACCGCGTCCTCGACGTCGGCCAGCTTGACGGCCAGCGAGGCCCGCCCGGACGGGAACGCGGTTGCCACGGCCGCTACCTTGACCGAACTCCCGGCCACCGCGTCGCGGGCGACCGCGACCAGGTCGGGATACACGCACACGGCCGCGGCCGGCGGAGCCGGCGGCGGCTCGACGTCGGGCTGGCGTGCCTTGGCGCACATGGCCCGGACCTTGCCCGGCGTATCCGCGCCCTCGAGCGTGGTGAGGTCCACCATCGAGATCGCCATGTCCAGCGCCCGGAGCTTGGCGTCCTTCTTGATCGAGCGGGTGGCCAGCGCGGCGGCCCGCTCGGCCGCGCCCACCTGATCCACGCCCGGCAGGCCGTGCAGGACCTGGCGCAGCGCGGCATCGGACGTCGCTATGTCGGTAACGTCGAATTCCACCGGCCCGGCTGCCGGCCTGGCCATCGACTCAATCCCCACGCAGCCGACGTTACCGCCACGACACCGATACCGTCATGACCGGGCGGTGAGCTAGCCGATCCGCTCGAGCACCGGATCGGTCGGCTCGGGTGGCTCCGGCCCGATCTCGATCGCGCCCGCGAGCGCCTCCCGCGCCCGCGCGAACCGGTCATCGGCGTCCCCGCGCAGTTCCAGGACCGGCTGACCCTGCTCGACCCGGTCGCCCGGCTTGGCCAGGCAGATGATCCCGGCGGCGGCCGACACCGGGTCTTCCTTCCTGGCGCGGCCTGCTCCGAGCCGCCAGGCGGCGACGCCCACGCCCCGCGCATCCAGGCCGCGCAGCCAGCCTGCCGACTCCGCCATGAGCACCTCGGTGTGCCGGGCGCCGGGCAGCGGGGCGTCCGGGTCGCCGCCCTGGGCCGCGATCATCGCCCGGTAGCTGCGCAGCGCGCGGCCGTCGGCGAGCGCGGCGGCCGGGTCCGCGTCGATCCCGGCCAGCCGGAGCATCTCGGCGGCCAGCGCGAGCGTCACCGCGACCAGGTCGGCCGGGCCGTCGCCGCGCAGGGTGGCCACCGACTCCTCGACCTCGACCGCGTTGCCAACGGCCCGGCCGAGCGGGACATCCATCCTGGTCAGCAGCGCGCTGGTGCGCACCCCGTGGGCGTTGCCCAGGTCGACCATGGTGCACGCGAGCTCCCTGGCGGCGGCGATGTCCGGCATGAACGCGCCGCTGCCGACCTTGACGTCGAGCACCAGCGCGCCGGTCCCCTCGGCAATCTTCTTCGACATGATCGAGCTCGCGATGAGCGGGATGGACTCGACGGTCCCGGTCACGTCGCGCAGCGCGTAGAGCCGGCGGTCCGCAGGCGCCAGGCCCTCGCCGGCCGCGCAGATCACGCATCCGGTCCCGGCCAGCAGCGCCAGGATCTCGGCGTTGGACAGCGTCGCCCGCCAGCCCGCGATCGACTCCAGCTTGTCCAGCGTGCCCCCGGTGTGCCCGAGGCCGCGCCCGGACAGCTGCGGGACCGCGGCGCCGCAGCTCGCCACCAGCGGCGCCAGGATCAGCGAGACCTTGTCCCCGACGCCGCCGGTCGAGTGCTTGTCCACGGTGGGGGCGGTCAGGCCGCTGAGGTCGAGCCGCTCGCCCGAGCTGATCATCGCGGCGGTCCACGCCTGCAGCTCAGGTTCGTCGAGGCCGCGAAAATAGATGGCCATCAGCAGCGCGGACATCTGCTCGTCGGCCACGTCCCCGCAGGTATAGGCGGCGATAAGCCACCGAATATCGGCGGTCGAAAGGATCATGCCATCCCTTTTAGCCCGAATCAGTTCGACTGCGTCAGGCATGGCTGTCCCGCCGTTCCTGCAGATCCCCGGTGCTGAACGCGGCCGGCAGCAGGTCGCCGAGCGGCCGCGGCGCCGGATCCGCGTCCAGCATGAGGGCCGGCCCGCCCGCCTCGAGCAGCAGCTGCCGGCAGCGGCCGCACGGGACCAGCGGGGCGCCGTCGCCGGCGACCACGCTCACCGCCGTCAGCGGCCCGGCGCCTGCCACCCGCTGGGCGCTGACCAGGCCGCACTCCGCGCAGAGCGTGAGCCCGTAGGAGACGTTCTCCACGTTGCACCCGGTCACCAGCGTGCCTGCGGCATCCAGCCCCGCCGCGCCGACACGCAGGCCCGAATACGGCGCGTACGCCCGGCTTGCCGCCTCGGCGGCGGCGGCGCGGAGCGCCTGCCAGTCGATGGTCATGCTGCTACCCTCCCTGGTACGCGACCCAATCGTCTCAATTTGGCATCAGCCTCACCAGGACATCGGCTACCTCCTTTCGCTTGGGTCCCCGCAGGGCTACCCTTCGGGCAATCCCATGGGGGGAAGTCAAACTGCCCCAGCCGGCTGGGGCTGCGGGTCGAGCCGGCGGCCGTGCGGGCAGCCTGCGGCTGCCCTCGTCTAGGAGGTAAGCGTTGAGAATATCGTTCAAGGTCGCGGCCGCTTCGAGCGTCGCGGCTGTGCTCCTGGCCGCGTGCGGCTCGTCCTCGCCATCGCCGAGTTCTGGCTCGACGACCGGCAGCAGCACCGGAGGCACCGCCACATCGAGCAAGTTCCTCGGCTGCATGGTCACCGACACCGGCGGCATTGACGACAAGTCCTTCAACGCCTCGTCCTGGCAGGGCATGCAGGACGCACAGTCCGCCGACCCGGGCAAGGTCAGCGTCAAGTACCTGCAGTCCACCAGCTCGGCCGACTACGCGCCGAACATCACCGCGTTCCTCAGCCAGAAGTGCGGGATCATCGTCACCGTCGGCTTCCTGATGGCCGACGCGACCCAGACGGCCGCCAAGGCGAACGCGAGCGCGAAGTTCGCGATCGTGGACTACCCCAAGTTCCCGCAGACCAACATCGACTCCCTCGTTTTCAACACCGTGCAGGACGGCTACCTCGGCGGCTATCTGGCCGCCGGCATGTCCAGGACCGGCAAGGTGGCGACGTTCGGCGGCCAGAAGCTGCCGACCGTGACCATCTACATGGACGGCTTCTGGGACGGCGTGCAGGCCTACAACGCCAAGCACCACACCCACGTGCAGGTGCTGGGCTGGAGCGAGAAGACCCAGTCCGGTGAGTTCACCAACAGCTTCACGAACCTGACCCTGGGCCAGACCATTACCCAGCAGTTCATCTCCGAGGGCGCGGACATCATCTTCCCGGTGGCCGGCGGCGTCGGCCTGGGCTCGGCCAAGGCGGTGCAGAACGCCGACAACGCGGCCGGCACCCAGAAGGTGAACATGATGTGGGTCGACACCGACGGCTGCGTGAGCGCCGCGCAGTACTGCAAGTACTTCATCACCAGCGTGGAGAAGGGCATCGCGACGGCGGTGAAGACCGCGGTGCTGTCGGCGGCCAACGGCAAGTTCGCCGGCGGCCAGTACACCGGCACCCTGGCCAACGGCGGCGTCGCGCTGGCCCCGTACCACGACTTCGCCAGCAAGGTCCCGGCCTCGCTCCAGTCCGAGCTGAACACGATCAAGCAGGAGATCATCTCGGGCCAGATCGTGCCCGCGACGAAGAGCCCGGTCTAAACCGCCGGTAACGTGCGGGCCGGGCTGCTGCGGCCCGGCCCGCACGTACGCCACACTTGGCCTAGGCGTTACCCTGGCGCGCCGCATGCGCCGCCAGCCAGCACACGTCGGCCCGCTGCGCCGGGTTCGTCAGCAGAGGAACGGTTGTGGAGCTTGAGCTGCGCGGCATCACCAAGCGCTTCGGCAGCCTGGTGGCCAACGACCACATCGACCTGACGGTCGCGCCCGGCGAGATCCGCGGCCTGCTCGGCGAGAACGGCGCGGGCAAGACCACCCTGATGAACGTGCTCTACGGCCTGATCCAGCCGGATTCGGGACAGATCCTGCTGGACGGCCAGCCGGTCACGATCCACTCGCCGCGGGACGCGATCGGCGCCAGGATCGGCATGGTGCACCAGCACTTCATGCTCGTGCCGGTGTTCACCGTGGCGGAGAACGTCGCGCTCGGCGTCGAGCACACCCGGCGAATCGGCGGGTTCCCGACCGGCCTGCTCGACCGCAAGCGCGCGCGGAGCCAGGTACTTGAGCTGTCCGAGCGCTACGGCCTGCAGGTGAACCCCGACGCCCTCGTCGAGGATCTGCCGGTGGGCGTGCAGCAGCGAGTCGAGATCATCAAGGCCCTGCTGCGCAACGCCAGCGTCCTGATCCTGGACGAGCCGACGGCGGTGCTGACCCCAAGCGAGACCGAGGACCTGTTCCGGGTCATGCGCGAGCTGCGCGAGGGCGGCCGGTCGATCGTCTTCATCACGCATAAGCTCAAGGAAGTTCAGGCCATAGCCGACAACATCACCGTGATCCGGCGCGGCCAGGTGGTCGGCGAGCGGCCGCCGAGCACGACCGACGCCGAGCTCGCCGAGCTGATGGTCGGCAGGTCGGTGGAACTGCGGGTGACCAAGACGCCCGCCCGGCCCGGCGACGTCGTCCTCGACGTCGAGCACCTCTCGGTGGCGGGCGACGTGATCCCGATCGAGGCCGGCGGTACCCGCAATTCGGTCGACGACCTCACGTTCCAGGTGCGCGCGGGCGAGATCCTCGGCATCGCGGGGGTCCAGGGCAACGGCCAGACCGAGCTGTGCGAGGCGCTGATGGGCCTGCGCCCCGCCACCGGCATCGTCCAGGTCGACGGGCGCGACATCAGCCACGCGAGCCCGCGGGACCGGCTGCGGGCCGGCATCGGGTACATCCCCGAGGACCGGCAGGAGGACGGACTCGTCGCCGACTTCTCGGTGGCCGACAACCTGGTGCTGGACACCTACGACCGGCCCCCGTTCGCGTCCGGCATCGCGATGGACCTGGGCGCCATCCGGAGGAACGCGACCAGCCTGGTCTCCGAGTTCGACGTGCGCACCTCGTCGATCGATTCCGCCGTCGGCACGCTGTCCGGCGGCAACCAGCAGAAGGTGATCCTGGCCAGGGAGGTCGGCCGGCGAGTGCGGCTGCTGCTGGCCAGCCAGCCGACCAGGGGCCTCGACGTCGGCTCGATCGAGTTCGTGCACCGCAGGATCGTCGAGGAACGCGACAGCGGCACGGCGGTGATCATCGTGTCGTCCGAGCTGGACGAGATCTACGCCCTCGCCGACCGGATCGCGGTGATGTACGAGGGCCGGATCACCGGCTTCCGGCCGCCGACGGTGTCCGTCACCGAGCTCGGCCTGCTGATGACCGGCGCGACGGGCGACACCGCCGCCCCCGGTGCCGTGCCGGGCGCCGCGCCGCCACCGCCCGCGGGGCCGCCGCCGGGCGGGGAGGCGGCAGACGGCCCTGCCGACGGAGTGGAGGGGACGTGACGCAGGACGCCAGCGGCGTGCCGCCCGAGCCGCAGCCCGGCGAGCCACAGCCGCCCGCCGGCACCGGGGCGGGCAACTCCGGCCCCGCGGCCGCGGCCGGAAGCGCCACGTCGTCCACGCCGCCCGACCGCGGTCCGCTGCGCGGCCTGGACCGGGCGCTCTGGGATGCGATCTCCCAGGGCAGCCCGACGGTCGTCACGATCCTCGCGATCTTTCTCGCGCTGGTACTCGGCGGACTGCTCATCGCGTTCAGCGACCCGACCGTGCTGCACGCCTGGAGCACCTTCTTCTCGCATCCGGGTGCCGCCATCTCCGCCGCCTGGCAGTCCGTCGCGTCGGCCTACTCGGCGATGTTCGAGGGCGCGATCTTCAATCCGCACACGATCAGCGCGGCGTTCCATGGCGGCTCGGTCGGGGCCATCTTCTACCCGCTCTCGGAGACCGCCTCGCAGGCAACCCCGCTGGTGCTGACCGGGCTGTCGGTCGCGCTCGCCTTCCGGGCCGGCCTGTTCAACATCGGCGCCGCGAGCCAGTGGATCGGCGGCGCGATCGTGACCACCTATCTCGGCTTCGCGATCAGCCTGCCGGTCGTGCTGCACGCGATCGTCTGCCTCATCGGCGGGTTCGCCGGCGGCGCGATCATGGGCTGGGTGGTCGGTGCCCTCAAGGCGCGCACCGGCGCGCACGAGGTCATCGTCACGATCATGCTCAACTACGTCATGTACGACCTGCTGAACTACCTGCTCGGCACGCCCAAGGCCCTGCAGCAGCCGGGGCAGGCGAACCTGATCAGCCCGAACATCCACGCTGCCGCGCAGCTGCCGCACGTGGGCGGCCCGCCGCCGCAGGTGGGCGTCGGCTTCCTGATCGCGCTGGCGGCTGCCGCCGCCATGTGGTGGCTGCTGGCCCGCAGTACCACCGGTTTCGAGTTCCGGACCGTCGGCGCCAACCCGAGCGCGGCGCGGAGCGCGGGCATGAGCGTGCTGCGTGTCTGGGTGCTCGCGATGCTGCTGGCCGGCGGCCTCGCCGGGCTCAGCGGCGCCGTCACCATCCAGGGCACGTTCTACAACCTCAACACCCTCAGCTACGGCACGTACGGGATCACCGGCATCACCGTGGCGCTGCTCGGCAGGGCCCGGCCGCTCGGCGTCGTGCTGGCGGCGCTGCTGTTCGGCGCGCTGGATACCGGCGGCACCGTGATGCAGGCAGCCACCTCGGTGCCGGTCGACATCACCGAGGTGCTCCAGGGCCTGATCGTGCTGTTCGTGGCCGCGCCGCTGTTCATCCGGGCGGTATTCCGGCTCCGCGCGGCGCGTACTGGCGGCGGGATGGAGGCAGTCGCGAAGGGGTGGAACGGATGACCGCGGTAGCCGCCGTCACGGGCACCAGGGTGCCGTCTGCCACCAGCCGCCGCCTGCTCGCGGCTGCCACGCTCGTGGCGTTCGGGCTCATCGACATCTTCGTCTTCGGCCTGCTCGGCCACAAGGGCGACGCGGCGTTCGCGTTCTCCATCCAGGGGGCGAAGCTCACGATCCCGGTCGTGCACGTCCCGGCCCGGCCGGTCGCATATGCGCTCGGCATCGTGTCGGTCGTCATCGGCGTCGCCCGCGGGTTGTTCACCGCCCGGCCGGGGCTCAAGCGGCTCAGCATCGGCATCGTGCTGCTGTTCTTCATCATCTCGCTGCTGGTGTGGTCGGACTCCGGCAGCTGGGTGAGCGGCATCCCGGTGAACGTCGTGGTGCTGCTGCAGACGACCCTCGCCACGTCGATACCGCTGATCCTCGGCGCGCTGGCCGGCTGCATGGGCGAGCGGGCCGGCGTCATCAACATCGCGATCGAGGGCCAGCTGCTGCTCGGCGCCTTCACGGCGGCGATAGTGGCGAGCGCGGTCGGCGTGCTGTGGCTGGGCCTGATCAGCGGCTCGCTGGCCGGCGGCCTCGTCGGCCTCGTCCTCGCGGCCTTCGCCGTCCGCTTCCTCGTGGACCAGATCATCCTGGGCGTCGTGCTGAACCTGCTGATCAGCGGGCTCACCGGGTTCTTCTATGACCGGCTGATGGTGCCCAACGCGAACACCTACAACAACGGGCCTACGTTCGGCACCCTCAAGATCCCTGGACTGGGGGACATCCCGATCCTGGGCCCGATCCTCTTCGACTCGACGATCTTCCTGTACATCACCTATGTTGCGATCGCCCTGG
>Ga0335077_10005273_pt1 | contig 15848 bp, 10 predicted proteins | sample Lox_Sample_31_FD_207151 | JGI IMG/M metagenome (GOLD analysis project Ga0335077, IMG submission 207151) | Soil microbial communities from Loxahatchee National Wildlife Refuge, Florida, United States - Lox_Sample_3.1 | ecosystem: Environmental > Terrestrial > Soil > Wetlands | place: USA...
TCGGGATTCGCATGGCGTTGGGGGCGGGCCGCTACAAGGTCGTGCAACTGGTGTTGAGCGGCGCGTTTGCGCGCGTGTTGTTTGGATTGCTGCTGGGCCTGCCGCTGTCGGTGGGCGCGGGGAAGTTGATCTCGGCGCAATTGTACGGTGTGAAATGGTGGGACCCGCTGGCGCTGGCTGTGGCGGCGGGAGCACTGGCGCTGTGTTCTTTCGTAGCGGCGATGATTCCCGCGAACCGCGCGGCGAGCATTGCGCCGATGAATGCGTTGAGGATTGAGTAGGGGCGAGAAAAGCGACCCCTTCGACAGGTTGTTAAGAACACAATTTAAGAAAAATTCCGCGCCCACACAAACCAGAAGCTGTGCGGCAACGCCCGATGTGCATGAGGAAGGATACGCCACCTGCCCCGGCGGACTTGGCGTGGACGGAAACGAGGAATGTCGGCGCACCGACCAAAAAAGAGAAGCGAAGAGGCCAGAGAGCAAAAGAAGAAGGGAAGGGGATAGTGACTCATCTGTGGGCCGCGCGGAAGAGCGCCGCGGCTGCGTATCGAGAAGCGCTGAGATACAAAATGTCGGCGCGCCGACATTTAAAGTAATACTTTAACTATCAGGGATTCTTCGTTCGAATGAGAAACATATTCGCAAGAGTTTGGGGTGCGGTTGAGGGGATTGGGGTTGGCGCGCTCGTACCCGGGAGCGAGTGATAACTAGTAAGTAACTATGGAGGAGCGCGCACCGCGAAGGTCCCGCAAGCGAAAGCACGGGCTGACGACCCGCCGTTACAAAGGCGAAGCGAAGAAAGAGCGGGCTTGAAAGCCAGCAGCACACGGGCGCAGAGAACGAAGGCACCGCGGTCAATTCAATTTCCTACCTGGCGGACCGCCTCAGAAGGCGGTTCCTACTTGGGCGGGTTCGGCGTAGTCGAAGAGGGTCATGAAGCCGAAGTCCATGTGGAGTTGCTGGTGGCAGTGGAAGAGGGTGAGGCCGTGATGGTTGGCAAGGAATTCGATTTCGGCTTCCTGGTAGCCGCCAAGCATGAAGACATCTTTGAGGATGCCGGAGGCGGGGACTCCGGCGACGCTGATGAGCTCGAAGCTGTGACGGTGAAGATGGATGGGGTGGATGTCGTCACTTTGGTTGCGCAGGCGGAGGCGGTAGCGATTGCCCTGTTTGAGGTGCAATGAGGCGGGAACGGGATTTTCGGACATGGGGAAGGCGGTGCCGTTGATGGTCCAGCGATTGAAGCCATTTTCGGCGGCGTTTTCCTTGGCAAACGTCATTTCGAGATGATCGTCGGGAAGGTGAGCGATGTCGCCGGGAATAGAGAAACGCGCGTAATTCCATTTGAAGGGTGGCGGCGGAGTCCACACGGGCTTGGATTTTTGGTTGGCATATTCGACGACGATGCCCATGCCGTGATGGCGATCGTCATCGGCGAGATCGCCGAGAATCCACACGCCGGGATGGTTCATGGTGACGAACGCGGAGATGCGTTCGCCGGTGCCGAGCCACAAAACGGGAACCCTGGCGCGTTTGGGGACCGGGTTGCCATCGAGCGCGACAACTTCAAACGTGTGGCCGGGCAAAGCCAGGCTGCGAATTTCCGTAGCGCTGCCGTTGAGAATGTGGAAGAGAACGCGCTCGCCGGATTTAACGCGGATGGGCTCCCCGTGGCCAAGCATGCGGCCATTGATAGTGAAGGCGTTGTAGCCGACTTCGAATCCGCGGGGCAGGCCCTTGGCGAGAGATGCTTTCATGGCACCCTCGCCGGCGTCTTCGAGAGATTTATCACGCGCGGCGGGTGCGAGAAAGTTCATGTCCATATCGCCGCCGCGGCTGAAGGCGGGCTCGAACTCCTTGAGAGTAAGAAAGATTTCGCGGTCGTAAACGCCGGGCGAGGATTTAGGTTCGATGTAAACGGGTCCGACTTGTCCTGAGTACAGTCCCGCGGAGAGATCGGCTCCGGCGCGATGGTGGGTGTGATAGAAGCGGAAGCCGGAAGGAGCAGGAGTGAAGTTGAGGCGGCGCATGCCGTGCGCGGGAATGTAGGGAGTGCCTTCTTCGGCGGCGCCATCGACATCGGTGGGGAGAAATTGGCCGTGCCAGTGGAGTTGCTCGGGTGTGTCGGTGTCGTTAAAGACGTCGACGGTGACGGCCTGACCTTCCACAAATCGGAGAAGCGGGCCGGGGAATTGACCGTTGTAGGTGACGGCCGAGACGATTCGCTTCGGGGCAATCTCGAGAGCGGTGGCCTGAATGTGAAGTGTGTAATCAGGCGCGGATTGACTCTGAGGCTCAGCCGCGGGGAATGCAAAGCGGGGCGACAGGGCCGCGAGTCCGGTGGCGAGACCAACGGTTCGAATGAATTGGCGACGAGATGATTCGCTATCCATGAGTTCCTCAGCGACCGGAGAGCATGCGGCGATCGAGGGACCAAAGGCCCGGGCCCACGGCGACCAGGAAGATCAGCGCGCAGAGCATAGCAAAGTCTGTCCGGGCATCACTCACCATGAACCAGAAGCCCTGATTTGGCCGCGAGAGTTCGGGCAACTTTGTGGTAACGATGGCGGTGGAAATGATGATGAGCAGCGGCAGTGAGGCGGCGCGAGCGCATAGCCCCACCAGGACGAGAACGCCGCAGAGTACCTCGAACACTCCCACAAAATGTGCGGTAAACGCAGGGTGTGCGAAACCGATTCTGACGAAGCGGAGAGCGCCCATGTTGGGATCGGTGAATTTGAGGATACCCTGCGTGAGGAAAATCAGCCCGACCGGGAGCCGAATCAAGAAAATGGCAGCGGGACCGGCAGCGGGTTGAAAAAGGAACCGGAGAAGTGAGTTCATCGAAGGCGCGACACTTGGACAGTATCAGTGTGCCGCCTGAACGACGCCGACTTTGTCGATTCCGCTACAGGCGATGTAAATGCGGCCGTCCGGAGTGGCGGCCATGTTGCGGACGACGCCTCCGCCCGAGGGGATGTCCGCCCGGGCAAAAGATTGCGTCTGGGGATCGAAGCGGATGATGGTGTTGGGTGTTACGCCGGACTCGCTGTACCAGACCATGCCGTCGGGAGTAATTGCGATGCCGTAGGGATGCGACTCCACACCGCCGGGCGAAGGGTAGAGCTTAACCGCACCGGAGGAAAGATCGAGCACGCCAAGATGACCGCTCTTGAAATCGGTGAAGTAGACGGTGTCGTCGGCGGCGATGGCGAGCCGGCGTGGGCGCGCGGGTTCGGGGAGCACGTACTCCTTAATGGCGAGAGTTTCAGGATTGATGGCAGCCATTTTGTTGGAGCCGAGTTCGCAGAAGACTGGAAGGCCCTTGCTGGTGACCTGAATGCCGTAGGGCAGCGCGCCTTCGGTGGGGACTTCTTTCAAGGTGACTTTGCCGGAGGCCGGGTCAATTTTGCCGACCATGTTGCCGCCTTGGACGGTGAACCACAGTGTGCCTCTGGAGTCGAAGACAAGGCTGTGCGGGTCGTCGGCCTTTTTGTCGGGCATTTTGAAAACGGCAACTTTGCCGGTTTTGGGATCGAGTTTGCCGATGTAGCCGCCGAAATTGGCGGTGAACCAGATGTTGCCTTCGCGATCAGCGACCAGCCCGTGGGGCCCGGGGTTCTCGGATTCGGTGAGCGGATATTCTTTGAACTCGCCGTTTTTGGTGTTCAGGCGGCCGAGCTTGTTGGTCATTTGCTCGGTGAACCACAGGGAACCGTCGGGGCCGACGGCCGGATCGTGCGGGTGAGCACCTTTGGTGGGCACCGACCATTCCTGAATCGTAGCTTTGAGTGGCGAGACATCGCCGGGTTGGGCCGGGGGGCGGTGGGGAGAATAGGCCACGGCGAAAAGAACGCCGAGAGCGAGGATCGCCAGCATGGAAAGGGTACGCTTCATGGTCGCTTGCAAGCCGGGTAAGTGTAACTGAAATTCCGGGCTGCGTGGGGCCTAGTGCTTGGACGCGGAGGCGGGGATAACCGGTACACCGGGAATGCAGGAACTCCAGAGGCCAAAGTGGTAGGTTTAAGGGGCAGTGGCGCACGTGACGCATGGCATTGCGGAACCGCCATACTGGCGCCTATCATTAACATAGGACCGTAGCTACCGCCGCGACGTTGGAAGCGGCTTGAGGCAGTCCCCTTTCGCTCCGCTCAGGGCAAGTCCTTCGCCCGCTCCGGGTAAGGCGTCCCGCTCCTGCCGCTGAGACCCCGGGAAGTTGCGCTTGGGCAAGGGGTGTAGACACGATGTGGTAGACAATTTGGTGAATGGTAAAAAAGGATGGAAGCGCGGAAGTGAGACCAGGTGATGCCATGCAGACGACGGACGAACAACTGCTCAACACGAAAGAGTTTATTGCCCTGGAAGATGAGTTCGGCGCACACAATTATCACCCGCTGGACGTGGTGATCGAGCGGGCTGAAGGCGCCTGGGTGTACGACGTGGAAGGGAAACGGTACTTGGATTGCTTGGCGGCGTATTCAGCGGTGAACCAGGGGCATTGCCATCCACGGATTCGGGAAGCGATGGTGGAACAGTCCACGCGGGTGACGCTGACCTCGCGGGCGTTTCGCAATTCGCAGTTGCCGCTATTGCTGAAGGAATTGAACGAACTCAGCGGATTTGAAATGGCACTGCTGATGAATTCGGGCGCGGAAGCGGTGGAGACGGCGGTGAAAGCGGCGCGGAAGTGGGGCTACACGCGGAAGGGAATTCCCGAGAATGCCGCGGAGATCATCGTGTGCGCAGGGAATTTCCATGGGCGCACCACGACGGTGGTCAGTTTCTCGAGCGATGAGCAATACCGCAAAGGGTTTGGACCGTTCACTCCGGGCTTCAAGATTATTCCGTTTGGCGATGCGAAGGCCTTGCGCGCGGCGATCTCGCCAAACACTTGCGCGTTTTTGTGCGAACCAATTCAGGGCGAGGCAGGGATCGTGATTCCGCCCGACGGCTTCCTGCGGGAAGCGGGCGAAATCTGCCGCAAGGACAATGTGTTGCTGATGCTGGATGAGATTCAGTCGGGACTGGGTCGCACCGGGAAGTTGTTTGCCTACCAGCATGAGGACGTGCGGCCGGATGTGCTGATCATTGGGAAGGCGCTCGCGGGGGGATTCTATCCGGTGTCCGGAGTGCTGGCTTCAAAAAAAATCTTGGGCGTGTTCCAGCCCGGCGATCACGGAAGCACATTTGGAGGCAATCCTCTGGCCTGCGCGGTGGCGCGTGCGTCGTTGCGGGTGTTGCTGGATGAAGAGTTGGTGGAACGGTCGGCCGAGATGGGAGAGTACTTCCTCGGAAAACTGCTGACGCTGAAGAGTCCGGTGATCCACGAAGTGCGCGGACGTGGATTGTGGATCGCGATTGAGTTGACGGAGGACGCGCGGAAGTATTGTGAGGCGCTTAAGGAACAAGGTGTCCTGTGCAAAGAGACGCACGCGAAGATCATCCGGATTGCGCCGCCGCTGGTGATTCTGAAGGACGAGATCGATTGGGCGGTGGAGCGGATACGGAAAGCGCTGGGCGGGTAGGGAATCGGCGGGGATTCAGACCACAATTCAGGCAGGACCGTACGTTGAATCCTGCGGACGCACCAATCGCGTCCTCAGGATGACACAGCTTATTGCTGGTGCAGGCGAATTACGGAATTAGTCGGAGGCGGGGCCGGGCGCGGGCTTGGCGGCGGGGCGGTCGATGTGCAGGACGCTGTTGACGAACTGGCTTAGAGTGCCGCCCAGATGGTTCAGGACGCGTTGCTTCAGCGAGGTGTAATCCTGAGTGCCGCAGAAGAGGTCGGAGAGCAACTGGCGGAAGACGGCGTTGCGCTGGAGGAATTGCACCATGCGCGTGGTGACAGCTGTGCCGAGGAACGAGCCGCGATAGAAGCGCCGCACGATGCGCGCCGCAAATTCCAATTCCAATGAAAACGAAGCGCGGACGCGCGCAGGATAGGTTTCCGGGCAGCCTTCGGCGAGCGAGCGGCCCAGAATTTCGCCGGAACGCATGGCGTAAAAAAGACCTTCACCGGTGAGGGGATCAACCCAGGCCGCGGCGTCGCCGCAGAGCGCCCAGTTCCGGCCAATGACGGCGCGATCGGAAAGGGTACGCTCCTGGGGAGAGGGCAGGACGTGGGAATAGAACTTCGCATTATCCGTGACGATCTGCTCGTTGGTGGCAAAACGATGCAGGTGGCCGCGCAATTCGGCGCTGGTGTGAGCAGCCATGCTGCCGCAGATGCCGAGGGAGAGATGGTCCCTGCGCGGGAAGGACCAGATGTAGCCTTCGAAATCGGGAAGGAACTTGATCATGATCTGGTCGGAAGTCTGCGGGACGAAATAGCCCTGAGTCATTTCCAGTTCGTCTTTAGCGAGGGCGCGGGTGCCGGGAAGAAATTGGTTGCGGGCACCTGCGGCGAGAACGACGAAATCGGCATGGCGGGTTTCACCATTCACGGAATAGCAGGGCTTACCGGAAGCGGTGTCGACCAACTGGACGCGGTAGGGATGAATGCGGCAACCGGCGTTGCGTGCGCGATCAAGAAGCAGGCCGTTCAGAACCGTGCGCGAATAAATCACGATGGGATGCTCGAGGTCGAGATGCGCGCGATGATCCTCTGCGCTGATGATCTCCACGTCGCGGATTAACTTCTTGGGAAGGTCGTTATCGAGAAGAAAGGGATAGCACTGGGTGGCTTTGTAGGTCAGGCCACCGCCGCAGGGCTTCTCCCAGGCCAGATGTTCGTCGAAAACATCGACGGAGTGGCCGGCCAAAGCGAGTTGCTCGCCGCACATAGCGCCGGAAGGACCGCCACCAACAATTACGTAGTCAGCCATTCGTCATCCGCAAAATCAACTTGAAATCAGCTCCGGCGCGGGGAGGAAGGTCCGAATCAAGCGGCACTTCTCAAGTAACAGGGAAAAGCACCAGACAGAACCCAGCAAGGAGTATAGCACCGAACACGGCAGCGGCCGTGGCGGAGCCCGTTAAGCGGCGTACCAAATGGATACCCATCCCGGAGAACAGGAAGAAGAGCGCGAAATACGGGGAAAGGAGCACGAGGAGAATCTCTCCGCTCTTTAGAAAGAAAACGCCGAAGGCCAGGGCCAGCCAACTAAGGGCGAGCAGCGAAAACCAAAAGGGAAAGCGCGAGCGCCAAGACGTGGCGGGGCCGGCGAGAACTTCCAGGCCATAAAGAAACAGGAAGGCGGTAACTGCAAACAGCGGGAATCGTACCCAGCGCTGCAGAGTGAGCCAGGCAGAGGTGGCGGTGAGTTCGAACCAGCCGGTGAACAGTAAATGGAGGAGCAGCGCGGCGGCCGCCGAACCGACGAACACCCCGGGCGCGACAGGGGCGAGCTGTCGAGCGCTGCTGAAGTGAAGCAGGATAATGGCAAAGCCAAGCAGCAGGAAAAAACTGGCGAGATAGTCCCCTTCAAAGAGGCGAATTGATTTCAGAAGCTTGAGGTACGGCCAGACGTGAATCAGGAGAAGAGAGAGCAAAGCAACGGCGAGGGCTCCGCGCCAGCGGGAAACTGCCGGAACGGAGGAAAAGTTGGCAGGCGGATTATTCCCGACGAGTTCGCGAAGCAACGGGCCTGCGAGGAGCAGAATGCCGAGCAGGCCGAGCAGGCACGAGAGGAGATTGAGGCGATTGGGCATACGAGGTTGGCCCGTGAGGCCGAGAATATTGGCGGCCCAGGCTTGTGCTTCGCGGACGGCGGTGGGAGAAAAAAGAATGCTGACGTGGGTGGCCCAGGGAACGACGACAAACTGGATGGAAGGATCGCCTGGGGGAACGAGGTCCGCGGCGTTCAGCTTCAGGCCGGGATGTTCGAACTGGCCGACGATGATGCGGGTGTTGGGAAGAATCCTGGGAACACCGTTGAACAGGAGATTTTCGTGGATCACACCGTGTGCGGCCTGCATTGGCGCGGGCGAAATGGCGATTACGCCAGCAGGGCGGAATTTTTCTGCGACCCGCAACGCGATAGCGCCACCCATGGAGTGCCCCGCGAGGATGGTGCGTTCGGGGTTAATCATGCCGCGAGCAGCCAATCCGCGAACGAGCGAGGCGGAGCACGATTCAGCTTGCGCGGGGGTGAATGATCCGGGCGAGCGGCCGTGACCGGGAAGGTCGGGAATGAAGACGCGAAGTCCTTGTTCGGCGAAGGCGCGGCCAAGGTAATTCATGATGATGTTGTTGGCGGAAATGCCGTGGAAAAGAACCACGGAGCCAAGTTCGGCGGCGGGAGGAAGGTCTTTGCGTTCGATGGCGAGAACCTGCATGCGGCAGGAAGCGGCGTCGACGATATATCGTTTTTCGGAGTAGCGCCGCCCGGAAAGGTAAACGAGGCCGCCACCGACGGTAAGAAATAGAATGCCTGCAAGAGCTTGATATCCCTGACGAGTGGTGTTCAACGCGAGCGTTCCCCTGAAGTGGCCCAAGTTTGGGCATGATAGACTGAACAATCGAAGTAAACTGCGAGCCTCGACGCTTCACGAAACATGGAGAGCCATTGCATTCCGGCGTACTGACACTGGAAGAAACGATTGTGCGGTTTGGGCGCGAGAAACGCAACGGGAAGAAAGTCGTGTTCACCAACGGCTGCTTCGATTTAGTGCACCCGGGCCATATCCGCAGCCTCGAGACAGCGCGCGCCCTGGGGGATGTGCTGATTGTCGGGATCAATAGCGATGAGAGCGTGCGGACGTTGAAGGGTGCGGGGCGTCCGGTGATTCCGCAGCAGGAACGGGCGGAGATTCTGGCCAACCTGGAATGCGTGGATGCGGTGGTGATTTTCGATGAGCTAACGCCGCAGAGCGTTGTGGCAAAGTTGCTGCCTGATGTGTTGGTGAAGGGCGGCGACTGGCCGGGAAATCAGATTGTGGGCAGGGAAGAGGTGGAGGCGGCCGGGGGGAAAGTGGTTTTGGTGGAAGTGGTGCCGGGATATTCGACGACCGACATTTTGAACAAGATACGGGGAGAGAGCAAGAAGTAAGGAAGTAAGAACGAGGAAGAGAGATTGCTCGCACCGAAGACTGCGCTCGGAAAGACGATTTTTCGGTTTTGCGACTATGTTGAACGACGACGGCGGCAGGTCGGAATAGAAGCAGGGAAATGATACTGCCGGCGGTGCGGGAAAGAATGGAAGCGCTTCTGCGACACCCCTCGGTGGAGGGCGTGCTGGGAGAAGTGCGTTCCGGCGGCAACCTTGTCGGCCTTTCCGGGCTGCAAGAAGTGGCCAAGGCGCTGATCGCCGCTTACGTCGTGCACGAATTGCGGCGGCCGGCGTTCTTCGTGACCGCGACGAACAAACGGGCGGAGGAGTTGGCGGAAAGCCTGCGGTTCGCTTCACAGATTTTTCCGGGCAGCACCGGGGGAGTGGGTGTGCTGCCGGCCTTCGATAGCCTGCCATGGGACCCGCAGGCACCCCACGCAGACATTTTGGAGCGCCGGGCGGCTACGCTGTACCGACTAGCGAATGGAGAGCTGTCGCTGGTGATCGCGCCGATGGCGGCGGCGATGTGGCGGTATCAGGATCCGTACATTTACCTGACCTTGGCGCGAATCCTGGCCAAAGACACGGAAGCGAATCACGAAGAACTCATCACGCATCTGGCGAGCATCGGTTATGCGCGCACGGAAATGGTGGAGTTGCCGGGACAGTTTGCGGTGCGCGGCGGGATTCTGGATGTGTTTTCCCCGGAAGCGGCGAGGCCGGTTCGAATTGAGCTTCTCGGGGACACCGTAGAATCGGTGCGCGAATTCGACCCGCGAACGCAGCGGTCGATTGCGCCGGTGGTGCGCACCACGATCTTGCCGCTGGCGGAATGGAGTGTGCCGGCGCCGGGTAGCCGGGCGGCGGAAGAATGGGAGCCGGGAAGCTGGTTGGGCGTGAGCAAAGAGCCGGGCGGGAGCGCCTTGTTGGAACTTGCGGAGAGTTCGCTGATACCGATGGCGTTTCTGGACGAGCCGGAAGCATTGCGCGCGACGCGGAAAAAGCTGCTGGAAGAGGCGAACGAGAATTACGAGCGGCACGCGCGAGCGAACTCACCGGTAGTGACGGAACTGTTCTGGACCGAAGAACTCTGGGAAAAAGCGCTGAACAAGGCGTCGCGGGTGGAGTTGGAGCAGTTGCGTCTGGCGGACACCGGCGGAAAACGGTTTGAGCTGAGCTCGAGGCCGAGCACGCGGTTCCATGGTGATGTGGTGGCGTGTTTGGGCGACGTGAAGTCGCAGGTTGCGGCAGGCGGCGCGGTGTTCTTGACGGCTGCAAGCAGCGGCGAGCTGGAACGATTCGCAGACATTTGCCGCGAGTATGAAGTGCCGTACGTGCTGGGCGAGACGGAGGAGGCGGCTGCGGGATTCACCGCGGAGAGCGCGTCGGAGACAGCGCGATTGCTGTTGATGCGCGCGCCGTTTGCGGCTGGGGTGGCGTTCCCGGAAGCAAACCTGACGATTTACGGCAACGGCGACTTGTTCGACGTCGCGCCAGCGGTGGAGCGGCCAAGCCGGAAAATCCGGACCTCGGGATTCTTTGCGGATTTTGCGGAGTTGAAGCCGGGAGATTTTGTGGTCCACGTGGACCACGGAATCGGGCAGTTCGAGGGACTGCGACAGATCGAGTCGGACGGGCGGCGCGCGGAGTTCATGCTGCTGCGGTATGCGGAAGATGCCCGATTGTACGTGCCGCTCGAACGCATGGACCTGGTGCAGAGCTACCGTGCGGTCGAGGGAACGCATGCGACGCTGGACCGATTGGGCGGGACGGCGTGGAACGCGCGGAAGACGCGGGTACGGAAGTCGCTGGAGGACATGGCGGACCAGTTGCTTGTACTGTATGCGGAGAGGAAGACCGCGAAGGGATTCGCATTTTCTCCGGATGGCAACTGGCAGCGCGAATTTGAGGATGCGTTCGAGTTTGAAGAGACGCCGGACCAGTTAACCGCGATCGGGGATGTGAAGCGCGATCTGGAAAAAGCGACGCCGATGGACCGCTTGCTGTGCGGCGATGTGGGTTACGGGAAAACGGAAGTGGCCATGCGCGCGTCGTTCAAAGCGGTGACCGATGCAAAGCAGGTTGCTGTGCTGACGCCGACGACAGTGCTGGCGTTTCAGCATTTCGAAACGTTCAAGAAACGGTTCGCGGCGTTTCCAGCGCGCATCGAAATGCTGAGCCGGTTCCGAAGCGCAGCGGAACAGAAGGCGATCCTGGCGGAACTGGAAGCGGGGAAGGTCGATGTGGTCATCGGTACGCACCGGCTGCTTTCGAAGGATGTGAAGTTTCAGGATCTGGGGCTGCTGGTTGTAGATGAAGAGCAGCGGTTTGGTGTAGCGCACAAAGAACGGTTGAAAGAGATGCGGAAAAATGTGCACGCGCTAGCTCTGTCGGCCACACCGATTCCGCGGACACTGCATATGTCGTTGGTGGGATTGCGCGACATGTCGGTGATCGAAACGCCGCCACGGGACCGCCTGGCGATTCAAACGGTGGTCACGGCGTTCAACGAAGAGATGGTCCGGAAGGCCATAGAGAACGAATTGGCGCGCGAAGGGCAGGTGTATTTCATCCATAACCGCGTGGAATCGATCTACTCGCTGGCGAACCTGGTGACCCAACTGGTTCCGAAAGCGCGCGTGGTGGTTGGGCACGGGCAGATGAGCGAGAAGGAATTGGAACAAGTGATGCTGAAGTTCATCCGGGACGAAGCGGATGTGCTGGTGGCGACGACCATCGTGGAGAACGGGCTGGATATTCCCAGGGCCAATACGATTCTGATCAATCGCGCAGACCGGCTGGGGCTGGCAGAGCTGTACCAGTTGCGAGGGCGGGTCGGGCGTTCGCATCAGCGGGCGTATGCGTATTTGTTGGTGCCGCCGGAGCGAGTGCTTTCGGATGTAGCGCGGAAACGGCTGGCGGCGATGAAAGAGTTCAGCGAGTTGGGAGCGGGATTCCGGGTCGCGGCTCTGGACCTGGAGCTGCGCGGCGCGGGAAATATGCTGGGGCGCCAGCAGCACGGTCACATTGAGGCCATTGGATTCGACTTGTACGTGCAGATGCTGGAGCGGGCAGTGGCCAAGTTGAAGGGTGAGGAAGGTGCCCCGGAACTGCGAACCACCATCAGCCTGGGGTTGGATGTGCGGATCCCGCCGGAGTACATCCCAAGCGAGAATTTGCGGTTGCGTACGTACAAGCGGATTTCGTCGATCGGGAGCGAGGCGGAGAGGCAAGACGTGCACAAGGAATTGGAGGATCGCTTCGGCAATTTGCCGAAATCGGTGGAAAACCTTCTGGAGTTCGCGATGATCAAATCAATGAGCGAGCGCCTGAGGATTGCGGCGGTCGAGCGGCAGGGAAATAAGGTGGCGCTGCGGTTTCATCCCGAGACAACGCTGGAGGCGGCAGCGGTGGTCAAAGTGGTGCGCTCGCGGAAGGGAATCAAGCTGGACCCCAGCGGCGTGCTCTGGATGGAACTGAACAAGGGAGAGGTCGTTGTGGAGGCTTTGAAGCAGGTTTTGACAGGGCTGCGGGGCGAAGGCGCAAGCTGACAGGCAAGGGAATCCAAGCTAGACTTGAAAGATGGGGAAAATCATGAAGAATTTCGTATTTATTGTAGTGCTGCTTTTGGCGTGCAGCGCATACGCGCAGCAGCCCGCCCAGACGCCGCCGGCACAGACGCCACCGGCGCAAAACCCACCCGCGCCGACGCTGGAGCAGCCCAAGATGGAAGAGCCCGCGACGGCCCCGGAAGAAGAGAAGAAGGCCGACACGCCTACGCCGAAGAAACCGGCCGCGGCGGCGCCCGCCCCTAAAGCGCCGGCGCGCACAGGTGACGGCAAAGTGGTGGAAGAAATCGTCGCCCGGGTGAACAACGACATCATCACGAAATCGGAGCTGGATAAGGAGCGGGCGGCGGCCGCCGAGCAGGCGCAACAGGAATGCTCGGGCCATTGCACGCAGGAACAGTTGCAGGTGGCGACCGAGGATGCCCAGAAGTCCGCACTGAAATATCTGATTGACCAGTCGCTGCTGGCGCAGCGCGGCAAGGACATGGGGATCAGCGTGGAGCCGGACGTGGTGAAGCAGTTGGACCAGATCCGCCAGCAGAACAAATTGAAGGACATGGATGAACTGGAAAAGGCGGTCGAATCGCAAGGGATCAACTGGGAAGACTTCAAAAGCAATATCCGGAACAAACTGCTGACCCAGGAAGTGATCCGCCGCGAAGTGGGCGGCCACATCACCATCGGCCATGAAGACGCGCTGAACTATTACAACGCCCACAAGCAGGACTTCGAGCGTCCGGAGCAGGTTGCCTTGTCCGCGATCGAAATCAAGACGGAGGGCAAGAAGGAAAGCGAGATCCCGGAATTGAAAGCCAAGGCCGAGAAGTTGCGGCAGCGCGTGCTGGACGGAGAAGAATTCAGCGAACTGGCGAAGCGCTTTTCGGACGGCACCACGGCGCAGCAAGGCGGCTTCCTGGGCGTGTACAAGCAGAGCGAACTGACCAAGGAGCTGTGGGACGCGGTTGCACCGCTGAAGAAGAAGCAAATGACCAACGTGATCGAGACCAAACAGGGTTTCCTGATTCTGCAAGTCCTCGAACACTACACCGAGGGTGTCCAGCCGTTCGACAAGGTCGAAAACGAAATTATGGACAAGCTGTACAGCGAGAAGATGGAGCCGGCCATGCGCGAATACTTAAAGACCTTGCGCGAGCAGAGCTACGTGGTGGTGAAGCCGGGCTACCAGGACATGGCAGGTGGAGGGAACTCGGAGATTGAAGAAGTGAGCGCCACACCGGAGCAGCAGAAAGAGAAGAAGGGCCACAAAAAGTACCTGTTGTTCGGGAAGACTACCGAACCGAAATCATGAAGACGCTTTTCATCAAGGACCTTACTGCGGACCAATCGATCACCGGATTTTTCCTGGTGCATGAGAAAGAGATCCGGAACACCAACACGGGCAAGCCGTATCTGCGAATGGAGCTGGGAGACCGCAGCGGCAAGGTGGAAGCGCGGATGTGGGATCAGTTCGACGCGCTGGCCAAGGATGTGGCGCGCGACGACTTCGTCAAAGTGCAGGCTCGCGTGGAGATCTACCGCGGCAAGCCGCAGCTTTCGCTGCTGCAGTTCCGGCGCGCCAAGCCTGAGGAGATTGAGCTGGGAGATTTTCTGCCGCACACCCCGTATGACGTTGCGGTGATGTACAAGCAGCTATTCGAGTATGCCGAAGGGATGAAGAATCCGTGGCTCAAGCAACTGGTAAAGAAGATTCTGAGCGATCCCCAGGTGGAGGTGCGGTATAAGCGGGCGCCGGCCGCGAAGGTGATGCACCACGCGTATCTGGGCGGATTGCTGGAGCATGTGGTGGGCTTGTGCGGACTGGCGAAATTGATGGCTGCGCATTACCGGGAGCTGGATGAGGATTTGCTGCTGACGGCGGCGATGCTGCATGACGTGGGAAAACTGGAAGAGTTGTGCTACGAGCGGTCCATTGGCTACACGGTCGAAGGGCAGCTCTTGGGGCACATCGTGATGGAATTGGAAACCGTGGCGAAAGCGATGGATGCGATCGCGGGTTTTCCGGAGAAACTGAAGACGGTGGTGAATCACATTTTGATCAGCCACCACGGGGAGTATGAGTTTGGATCGCCGAAGCTGCCGATGATTCGCGAGGCGCTGGCGTTTCACTACATGGATGACCTGGACTCAAAGATGGCGGCGGTGCGCGCGGCAATGGAAATGGAGTCGGGGGAAGAGGAGTGGTCGGCGTTCAGCGGCGCGCTGGCGCGGAAGTTTCTGAGGCTGGATCGCTATTTGAAGGAAGCAGCGGCTGAGACGGATCAGCCGAAGAAAGAAGCCAAAAATTAACTGCGACAACCCACAATTCAGTGAGCGGGCGCGAGAACTCCTGGGGAGGGGCGGCCGTCCGGTGGAGAGCGCGGATGAGGCGATGATTCCGGCGGAATATCGCGTGCGCGATTTGTGTATTTGTCCCGCGACGGTACTGGCGCCCATGGCCGGCGTGACGGACACGCTGTTCCGGCGCGTCATTCGCGGACTAGGCGGCTGCGGATTGCTGATGACGGAGTTCACGAGCTCGGAGGGGATCACCCGGAGCGCGAAGAAGGCGGAGAAGTACCTGTATTTTGAGGAAGACGAACATCCGCTTGCCGGGCAATTGTTTGGAGCCAGTCCGAAGGTGATGGCGGATGCCGCGCGGATGGTGGAAGACCTGGGATACGACGCGGTGGACATCAACCTGGGCTGCCCGGCGAAAAAAGTGGTGAAGTGTGGCGGGTCGGGATTACTGCGTGAATTGCCCCTCCTGGAGGAGATCTTCCGGAGCGTACGGGCGGCGGTGAAGATTCCACTGACGGTCAAGCTGCGCGCGGGCTGGGACGAGAATTCCATTGTCGCGAAAGAAGTGGTAAGGATGGCCGAGGAGATTGGCGTGGAAGCGGCCGCGATTCACCCGCGCACGAGGCTGCAGGGATACGGGGGCAAGGCGGACTGGAGCATCATCGCGGAAGTGAAGCAGGCCGTGAAGATTCCGATCATCGGAAATGGCGACATTCAATGCCCGGAGGATGCGGCGCGCATGGTGAAAGAGACCGGGTGCGACGCGGTGATGATCGGACGGGCGGCCGCGACCAATCCGTGGATATTCGCGCAAATGCAGGAATTCCGGGAAACCGGGCGGTACAGCGTGCCCAGCGATGCGGACCGCCACAGGTTACTTTCTGGATACTACAGGCAAATTCTTAACTCCAAGGCACCGGATAGCATGGGAAAAATGAAGCAGTTCGCCTGCTGGTTTACGCACGGTGTGGGGAATGGCGGCGAGC
>Ga0335077_10005275_pt1 | contig 15844 bp, 17 predicted proteins | sample Lox_Sample_31_FD_207151 | JGI IMG/M metagenome (GOLD analysis project Ga0335077, IMG submission 207151) | Soil microbial communities from Loxahatchee National Wildlife Refuge, Florida, United States - Lox_Sample_3.1 | ecosystem: Environmental > Terrestrial > Soil > Wetlands | place: USA...
CTGAGTGACATAGAGATTTTTCGAGAGGTATCGGCAAGACTGGCGCAGCCAGGCCTTAGTGGAGCGTGCTGCGCGTGGCCACTCCGCGGTGGTAGAGCTGGCTGAGATTTCGCTGGGGTACAATTCAAAGGCCGCGATCAGGCCCGGCGGCAAACAAACTGCGAAATCAAATGAAGCTTTCGCGCGACATGGTCCGGAACCGCACACAGGTCGCTGAAGTTTTTTCTTGCCTGATACTCGTTGCGTTTAGTCTGAGCACGCTTGCCGCCGAGGCTCCTCCTGCTCCTGTACAAGCCGAACTGATCAAAGCAATTGACACGAGTCGTGTCACGGCTGGAACTTTGGTTCTTGCCAAGGTGAAGATCGAATGGAAAGACAAGGACTGCCCTCTTCGCGCCGGAGCGATCCTGCAAGGGCAAGTGGTGGTGGCCAAGAAAAGATCGAAAAATGTGAGCGCATCTGAACTGGGCATCGTTTTCGATAAAGCCGGCTGTGCCAGCCAACAGATGAAACCACTGCCGCTGACCTTAGCCGCGGTTCTTAAACCTGAGCCAGAGCTCGATGTATACGGAGATGACAGAACGCCGCCTCTGGCCGATGCAGTCGGGCTGGGGGTCAACGGCGGGTTGAGAAGCGTGTCGTCAGCGGCGGCAACTGTCTTCCAGGAGCCACGAGAATCGAAAGCGCCAAAGGCGGTGAAGCCAGGAGAGGTGGTCGGACTGGGGGATTTGAAGCTTAGCGTGGGGAGTGGTCCGGAAGGAAGCTCAATCCTGTCTTCCATCAAACACAATGTGCGTCTTGAAGCTGGATCGCAGCTGGTGCTGGTTCCAAGTATCAGAGTGACAACTCTGGCACAACCATCGCGCCCTGCGACCACCTCCACGCCCGGATCACCCGCCATCGTGGCGAACAAAGAGCCCAGCTTCATTGATGAAACTGAAACTTGCGAACCTCCTAGATGCCATGTGGATCAAATTGTACCCAGCGTAAACGATGGGAAGGCGATTGCTGAAATCCCATTGTCTAACTTCGGATACGCTCCCCGCCTGAACCGGGAACTTGGCGCCTTCGATCACGATGCGGCACTTGCGTATCTGGGAGAGCAACAACTGCTGTTTACGTTCAATCCGCACAAACTCGTTCCCCGAAATGATGAAACGCTTGCAAACCTGCGAACGATTCGTGCCGAGCTCATTGACTTGCGGACCTTGAAGGTTGCAAAACGCTTGGACTGGCGCGTTCTGGATAACAATCAATATTTGTGGCAGGCCGGACCGGAAAAACTGTTAGTACATACAGGTCGAGAACTTCGGATGTACGGCCCAGGCATGGAAGTGGAACACACGCTTTCGCTCGAAGGTCCGCTCGACTTTGTTCGCGTGTCGCCATCGGGAACGTATATCGCGGTCGGGGTGATCCATGAGCGCCACACCCCGGATGTGCATGAGGCGTTACGGGAAGCGGAAAGTCGCGAGCCCGAAGAAGACGTGCAGTTAAGAGTGTTGGACGCTAATTTCCGCGTGCTGGCTTCGGTCACACGATCTTCGCGCGACCCGTGGCCGATTTTGTCGGACTACGGTGAAATCAGGATTTACAGCGTCAGCAACAGCAAAGACCGTTGGCGGGTGGTCGAGAATACCTGGAACAAACAACGAACGGTTTTGGCACAACTTAATTCTCCGTGTGTGCCTCAGGTCCGTACTTTGTATCCCGACCTTTTGTTTGTCGTAGGCTGCGACCGCTTGAACACTGGAAAGTGGTACAAGATCGTGGGACAGGACGGAAAATCGATTCTTAAGGGATGGTCGGCTTCGCCCGAGATAGAACAAGCAGCAATTGCAAGCACGAATGGTCAGGCATTCGCCGTGAGCATTACCACCGCCAACAAATCTCTCGCAGGAAGCGCTTCCTTTCTGGGGACTGATCTGCAGAGTGCGCGGATTGAAGTTTATGATCGCAGTGAAGTGCAACCCAAGTTCTCTACCCGTACCGCATCTCCAGTGCCGATCAGTCAGAGCTTCGCGTTATCGCCTGAAGCGGACTCTATTGCTCTTCTCACACGCGATTATCTTCAGGTATACGCAGTGCCGCTGAAACACTGAGGAGATTGCCAAGGCAAGGGCGCAGTGGTTCAACTCCGCTTCCGGCCACCAGGTTTCACTGGTTTGCAAATCACCTTGAGTTTTTTTCAATGAGTCCGAGAGCCAGTGAATTTTGTTCGGGCCCCAAACTGCACTCGACCCGACCATCACCGCTATAATTTCCTGTTCATCAGGAGAACTCATGGCTACTCTCACCCAGGCCGCAACCCGCACCGAAAAAGACTCGCTTGGAACCAAAGAAATCCCCGCAGACGTCTATTACGGAATTCAGACCGCGCGTGCGGTCGAAAATTATCCCATCTCCGGAGTGCGCGCGCATTCCACGCTGATTCGCGCCCTCGGAATGGTGAAAGAGGCCGCCGCGGAGGCGAACCGCGAACTCGGGCTGATCGATGAGAAAACTGCGAATGCAATCATTGAAGCCGCGCGCGAGGTGCAGCAAGGAAAATGGAATAAGGAATTCGTGGTTGACGTTTTTCAGGCCGGAGCCGGCGTCAGCTTTCACATGAACACCAATGAGGTCATCGCCAACCGTGCGGTTGAGATCTCAGGCGGCGCGCTGGGCGATTACTCGAAGATCCATCCCAACGACCACGTGAATTACGGGCAGAGCACGAATGACGTGTTTCCGACAGGAATGCGGTTGGCGACGTTACTCGAATTGGAAAAGCTCTATCCGGTCCTGGATTCGCTGGCCGCGGCGCTTGAAAAGAAAGGTAAGGAATTTCACGGAATTCTGAAATCCGGCCGCACCCACATGCAGGATGCCGTTCCCATGCGGCTGGGACAGGAGTTCAATGCGTACGCCGGGGCAATCCGGCGTGCTGCGGTTGCAATCGGCGTTGCGTCGGAACTCCTGCGCGAACTCGGCCTCGGCGGATCGGCCGTCGGCACGGGAATTAATACGCATCCGGATTATCGTGAGAAAGCGATAAAAAATCTTTCGCGCATCTCCGGGCAGAAACTCGTTCCGGTTGACGACATGCGCTATGCCATGCAGTCGAACCTCGCGATGGCGTCGGTGTCATCTGCGTTGCGCAATCTCGCGCTCGAAGTGATCCGCATTTCGAACGACCTGCGCCTGCTCTCCTCTGGGCCGAATACAGGCTTTGCCGAAATTAATTTGCCCGCTTTGCAGCCGGGGTCTTCAATCATGCCTGGAAAAATCAATCCGGTTATTCCGGAGCTGGCGGCCATGGTCTCATTTCAAGTTGTTGGAAATGATGTGGCGGTCGCAATGGCGGTGCAGGCGGGCCAGTTGGAACTCAATGTCATGATGCCGACGATGGCCTACAGCGTTCTGCAGTCGATCACCATTCTCACCAACATGCTGCGGCAACTCACGGAGAAATGCATCGCCGGCATTACGGCAAACGAGAAACGTTGCAATTTCTATGTGCAGGCGACGGTTTCGTTGGCAACCGCGCTGAATCCGTACATCGGTTATGCCAAAGCGGCAGAGATCGCCAAAGAAGCCGTGGCCAGTGGACGCTCGATCATCGAGATCGCGCGCGCAAAGAAACTGCTGAGCGAGCAGGAGATCAAAGAAATCCTTGATCCCGCGCGGATGACCGAGCCCGTGCGTCCACTGGAATCGGCTAAAAAGCGCGAAGAGATTAAAGCCGGGCGATGACTGCGCAGGTGTTTCGCGACGTGCTTGTCTTACGTACAGGAATGCTGTACAATTAAAATATGGTTGAAACAAGCTATACCAGTTTGCGCGAAAATCTGGCATCGGTAATGGACCGCATAGTTAACGATCGCGAAGTCGTCATCGTGCGCAGAAAACGTGGCAAGCCGGTGGCAATGATCCCTGCCGACGAACTCTCTGGTTTGTTGGAAACCGCCCACCTGTTGCGTTCACCGAAGAACGCTGAGAGGCTTTTGGCCGCGCTGCAAGCCGCGAAACGCGGTAAGCATAAGCCGCAATCACTCGACAAGCTGCGCAAAGAAATGGGACTGTAGGACCAATTGAAATTCGAAGCTGTTTTTCAACTTCAATTTCGTGAAGACCTACGTGCCTGGATTGAATCCGACAGACGCGTAGCTTTACGGGTATTGGACTTGATCGAAGCGGTCCTTCGGGATCCATTCAACGGGATCGGTAAGCCGGAACCGCTCAAGTATGTTCTGGCGGGCTGCTGGTCACGTCGCATCACCCAGGAGCACCGATTGGTCTATCGCGTCAGTGGCTCTCGCGTTGATTTTCTTCAGGCAAAGTATCACTACTAGCAATCGTTATCCATTGAGTTGCAAAACTCCCCTGCCGCCGGGGAGACAGCAGGGGTCGAATTCCGGTGAGAGGTCTCAACTTCCCTCCGGCATCCTTTCATAAATACGCGTTCTCAGAAATAAAAGTTCAGTTCGCCCCAGAGGCACGAGCAGGTCGAGCGAGGCGTTCGTCAAAGGCGAATGAAATGGGCTCGCCGATGATCAACTTTTGAAAATCGGAATGAGCGGGATTGAGCAGGAAATTACTCTCCGCGGGAACAAGAGTGCTCGGGACCCGAAGCACGACAGAACTGCCGATCGCAATCCATTCGTCGCCGAAATTTCTTAATTCGATGGGAGCCGGCTCGGCTCGCCAGTTTCGTGGCAATCGTGACCGATCCAAATCTTGAACCAGAGACTCTTCGATTTCTACGCCGATCAAAACATATTGCTGAAGGAGTTCCGTGGCCTCGAGATGAACGAGCATTTCGAGGACGGCGAGAGACTGCGTCTCGGCGGTATATACGATTGCGGTTCCGGGGCTGTTCCAGCGGCCGCCGAACTTGCGCGCGCCGCCTCCGCTAAAAGCCGACTTCGCGTACTTGCGCTTGGTGATTCTCCAAGCGGTCAGGCTCAAGCAAAAACTCCGTGTTCGAGGCGCCCGATCAGATTCTCCACTTCGCGAGCACCCACCTCGGTGCGTGAGTAGGTGAGCGGCGTTTCGTTATCCAGCGCCTTCTTCGGCGTAGTAAGCCATCTCAGCGCCCCGGCGCGATCTCCTTCGAACAGCTCAACCGCATGCTCGAAGACGGTGGAAAGCCGCAGCAACTTCTCTGACTCATCTGACGATAGACGGCCCGACGCCTTGCGCCGGGCAAAGGTGCGCGGAGGCAAGCCGATTAGCGAGGCGATTTCGGAAAGCGATATACCTGACCGCGACTCAAGCGCCTGCATAGATGCAAATGAAAAACCGTGGCCGACCTGCCGGATGAGTTCTCCGGAACTGTGCGCGTGCAGACCGAGGGTTTTGCCCGGCAAATGGCCGGAGGCGATTTTGTCAGACTGAGCCATATGTTTATGATATTGCGGTCTTGCCAGTTTGTCAATTAATCAATGCCAATTGGCAAGCATACGGCTGGCAACAAAGTTCGGGGATTCCTTAGTCACAATGACTTCTTTACCCATCCTTCGGCCGACGCCAACGGCAGCCGAAGTTGTTTCATCGTCGGTTTCGAGCGCGCGAACAACTTCGAGCAGCTTCATTTTGTGGACGGGATTGAAGAAGCGCATGCCGACGCATTTGTTTGCACGAAAGGTAACACTGGCAATTTCCGTGATGCTCAGCGAAGAGGTGTTGGAGGCGAGGATTGTTCCTGGCCGGCAGATCTTATCGAGGAGAGTAAAAATCTCGATCTTCGATTCCATCTCCTCGGGAACCGCTTCGATGACCAGATCGGCTTCGCGCGCAGCTTCTTCTACGCCGGTCGCGAATTCAATTCGGCCAAACGCGTTCTGCGCATCAGCGGTCGAAACCTTCTTCCCTTCAACGGCATTATCGAAGTTGGTACGAATTTCGTCTTCCGCTTTGCGTAAGGCAGATGGCAAAACGTCCTCTAGTATCGTGCGAAACCCGCCCAGCGCCGCCGCATGCGCGATGCCCCGGCCCAGGGGGCCGGCGCCGATTACGGCGATGGTCCTGACCTCCGGCACTACTTCTCCAGTTGGGTCAGCAGTTCTTTGATCCGGTCATTCGCATTGCGCAGGCTTTCGGCCAGGCGTTTCTTCTCTTCGATATCAACTCCATGAAGCGAGGCTTGAATGCGCCGAAGCGTGGTGGTGATGTCGTCAACGTAGTTGATGAGGCGGATGAGTTCTCCCGTAGCTGCCATGAATTGCGCTCCTGATGCCACCGAGATAACCCTGTGGCAAATTCCTTATTCTCAACTGCCGCTGGCATTAAGTAAAGGCGCGATAAACCGTGCCAATGAACTCCATAGATTTCTTTTACTTATCCTTTAATCGTCGCCGTAATCTAATAGATGAATGAACGACATTGCGACCAAAGAGTTTATCTTTGCCAGCGACTTCGACCAGACGCTGACGTTCAACGATTCCGGCTACGTACTCGCCGAACTGGTCGGCATCCCCACGGAAGAGTTCGAGCGCAAGTCAACCGGCATGGCGCGCCTGAATCTGGTGCAGCAGGGAGCGGAGCTCGCCTACTTGCTGCTGCACGATCCCGAATTCAAAGAACGGGTGCGCAAAGAGCATTTATACGAAGTCGGAAAAAAGATCCGGCTGAAAGACAATATCGCTCTCTTGTATCAGATTCTTGAGAACGGAATTCCCGGATATCACTTCGATTTTTACGTTCTTTCGGCAGCGCCGGTTGAAATCGTTCACTCCGCGCTCGAAGGCATCGTCCCGAAAGATCATATTTTTGGAACGGAGTTTCTTTACAAGGATACGGGTGAGATCGAAACCATTACTCGCGCGACTGCGGGCTATGGAAAGGTCTTCGTTCTTGACCAACTGCAGAGCAAGGCGCAAATCGGTCCTGACCACATTGTTTACGTCGGCGATGGAAGTTCCGATGTCCACGTTATGCTGCACACCAACGTCCGCGACGGATACACAATTGCGGTCTCTGAAGCCAGGCACGTTTCGCAAGTGGCAAAGCGCACCATTCTGAGCACCAGCGCCCTGGCAGTGCTGGCGCCGATTCTTGAGGACATTGCCCACTGGGAGCGGCTGCGCATTCGCGCCTTCTTTGAATCATACGGCGTAATGATCCAGGAATGGGACCGGGTGCGAACGGATTGGTTGACATTGCGCTCGGTCACACCTGAGACAGAAGCCGCAGCGAAGTGACCTCGTCCAAATTCGCCGTACCCACCTCTCGCAAAACCGGCACCCCGAGTTTGTATCCGCTCTGAATCCGATTCGTTCCGAATCTCATCTACCAGCCATGCTGAATTTGCTTTCCAGTAACGCAATCGGAGCTGGCGCTGTGCTTGACCCCGCTCCTCCCAATGAAGATGCGGCGCTCCTCGACGCCTACTCTCGCGCGGTGGTTTCGGCGGCAGAACAGGTGAGCCCATCCGTCGCGAAAATCGAGGTCACGCAATCCGCTCGCGGCCTGAACGGCGAATCACGCGAACGCCACGGCGGCGGATCAGGATTTGTTTTTACGCCAGATGGATTAGTGCTGACGAATAGTCACGTCGTCCACGGCGCCACGCGAATCGAGCTTTCGCTTCCCGACGGCCGGCGCTTTCCCGCGCACCTGATCGGCGATGATCCGGCAACCGATCTCGCCGTGGTTCGCGTTGACGCGCCCAATCTCACCGCGGTACCGCTCGGCGATTCGCAAAAACTACGCGTGGGCCAGCTGGCGATTGCGATCGGCAATCCTTATGGATTTCAGTACACCGTCACCGCCGGCGTGGTCAGCGCGCTCGGGCGTTCTTTGCGCTCGTACTCCGGCCGGCTGATCGAAGACGTCATTCAAACCGACGCCTCGCTGAATCCTGGGAATTCCGGAGGGCCGCTGGTTTCATCCGACGGCCACGTCATCGGCGTGAACACCGCGACCATCATGGGCGCACAAGGTTTGTGCTTCGCGATCGGGATCAATACCGCGAAATTCGTAGCGAGCCGCCTATTAACCCAGGGCCGGATTCGCCGCGCCTACATTGGTGTCGAAGCCCAGACCACGCCGCTGCATCGCCGGCTGGTGCGCTTCTACGATCTGCCGAAGGAAACTGGAGTCGTCGTGGTCGGAGTCGAACCCGGCAGCCCGGCGCAAAGAGCCGGCTTGCGCGAAGGCGATGTGATCATCGCGTTTAATGGCCAGCCGACTGCGGGCGTCGATGACTTGCACCGCTTGCTGACGGATGCGCAGGTGGAGTCAAAAACCTACGTCACCATCGTCCGCAGAACCGAACGCATGGAAGTCGCGATCGTTCCACAGGAATCAAAGCAGTAGGTTGCGAACTCTGCGCGACGACAGTTAATGAGGCTGGCGCATTCTCGCATTCCTCAGAGTGCGCCAGGCCTCATATATCCTGGAACCACTCGCTTCACTTCTATTCCAACGGGCGCCCCGTTTACGATCTCTGCATGTCTCTTTGGCAGGTTGTTTTAGTTGGCATCATTCAGGGATTGACCGAACTTCTTCCGGTCTCGAGTTCCGCCCATGTCGTGGTCGCCGAAAAACTCATGGGACTTGACCCCTCGGCTCCCGCGATGACGCTGCTGCTGGTCATGCTCCACACTGGCACAATGTTCGCGGTCATCGTGTTTTTCTGGAGCCGCTGGCGGAACACCTTCGCTCAAAGCCAGGAAACACTGCGCAGTTACGTTCTCTTTCTGATTTTGGCGACAGCCATCACCGGGGTTATCGGCGAGGTGCTGATTAAGCTCATCGAGAAATTCTGGTTCCGCGGAGTGCGGCATTCAGAAGTTGAGCTGCTCTTCAGTCACTTGGAATTGATTGCCCCAGCGCTGGCTGTTGTCGGAGTGCTTATTCTCATCGCTGGATTTTTTGCAGACTCGAACTCAGCAGAAAGCAACGATAGTGACCTGACTGCTGGCCGTTCAAGCTGGATCGGTGCAATTCAGGGACTGTGTTTGCCATTTCGCGGCTTCTCCCGGTCGGGCGCAACCATTTCGACTGCCATGCTCGCCGGTGTAGACAAAAAGCGCGCCGAGGATTTCAGCTTCGCGCTCGCCGTGATTCTCACGCCGCCGGTGGTCGCACGGGAAGGCTGGCGACTGGTCAAAGCCGGGCATGCGAACGCGAGTATCAGTCTGGGGTCGGCCGCAGCCACCAGCGTTCTCGGCCTGATCTGCGCATTCATCGCCGGCCTGCTGGCACTCAAATGGCTCAGCCGCTGGCTGGAAGGCGGGAAATGGTATTGGTTCGGTATCTATTGCCTGATCGCCGCGGCGGCCGTGGGCTATTTACATCACCTCGGGTACTAGCCGTAAATCCTCGTGCGGAATTGCTAACCTCGAGTGCGCGGGATTAGTCTAATCGGTTGCAGCTGAGTTCCCTTTATCAACCTAAAGGAGGTTTTTATGTTAAAGATCTCTGTATCTACAGTTGTAATCATTATCGCGCTTGCTGCTATCTCATCGGCCCAGCAGAAAAAAGCCCCACGGCCCAGCCCGCCGGCGCAGGCCAAATGCCAGTTCGCAGACGGAAAAACCATCGCAGTCGATTACTCCAGCCCGCGCATGAGGGGCCGCAAAATTATGGGCGATTTGGTCCCGTATGGTCAGGTCTGGCGCACCGGCGCAAACGAAGCCACTACGTTTGTGACGTCCACTGCGCTGACGGCTGACGGCCGGGACATCCCAGCCGGCAACTACACCATTTTCACGGTTCCCGAAGAGAGCAAATGGACTCTGATCGTGAACAAGAAGACCGGCGAGTGGGGCATTCCTTACAAATACGAGTCCGATGAACTGGCGCGCATTCCGATGTCGGTTTCATCAACATCCGGACCAGTGGAAGATTTCACCATCAGCTTCGATGAGGGCGGCAGTACTTGCACGATGAAGCTGAGCTGGGAGCAAACAGAAGCTTCGGTGCAATTCGCAGAAAAGAAATAATCACAGCTCTCGGGCGCGGGAGGCGGCGTAGAATTCTCTTGAATTCAACCGGGAGGTGTCTATGCCCGTGTACGATTACGTCTGCAATGATTGCCATAAAAGTTTTGAGAAAACCCTGACGCTGCGCGAGCACGATGGAAGAAAGATCGAATGCCCGCACTGCGGCAGCAGGAACGTTGTACAAGCGCCGGCAGCCTTTTATGCCGTAACCGCAAAGAAGAGCGCGTAAGGTCAGAGGCTAGCCGTGCATTTCGCTCGAAATCCACCTGCAAAGCATGACGCTTCAGCTCGACCAACAATCGCACCGCCGATTTAATCCTCTGACGAATGAGTGGGTGCTGGTTTCGCCGCACCGCACCCAGCGCCCCTGGCAAGGCGCGACTGAAAAATTGCCGATTGCTGACCGGCCCGCGTACGATCCCACCTGCTATTTGTGTCCTGGTAACCAGCGGGCGGGAGGGGCGGCGAATCCACACTATAGTTCGACTTTCGTCTTTGAAAATGATTACGCCGCGCTGAAAAAAGATGTGCCGGTGTCGAGACTCGACCTGCAGAATAAAGGCCTGATCGTGGCCGAAGGCGAGGCCGGAATCTGCCGGGTGATGTGCTTTTCGCCTCGGCATGATCTGACGCTCTCCAGCATGGGCCTCCCGGAAATCGAGGAAGTGGTGCGCGCCTGGACGGCGCAGTTTGCCGAGCTCAGCGCAAAGCCGTGGGTAAACCATGTGCAGATTTTTGAAAACCGCGGCGAGATGATGGGCGCGAGCAATCCGCATCCCCACTGCCAGATTTGGGCGACGAGTTCGATTCCGCAAGCGCCGGGGCGCGAATTGACGGCGCAACAGAATTATTTTCAGAAGCACGGCTCATGCCTGCTGTGCGACTACTTGAAGCTCGAGCAAACGGAGCAAAATCGAATCGTCTGCGCGAATGATGCATTCGTCGTGCTCGTGCCATTCTGGGCGGTGTGGCCGTTCGAGGTGCTGGTGTGCAGCCGGCGGCACTTGGGAACAATGCCGGAGCTGAGCGGGCCTGAAGCCTCGCAATTGGCCGCTATATTAAAGCAGACAGTCGCGACCTACGATCGCGTCTTCGATGTTCCCTTCCCTTATTCCATGGGATTTCACCAGGCGCCCACGGATAAAAAAGATCACCCGGAGTGGCACTTCCATGCGCATTTTTATCCGCCGTTGCTGCGCTCGGCCACAGTCCGAAAATTCATGGTCGGATTCGAAATGCTCGGCACCCCACAACGCGACATTACGCCCGAGTTGGCGGCGGAGAGATTACGGTCGCTGGTCGTCAACGTGAAATGACGGGGATCGACTCCAATTACTGGCTGACGACGACCGCGATGCCTGCGGGCACTCCCGCCGAACTCCCGGCGCGAGCAGATGCGGTGGTGATTGGCGCGGGATTCACAGGAATCTCGGCAGCACGCACTCTCGCGAAAAAGGGCGCGAAGGTCGTCGTGCTCGAAGCAAACACTATTGGCTGGGGCGCGAGCTCGCGCAACGGCGGAATGGTGCTGACGGGATTGAAGCTGAGTGCGGAGCAGTTGATAACCCGCTACGGAGTCGAGCCGGCGCGCCAGATGCACGCGAGTTCGGTAGCGGCTATTGATCTGGTTGAAGCAATCGTCCGCGAGGAGGCAATTGATTGTAATTTCTCCCGCTGCGGCTATCTCGAAGTCGCATGCAAGCAGTCGCACTTCGACGCCTACTCGCGTTCGGTCGAACTCATGGCAAGGGAGTTCAATCAGCATTTGCGAATCATCCCGCGCGGGGAACTGCGCGACGAAGTTGGTTCTGATATTTATTTCGGTGGCGTCGTCGACGAGCGCAGCGCTGGAGTGAATCCCGCGCAATATGTTTCCGGACTGGCACGCGCGGCATTGCGGCTGGGCGCAGGTGTCTACGAAAACGCTCGCGTTCTGCGCGTGGAGCCAGGTTCACAAAACGGCTCGCGAGGATTTACGGCCCTGACTTCCCGGGGCGCCGTGTTCGCGAAAGATGTCTTTGTCGCAACCAGCGGATATACGTCCGCGGCAACCCCGCGATTGCAGCAGAAAGTCATTCCGATTGGGTCGTTCATCATCGCGACCGAGTCCCTCCCGGCAGATCTGGCGCACCAGCTCAGCCCGCGCAACCGCATGATCTCCGATTCGAAGCACTATCTTCATTATTACCGGCTCACGCCGGACAATCGCATGCTGTTCGGCGGTCGCGCTGCGTTTTTCCCGGAGACGAAGAACACGATTCAGCGCAGCGCGGAGATTCTACGTCGGGACATGGTCGCCGTTTACCCGCAATTGCGCGATATAAAAATTCAGCACGCCTGGGGCGGGACACTCGACTTCTGCTTCGACACCATGCCTCACGCGGGCAAATCGGATGGGATTCATTTCGCGCTCGGATACGCCGGACACGGCGTCGCGATGGCGACCTATCTGGGAGCAAAAATCGCGGAGCAGATCAGCGGGGAAAGAATTGATAATCCGTTCTCTGCGATTCCCTTCCCCGGCGCGCCATTGGGCTTGTACAACGGCGACCCTTGGTTTCTGCCGCTCGCGGGCGCCTATTACAAAGTGCTTGATTGGATGAGTTGATTCGTCGGCTTTCGGCGCAACAGAACATACGCGAGCGGTCCGAGCAGAAGCGCCACCGGGCCCCACTTCAAAGCGAATTTGTCGCTGGCGATCATGGCGATTCCGCTCATTATTAATGGTGCGATCACCGCGTAGGCGAGGCCTTTCTTTCCCCACGGAATGCGAAAGGCTCTTTGCAGGTCAGGACGTTTGCGGCGCAATTGCCACGCCGAGAGCACGGTCATGATCGAAGTCGCGATCCGCAGCCAAATGTAAACGGAAATCAGTTGCGAGAGCGTGTGCCACGCAACCAGGCAATACACCGCGGCTGAAAGCAGGATCGCGAGCCAGGGCGTGCCATATTTCGGATGCACTCGAGCGAGAACCGGAGAAAAATATCCGTCTTCGGCCATGGCAAATGGCATGCGCGTGGTGCTGAGGACGGTGCTGTTCAGAATGGAAAGGCTCATGGTCGCCGCGGACAGAGTGATGGCGAACCAGAGCCAGCGTCCGCCGATGAGGCGCGCCGCTTCGGAAAAGTAACCGTCGTGCCACTGCTGCCAATTCCCTAATGCCGCGAGCGAACAGGCAGTCGGAAGTAAATAGGTCAGCATGGAAAGCGGCACCACCCATGCCAGCGCGCGTGGGTAATTTCTCTGCGGGTTTTCCACTTCCTCGGCAACGGAAGACAGTTGCTCGTATCCGGCATAGAGCCAAAGTCCGAGGGCGAAGCCGACTCCAAAAACTTGAAACACCGGCTTGTGCGGCGGGATTAACGGCACGAAGGGATTGTGATGCCACATGCGCACGCTCATTGCGCACATGAGCAGCACCACGAAAAGTACGATGAGTTCAAGAATCGTTGCCAATCTCCCGACCAGCCGAATGCCGCGCACATTCACGTAAGCGATGACGGCGATCACCAACAGAGAAATGCAATAGTGCTTCCAGGGCCCGATTTGCGGGGCAACGTAATCAACGAACAGCACCGCGTAGGCACCGCCCAATAAAAATGAAGCGCACCAGTTCCACCATCCGGCAAGAAATCCCCAGAAGTCGCCGAAGGCTTCACGGCTCCAGCGATAAAAACCTCCTTCCACGGGAAGAGCGGTCGTAAGTTCGGCGGCAACGAGCGAGATAGGAATGCACCAGAAAAAAGGAATGAAGATTTGGTAGAGCAGCGCCATGCCCGGGCCGGAGGTGCTCACCTGCTCCTCCAGCCCGAACGGGCCACCAGTGTTGTAGGAGTACATTACGAAGACGAGCGAAAATAGCCCGACTTTCTTGAGGGTGTGAACCGAAGCGATGTATCGAGGTTCAGAGCGCGACTCGGAGTCGGTAGTAGTTTTCAAGTCAGATACGCTCGAGGATCGTCGAGATGCCCTGCCCGACGCCGATGCACATTGTACACAGCGCGTAACGGGCGCCGGTACGACGAAGATGATACGCGGCTGTGGTGACGAGGCGGCCTCCGCTCGCGCCCAGTGGATGACCAATGGCGATCGCGCCGCCGTTTGGGTTGACGTAGTCCGCGTCATCCGGCAGGCCCAAGTCGCGAAGCACAGCGAGGGACTGCGCGGCAAACGCTTCATTCAGTTCGATGATGTCCATCTGTAAGAGCTTGAGTCCAGTCTTCGCGAGAAGCTTGCGCGTAGCTGGAACCGGGCCGATCCCCATGATGCGCGGCAGAACGCCTGCGGTGGCGGATGCGATGACGCGAGCAATTGGAGTGAGCCCGTATTGCGCGACGGCCGATTCCGAAGCGAGCAACAATGCACACGCGCCATCGTTTACGCCGGAGGCGTTGCCCGCGGTGACAGTCCCATTCGCTTTGACGATGGGCTTTAATTTCGCGAGCGCTTCCAAGGTTGTATCGGGGCGCGGATGCTCGTCTTTATTGATAATTTGAGATTCGCCTTTCTTGCCGGCGATGCTCACCGGAATGATCTCATCACAGAACCGCCCGGCTGCGACTGCTTCGGCAGTGCGCAGCTGACTGCGAAACGCGAACGCATCCTGATCTTCACGCGAAATGTGGCACTCTTCGGCGAGATTTTCCGCTGTCTCCGGCATGCTGTCAGTTCCATACTTCTCTTTCATCTTTGGATTAACGAAACGCCAGCCGATTGTGGTGTCTTCGACTTTTGCCGAGCGCGAAAATGCCGTTTCGGATTTGCCCATCACGAAAGGCGCGCGCGACATGCTCTCCACGCCGCCCGCGATCACAATCGACGCTTCGCCGGATTTAATTGCGCGGGCCGCGAGCGAAACCGCTTCCATGCTCGATCCGCAAAGGCGGTTTACGGTTACGCCGGAAATTTCTTTTGGTAACCCAGCAAGCAATAACGCCATTCGCGCGACGTTGCGATTGTCTTCGCCCGCCTGATTGGCGCAGCCGTAGATTACGTCATCAACTGCGCCCCAATCGACCTTGCGGTTGCGCTCCATGAGAGCTTTGAGCGGTGTGGCCGCGAGGTCGTCGGCCCGCACTGACGACAATATGCCGCCGTACCGGCCGAATGGAGTTCTTACCGCATCACAGATGAGTGCCTGTTCCATGCAAATCTCATCATAGCGTGGAAGGCCTACTTTCTCAGCGGGATCTGAGAAAGCCACACCATCGCCAGCGCGACGGCGATCCCGAGTGAAACCTCGAGAAAACGGTGCCAGGCGAAGACCCATGCCGGGCCGCGGGAAATCAGCACCACGATGGTGAACGCGATAGCGGCGACCCGGTAGGCGCTCCAGGAGCGTGCCATGGCCGCGACCACCCCGCAGACGAAAATGCCGACACCGTAAATTGCCGTGCTGCGTCCGAGGAACGTGGCCACCAGGGCCCCGAGCGCCGCGCCCAAAGCGGTTCCCACAAAGCGCTGCCACGCCCCTTGCAGCGGCTGCAAGGTTGACTGCATAACCACTACGGTTGAAATCGGAGCCCAATAGAATTCCGGAAATTTCAAAAGACGAGCGGCGAGCAGAGAGATGAGCGTGGCGACCGCGGTCCGCGCCGAATCAAAGACGGTGTTGCGCTGAACACCAAGCCATCTCGCAAATTTCGTGGCGCTCATTCAGGTCGGGTTCTTTCAGTGATGTGCGTCTTTCAGTCATCGACAGAGCACATTTTTTCTATCCACGTCGGCCTTTTGACGGGGTGTCGTTCACGCTGCTAACATCAACATTCTAGCCACGGAAGTGCTCGCTTGATGTTCTCGAAGGTATAAGGCGAGATAGCTGCCTGCACTGAGGTCCCCGTCGTCTAGCCCGGCCTAGGACATCGCCCTTTCACGGCGGTAACACGGGTTCAAATCCCGTCGGGGACGCCAAC
>Ga0335077_10005276_pt1 | contig 15842 bp, 15 predicted proteins | sample Lox_Sample_31_FD_207151 | JGI IMG/M metagenome (GOLD analysis project Ga0335077, IMG submission 207151) | Soil microbial communities from Loxahatchee National Wildlife Refuge, Florida, United States - Lox_Sample_3.1 | ecosystem: Environmental > Terrestrial > Soil > Wetlands | place: USA...
CGGGTTGTTTCCTCCGATGAAAGGTCACATCTGGCTCGACGGCATCGACATCGCCACGGTCCAGGGCGCTGCACGCCTGCTCGCGCTGAGGAGCATCGGCGTCGCGTATCAGAGCGGAGCGCTGTTCGGGTCCCTGACGCTCGCGCAGAACGTGCGCTTCCCGCTGGAGGAATACACCGAGCTGCCAGACGAAGCGATCGAGCTGATCGCGCGCATGAAGCTCGACCTGGTGGGCTTGCGCGATTTCGCCGACAGCCTGCCGGCCGAGGTGAGCGGCGGCATGCAGAAGCGCGCTGCCATCGCACGCGCCATGGCGCTCGACCCGGCGATCGTGTTCCTGGACGAGCCGTCCGCCGGGCTCGACCCGGTCACCTCCGCCGGGCTCGACCAGCTGATTCTGCGCCTCAAGCACGGGTTGGGCATCACGTTTGTCGTCGTGACGCACGAGCTGCCCAGTATCTTCGCCATCGCCGATCGGGTGATCATGCTCGATCGGCAGTCGCGCAGCATCGTGGCGGAGGGCCGCCCGCAGGAACTGCGCGACCACAGCGAGATCCCGGTCGTGCACCAGTTCTTCAATCGGCAGCCCGCCGCCGGGGTGGAGGCGGGCTGATGGCGGCGCCGAGGACGGGAGTGCTCACGTGAACGGGAAGCTGCCGTACTTCCGCCTGGGCGTCTTTCTCCTGCTCGCTCTCGCCGCGATCATCGCGCTCATCCTCGTGCTGGGTGCCGGCACGTTCTTTCGCAAGCAGATCGCGATGGAAACCTACTTCAACGAGTCGGTGCAGGGTCTCGAGCCTGGCTCGAAGGTGCTGTTCCGCGGCGTGCTGGTGGGCAGCGTCACGTATGTCAATTTCACCTACACGGAATACGAGCAGGATCGGCCGCTCGCGCAGCGCAAGCCGCTGGTGCTGGTGCGCTTCAAGGTCCGTCCCGACGTGCTCGGCCGGCTGCCGCCCGACGAGGTCGAGCACATCATCAATGGCGAAGTGCAGAAAGGCTTGCGCGTGCGCCAGGCGCCGCTCGGCATCACCGGGCTCGCCTATCTGGAGATCGACTATGTCGATCCCAAGGACAACCCGCCGCTTGCGATCGACTGGACCCCGGAGCACTACTACATCCCTTCCACAGCCAGCAACTTCGGGCGCATCCTCACCAGCGTCCAGGATCTCGTGATGCATCTGGCGAAGGTGGACGTGGAGGGCCTGGTCAACAGCATCAACACACTGGCCGCGACGCTGACGCGCAAAGTGGATGAGGCGGACGTAGCTCAAGCGTCGAAAGAGGCTGTGGCGCTGCTGGTCGATGCGCGCCAGACCGTACAGCAGCTGCGCAGGATCGTGGGCAACCCCGCGTGGGACGCGGTGCCGGGCAACATCGCGAGCGCCTCGCGCGAAGCGGCGGAGGTGGGCCAGGATGCGGCCGCAGCCGCGGCGCGCATCCGCAGGATCGCCGAGTCGGACCAGATCCAGAAAATCCTGACGCAGCTCGATCGCTCTCTCAACCGCGTCGATCGCCTCATCGCCGGGCGCGAGAACGACGTGGCCGCGACGCTCAACAATCTGCGCCAGATCTCCGACAATCTGCGCGAGCTGTCCGAGAATGCCAAGCGCTATCCTTCGGGCGTGATCTTCGGCGAGCCGCCCAAACCAAACACTCCCGCCGGCAGACGCTGACCGATGAAGCGACTTCTCGACGTGCTGGTGCTGTCGACCCTGCTGCTGCTCAACGCGGGCTGCGTCGACCTGTCTCGTCCGGCGCTCGCCAAGCACTATTACCTTCTCGACGCCGTGCCCAAGCCCGTCGACGAGGCCCCCGCGCAGGCGGGCGCCATCCGGGTCACGGGCATCGAGGTTTCGGCACCGTTCTCGGAGCGCACGCTCGTTTACCGCGTGGACCAGGAACGTTACGAGTCCGACTTCTACGACGAATTCTTTGTCGCTCCGCGCGCCATGGTCACGAGCGAGCTGGTGGAGTGGCTGAGAGTGCGCCGCGTGTTCGCGACCACGCTGCCGCCGTCGAGCACCCTCGACGCGCCCTACGCCCTCGAAGGGCAGGTGACCGCCATGTACGGCGACCTGCGCGACAAGAGCAAGACCGAAGCGGTGTTCAGCATCCAGGTGTTCGTCACGCACATGGGGAACCCGGAACGTCAGATCGTGCTGCAGCACATGTACGAGCAGCGCGTGCGCGTTCCCGACCGCAGCGCAGACGCCATCACAAAAGGGCTGAGTCAAGCGCTGCAGCAGTGCTTCGTGGAGCTCGAAGCAGATCTGCGCGCGCTGCAGCTCGGGCCCTGAAGCGGGCGCTCATCGACCTCGCCGAAGTCAGCGCGTGATGCGCAGGATCCGTGGGCGCGCGAGCGCGGCGTCGGCTGCATTGGCGCCGACCGGGCGCGCGGTCGGCAGCGTGAGGAACAGCGGTCCGCCGGGCATGTCGGCCCCAACGCCAGTAGAGAAGTGCGCGGACATGACAGCGCACAGCGGCGCCGGGTCGGCGCTATCGATACTCAGGGCGCCACCGGCCACGGCGGCGGCGAACATCAAGCCGGTCAAGGTTTTGGTTGCCATGGTTCGAGCTCCTCAACGCGCCAGCTTGGAAGCCGGCGTGCAAAGCACCCGGTCGTTCTTGAGCACGCAGTGCGAGTCGCCCAGGCTGAAGCGCGCGACCGGCGTGCCGGCCTCGCTGCTCACCCGGATGGCACCGTCGCCGGCCCACGACGCCGCTCCGGCCGTCAGCATCCCCGCGATCAGCAGTGCGTTGAATAAGTGATTGATCTTCATGCCTACACCCCTTCCATGATGAGGACGCAGTGTAGGCCACCGGGCGGGTGCGTTCTTGAACGGGTTTGCGGACCTTTTGAACGTTCTTGTTATGTAGAAATCACTTCATAGGAGGCTCCAGTGGCGACACGCGGATTCAGCGGAAGAGGCCGGAGCGGCGCAGCCGCGCAAGCGGGGCGCCTGCCGCCGGGGCAATTCGTCACTACGGATTTTCCGGTGCTGTCGGCAGGTCCCACGCCGCACGTGGCGCTCGAGGACTGGCGTCTCACGCTGCAGGTCGGGCCTCGCCCGGTCAAGAGCTGGTCGTGGGGGGATTTCATCCGTCTACCTGTGACGCAGATCACACGCGACATTCACTGCGTGACCAAATGGAGTAAGTTCGACACAGCGTGGGAGGGCGTGAGCATCCGGGATCTGCTGGCCGACGCCGCGCTGGAAGCGCCCACCGCATTCACGCTGGCGCATTCCTACGACGGCTACTCCACCAATGTACCGGCGAATGATCTCCTCGATGGCCGCGGCATGGTGGCGATCGCTTACGACGGCAGGCCGATTCCGGCCGAGCACGGCGGCCCCGCGCGGCTGCTCGTCCCGCATTTGTACTTCTGGAAATCGGCGAAATGGGTGAAGGCGCTGCAGTTCACCGAGCGCGACGAAGCCGGTTTCTGGGAGCTACGCGGGTATCACATGTACGGCGATCCGTGGCGGGAGCAACGCTACTCGGGCGACTAGCGGGTGAGCTTCTCCAACTAGTTTCCGCTCCGCTTGCGTCCTCCGCGCGACGCGGCTGCCGCATTGCTTGCGCGTTCAACCAGACGATCTGCTCCCATCCGCTTCGCCCATTCGGCAAACGCGTCAGTCGGGCCGCGCCAGCGCAGCTCATCGACATCACTGAACAGGTCGGCATCGGCCCTCAGCGTTGCCAGGCGCTTGAACAGCAGCGCAAGCTCGCGCTCGTCTCTCAGCACCTCGGGCGGGAATTTCTCCAGTGGCCCGTGGCGATTCAGCAGCCTCGCCGCGGTGACCGCACCTATGCCAGCAATGCCTGGATAGCCATCCGCTGTATCGCCGACCAGTGCGAGGTAATCGGGAATCAGCGCGGGCTCCACGCCGAACTTCTCGCGCACGCCGTTCGCATCCAGGATCTTCTTGGCTCTGCGGTCCACCTGCACCACTCGATCGCCGCGGACACACTGCGCGAGATCCTTGTCGGGCGTCCAGATGCAGACTTTCTCGACGCGCTCGTCGGCCGAGGCGATCTGCGCGGCCGAGGCCAGCGCATCGTCCGCCTCGAGCTCGATCATGGGCCAGACCGCGACGCCCATGGCGGCGAGCGCGTCTTCGACCGGGTGAAACTGCTCGAACAGCGCGGGCTCGATCCCGTCGCCGGTCTTGTAATCGGGCCACAGGCCATTGCGGAAGGACTCGATCACGTGATCGGTCGCCACGCCCAGATGGGTCGAACCCTTCTCGATCATCTGCAGCGCGCTCTGCAGCACGCCGATTACAGCGCCGTACGGCGCGTCCTTTCCCTGGTTGAAACGGCGCAGCCCGTAGAAGTGGCGGAACAGCTCGTAGGTTCCGTCGATCAGATCGACGATCATGCAATATTATGCAATGAGCAAATAAGAGGCGAGAGGGAGTTTGAGCAGCCGATCATGAACGAGGGTTTGAGTCAGGGGCCGCCGCAGAAGCTCAGATGGCAGGCGTTCCCGATCGTCGCCATCGAGGTGCGCACGCCGACGGTGAAGAGCTTCTTCTTCAGCCTCGTGCAGCCGCTGCGCTTCGTTCCCGGCCAGTACATGGACGTGCGCCTGACCGCGCCAGACGGCTATGAAGCGCAGCGCAGCTACTCGATCGCATCGGCGCCGGAAACCGGCGATCGCCTCGAGCTGGCCATCGAGTGCCTGCAGGAAGGCGAGGTCTCGCCGTTCTTTTTCGACACGGCCGCCGTGGGAGACGAGATCGAGCTGCGCGGACCGATCGGCGGACACTTCACCTGGTCGATCGATGATGGCGGCCCGCTGTTGCTGGTGGGCGGAGGCTCGGGTGTTGTCCCGCTCGCCTGCATGCTCCGGCATCGCGCCGCGCGAGCCAGCCGCGTCGCAGCCGCGCTCGTCTACTCGGCGCGCACCGCTGCCGATCTGATATTCGCCGATGAGCTGCGCGGCTACGCGCTGCGCGCAGATGGCCTGCACTACCTCCCCACGCTGACGCGCGAGACCAACCCACCCGCAGGGGTTCGTACAGGCCGCATCGATGCGGCGGTGCTGGGCGAGGCGCTTCAACGCCTGCCGAGCGCACCGAAGACCGTCTTCGTATGCGGTGCGAACCCTTTCGTGGAAACCGCGACGGAGCTTCTGCTCGGCCTCGGCGTGGCGGCCTCCACGATACGCACAGAGCGCTACGGTGGCTGAGTGGTGCTCGTCGAGCGGATGCGCCTGCTACAATGACCACCATGCATGCACATGATCTGGATCTGGGGCTCCCGGACGAGCCCAAGCGCGAGGACTTTGCCGACATCCAGACGGCGCTCAGGACGCAAGCCAGCGAGTTTCCGTTCCGCTGCGAGCTGAGCCTCGAGCCGCTGATCGCCTTCTGGACCGAGACCATGGCGGCGGAGGGCCCGGCGAAGGCCGCCTTGGCTCGCATCGTCGCCGACGAGCTTCGCCGCGCTCCTGAGTTGAGCGGCACGATCACGGACGTCTCCGTGATCGAGCGCCATCGTGACCTGGTCGACATCCTGATGGCGGCGGTGTTCCCGCGCGCCAACTGGGAGCAGGAGTACGGCGCCGCCATGTTCCCCTTCCAGCTTCGTGGCTTCTACGCGACGCCGCTGATGCGGCGCCTCTTGCTGGACGAGGAAGGAGCCATCCGCGCACGAGTCAACCTCGACACGCCGATGGTCGCAGCCATGCGGATGGGCTACGCCTACGCGCTGGTGCTGCGCCGCGTGTACGGCATCGAGGTCGACGTCGACTACCCGCTCATCTGCGCCGTCGACGATCCCGAGACCGGGCTCGAGCGCCACTTCCGCGTGTTCTTCGACTGGCGGTTCGAAGAGGTCGCGACCAGAAGCGGCGTGCCCGTATTGAGCGATGAGGTGAGACAGCACCTGCACGCGAACCTGCTCGATCCCGCCTGGCTCCGCGAAGCGCTGCCGCCCGAGCAGTTCGTGATTCGCGGTTTCACGATCTTCCGTGCGATGGAAGTCACCGACCAGGAGGTCCTGTCAGCGCTCAAGCGGGATCTCATCGACCGCGAGTCGGTCGTTTCCAACGAACGCTTTCTCGGGCTGCAGAACCGGCTGCGCACGCTGTTCCGCCGTCCGCAGCTGCTCCTCGGCCTGGCGGCCATCGACGGCGAGAGCGTGCTGGTGCTCAACTACGGTCAGCGCCACGAGCACGCGTGCATTTTCTCCGATTCCTCGCACCACCAGAGGCGGGATTTCGCCGGCTCGATCTTCGAGCGCGCGGTGAACGCAGGCAGGCCGCTCGTCATCCGCGATCTCGCCGCGCAGCCGGAACGGACGCTTGCGGAAGACGATGCGATCCGAAACGGCGTGCGCAACAAGGTCGTTGCGCCGCTGCACTATCAGGACAAGGTCATCGGTGTTCTGTCTCTGGGCTCGCCCAACCCGGGCGACCTGGACGCGCACCATCTGCCGAAGCTGCACGAAGTGCTGCCGCTCTTTTCCATGGCGGTCAGGCGCAGCATGGAGGAGTTCAATACCCGGGTCCAGACCCAGATCAAAGAGAAGTTCACGGCGATTCACCCGGTGGTGGAGTGGCGTTTTCGCAAGGCCGTGCTCGACGGGCTGGAGACACGCGGCAACCGTGCGGGCCTGGACCTGCAGCCCATCGTGTTCCCCGACGTCTACCCGCTCTATGCGCTCTCCGACATCCGCGGTTCGTCCATGCAAAGGGCGCTCGCGATTCAGAGCGATCTGCTGACCCAGCTCGGTCTCGCCCGCGACGTTATCCGGGCGGCGCACGAAGCCCGTCACCTGCCCGCGTTGGACGAGCTCCTGTACCGGATCGACAAGGCGACCGCCGAAGTGGAGAGCGAGCTCGCCGCCGGCGCCGAGGTCGGCGTGATCACACGCCTGCGATCCGACGTGGAAGGGCTGTTCGAGCACCTCCAGACTTTCGGCGCTCCGGTGCAGGCTCGCATCGAAACTTACCGCAGTGCGCTCGACCCGCAGCGCGGAGTGGTCTATCGGCGCCGCCAGATATTCGAGGAGAGCGTCACACGCATCGCCGAGACCATATCCGCGCGCCTGGACTTGGAAGAACAGGCTGCGCAGGCGATGTATCCGCATTATTTCGAGAAGCAGAAGACCGACGGCGTCGATCACCAGATCTACGTCGGCGCCTCGCTGGTGGAGGACGGCCGCTTCGACCCGCTCTACCTCAAGAATCTGCGGCTGTGGCAGCTGATGGTGGTTTGCGGCGTCGCGGCGCGCGCCGACCAGCTCGCCGCGGACTTGCCTGTGCCGCTGCAGACAACACATCTGGTCCTGGTACAGCACGCACCGCTGTCGATCCGGTTCCGCTTCGACGAGAAGCGCTTCGATGTGGACGGCGCCTACGACATCCGCTACGAGATCGTCAAGAAGCGGATCGACAAGGCGCTGGTGCGGGGCTCGAGCGAGCGCATCACTCAGCCGGGCAAGATCGCGATCGTGTATTCACAGCCGGATGAGGCGGCGGAGTACCGCACCTATATCGAGTACCTGCAGCACCTGGGTCATCTCGGAGCCGAAATCGAGGACCTCGAGCTGGGCGAGCTGCAGGGCGTGCACGGCCTCCGGGCATTGCGGGTGACGGTGACGCTGCGGGCTCCCGAGCCGGAGCGGCCGATCGCGTTGCGCGCTTTCCAGCGGACGCCGGCCACCGTCTGACCCGCAAGCCGTCGAATCGACTGGCCGGTCGACGAGCACGAAGCCCTATTTCAACAGCGATTCGAGGTCGGCGCCGATGCTCTTGGGAGTGTCGGTGGGCGCATAGCGCTTCAGGACCGCGCCGTCCGGGCCGACCAGGAACTTGGTGAAGTTCCACTTGATCGCCTCCGATCCAAGCAGCCCCTTCTTCTCCGATTTGAGGTGCCTGTAAAGCGGATGCGCATTGCCTCCGTTGACGTCGATCTTCGCGAACAAGGGAAAGGTGACGTTGTAAGTGGTCGAGCAGAAGCGCTGGATCTCGGCCTCGTTTCCCGGCTCCTGGTGGCCGAACTGGTTGCACGGAAAGCCCAGCACCGCGAAGCTCTTGTCGCGATATTGCTCGTAGAGCGCCTCGAGGCCCTCGTACTGCGGAGTGAAGCCGCACTGGCTGGCCACGTTGACGATGAGCAGCGTCTTGCCGCGGTAAGCGTCCAGCTTCTGAGGCCGCCCCTCGATCGTGGTCACTTCGATGTCGTAGATGCTCATGTGCCTGCCTCCGAATGTTACGCGCTGCGGTCGAGCGCGAGGTGCGGCCCGATCATGGCCACTCGCTGCGCGGACGGTCGAGCGCCGCGCGGTCCCAGCGCCCGCAGTCTGCTGCGGCGTCGTAGGTGGACTGCACGAAATCGAGCAGCAGGTCGTCAGGAGCGGTAGCGCGGCGCACGACTTCGTACGGCAGGACGAACTCCCGCATCTCCCGGTGGTAATAGGCTCCTTCCGGACGCACCGCGCGCCCGGCGTACCCGTCCGGTTCGGGATAGGTGTACGCGTAGAAGACGGGCTCCGGGATCGGACCGCCCCCGGGCCAAAACCCGCAGCTGCTGCACTCGTGCGAATACGCCTCGACCATGACGTAGTCCGGGCAGTTTGGCGCTCCGCCGCCGTGGCGCGGTGCCCGCCTCCCGGAAAAGCGCGTCGAAGCCAAGTCGAAACTGCCCCAGAAGAAATGCACTGGGCTCGATTTACCCAGAAAACGCCCGCGGAAGCGCTTGAGCACGCGGTCAGCCTGAAGCAGGATCCGCCAGCAGCGTTGGGCTGCGTCCGGGTCGTAGGACGCATGCTCGCGATCCTCGGCGAACGGGATCGCGACCGGCACCTCGACCGGGCCGGGCCTGAGCGTGACTTCGACGTGGAGCGCGCGCAGGGTGGCCAAATACTCGGCATAGAAGTCCGCCACCGGCCGGGCCACCAAGGGAAGCGCTCGCGTGGCTCCATCGCTGCTGCGCAGCCACAGGACGTGATCGAGGAAATCGAAGTCCACCGCCAGGCTGCGCCTTCCGCATGGCATCGCCGAGGTGGTCAGGCCACGCGGGGTGACATACAGCGCGATCTGCCACCAGTGATTCTGCATGGGGGCCAGCGCCAGCCGCGTCTTGCCGACGATCTGCGTCCACATGTGCAGCGTCGCGTACGTGTCCTGCCACTGCGCGAGCGGCAGTTCGGGCCATGTCGCGTCGGTCGCTGCGGTCATCGTTTTTCCGGGCCTGGTCGGTGCGGCAAGCGCACTCGCTTAGAGTAGCAGCCCTGCTTCAGCGTACCAAGACCCGTGCTGCCAAAAAAAGGCCCGCCGTGAGGCGGGCCGTAAGTGGAGCTCAGGAGATGAGCGTCCGAGGTCAGGTTCCATCGGCGTGGGTTGGTGCGGCGATGCGCGCGCGCTCGGGGCGCAGGCCGCGCGGCACGGGCACGATCATGCGCACGCGTTCGCGATAGGCCTCGTACTCGTCGCCGTGCGCCTCGAGCAGGTCTCGCTCCTCGAACTGGATCGCGACGAGGATGTAGACGGTGGTGCCGATAGCGAAGATGAGATGTGCTGCCGTCATCGTCGGCGTGGCCCAGAACGCGAACAGCCAACCCAGGTACAGGGGATGGCGAACCATCCGGTACGGCCCGGGCGTCGCGAAGCGCAGCTGCGTGTACGGCTTCCCGACCAGATACAGCCACACCTGTCGCAATCCAAACAGGTCGAAGTGGTTGATCAGGAACGTCGCAACCAGCACCTGCAGCCACCCGAACAGGAACAGGGCGTACACAATGGCCTGTCCGGCCGGATTCTGCACGTCCCAGACCACGCCGCCCATGGGCTGCCATTGCCAGAACAGCAGGATCAGCGCGAGGCTGGAGAGCAGAACGTACGTGCTGCGCTCCATCGCCTGCGGAACGAAACGAGTCCACCATGCCTTGAACGCCGGCCGCGCCATGACACTGTGCTGGAGCGCGAAGACGCCGAGCAGCACGACGTTGACGATCAGCGCCGACCAGAAAGACATCTGCGGCGCCGAGTCGATCGACTTGGGCACGAGCAGGTTTCCGACGAAGCCTGCAGCGTACAGAAACGTTAAAAAGAAGATCGCGTACGCGATCACCCCATAGGCAAATACCCCGATGCGTTTGAACATGAGCCCCTCTTGTGCTGGCAACGGGTATGCACTTTAGGTGGGGCCTGTATCGGGTGAATTTCAGTCCTGGCGGATTTTTGTTTCATTTGTTTCGGGATGCGCGAGATCGAGACCGCGGCCCCGATAACTAGTTGTATGATCCGAATTGTTCGAGATGAGAACGATGGCCACGATCCTGATCGTCGATGACGAACCCGACCTGCGCGACGTTCTGCAGGAGTACTTCGTCGCGCAGGGCTACACGCCGCTTTGCGCGGAAAGCGCAACCGCCGCGCGGGCGCTTGCTGCCCAGCATACGCTCGACGTGGCGCTGCTCGACATCACCATGCCCGGCGAGGATGGCCTCAGCCTCGCGCGCCATCTGCGGGAACGCTATGGCAGGCTCGGCATCATCATGCTCACCGCCAAGGAAACCGTGATCGATCGCGTGGTGGGCCTCGAGATCGGGGCGGATGACTATGTCACGAAGCCCTTCGACCCGCGCGAGCTGCTGGCCCGCGTCAAGAGCGTCCTTCGCCGAACCTCGTCCGAGCTCAGCGCCGAGCTCGGCGCCGAGCGGGTCCGCGTCGGGCGCTGCACATTCGATCGCGCTGCCCATCGCCTCACCGACGAGACCGGCATGGATGTGCCGATGACGCCGCTCGAGTTCACGTTGCTCAAGGCGCTGAGCGACCATCCGAACCGCGTTTTGTCGCGCGAGAAGATCCTGAACTTGAGCGGGCAGAGCGATTGGGACCCGTTCGACCGCAGCGTGGACCTGCGCATCCTGCGGTTGCGCAAGAAAATCGAACCCGACCCCGAGCATCCGCAGTACATCCGCACCGTGCGCAGCGAGGGGTACAAATTCGTGCCCGGAGGATCCGAAGAGAGATGAACACGCGCCGCGCAACCGCGCTGTTCGTATCGCTGGCGTTGGCGTTGGCCATGGGCGGCTGCATGCGCGAGACGGAGCCGCCGTTGCGCATCGGGACCAACGTCTGGATCGGTAACGAGCCGCTTTATCTGGCGCGCGATCTCGGGTATCTGCAGCGCGAAGCGGTGCAGCTCGTCGAATACCCGTCCGCGAGCGAGGTATCGCGCGCATTTCGCAACCAGGCGATCGACGGCATGGTGATCAGCCTCGACGAGCTGTTCGTGCTGGCGGTGGACGGTCTGCAGCCCAAGGTCGTGCTGATCGTGGACGTGTCGCACGGCGCGGATGTCGTCGTGGGCCGCTCGGGCATGCGCGCGATGAAGGATCTGAGAGGGAAACGGGTCGCCGTGGAGAGCGGGGCGCTGGGCGCCTTCGTTCTGAGTCGAGCATTGACGCTCAACGGGATGCAGGCGAGCGATGTGAGGATGGTTCATCTCGAATCGAACGAGCACCCGGCCGCGTACAAGGAAGGTCAGGTCGATGGCGCGGTGACTTTCGACCCCTACCGCACCCAGCTCATCGCCGCCGGGGCCAATACGCTGTTCGACAGCAGCCAGATTCCCGGCGAGATCGTCGATCTGCTCGCGGTGCGCGCGTCCGTGCTGGACAAGAATCCGCGGGCGGTGCAGAACCTGCTGACCGGCTGGTTCAGGGCCCTCGACTATCTCGAGCGCGAGCCGAAGGATGCGGCGGCGCGCATGTCGGTGCGCGAGCAGATCACCGGAGAGCAGTTCCTGCGCGCATTGGGAGGCCTGCGCTTTCCTTCGCACGCCGACAACCTGAAAATGCTGGCCGGCCCGCCGCCGAGCCTGGTGACTTCCGGGCGGGAGCTGATGACGCTGATGGTGGACGCGAAGCTGTTGCGCAGCACGCTAGAGATCGAGGGCCTGCTCGCGCCGGGGCCGTTGCAGAGACTGCCGTTGTGATCCGGCTGGCTCCGGCCTCCCTCAAGCTCACGGTCCCGCTCGTGCTGCTCGCTTTCGCGCTGACGCTGAGCGTGCTGAACGTGCTCTATCAGGCGCCGCGCGAAGAACGCGCAGTCGAGGAAGACCATCGGGAGCGTCTGCTGCAGGAGCTGTCGCGCCTGCAGAGCACGCTCGAGTACCTGCTGCTCAAGGGCGATATCGAAGGCGCCAGGCGCGAGGTCGCGATCCTCGCCTCCAATCGCGCCTACACCGTGGTCGCGCTGACCGACGACGCGCACTCGGTCATCGCGGCCACGCGGCGAGCCTGGCTGGGACGTCCGGCAGCGGAGGTGCTGCCGAAGCTCGAATCGGGGCAGGCGGCCGGCGCGGCGCTTGGGCGCGGTGCACGGGTCGTCCTCGATGCCGATAAGAACGCGCTGCTTGGCTCCGTCGACATTCCGATGGGCAGCGACACCCGGGAGCTGCGGGGCACGCGCATGGGGCGGCTGTTCTTCGAGTACGACCTGGAGCGGGCGAAGTACGCTGCCCGGCGCCAGATCGTCGCTCAGTCGCTCTACTGGACGGGGTGGGTGACGGCGCTGGCGATCGCCTTGTGGATCGTGTTCCACTTCTTGTTGACGCGCCGCACCGATCATCTGGTCAGGGCGGCAGAGCAGCTCGCGGCCGGAAATCTCGCCGCCCGCAGCGGATTGCGGGGGCGGGACGAGCTGGCTCGATTGAGCCGGGCGTTCGACGTCATGGCGTCGGAAGTCGCGCACACCCAGACGCGGCTTCAGCAGGACATCGCCAAGCGCATCGAGGTGCAGCAGGCGTTGCGCGCGAGCGAGGAGCTGTATCGGGTCATGTTCAACGGTTCCATCGACGGACTCGCGCTCTGGAACCTCGGCGGCGAGATCGTCGACATCAATCCCACGCTGTGGAGGATGTACGGTTACAGCGACGCGGAATTTCACGCTCGCAACCCAGCCAAGCCGATTCGGCCGCCGCCGCGTCCGGCGCTGGCCGAAATTCTGAACACGATCTCCAAGGGTGAGCCGTTTCATACCGAGCTGACCGATCAGCGCCGAGACGGGTCCAAGCTCGAGGTCGAGGTGCACGGCATTCCCGTCCAGTATCAAGGCAAGCCGCACATGCTCACGATCACGCGCGACATCACGGAAAAGAAGCGCGCATCGGAGCAGCTGGCGCGGCAGCGCGAGATGCTGCATCAGCGCGAGAAGCTGGCGGCGCTCGGCTCGCTGCTCGCCGGTGTGGCGCACGAGCTCAACAACCCGCTGTCGGTGGTCGTGGCGCGCGCCGCCATACTCGAGGAGCGTGACGACGCCGGCACCCGGGAAACGGCAGCGAAGATCCGCGCGGCGGCGGAGCGCTGCGCGCGCATCGTGCGCACCTTCCTCGCGATGGCGCGCCAGCAACAGCCGAAGCGCGCCCCCGTCGCTGTGGGCGAGGTGGTGGCGGCGGCGCTCGATCTCACCGGGTATGCGCTGAAGACGAGCGGTATCGAAGTGGAGCTCGATCTGGCGGAGCATGTCCCGCCCGTTCTCGGGGACGCCGACCAGCTCCATCAGGTGTTCATGAACTTGATCATCAATGCCCAGCAGGCGATGCAGGATCAGTCGCGCCGTCGAAAATTGACCATAACGAGCCGGTTCGAAGCCAGCGCCAACGCGATCCGCATCGCGGTTGCCGACAATGGTCCTGGCATCCCCGAAGCCGTGCGGAGTCGGATCTTCGAGCCTTACTTCACTACCAAGCCGGTCGGAGCGGGGACCGGCGTGGGGCTTGCGGTGTCTCTCGGGATAATCGAAGCGCACGGCGGGGCGCTCACGGTTGGCGGCGGTGAGGGATTGGGAACCGTGTTCACCATCGTGCTGCCGGCGGCGAGTCTCGATGGAAGCAGCACCGAGGACAGCGAGCCCCTGAACGCGAAGGCCACGCAACGTTCGGCGCTGGTGGTCGACGACGAGGCGGGGGTTCGCGAGGCCCTCGCCGAGATCCTGACGAGTTTCGGCCATCGCGTCGTCGCGGCAGCATCAGGACGCGAGGCGCTCGAGCGGATGGGCGAGCAGAGGTTCGATGTGATTCTGACCGACATCCGCATGCCCGATCTCGACGGCCGGGCGCTGTACCGGGAGATCGAGCGGCGCTGGCCCGAGCGGGCCGCTCGAGTCGTCTTTGTGAGTGGAGATACTCTCACCTCCACGCTGCGCGTATTTGCCGAGGAGAGCGGCCGTCCGGTGATCGAGAAGCCGTTTCTCCCGAGCGAGGTGCGGCGCGTGGTCGGCGAAGCGGTGGCTGGGCTCGCGCGCGACTGAGCGTTTTTTCTCCCCTCCTTTTCAAGGAGGGGTGCCTGCAGAGCAGGCGAGGTGGTTGGAGTTTTCGCGTGAACCACGCCATCGGCTTCCAAGCAGCTGAAACAAACGAAACAAAAAGCGCCTCGCCGTGAAATTCGCCTGACGCACCCTCGCCCTAGACTGGCCAGCCATACCCCGTTCGGGTCCGAGCGCAGCGGCATCGCCGCGGAGCCGGAGCACGAGCGGCAAGTCACTATGAGGGGGCAACGATGGCGACTTTGCAAATCTCCGGCAGCCCGGTCGAATATGTCGAGCTCGGCGCGGGCGAACCCGTGTTTCTGCTGCACAGCTCAGGCAGCTCGAGCGTCCAATGGCGCGCGCTCGCGGAACGCCTGAGCCATCGGTATCGCGTAATCGCGCCGGACTCGTACGGCCACGGCGGTACAGCGCACTGGCCGGGAGCGAGGCCGTTCCACCTCGAATGCGAAGCGGAGATCGTCCTGGCCCTGCTCGAGCGCGTCAATGAGCCGGCGCATCTGGTGGGACATTCCTACGGCGGCGCCGTCGCGCTCCACGTCGCGGGTATCCACACCGAGCTCCTGCGCAGCCTCACCCTGATCGAGCCGGCCGCCTTTCATCTGTTGCGAGGGGCGGATACGCCGGCGTTGGCCGAGATCAGAGAGATCGCCGAGATCGTGACGCGTGCGGTTGCACGCGGCGAGTACGTCGCCGGCTTCGAGCACTTTGTCGACTACTGGACGAGCCCGGCTGCCGCCGCCGAGGTTCCCGCATACAAGCGGTTTGCGATGGCGTCGCGCCTGCCCAAGATCGCACTCGAATTCCACGCCACGCTCAACGAGCCGACCCGGCTCGAGGACCTGCGCTCGATGAGCGTGCCGACGCTCCTTTTGCACGGCACCGGTTCGCCATGGCCTACGCGGCGCATCTGCGATCTGCTCGAGCGCATCCTTCCGCGGGCGCGGCTGAAGACCATCGGCGGAGCGGGGCACATGTCGCCCGTCACGCATCGGGATCAGGTCAACGCGCTGATCATGTCGCAAATCGACTCGAATTCGCGGCAACCCGCACGCCGGGTGCAGGAGCTCGAGCCAGCTCTGAGCTGACCGGGCCGCTCGTGATGCTATGGCTATCACTTCCACTCTAGAGCGGGCCGGCCGGATCGCGGACGACGAGCCGACGGCGCAGGTCGTCCGGCTGAAGGACGGCCGCCCGGTCGCCCTGCGCGTTGCGGGCGCCGAAGACGCCGTGGCCGTGCAGCGTTTCGTGCGCGGTCTCTCGGAACAGTCGCGCCGATACCGATTTTTCGCACCGGTGCGCGAGCTCTCGCTTGAGCAGCTCGAGCGGCTCACGCGTTCCCATCCTCCGGACGAGCTCGCGCTGGTGGGCGAGATCACGGCGGAGACCGGCGAATCGCGCATCGTCGCGCTGGCGCAGTACGTGGTATGCGAGCCACTCGACGCTGAATTCGCGGTGGTCGTCGACGACGCCTGGCAGCGGCAGGGTCTCGGCATGCAGCTGGTCGGTGCATTGGCGGAGCAGGCGGCGCGCGCGGGGGTCACTGCGCTCA
>Ga0335077_10005277_pt1 | contig 15841 bp, 10 predicted proteins | sample Lox_Sample_31_FD_207151 | JGI IMG/M metagenome (GOLD analysis project Ga0335077, IMG submission 207151) | Soil microbial communities from Loxahatchee National Wildlife Refuge, Florida, United States - Lox_Sample_3.1 | ecosystem: Environmental > Terrestrial > Soil > Wetlands | place: USA...
GAGAGCAATTTGCCAAACCGCCGTTCCCGTTGGCCATGCGGCCATAGATGTTATAGACGCCGGCCGGAAAAGTCCGGGTGTAATTCAACCAATTCAAAGGGTTGAAATACCCTACTTGATAGTCCGGCACGCCCGCAGCGGTGAATTGAGCGCGGGGAGTTTCATTTGCCAGATCGGTTGACACCTGATCATTGGGGCGCCAGGCATGAGGCTGGGTCGCGCTATAATTCGGCACATATTCGTCCTCGTTCGATACGCCAATCTGGTTGTAGTAACTGTCAGGACTGTTTGTGGAAATCACCGGGTTGTCAATGGACTGGCCCCCGCTGAAGTCAAAATCCTCCGCTTCCCAGGTAAAATAGTTCGAACTAAAGGTATCGAATCGGACCGGCGCGCTCACGCTGGCACCGGTGGCATTGGTCACATTGATTTGGCCAATATAGAGAGTGTTTAACAACAGATTGGTATAACGAGCCGTAACGTTTCCGGTGCCGCCACCGGTAATTACCAGATTACCGGAAACATTCACTCCGTTCAAAGTCAACTGAATGCCGCTGGCATTAACGGCAGCGGACGGAGAAGTGATGCCGAATCTCATCGTGTTGGTCGCATTGAAAAGCGCTTTGGTATCATCGGGAGAGATGTTGTTGATGGCCAGCTCAGGAGCGACGGTCAAATTATTGAAACCCACATCGCTGCCATTGCCACCCGCATGATCGAACACGTCTATTCCGGTCAGCGGCCCGTTAAATGTGCCGGTCCAAGTGTCCGAACCAGCAACTGCAAAATACGTGTTAGCGCCGGTAACAGTAAACGCGACATTAAAGGGACTTTGATATCGGTAAGTCATGGGGCCGGCATCCGCAGCATTTGTACCTGCATCGGTATAAAAATACCAACCAGGACCACCGCCATAAATGTAAAATTTAATTGCCGTGTTAGTGCCATTCAGCAAACTGACGCCGACCTCGCCGGGCGGACGACCATTCGACGCGGGATCGGTGGCCCGCATTTCAAAGTTAATTGAAACGGTCTGCCCGACGGTTAAAGCGCCACCGGCAAATGTATCGTAGGCGTCAACACTACCGCCGAGACCGACGCCGTCGTTCTGGTAACTATACTCCTGCCAGACATTGCCCAGTCCCCCGGAGAACGGCGAACCGAAATAGACTCCTGCGCCATCCGCACCCCCGTCGCCAGCGCCATTCGTTCCACCGAGTGTGATAACATTCGTCCAGACATTCACCGGGTTCGCATTTTGATCTGTTCCATCTGGCATGTTGCCCGGAGCCGCCGTTGCGGTGTAGGAGAAGTTGTCGGATGCAGAGGCCAATCTTACGACACTGATTACAGTAATAAGAATCAAGGTGGCTTTTTTCATAATTTTTTCGCTCAGGTTGAGATCGTTGCGCGCTCCCCCGCCAGCATTGACCGTCGAGGATTGGTTCTACAATGACACATCCATAACTCCATTAACACCACTCTTTCGGGTAGGCGCGCCATTCGAAGCTCCAATGTACCAAGGAGCCTGAACGCGACCGAAAACCACAGCAAGCCACAGAACAGCAAAGACTTACTACGCGCTAAGCAATACTGTTTCCCAAAGATTCGACAACATTTTCCGGGACAGGCACCGTATGCGCATTTTTTTTGGAATCCCGGTGATTCCGGGGTAATCTGAATTATAAGTTGCCGGTGAATAGACCTTTTGTATCGCTGTTTTGTGCCACCATTGCGCTTCTACGTGCAGAGCACAAGGTCTCTGCGGAGCAAACAAACGCGCTTTTAACCAACGCTTGCCAGGTTCTTGCGCTCTCGGCGGAACAGGCATCGCACGGAATCAAAACTTCAATCAAGGGCATTGTCACCGCTGCAGAACCAAACTGGGGCGGAAGGTTTTTCGTGCAAGATTCCAGCGGCGGCGTCTTTGTCGAGAACATCAGCAATAGGCAGCCTTCCCCGGGCGACGTGGTTACGGTATCGGGTGTAAGTTATCCGGGCGGATACGCTCCGATTATCAGTCGGCCCAGTTGGGAAAAAGAGGGTAGCGCGCTTATGCCGCCGGCGAAACCAGTTGCCATTGAAGAATTGATGTCTGGCGCCGAAGACAGTCAACGGATTGAAATCTCAGGCATCGTGAGAAACGCGCAGGTCAGCGGTGCGCAACTCGGGCTGGAATTGGCCTCAGGAGGCTACCGAATTCACGTTTATGAGCCAATGCCACCCGGCGTTGAGCTGGAGGCGTTGATTGGCGCCAAGGTTCGGGTGAAAGGAACGGCGGCCACTGCCTACAATGCTCCGTTACGACATCTCGTAGCCGTAGATGTTTACGTGCCATTTCTTGCCGATTGTGTTATTGAGGAACCCGCAGCGCCCGACCCTTTCAGAGAGCCTTTGACGCCCATTAACAGCATCGGCCAATACCATATCGGCCGATCCCCGGGCGACCGGGCTCACGTTAAAGGGGTTGTTACCTGCCAGAGAACGGGCGAAGATGTGTTTATCAGAGATGCCACCGGAGGATTACAAATCAAGAGCAGCAAAACCCTCTCGGTATCGCCAGGCGATGTGATCGAAGCGGTGGGCTTTCCGGGGGTTGAACATTTTCTCCCGGTGTTGGAAGATGCCGTTTTCCGAAAGACAGGCGAGCCGCGAGCCGATGTGCAACCGAAGAACGTGCCGATAGAAGAACTAATGCAGGGCTTGCATCATGCAGACCTCATTGTTCTTAAAGGCAAACTGCTTGATCGCCTGGTGGAAGAAGTCCCGCCGCCAGGCGGTGGATCCAGTATTGAAAAAACTACTTTGGTGCTTCAAGCCACCAACTTGATCTTCACGGCCGAAGCAGAAACCCCCACCCCCAATTCCTTATTAACTTCAATTCCGATCGGCAGCCTGCTCGTGGTCAGCGGCATTTGTTTCCTTCAGAGTGAAGAAAACGGGACCATAAGATCCCTCCAAATCCTGCTTCCGACCCCGGACAGTGTTCGGATAAGCACCAAACCGAGTTGGTTGACGCCGCAGCATTTGTTAATCATTCTGGCATTCGCTTTCGTCGTCATCATCGTTGCTACAAGCTGGATCATCATGGTTTCGAAAAGAAATTCGGCATTGCGACACCTGATACAGGAACGGGAACTCGACCAGGAAGCGCTGCAAAAAGCGCACGACACACTCGAATTACGAGTCAAAGAGCGAACCCGCCAATTAAAATTCCAGATCACCGCCAGAAAAGAGGCCGAAGTGCAGTCCAAGGCCATTCTGACCGAACGCACTCGCCTGGCCAAAGAGCTGCATGACACCCTTGAACAAACGCTGACGGGCATCACTCTCCAGTTAAATACCGTCGCAAAGTTATTTCAGCCGAATCCGGAAATTGCCAATTATCATCTCGGGTTGGTTCGGAATATGGTGCGAATGAGCCGGGTGGAATTACGCCGATCCATCTGGGACCTGCGCAGCCGGGAGCTTGAAGAATTTGATTTGTCCAAGGCACTGTTAATCAGTGGAAACCGAATTGCCGACAGCGCGGGTATCCGCGTTGAAGTTGAAACCAAAGGCAAGGTCCGTCCTTTGCCTGAAGTCATTGAAGAAAATCTATTGCGGATCGGTCAAGAGGCCGTTACCAACGCGGTCAAACATTCGGGCGCAAGTTGGACGAAGATTGGATTGGAGTTCGGCACCCACAATGTCATCCTGGACATTCGGGATAACGGAAAGGGGTTTACACCGGAAAATTGCTCTGGCCCAAGTGACGGCCATTTTGGTCTGCTCGGCATGTCGGAACGCGCCAAACGGTTGGGTGGACAAATTTTAATTAACAGCGCTCCTGGAAACGGCACCACGATCCGGGTCGAACTTCCATTGGAGCAGCCACGGATACCAACATCAGTTAATGAACAAACCGATTACGAAGAAAATAGCCCCGATTCGGATCCTGGTTGCTGACGACCACTATATTGTACGAATGGGTTTGATCTCCATGGTCAACACCGAACCGGACATGGAGGTTGTTGCGGAAGCCACCGATGGCGCTCAGGCAATCGCTCTGTTCATAAAGTGGCATCCTGACCTCGCTTTGATGGACTTGCGCATGCCGGTCAAAAGCGGCATCGAGGCCACGGCCGAAATTTGCAAACACAACAGCGCCGCCCGGATTTTGATGCTGACAGCCCTGGATGGGGACGAGGATATTCATAAGGCGTTGGAAGCCGGTGCCGCCGGCTATGTGCTAAAGGATTCCACCGAAGAAAAACTCATGCCCGCCATCCGCGCCGTGGCGTCCGGACAGCGTTGGATTCCTGAAGAGGTTGCTAAACGCCTCGCGTCACGACGCCTGTTTGAGGAACTGACGCCCCGTGAATTGCAGGTCCTCAATGAACTGGTCAAGGGTCTGGCCAATAAGCAAATTGCGGATGTTCTGCATATCACGGAAAACACGGTCAAATGGTATCTGAAAAACATCCTGGCGAAACTCCGTGCCGCCGATCGAGCCGAAGCTGTTGCCGTTGCCATTCAACGCGGAATCATTCATTTTTAACGGCGACCGCGGGAATTTGTTCTGATGAGCCCGCGGCATCAGTCCGGAATAATGCATTTCAACTTGAAACGAACAAAGGAAATTGGGCAAAGCGTGAAAATTTCCCGCCGGGAAGCGCAGGAAATGCTGGTGAAATATCGCAGGCATCGAGTTGAGGGGTAGCCGGAACGAACGTTTGTCATCCAACCAGGCCACTTCCTGGAAATTAAATGGCGGGAAATGTGAAACACCGGCTGGTGGATGAAACAGTTTCCGGTTTTTCAGTATTCGCACATTTTCCGTGAACGCGCCTGAACCCGGCGCAGCCGGTCAATTCAATCGCGTCAACATCTTGCCTCCCGGATTTATTGTTTGCATCCTCAAGCCATGCAACAGCGCGCCCACGCCAGCGTCAACGCCGCGCCCGAACAGGAATTGGTCAAAGGCCTGGGTCTGACCAGCGCCACCACCCTGGTCATGGGCTCCATGATTGGCTCGGGCATCTTTATTGTCTCGGCCGAGATCGCCCGCGAGGTCAACTCGCCTGCCCTGCTGATCGCGGCCTGGCTGGTTACGGGCTTTATGACGATCACCGGGGCGTTGGCCTATGGTGAGCTGGCGGCGATGATGCCCCGCGCCGGCGGTCAATACGTTTTCCTGCGGGAGTCCTTGGGGCCACTCTGGGGCTTCCTTTACGGCTGGACCCTTTTCCTCGTCATCCAGACCGGGACCATCGCCGCCGTGGGCGTAGCCTTCGGCAAATTTCTGGGCTTTTTCTTTCCGTCCATTTCTTCCACCCACTGGCTCCTCCACTTTTGGAAGGCCCCGGCCATCCACATTGGCCCTGTGGTGCTGGGCAACATGGATGTCGGGCTGAACACCCAGAATCTGACCGCAATCGTGATGGTGGTCTTCCTGTCGGTATTGAACATCTTCGGGATCAAGACGGGCGCGCTGGTACAGAACGTCTTCACCGTGGCCAAGGTGGCTGCACTTTCCGGTTTAGTGGCGGTGGGCTTCGCCGTGGGCCGAAACGCGGAGGCCGTGGCCGCCAACTTCGGCGACTTCTGGCGCAACGCGGGCCTGGGCGCCCAGCACCTCATCCAGGTTGGCACCGGTGGCCCCATGGTGCTGGTGGGGACTGTGGCCATTCTGGCTGTCGCTCAGACGGGTTCTCTGTTCTCAGCCGATGCCTGGAACAACGTCACCTTCACCGCAGCCGAGGTCCGGAACCCCAGGCGCAACCTGCCATTGGCCCTCGCCTTGGGCACCGGTCTGGTCATTGCGCTCTATGTCCTTACCAACCTGGCGTACCTCAATGTCCTGCCCCTGGCAGGCGATTCCAACGGCACGACCGTTTTGGCCCGTGGCATCCAGTATCCGACCGAGGATCGCGTAGCCACTGCGGCCATGCAGGTCATGTTCCACAACGTTGGCGGCGTGCTGATGGCGGCAGCCATCCTGATTTCCACCTTTGGCTGCAACAATGGGTTGATCCTGGCCGGCGCGCGCGTTTACTACGCCATGGCCAAGGACAGACTGTTCTTCCAATCCGCGGGAAATGTCCACCCCCGTTATCACACCCCGGCGGTTTCCCTGATGGTGCAAATGATCTGGACCTGCGTCCTGTGCCTGTCGGGCAGCTACGGTCAGTTGCTCGACTACATCATTTTTGCGGTGTTGGTCTTTTACATCCTGACCATCGCGGGCCTGTTTGTGCTGCGCCGCACCCGCCCCAACGCTGATCGCCCTTACAAGGCCGTTGGTTATCCGGTGTTGCCGGCGATTTACATTGTTCTGGCGATTTACATTGATTTGGTGCTGTTACGGTACAAACCACAGTACACATGGCCGGGCCTGTTTATCGTGCTGATCGGCATCCCCGTTTATTTTGTGTGGAGCCGTCGGGCCGGCGTTGCCAAAACCGCTTTGCCGCCGGTTGCTCCCTGATTTTCTCTCGCCAAAAATTCACACTTCCAATTTCCTGACAGTCTATGGATTCGCTTCGAACCTTCCGGGTTCCGTGTCAGGTTGTGCTTGTTCAATTGCTGCAGGTCGCCGGAAACGTCAAGGGTTGCGCGTAAAAACCGGAGCGGGTGACGGGTCCTATACCCGTTCATACGGTTAAAGGCGTTAAACAGGATACGCTAACAACTGCTGCTGGCCGTAAAGGCATACAGGGTTCGAATGCGATGGCATCCTTGACGAAATGTCGTTCGATGACGTTCGATGATTCTGGTGGGTTTGCAGCCGTTTCCAGGTCCTGCCCGGGCCGTTCACGAAGCACCTTCAATCGTCCGTAAACGAGCACGGCTGCGCTTTAAGTTGTTGGAGACGGCCGCGCAGGGCGAGCGTAAGCGCTTTGACGGTGATCTCTGAAGTGAAGAACGGCTTTCCCATCAGGTCATTGCCAACATTGCGGCCCATTGGAAACCGCGCGTCGAAGTCGCTTTGGCCCGTCACAAACACCACGGGTGTGCCGCGGTTGGGGACGGTCTCGCGTATTCTTGTGCAGACCTCGAATCCGTCCATGCCGGGCATGATCACATCCAAAAAAATTACGTCGAAGGGTTTCGCCAGCGCCAGGGCGAGCGCCGATTCGCCATTCTCCGCGCTTTCCGGTTTTTTAAAAGCCGTTTGCAGGGCGCCGACGAGCGCCCGGCGCGCCACGAGATCGTCATCCACCACCAGCATGTGAATCGGTGGATTGGTGGCCAGGTCCGCCTTCAGTCCCGGCACGCACAGGTCATTGAGCAAATCCACTGCGGTAGCCATGGTGGCCAAGGCAGACGGAGTGGAGTACTTGGGATCCTGCAGCATTTTTCTCAACAGCCCTTCCAGTGCGGCACTCATTTGATAAGCGGGATGTGCCACTTCCGGACCGGATTTGGGAACTAATGAATTAATGCGCAGGAAGCCATCCGCCAGCAGGGCCTGCCGCGTCTCGTGATTCGAGATCTGAAGCATCGTCTGACAAAGTTCCCACAACGGCCCAAGGTGCTTTGATGCGCGAATCAAGAAGGCATTGACGAGCTCATCCGTCTCCGGCGGCGGGGGCGGCACTGAATGCAGCGGTCGGCGAGCGATAGCGGGACCTGAGACCGGGCCCGGACGTTCTGCGACCGTCACCAGCGAATCTGCCGGAAGCCGGCCCGGGTCAGGTTGCGGAAGAGTTTCCCGGGCGCGTCCCTGGAGACGACCCTGGAGCGCAAGTGTGAGCGCCTTGACCGTGACTTCAAAGGCGAGGAATGGTTTACCCATGAGATCGTTGCCCCCGCTGAGAGTGGACCGGGCGCGGGCGTCGAAGTCGCTCTGGCGGGTGACAAAGACCACCGGCGTCGCGTGGTTGGGACCGGTGTTACGAATTTTGGAGCAAAGCTCAAACCCGTCCATGCCCGGCATTTGCACGTCGAGGAAAATGACGTCGTAAGCCTGCGCCGTGACTTGGGCCAGGGCCGTTTCGCCATCCACTGCGAGGTCGGGTTGATTGAACGCCTTCCGCAGCGAGTGGGCCAGGGCCTGGCGGCTGATCATGTCGTCGTCAACGACCAGAAGCTTGAAGGGGCCGTCCGTCAGGTGCCCCGGCTGCGATCCCGGCCCGCACAAATCGTTCAACAGATCCAGGCCGCCGGCCACGGTCCGCAATGTGGAAGGCGTGATGTTTTTTATTTTTCCGGTGAGCTGTTTCAGGAGCCCCTCCAACGCTGACGCCAACTGCCACACCGGAAGCACCTCGGGAAAACCGGCCTCGTCTTTCAACACGCCCATCTCGAAATACAAATAAGTCAGCATCCTCCGCCGGGCCACGTCGTCCGCTTCCCGACTGACATCCTGAAGGAGCTTTCGCAGCGTGACGAGGCGTGTTCCCACCCGTGCAAAGAATTCGTTAAGCGGGCGATTTTGTTCAGACAGGTCAGCGGGTGATAACGCGGTCGTACCGACCCGGAACACCTTAAGGAACTCGCCAAAGGCCTCTTCCTCCGCCCGAACTCTATCCGAAGGTTCCGTCGCGGCAGTTGGGGCCAGCGCCCACGGATTGAACCGCTGGTTGATGTCAACGAGAACCCATGGAGCAAATTTTCGCAGAATCAGAACCCCGGCAACGACGAACGCGGCGGCGAAACCGAGCGCCTGCAAGGTGGCTCCAGATGCGGCGGGCGGAGACGATGTCGGTGCCGTCACTTTCGGACCATTGATTAAAATTGCGGCGGCGGACCTCGGGATATTTGTGCCAACGGCATCGGGAATAGACACGCGTTGCCGATAATGCTCCTGCCGTTGCCTGGCGACGCTATGGATTATTTCCCACTGAATGGATCCCGGCTCCGCTGGCGGCGTTTCGAATTCGCAGGTATTCGTATCCGCGGCTCCGCGGAATGGCAGACACCAAAGTCCCGTCGTGAGAAGAATCAGAGACGGTTTAATCCACGGCACCCCTGCCACACCGGAAACCAATCGTCGGATAAAATTTTTCCGCGCCATTTTGAACCGGTCTATCAGCCCGAATGGAATCGGTCCGCCAGTCGTTCCCGACCGCAAGCCTGTCGCCAATCCGTCGAATGCCAATTTTGGTCCCATCTTTCCGATCGTTCATGAAGTTCATCCGAACCGGTACGCTGTTCCGCCGGCCACGGAATTACGGCGCCGTATCCTGGCCCGGCGGCACGGTGGCCCACTGGCCGCGAATCACCTGCAACAAACTCGGCGTCTTCGGCGGCAGTTTGAGCGGGTTGTCGAAATTGGCGTCATAGGCCCATTTGCGGACCGGTGGATTGTAAACATTTGCCAGGCCCCAAATATTGGTGGCATAGAGGCTCGGGAACATTTTGATCATTGAGCCGTTATACCAGAATGGAATCGCTGTCCAGGTTTCCAGAAAACGCGGAAAGTTTTCCATGCCGCCGCTGTAGTGTCCCAAGGTCGTATCCACGACGCCGGTTAGAAAGGCGGCATTCACGGTGGTGGTTGATGCGGTCCGCGAAGTCAACGCGCTTGTGCTTTTCGCATCCGACCAACTGTCGGACAGAATCGTGATGGCGTCGGCCACCAGCGACGCCGGCCGGCTGGTGGAGGTGTTGGTGGTTCCGAGATTCGCCGCGTTCCATTGGTTATAGTCGCCCCAAACGTAGAGCGGACGCCCCGTGGCCAGGGTAAGCCCGTTCGGCGGCAGATTGGTTCCGTTGAACACCCGAACCGCTCCCAGGCTGGTGGCCGGCAACGTGCGGGTATCCAACACATAAACCGAACTCAAAATCAGATTCGACCCGATGGTAGAGAAACGCAAACTGGAATTGGTCAGGCTCCAGGCCGCGAGTTTCCCGATATTGATATCAATGGGCATGACGGTTTTACCTTCACGCGCATCCGAAAAACTGTTTGTGGCAATGACAAACGTCGCCAGCTCATTGGTGGGGATGCTAGTCGCAAAGTTATTAAAATGCCCGCTGGTAGCGCTGATTCCAGCAGCCGAAGCGACCAACACCATGTCACATTGATTGTAAAACCGCAGCCGGCCGATGGGGGAGTTGGGGTCTTCACCCATGGGTGGCGGCTCGATGATTTCCCGGATGGCTTGCGGCGTGTTGGTGGTTCCAATAGGCAGGGTCAAAGACGAAACGGGGAAAACCGGTTGATTGGTTTGCGCATAAACCACGGTGCCGGCCGGCGGGCCGCGCGTATCGAGCGGGTCCCGTTGAAACAAAACGCTTAACACGGCCGTAACACTGGATTCAAACGTTAGCGAGCTGTCCGGTTCGACGTAGAGTTCCCCGTTGGAATGCACCCGCCCGGTAATGGTAAAAGGCTGCCCGCAACTGATTTCCATTTCACCCGAGGAATACATGGCAAACTGGAAAATGGGGATGCTGGCCAGTTGCAATTGCTGCAGGACTCCGCCGCTCACGCTCTGCGGACTGGCCGTATCCTGGGCGTGTGATGCAATCGTGTATATTGAAGCATATCCCTGCAAGCCGGCGTAAATCGAGTCCGCCACGATGTAGCTGGTTCCGGGCGAGCGCTGCACGTAAGTACAGCCCATATTCCCGTTTCCGTCATCAAATTCCCACGTGCTCCAGTACGAGGAGTCCGCCGCCGTGGGCACCGTGTTCTGGCGATAGTAGCTCAGGTTGTTGCTGATCAGATTTTCGCCGCCGGTCAGGTAATCCCGGTTCATTTGACTGATCACCTTTTCCGTAGCTGCTTCCGCTGCCGCAACTGAACGGTTATATTGGATGGACCGGTACGTCAATTTGGTGTTGCTGGCCGACCATGACATCGCCCCGGCCAGCAAAGCCAGGGCAATGGCGCTCAGGATCAGCGTCAGCAGCAGAGCGCTTCCAGCTTGCTTCCGCTTTCGAGTGTTAATGACGGTCTTCATGTTCATTCCAGTGCGCGCCGGGTCATGGAGGTTTCCAGCTTGTAATAATCCGCGTTTTGCAGGAAACGCGCCGGCTGGTAGAATTCAAGGGTGAGGTGGATTACCCGGTTGTTTTGGTTGTTGGTCAGCACATTGCCCGAAAAGTCTTGCGCGGTGAACGCGATCGTGTTGGTTACCGAATCAGCCAGAATCTCAGCGGAACCTGCCTGATCGGTGGCTCGCCGGAAGGTCTGATCCGATGAACTGACAAAATAGACGATGTAATTGGTGGTATTCGTGGTTGGGTAAACGAGCAGAGCGGTGCCCTGTTGCGTCTCCCCATTCAGCAACCCTTCGAAAACGCCGTTCGTAATATTGCCGACCGACACGCTGTTGCAGGAGTGGATCTCGGTTGCAATCGTTTCCACCGTTTGACGGGACCACGTGGTCATGTTGAGCTTGGTATCAGTCACTTGAAACATTCTCAAGCCCCATAGATTCGCGGCAATGATGCCGCCGAGCATCAGCAAGAACACGGCCATTGCCATGAGGATCTCCGGCAGGGTGAAACCGTTGTCCGGCCTCAGCCGACGGCCACGATCTGAATCTGAAAATGGAACTGGAAGCTTCATTGGTCGGGAGCGCGAATGGTTTCAATGGTGTTGGTCATCCACGCGGCGCCCCTGAATTGCCAGAGGCAATCCACCCGAATTCTCCTGATCGGCGGGGAGAGTGAAATCTGGGAGATCGTCGTCTGAATGGTGGCTGCTGTGCCCGCAGGACCGGCGTCGGGCATATCCAGGGAGACGACCTTGTTGGGAAAATTCGTGGCCACCAACTGGTCCACGACCGGCCAGACGGAGGTGTCCCATCGGGCGCTGTGGGTCTCTTCGATGCCTTCCATCGCCCTGGCGCTCGCCGCCTGAACCAGTTCGCCCTTTACCGCAGCCGTCGTACAGTAGATGTACCCTGCCACGATGCCCGCCACCGTCAGCCCGGTGATGGCCAAAGCAATCACCACCTCAACCAGTGTCATCCCCGCCCGGCCTCTCGGCGGGAATTGAGCGATTTTTCGATTTGAATACATGGTTTTCGTTGAATTCCTGCCTGCCTGCCGACCGTAGCCATTAGTTTGCAACGTCAAGAATTCCCCATAAATCCCGGCTTTCCGGGGCAAATTCAGCATGTTTCGGTCCAATTAAACGAATAATGGGAAGATGCATTTAATCAAAAAACACGTATTTATGTGGGAAAAACCGTCTTTTGGGGCGCAAAAGTGAGAGGAATCGTCACCCCCCTCTCCGTCACCTCCCACGGAAAAAATTGAGGGGCCTTTACAGTTGCTTTTTTTATGAAACTTTTCCGGTTGAATCATCGTCTAGCTTGTAATTGGCGGCCTCCTAACAACTCGCCGCTTATTGCTTATTGCATGAAAATAATTGAGGTTTAATTGAGTTCGGGGATAGTCGGAGCCATTAGACCCAAAGGCAGTTGTCGGCAACCAGAACTACTCGGGATCTAAGTGGCATCGCTTGTGCGTGGGAGCGTTCTGGCCAAACTCCGAACCGGTGGGCGCAGTGCTCCGTACGCTCCTGAACTCGACCTCTCGATTAACGTCAACCCTATGATTCAACAGTTCATGGTGCGCAAGTTCGTGATCACCGCCCTCATGGCGGCAGTTTTAACCGTTTCCCCGCGGTCCAAGGCCGTAACCATCTTGTCGGGACCTTCCTTTACCCCGGCGACCAACGCTCCGCTTGCCGGGCTTCTGTCGCTGACGACCGACGTGGATTCCAGAATCAGTGTATTCGTCAGCGACGGGACGGACTTCTGGGAACGGGATTTCTACAATTTCGCCACGACAAATTCGGTGCCGTTGCTCGGGTTCAAGCCCGGTAGGACCAATCAAATCCTGGTTGCTGTTTATGATAAAGAGCGCAATGCCTGCACGGCCACACAACTGTTGACGTTTGTCACCGCCCCTCTGCCGGCAGATTTCCCCCACAGCACAGTCCTGCAAAGTGAACCAAGCGAAATGGAACCGGGTTATGCGTTGTTCATGGTTTCGGTGACGAATACTCGTAACCCTGGTTATATCACCATCATGGACAATTCCGGGGACGTGGTTTGGTATAGCACGTCTCCGTGGGCTGCCGCTGCGGATGTGCGGCAACTTGATGACGGCGATTTGTTTATTGAAGAGGATGGCCCGGCAAACTGTTTTCAGGAGATCAACCTGCTCGGAGAAACGGTCCGGACCTGGTATTCGCCCCCGGGATACCCGGTTAATTCTCATGAAGCTCTCGCAACCGACTATGGCACCATCCTGTTTTTAAGCGATGTCAGCGAGGTTGTGAGCAACTTCCCCAGTGCCGTCAATCCGCCCCCCAACACCAATTACACGCTGATAACGCGCACGCTGGATGATAACCCCGTGGTCGAGATTTCAGCCACCAACGCGGCCCTCCTCAACGCGTGGTCCTACCTGAACATATTGGATCCGACGCGTGTGACCTATCTGACTTACACATTGAGCTCGTCTTACGGAGTGGATAACGAGCACGCCAATGCCCTCATTGATGATACCAACGATGATTCCTTTATCGTTTCCCTCCGCAACCAGAATGCGGTCTTCAAATTCTCCCGCTCCGGCCAATTGGAATGGATTCTTGGACCGCCCGCAAACTGGCCGACGAATTTTCAGCAATATTTGTTCACGCCCGTTGGCACGCCGTTCGACTGGAATTATGGCCAGCATGCGCCGGAGCTTACGCCGCAGGGCACGCTGATGCTCTACAACGACAACAATTATCAAGCCAGTCCCTTCGCCATCCCCCTGCCTGACCAGGACAATTACAGCAGTGCGGTTGAATATGACCTCGATGAAGACAACATGGAAGTGTCTGAGGTGTGGAATTCGTCATGGCAAACGAACCAGGACCGGCTATTCACACCCTACGAAGGGAGGGTCCAGTGGCTTCCCCAAACCCGGAACGTGCTGGTTACTTATTCCGCCGTCACCTATGTCAATGGAGTCCACCCCAGTTCTTATGCGCCCGGCGCGACCATGGTCCGAATCATAGAATATACGCACGATCCGGTGCCGCAGGTGGTGTTTGATCTTTCCTTTTTCGACTACACCAACACCAGCCCGAACTACAACGGGTATAACAGCTATCGCGCTTACCAGATTTCCGATCTCTATCCCCATCCCGCCGAGGCGGTCGCTGACCTGACCGTGAACGAGGAGGATCAAATACCACTTCTGGAATTTTCCGGGGACCCGACCCAGAGCTATACAATCCAGGCTTCAACTGACTTGATAAACTGGACGACCATTGGAACACCGGTGCAAGAAGGGGGCGTCGGCGATTTCGATTTTGAAGATCTGAACGCAAATCAATTCACGGCCCGTTATTATCGCGTGGTCACGCAGTAAAAAAACTGGCGCCCGTTTTAAATGCCGGACGCTAAATCCTGGATCATCCAATCGCTAAATCGGTTTACGATTCAACAAATTTCATTTTTGAACTGCAGTTGCCGCAAGGCCTCGAACAAAACCACGGCTACGCAATTCGACAGGTTCAACGAGCGTGATTTGGCGTTGAACATAGGAATTCTAAGCCAGCGCTCGCGGTTTTGTTGCAGCAACAACTTGGGTAGCCCGGCGGTTTCGCGCCCGAAAACCAAGTAATCGTCCACGGAAAATTTCGCCTCGCTGTATATTTTGGGACCGCCGGATTCGATAAACCAGAACCTGGCCACGTCGGCCCGGTGGGCTGATTCAAACCCGTTCCAATTTTTCCAACGGTGCCATTCGACGTGTTGCCAGTAATCCATGCCGGCGCGCTTGAGTTGCGCGTCGCCAAGCTTGAACCCGAACGGCTCGATCAGGTGCAGGGTAGCGCGGGTGGCTGCGCACAACCGCGCCACGTTGCCCGTGTTCGGCGGAATTTCCGGTTCTACTAAAACAACGTTCATTTGCATTTGTAGCAGCCGAGGTAACGAGGCTCATTCTCTCTTTTTAATCGGAGCCTCCTCACGTCGGCTGCTACGGGATTTGGAGTAAAACACCTTCCACAATACCAGTCCGTGCGCCGGCGCCGTCATTCCCGCCACGCGCCGGTCCTTTTTCGTCAACATCCGCTTGATTTCGTCCGCCGGGAATTTGCCGAGGCCGACTTGCACAATGGTGCCGACGATGCCCCGGCACATTTTGTAAAGAAAACCATCCCCTTCGATGATGAATGTCAGCAAAGGCCCGGACTTTTTGAGGTCGCAACGCGTGAGTTTGCGCACGGTGGATTCCATTTCGTAGTTCCGGCTCGCGGCGAACGACTTAAAATCGTGCCGCCCGACAAACAGTGGCGCGGCAGCGCGCATCGCCCTCAAATCGAGCAGGCGCGTCACCTGCCACGCGCTGTGCCGCAGCAGCGGATTCATCGCCGTATGGTTCCAGACGAAGTAGCGATACTGTTTGCCGGTCGCATCGAAGCGCGCATGGAATTTTTCCGGCGCGCGCGCCGCCGACAACACGCGGATATCCTCCGGCAGCCATGCATTAAGTGCCAGCGCGAGTTTGCGCGTGGACATTTTGAATTCCGCGGTGGGAATTTCAAAATGAGCGACCATGCCGAGCGCGTGAACGCCGGTATCCGTTCGGCTGGCGCTGTGCAGGCGCGGCTTGCTGGGAAACAACTTCGCCAGTGCCTGTTCGACTTTTTCCTGCACGCCGGTGCCGATTTTTTGCACCTGCCAGCCCTCGTAAGCCGTGCCGTCGTAGGCGATGGTCAGTTTGAATTTGCGCTTTTCCACAAAAATTAATCAACCACAGATGGACCTAGCGCGGCAAGGCCGCAACCCAAGTAGCGCAGACTGGCAGTCTGCCGTATCGCGGATTGGCAATCCGCTGACGCTGCTGAATGCGAACACCCGCCGACTGCCAGTCGGCGATACAGCAGGTTACC
>Ga0335077_10005278_pt1 | contig 15836 bp, 15 predicted proteins | sample Lox_Sample_31_FD_207151 | JGI IMG/M metagenome (GOLD analysis project Ga0335077, IMG submission 207151) | Soil microbial communities from Loxahatchee National Wildlife Refuge, Florida, United States - Lox_Sample_3.1 | ecosystem: Environmental > Terrestrial > Soil > Wetlands | place: USA...
AGCTCCGGCGCCAGCGGCTGCCTCAGCCGCACTCCCGCCAGGACCTCGCCGAGGGTCATATGTCGCACACTTCAACGCGCGAACTCGACTCGTACCCGCTCGCCGGCAGGCAACACGGCGCCCGGTGCGGGAATCTGCGCGCGTGCGATCCCGCTCCCGTCCACCAACAAAGGCAAGCCCATGGCCGACGCCTCCTCTACCACCGCGCGGACCGTCTTGCCGCGGAAGTTCGGCACTTTCGGGCCGGCCTCCTCCGCCGGGGCGCTGATTCCGCCCTGAGACGCGGCAACTTCCTCCATTATGTTTGGTTCGGAAGAACCCAGGTCGGCGATGGACAGATCGTCGGTTTCCGGAGGTGCGGCTTCCTCTTTTTCTGGGGACGCCTCCGGCAGATCCTTGGGTACATCCAGCACGCGTAGCGCTTCGGTGGCCACAGCTTTGAAGACGGGAGCAGCCGCACCGGCGCCGTAACCCGAGGTGCCACTTGTACCGTTCAGCGTCACTACGATGATGAAAGCGGGGTTCGTCACCGGCGCGAAGCCCATGAACGAACCGTTATATTGGTGCGTGTAATGGTGTGTCTTCACGTCGAAGATCTGCGCCGTTCCAGTCTTGCCTCCGGATGTGTAACCTTCCAGCTTGGCGCGGCCTCTTGCCGTGCCTCGTAAGACTACGCCCTCCATCAGTTGCCGCATGGTGATGGCGGTTTCGGGGCGGAGAATTCGCTTCGCGGGCTCGGTCGGCGTGAGCTCGCTGCCTTCTTTCAGTATGAGCTTTGGCGTAACCAGGAGGCCGCCATTGGCGATGACCGCGCAAGCACGCGCCAACTGGATTGAGGTGGTGCTGACTTCGTGACCCATGGAGACCGAAGCCAGCGAGGTTTTACCCCAGCGCTTCAGCTTGCGAATGAGCCCGCCCGATTCCGCGGGCAGCCCCGCGCCGGCCGGTGAGCCGAATCCGAATCGCCGTACGTAATCGTACATGTTCTGTGCGCCCACCCGGAACCCGATCTGAATCGCTCCGATGTTGCTGGATTTCTCCAACACCTGCGCCATGGTCAATGTCCCGTAGCCGCCGTGCGCTTCGTGGATGACCCGGCCCGGCAGCCGGAGCACCCCGTGATAGCAGTTGATGGGTGAGTCCGGCCGGAGATCCGTGGTCTCGAGCGCTGCCGATAGCGTCACCACTTTAAACACCGAGCCCGGCTCGAACGGCACCGACACCGCCAGATCAAACCGCCGGAACGGATCTTCGCCAGGCTTGGGAGGCTCGTTGGGATCGAAGGTCGGATAATTGGCCAGGGCGAGAATTTCGCCGTTGTACGGGTTCATCACCATGATGCTGCCGCTGCGCGCGTGGTGCGCTTCCACACCTTTCGCGAGTTCCCGTTCGGCCGCGAATTGAATCCGCGAATCAATCGTGAGCGTCAGGGGCGTCCCGGCGTGCGCCTCGGTGGCAAGCTGCGAATCGATGCCGCGCCGCTTGACGTCCGTCAACATCAATTCCGAGCCTGCATAGCCCCGCAGCTGGCCATCCAGACTCAGTTCGAGTCCGCCATTGCCTCTTTCGTCGTGATCCACCGAACCCAGCACGTGCGCTGCCAGCTTGCCGTTTGGATAGTGCCGCTGGCTCTCGGTTTGAAACTCGATCCACTCGAGATGCAGGCTCCTCAGCTCCTCGGCTTCGGTATGGGTGATCTTGCGCTTCACCCAGAGGAAGCCGCGCTGATGATCATAGGCCCAGCGCATGCGGTTGCGCAGGTCGCCGGCATCTAGGCTTAGAATGCGTCCCATTAGCTCCGATGCCACGCCCATGTCCGGTACGCGCAGCGGATTCACGAACACTGATTCCATGGGGACGCTAATGGCCAGCGGCTGGCCCGAGCGGTCGAAGATCGGCCCGCGGGGAGCCGGAATCTCAACCCGCAGCTCCTGTTGCTGCCGGGCCAATCGGGCGTAAGCTCCATGGTGGATCACCTGGAGCGACACCAGCTTGGCGAGAATCAGAAGGAGCCATAGCAGCGCGCCGCCGGCCACCCAGGTCAGACGCCGGGAGTAGGCTGGCGGGCGGCCCCTGAGCGCCAGCCTGTCCATCGCCGCTGGCGTTATCGTCACCCCGTGGACAGGCATGACCGCGTCGCGCTCTACTTGTGGAGATTCATCGCTAGCGAGCCATCCGCGTGCGGTTCCAGGTGGACTACCTGGCCTGGCGCCGGCTCCAGCAGCCTCTGCGCGCGCGCCAGCCGTTCCAGCCTGCCGGGGCTGATCAGCGCCGCTTCGTCGACTTCCAGCCGGCTGCGCTCGTCCACCAGCCGCTGACGCTCCTGCTTGAGCGCCTGCAACTGGTAACCGGCGAAGGTCCCGCCTACGCTCGGCGCCAGCGCCGCCGCCAGCAGCACCGCCAGCGCGGCAAAAGCTCCAATCGCTGACCAGCACTCTTTCGCCGCCCGCGGGTCCTTCTGTTTCTGCAGGCGTGAGTTGTCAATGCTCTTCGAGAAAAAGTACACGTTCTCGTTGGGCAGGGCTCTCAGACGATAGGGATCCGCAGGCTGCGCCGCTGGACGCGGAGCTGCCACCGTGGATGCCTCCTCGCTGTAGATCACTGCCTCGTCTCTTCTGAAGTAGGTCGCCAGCGTTGCCATGCTTCTAATTCCTCGTTACTTCATCACGACGGCCCGCAGCTTGGCGCTGCGTGACGCCGTGTTTTCCTGAACTTCCTTTTCCGCAGGCGTCACCGGGTGCTTCGTCAACACTTCGGCGCGCCCTTCTCGTGCCCAATTCCGGAACTTCTCTTTGACTTTTCTGTCTTCGAGAGACATGAAAGAAATGATGACAATCCTGCCTCCGGCCGCGGTCAGGCCGGGCGCCAGATCGAGCAAGCGGTCTAACTCGCCTGGCTCGTCGTTGACCACCATCCGCAGCGCCATGAACGTTCGCGTGGCGGGATGCAGACGGCCCGTCCGGGGCACGGCCCGCTCCACTACACCGGCCAGGTGTAGCGTGCTCCGTATGGGCCGCGCCCGAACGATTGCTCTGGCTATCTTCCGCGCCCTCCTTTCTTCGCCGAGTTGGTAGATCCAATCGGCGATTGCCTTTTCGGCGGCAGAATTGACCAGTTCGCCCGCCGTCATGCGCTGGCTTTGGTCCATACGCATATCCAGCGGGCCATCGGTCAAGATCGAAAAACCCCTGTGCGCTTCGGTCAATTGATAGCGGCTGACTCCCAGGTCGGCAACCAGGCCGTTCACTTTCTGGGCTCCGTGCTTCCGCAGCGCTTCTCCTAAGTTGGAAAATGTTCCCTGATGAAAACGAATGCGATCGGCGAATTCCGCCGTGTTGGCGCGCGCAAACTCCAGCGACTCCGCGTCGCGATCGTTCGCAATGACCAAGCCCGTGGTCAGCCGCCGCGCGATCTCTCGCGTGTGCCCACCCAGCCCCGCGGTGGCATCCAGGTAGATCCCGTCGGGGCGAATCGCCAGGTAATCCAGCACCTCGGCGCACAGCACCGGGTAATGCATAGACCGTCACTTCAGCCCCGCCCGCTCGAGCTGTTCCACGCTCTCCGTAGCCGCCTTGGCCGCGCGCTGGCGGCGCTCCTGATACAAGGCTTCCGTCAAAACCTTGATGTGCCCCCGGTAGGCGTACATGTGCAGTTCCTGATTCTGCAAATCCAGATCTTTTCGTAGCGAGGTGTTGAACAGTACCCGGCCTTGCGAATCCATCTCTGCATCGGCGCCCAAATCGTTGGCATTGAACGCCACATCCTGCGCCACCTGCGGGTTGTCGCGGTAGTTCTCGAAGAATTTTTCGTTCTCGCGCCAGACTGTTATCGGATATATTTGGGCTATGCGCCGGTCGAGACTGGTCACAAACAGCTTTTTTTCGGGTAACAGATTGAAAAAATGCTGGAATTCCGCAGGCAGCTTCAGGCGGCCCTTTTCGTCGAGTCGGCAGGGGTACATTCCTCTTGGAGGCTCGATGGGCTTGGTTTCGCGAATTTGGTCGTCGCCGGGCACCTAATCGATCCACATTAGGCCACTTTTGGGCCACAACCGATTGTGGCATAGCAAATTCGAGCATTTCAAGAGGGTTGTTGGAGAAATCTTTTAGTGTAAGTGGGTTACCGCTGCACTACAAAATAGGGTACAGGGTTATAGGACCACTACAGGTTGTTTTTGTGGCGAATATCAGGCGAAGATCACAACCCGTCGATCAGGTGGCCCATCTTGTCCTTCTTGGTCCGCAGGTAGGCTTCGGAGGAGGCGACCGGATCAACCAGGCAGGGCACCCGTTCCACGACCTGGACGCCGGCGCGCTCCACGGCTTGCACCTTCTCCGGGTTATTAGAAAGTAATCTGACCTGGTTCAGCCCGAAGTAGCGGAGGATCGCGCCGGGGAGTTCATAGCTGCGCAGATCGGATTCGAAACCGAGGCGCTCGTTGGCTTCCACGGTGTCGGCGCCCGCGTCCTGCAACTGGTAGGCGCGCAGCTTGTTTAACAAACCGATGCCGCGGCCTTCCTGGTGTTCGTAAATCAGCAGACCGCGGCCTTCCTCGGCGATTCGAGATAAAGACAGCTCGAGTTGCGCGCGGCAATCGCAGCGCAGGCTGTGAAAGACATCGCCGGTGAGACATTGCGAGTGGATGCGCACGAGTGGAGCGGGCTGGCCCGCCAGGTCGCCCATTTCCAGCACGACGGCTTCTTCGATGCCATCTGAATAATGCCCCGCGAAACCATAAATGCGGAACTCTCCCCAACGCGTCGGAAAGGCAGCTTCCGCGACCTTTTCGAGACGAAAGGCGCCATCGGCGGCCGTCTTGTCGTGGCTATTTTTCAGAGTGTTTCTACTATTATAATGGCTGCGAGTGGAAAGCCTCCTCGTCACGCTGCTGGTGAAGCTCGGAGTGGTGGCATCGCTGGCCAGTATTCTGGTTCGGCCGTATGCTGTGCAGCGCATGTTGATGCGTGAAAATCGCACGCTGAATCAGAGGCTGAAGATGGCGCTGTGGTTTTCGGGCGTCTTCGCGGCGGGCGTGGCGACGCGTGTGCTTACGTCTTCGTCTTACCTGGCGGTAGATCTCGGGCTGGAAGGTACACTCCTGGCCGGGATTCTGGGCGGGTACGTGACGGGACTGGTTTCCGGAATCCTGATTTCGATCCCGGCAATGTTCCATCACGAGCGGTTAACCATGCCGCTATTGGCGGCGATAGGCGTGCTCGGCGGCCTGGTGCGAGATTGCGCTCCGGACACGGAAGACATCTGGCACTTTTCACCTTTTTTCGATTTGAATCTCTACCGTTTTTTTAAGCAGCGGAATTACCGCCGGAGCGCTTTTCAGCTCCTGTTTCTGTGTGTGATCCTCAGCGCGGAGTCTCTCCGACAGGCTCTGCACCGCTTCGTTTTCGCGTTGCAGCCATCGGGGCCGAATCCGCCTCTGATGACCTACGTGGCGCTGTATGCCACCACCTTGTTCGCGGTAGTGCTGCCTCTCAAGATCTGGAATAACACGCGGAACGAAAAAAAGCTCGAAGAGCAGCAGCGCCTGCTGACCGAAGCCCGCTTGCAGGCGCTCGCCCGGCAGATCAATCCGCACTTCCTGTTTAACACCCTAAACTCGGTCTCCTCGCTGATCCGTACCGATCCGCACCAGGCACGGCTGATGGTGCTGAAGCTCTCACGCATCCTGCGGCGCCTCTTGCGCAAGCATGAGAACTTCAGCCCGCTGCGCGACGAAATGGATTTCATTGAAGATTACCTGTCGATCGAGGTCGCCCGGTTCGGGGAGAAGCTCCGCTTTGAAAAGGAAGTGGACGCCGCAAGCCTGGACATGCTGGTGCCCAGCATGCTGCTGCAACCGCTGGTGGAGAACTGCGTCAAGCATGGGCTGAGCAACAAAATCGAGGGCGGCACGATTTGGTTGCGTGCACGGCGTGTGGATGGAAGGTTATATTTGGTAGTGGAAGATGATGGGGTGGGGATCCCAGAGCCGAAGCTGGCCAAGTTGCTGGAAAACGGGGTGGGCGTCAATAACGTAAACGACCGCTTGAAGGTGCTGTTCGGTTCCGATTACCGCATGTGGATCGACAGCCATCCGGGCAAAGGTACGCGCATAGAAATCGAAGTTCCCGAACTACAAAACGAGTGGGCGGCGGTTTCCTAATCCGCCCAATGGGAGAATCAGGGATTTGAACAAGCTCGAATACACGATCACCGCGTGGCCCATCAACGGCCTTCCGGCCACGCTGGCCGACCGTACGCGCAGGATTTACGACCGGTTAGCGCCGGTTTATGGAATATCGACCAAGCTATTTCATTCACGCGCTCACCGCCAGGCGCTCGAAATCTCCGGGATTTCGGATGGCATGCGGGTGCTGGAGGTGGCCACCGGCTCGGGCGAAATGTTTCGACGCCTGGTGCGAGCCAACCGCGGCGGCGCCACGTTGGGAGTGGATCTATCGCCGAACATGGCCTCGCGCACGCAGAGCCGCGTGCGGCGCGAATTTCCTGCCTCGCAGACGCTCTGCCAGGCGGTGGATGCGCGCCACATGCCGTTTCGCGACGCGACCTTCGACGCGGTTTTTTGCTGCTATCTTCTGGAGCTGCTGTCGGGAGAAGACATTGCGCGGACCATCAGCGAATTCCACCGCGTCCTTCGCCGGCGCGGGCAACTGGTGCTGGTTCTGATCGCCCAGAACACGGCAGCATTCAACCGCGTCTATCGCGTGTGCGGCAAAGTCGCGCCGGCATTCTGGGGCCGGCAAGTGGAGCAGCGCGTGCCCGAGCTGGTGGAGGCCAACGATTTCCGTATCGAGCGCGAAGCCACCGTGCGCCAGATCTTCTACCCCTCGCGGGTGCTGGTGGCGCGGAAGCAGGCGGAGTAGATCCGCGATCCCTCAGAAGAGGCGTCCCATCAGGTTGACCAGCAGCTCGCAGTCGACGGGTCCCGTTTGCCTCGTTCGCCAGTCAAAGAAGCGCCAATCGGCGTGGTCGTTCTCCAGACAGAAGAACAGCGGCTGGCTCCGAATTTCGAAGCGTTCCAGCATCCGCTGATTGTACGTGCGCAGTTCTCCCTCGAGGACGTAAGGGATGAGGAACTTCTCGGACGAAACAAGCTGCCGGGTGGCTCCAAACGTGATCTGCATTTCGCGCCCCTGGGAGCCGATCCGAATCAGATTCACGCCGGAATCGTGGAACATCTCTGGGGTATAGGCGGAGGGCGAAAGGTCGAGGGTTGCCTGTGAAAGCTTGCTGTTCACCGAGGAGACAAACTCCGCACAGATGGAATGCAGCTCGCAGGCGCCGCGGCGGCGAAGAGCTGCCACGGAAACAGCATCCACGGCGAAGTGCTCCGCCTTTTTCGCAGCATCAATCTGGCGTGCCAGTTTGGCGATCAGGTCATCCTGGGGCATGGGGGAAGGATGCGTCCATTGTAAAGCGAGGCGAGGGCTCTTGGCCAGTCGGCGGACGGGCGGTCATTCCGCGCGGAAACCGATTTGTAACTCGGAGAACCGGGGCGCCCTTCGCCTGGCATACATGCGGCGATTACAGCTCAGGGCTGAGATACAGTAGGATGCGGTGAGACCTGCCTTGATCGTTCACTGCGACTGGAGTACGACTGCCGAAAAACGGTGGGTTGCTGCTGCACAGCTACTTTCAGAATCAACCTATGAGGCTGCCTCGCCGACCTTGGTCGGAGGCACAGAGTCGTTTTTCTCTCGACTGCGAACCAAATCGCCAGCAGGAGCGATAATGGCCGGATTTGATTTCCCAATCGGAGTGCCACGTGCCTACGCTGAGAAGGCTGGGTTCGGACGCTTTCCGGACATGCTGCTCTGTCTCGGAGCGGGCAGTTGGGCTGATTTCTACAACCCCGCTGAGAGTCCGGATGAGATCTCGCTGTGGCGGCCCTTCTATCCACGCGCGCCCGGAGGCACAAGGAAACAGCAGCTCGTTGATGCATTGGGATTGCACTCCGCCGCTCAGTTGTTAAGGTTGTGCGACCGCGCGACCAATTCTCGCGGTAGTGCGTGTGAGATCTTTTGGACGTTGGGTGCGAAACAGGTCGGGCGCGCGGCGATCCACGGTTGGCGCAATCTTCTCGCACCAGCAGTGCGTGACGGCTTAATCTCGATCTGGCCTTTTGATGGCGATCTCGACATTCTTCTTGGATCCGGAAAAATCACGGTTCTTGAAGCCTACCCCGCCGAAACCTATGGGCACCTTGGGCTCCCGCAGGGTTTTGGAAAGGAAGATCGCGAAAGGCGAAGGAACCAGGCGAGCCCCATTCTATCTTGGTGTCAGCAAAATGGCGTCGTATGTAGAGCAGATCTCAGTGCCGACATCGAGGATGGGTTTGGTGCGGGCGACGATGCCTTCGACGCGGTCGTCGGTCTTTTGGGGTTGATTGAGGCGGTCAACAACCCCACGCGGTGTGTCCTCCCGCAAGACTCCACGGTGCAGAACATCGAGGGTTGGACGTTGGGAACTGATCCGGCTGCTATTTGCCAACAGTCAATTTCCATGCGCGGACATCGCGCAACAAGGACCGGTGGTTAGTGAATCGCTTCGCGAGAGTCGAACGCCGGGAGCAGGGTCAAAGACCGAGCGCGGCCGTCTCTGCCCGGCTTGTCAGACGAAGAAGTTCGCACGGTGGCCGTGGGGCTGGGACGGTCATGCAGCACACAACTGTCCTGGTATTTCGGGCAACACGCCTGAAGAGCGAAAACGGGCGTACCGTGAACGTTATCTCAACTAGCGCAGAGCGCGGACGCATCTAAGTGGTGCTAGCGCGGGTGAGACGGTCGCGAATGGCTGCCCAGTCGGGCTCATCGGGTGGGGGTTCAACGGCGATCCAATCAAAGCGCTCTGTATCGAGGTGATGCAGGACGTCGTAGAGGACGGCGGCGTATTGGGCCGGGTTTGCGGGCATCTGAAAGCCCTGCGCTGTCTCAGCGGGCCGCGTGCGCCACAAATATACACCGCGCCCCGAAGAGGGCAGGTGGAGCAGCAGCGGGGTACGCGGGCTGTAGTGCCGCGGGTGCATTCCAGGCGAGAGCTGCGCACCGTCGCGCGGCGTGGCGGCGAACTCGATTTTTCCGATCACCTGCTCGATCTGTTCCTTCGAGATCATGCCGGGACGCAGTAGAGTTGGCTTGGCGCCGGCCAGCGAAAGCACTGTGGATTCGATGCCGACCCGAGTTGGTCCGCCGTCTATGATGAGGTCGACGTCGTTGCCCAGCGACTTGCGAACGTGCTCGGCAGTCGTCGGAGAAAGCTCGGTGAAGCGGTTGGCGCTGGGCGCAGCGATGGGGACGCCGGCGTAGACGAGCAGCGCCAAAGCAAACGGATTGGCAGGTACGCGCAAGCCGACCGACGGCAGGCCGGCGGTTACGATATCGGGGATGCACCCGCGTTTTGGAAGCACGAGAGTCAGGGGTCCGGGCCAGAACTCACGAGCGAGTTTCTCGGCTTCGGCCGGCCACGTGACCACGAAGGCGGGAGCAGCTTCACGCGATTCCACGTGCACGATCACGGGGCTGGTGCTGGGCCGCCCTTTGACGCGGAAAATCCGCTCTACGGCGCTGGCGTCCAGAGCGTTCGCTCCCAGGCCGTAAACCGTCTCGGTGGGGAACGCGACCAGCTTGCCCTCGCGGATGAGCGCGGCCGCACGCTTGAGGATTTCGGGGTCGGGGTTAGTCCGGCAGCTCATCTTTGCCGTCGCCCACCGTTTTGCCGGTCTTGCGGAAGACCAGGTAGGCGTGGATGAGCGGATCGAGATCGCCATCCAGCACGCGATCCACGTCGCCGATGGCCAGCTTGGTCCGGTGGTCCTTGATCATGCGGTAGGGCGCGAGCACGTAGCTGCGGATCTGGCTGCCGAAGTTGATGTCGAGCTTAGACGCTTCGGTCTTGCGCGTCTCCTCGCGCTTCTTTTCCAGCTCGAACTCGTAAAGGCGGGAGCGCAACTGCTTCATGGCGCTATCGCGATTCTTGTGCTGCGAGCGCTCGTTCTGGCACTGCACGACGATGCCGGTGGGAAAGTGAGTGATGCGCACCGCCGAATCGGTCATGTTGACGTGCTGGCCGCCGGCGCCGGAAGAGCGGAAAGTATCGATGCGGAGATCGTCGGGGCGGATGTCGATTTTGATCTCGTCATCCACCTGCGGATAGACGAAGACAGAAGCGAAGGAAGTGTGCCGCCGCGCATTGGCATCGAATGGTGAGATTCGTACGAGGCGGTGCACGCCGATCTCGGATTGCAGGAGCCCGTAGGCGTTTTCGCCGTTCACTTCAAAAGTGACGGATTTGATGCCGGCGCCCTCGCCTTCGAGCCGGTCGGTAATCACCGTACCTAGTTTCAGACGCTCAGCCCAGCGCAGGTACATGCGCAGCAGCATCTCGGCCCAGTCCTGGCTTTCGGTGCCGCCGGCGCCCGGATGGATAGTCACGATGGCGCTGCGGGCATCATTATCGCCCGACAGCAGCATGGCGTTTTCAACCTTCTCCAGCACTTCGGAAAAGGTCTTCAATTCCCGAGAGATGTCGCCGTTGACGTCTTCGCCCTCACGGGCCAGCTCGAACAGGGTGTCGAGATCGGAGGTCAGCGCGGCGATACGCTGATCGTCGGCGATGGTCTCCTCCAGGCGTTTGCGCTCCTGCATCACCTTCTGGCTCTTTTCGGGCTGGGTCCAGAAGTCGGGGCGGTTAATCCGCTCTTCTAATTTGCTGATCTGAGTTTTCTTTTGAGGGACGTCAAAGATAGCTCCGCACGGCCAAGGCCTGTTCGCGGAGCGGGGAATATTCTCGTTGGAGTTCGTCTAGGTTCATGGTTCAATTCAATTCTAACAAATAGCCGCGCTTGCCGACATTGACGGCTTTCGTTTTTCCCAGGGTGACCTCGGCGCCCTCGGCTTCATGAATATGGCCGCAGAAGAAGCGCTCGGGCTGGTGGCGGTCGATAAACTCGCGGACCGACCGGCTGCCGCCGTGCACGCCGTCGCGAATGCGGTCGAGCGCGGTGCCATGGGGCGGCGCGTGGCAGATCAGCACGAGCCGGTTCCGCTTTGCAAAGGGAGATAAGCGTTCGGCCATTTCGGCTTCGCTGTATTCGCCCGGAGTGTTGAAGGGTGTTGGGCTGGAGTAGCCGAGCCCGGAGACGTGATGCTTTCCGATTTCCAGCGTCTGGCCGTGAAAATTCCGAAAGCCGAACTGCGTGCAGAAGCTCGTGATCTGGGCTTCGGATTCGTGATTGCCGGGAAGGACGTAGACCTTGCCGGCGCGCTTTTTCATAATCTGGCCGCAGGCCTCGAGGCCTCGGCCCCAGTTGACCAGATCGCCGGCTGCGAAATAGTAGTCGGCATCGGTGGCCATGAGCCGCTCGAGCGCCGCGTGATTGCTGTGGATGTCGGAAAAGATGAGCAGCTTCACGTTCCCATGATAAAGCCTAGGTTCCAGGTGTTAGGTGCCAAGTGTTAGCAAGCGTCCTCAAGAATCGAGGAAGCGTTCCCTAGCGCCTGGAACCTAACACCTAAACCTGCGTTTGAGCTTGGTGTAAGCCAGAGTTTTACAGGAACTTCGAAGCGCCGATGATACGATGAAATTTATGGGTCCTTTGGCGGCGCGACCGCGCCGTTGGACGCGCCGCTCCGTACTCGCGCTCTTTGCTGGTTCCGGTTTGGGAGTGGAACGCGGCAAAGGCTCGCTGTTCAGTTCGGAATTCGAACGTTTCCCCGATCCCGCGACCGAACTCGAAGTCTATCGCCTGACCAGCCCCGAGTATGCAGCGCACCTGCCGGCGTATTACAACCGGGCGCTTTCGCGAAAAGGCCAGTTTCTGATCTGCTGGAGCGACCGCACCGGCTCGCCACAAGCTTTCCGCATCAACCTGAAATCCGGCGAGTGGCAGCAGCTCACCGATGCCACGGCGCTGGATGGCCCGACGCTGACGCTGATGCCCGACGAGCGCAGTTTCTGCTATTTCGATGGAGACGCCCTCAAGCGCACAGACTTTGCCAAGTTTCGCGAGCGCGAGATCTACCGGGTGCCCGAGGGCTGGAAGCGGTGCCCGGGCGCGAGCGTCAGCGACGACGGCCTGCACGCTATGTTTGCGGAGTGCCGGAAGGATGCTTCGCGTCTGCGTCTGGTGGGCGTGGCGAAAGGCGCAGCGGCCACGATTGCGGAAGCTCCGTGGGTGATCCGCGACCCGATGGGACGGCCGCGGCGGACCCAGGTGCTCTACCGGCAGGAATCCAGCGCGCTATGGCTGGTGAACTTCGACGGCCAGCAAAACCGCAAGCTCAAGACTGCCTCCGGGACGGTGGGGCCGGCGCGCTGGGCGCCGGATGGCCGGACGGTTCTGTACCTGCGTTTTCCCGAAGAGACGACCCAGCTCAACACCATCCGTGAACACACGCCGGACGCCAACCAGGATCAGCTTGTCGCCAAGACGAGCCAATTCGTGCATTTCGATGCCAACCGGGACACTTCGGTTTTCGCGGGCGCGAGCCGCAACAAGGCGTCGCCGCACATTTTGATTCTGCTACGTACCACGCAGCGCGAGCTGACGCTGTGCGAGCACCGCGCCAGCGATCCGAGCGCAGTTGCGCCTATCTTTTCGGCCGATAGCCAGTATATTTTCTTTCAAAGTGACAAACAGGGCAAACCCGCCATTTACCGCGTGCACGTCGAGCGGTTTGTGGAGGCGACCGAAGAAGAAGGCTAACAGGCCATTTTGTCTGAATCCAGGGACAGGCTGACATTTCATGGTCTGCCAGAGACTTAGAGCCGCTGGGCGGGGCTCGGCGCGCAATCCCTCCTGACAACCTGTCGTTTTCGGCTGCAGCGGTTCTTTGGTGGGCGTGTCTTTTCAAGGCGCTGGCGGCGTGCCGCTCTGGCCGGACGCGTGCATTCTCCATAGCGCGACACCAGCGAAGGAGAGCGAATACCCATGCGTAAAACAGCGCTGTGGATCATGCTTTGGGGAAGCTTGCTGGCCGGCACGCTGTATGCCGATCGCCACAAGTTTTCGCAGGATCTGGCGGACAAACTGGGCCAGGGGGACCAAGACGTTGATGTGATCGTGCAGTACCAGCAGGATCCATCGGATGCTGAACTGGCGAAGCTGCCGGCGCGGAAGGTCCGGGTGAAAGAGCACTGGAAACGGATCCGGGCGGTGAGCGTCACGGCCCCGGCTTCGGCGCTGGATGCGCTCTCGGATGACGCCAACGTGGTTTACGTCACGCCGGACCGCGAGGTGCGCGCGCAGTTCGATTATTCCGAGCAGACTATCAACGCGCCTTACGCCTGGCAACTGGGGCTGGACGGAACGGGTGTGGGCATCGCGGTGGTCGACAGCGGTATCGACGATGTCGACGATCTGCAGCAGGCGAATTCGCATAAATCGCGCGTGATCTACCGGCAAGTGTTCCACGGCGACCCGGGAGACGAGTACGGCCACGGGACGCATGTGGCCGGCATTATCGCGGGCAACGGAAGCGATTCGACAGGCAAGAAGTATACGATGACGTTCAAGGGCGTGGCTCCCAACGCCAATCTCATCGATCTGGAGGTTCTGGACTGGAACGGCGTCGCTACCGACAGCGCGGTGATCAAAGCCATCGATCGCGCCATTGACTTGCAGGATCGTTACAACATCCGGGTGTTGAACCTCTCGCTGGGCCGGCCGATCGCAGAGAGTTCCACGCTCGATCCGCTGGACCAGGCGGTGGCGGCGGCTTGGAAATCCGGCATCGTGGTGGTGGTGGCGGCGGGAAACCTGGGGCGCAACGGGTATGCCTCGATCCTGTCGCCGGGTAACAGCCCCTACGCCATCACGGTGGGCGCCATGAAGACCATGGGGACGCCGACGCGGAGTGACGACTTGATTGCCAGTTACAGTTCCAAAGGTCCGACGTGGCTGGACATGACTTTGAAGCCAGACCTGGTGGCGCCCGGCAACCTGGTGATCTCGCTGCTGGCACAGAACTCGACGCTGGCGCAAATGTACCCGCAAAACATCGTGCCGCTATCCTCGTACAGCACGATGAAGTTCGGCCAGTCGAATTACTTCACCCTCAGCGGCACCAGCATGGCGACGCCCATGGTCAGCGGCGCCGCGGCTCTGATGATCCAACAGGACCCGACACTCACGCCCGATACGGTGAAAGCGCGCCTCATGCTGACGGCGACCAAGAATTTTCCGGCCTCCAGCGTGGCCATCGATCCGGTGACCGGCACGGCATATACCAGCGAGTACGATGCGTTCACCGTGGGCGCCGGGTACCTGGACATCATGGGCGCACTGGCAGCGACAGCGGTGGCCACCGCGGGTACGCTATCACCCACGGTCTTCGTCGACCCCACAAGCGGCAACGCGTACATTGTCGACGACAGCACGCAGGTTTGGGTCAGCTCGCAGGCTTTTCGCACTATTGCCATCTGGGGCACGACCGAGGTGTGGAGTACGGGCTCAGCGGTTCAGGGCACTGTCGCGATCTGGGGTACCAGAGGCGGCGCAAAAACGCAGTCGGTGACCGGCACGATTGCCATCTGGGGTAGCCGCCAGGCCTGGAGTGCCTCATCCGAGTGGGGAACGACGGCGATCTGGGGGACCGCGAACGATTGGGGAACCTTGCTGGAATGCCTGGGCGAGTGATCGCCCATCCGGCTTTGTTTGACCATGCCGGTACGGAGGCACCGGGGCGGCTCATCGCCTTCCGGTGACCGGCTCTCAGAGCGCCGGCCCACAGTGGCCGGCGCTTTTTTTGTACTGTATCGGTCTGTCGCGCATGACCACACCGGCTTTTGGCGGGGGCTGGCGCGCTGAGCATGCCCCGTGCGTGAACTTGTAGCGCAGGTCCACGCCCGACTTTGGCGGAGACACGGGCAGGCCTGCGCTACAGCCTTCCGTTCACCAATGGACGTTCGCGGGATCGCGGGGGATGGAGGCGATGAGCTTTCGGGTGTATGGGTGCTGCGGCATAGCGAAGATCTGCGAGACGGGGCCGCACTCGACGATCCATCCCTGATGAAGAATCGCCACGCGGTGGCACAAAGAGGCGACCGACAGCAGGTCGTGCGAGATATACAGGATGGCTGTTTGGAGTTCGCGGTTCAGCTTCGCCAGCAGTGCCAGGATTTCGGACTGCGTAATCGTATCGAGGGCGCTGGTGGGCTCGTCGGCCAGGATGAGTGCGGGATGATGCACCAGAGCCATGGCGATGAGGACGCGCTGCGCAATGCCCACGCTCAGCTCCGCCGGATAGCGGCGCAGGAATTGGGGTTCGGACGGGAGGCTGACACTGGTCAGAAGCTCGCGCAGACGCGGCTCGAATCGGGCGTACGGCTCCCGTGAGTGGACGCTCCAGGCTTCCCGGAACTGAGCACCAATGGTGAGCGCGGGATTCAGAGCGGCGATGGGACTCTGCGGCACGAGGGCAATTTCGCGCCCGCGGATGAGGCGCATCTCGCGCTCGGAAAGCGTGAGCAAGTCCCGGCCGCGGAACTGGATTTCGCCCGTGGCCGTTCCGCTCCGGAGCAGTCTCAAGATGGCCATGGAGAGAGTGCTCTTGCCTTCGCCGGAGCGTCCCACCAGGCCGAGAATCTCGCCGGGGGCCATGTCGAGCTCGACATTCTCGAGCACGGGCGCACGGCCCCGGTACCCGGCCGAGATGCGCATCGAAAGCAGGGGTGTGGGGGATCGCAAACCGGCTGTTGACTCGGCGAGCCCGGCCGGCGTGATCAACGCCCGGCTCCTTCGCGAAAATAGATCCGGTCGATATTCCAGAAGGTCTGCGGGTGCAGCACCGCCGGCGCGAGATTGCCCAGCGAACGCGACG
>Ga0335077_10005279_pt1 | contig 15835 bp, 13 predicted proteins | sample Lox_Sample_31_FD_207151 | JGI IMG/M metagenome (GOLD analysis project Ga0335077, IMG submission 207151) | Soil microbial communities from Loxahatchee National Wildlife Refuge, Florida, United States - Lox_Sample_3.1 | ecosystem: Environmental > Terrestrial > Soil > Wetlands | place: USA...
ATTCAAGCGCCCCGAGCGCCATGGGATAATGCAGCACGTTGGGCGTGCAGATGTGCACAGCATCCGCCCATGCGAGCGCCGCGCGCCAGTCGGATGTCGCGAACGGGATATTTTGCTGCGCCGCGAACGCGTCGGCATTGGCCTGCGTGGATGCCGCGATCGCAGTGACCTCGACGTTGCCCAGCCTGCGCAGCGCCTCCGTGTGGACCTTTCCCATGAACCCGGTGCCGAATACCGCAGCCTGGAGCCGTTTCATCAGAGTTTATAGATGGTCAGGCCGCTCAGCAGCTTGGGATAGAAATCCGTCGATTTTTGCGGCATCACGCCGCCGGAAAACGCGATCCGCGCCATGTCGTCGATGGGTGTCGGCTCCAGCAGAAACGCGATCTGCCCGCCATTGCGGACTGCGGCGATCGCGGCGTCGATGCCGCGCACGTATTTGAGAAATTTTTCGTCGCGCACGGCTTCTTCGCTGATCCCCAGCAGGCCGCCCAGGATGTCCTGGTGAAGAATGGGCACGTCGAGCTGGCCGATTTTGCGCGCGCGCTGCATCAGCCGCGCTTCGCCGCTGGCCACCACGCCGATCTGCACCAGCTTGGGGTCGCGATCGGACAGCCGCTGTTTGAGCTCATCGGCGCTTTGACACGCCGCGACCGACCATCCGGCCTTCACCGCGTGCTCAAAAAATTTCACAGGGTCGAAATTGCCCAGCCCGCGCACGACGCGATGCGTCGCCAGGATGCGCAGCCCGGGCGAGTGCATGTTCACCAGCGTCATCATGACGAACTGCGCGGCCGGGTCGCGCGGATTCTCGTTGCGATATGCCAGGGCCGTCTCGTAGCGATGGTGGCCGTCGGCGATCAGCAGCTTCTTGTCGGCCATCAGAGCCTCGACGTGCGCGATCTCGGCCGGATCGGCGATGGGCCACAGCGAGTGGCGCGCGTGGTATTCGTCGATCACCGAAACCGCGGGCGGCGCGGCCGCGGCCTTGTCCAGCACATGGTCGACGGCGCCCTCCCGATCGGGGTAAAGCATGAAGATCTGGCCGAAGTGGGCGCGGGTGTGGCGCAGCAGCTCCAGGCGATCTTTTTTCGGGCCGCTGAGCGTCTGCTCGTGGCGGAACACGATGCCGGCCGAATAATCCTCGATCTGGGCGAGCGCGATGAAACCCTTGCGGGTCAGCCGCTCGTCTGTATCGGGAACGTCGAATTCCTGAAAATACGCGTAGACGCCCGGAGCCGGGTCCTGCGCCAGGATTCCGTCGCGAATCCAGCCGTTCAAATGCGCGGCCGCGCGCGTATAGACATTGTCGGATTCGTCGTCGGAGAGGCGTTTTTCGCCGAGAATGATGCGCACCAGGTTGTACGGACTCGCCGCGAGATAGCGCGCCTGCATTTCGGCGTCGATTTTGTCGTAGGGCTGGGTGAGGAGCTTCGAAGGATCGCCGGCTTTGGGCGTATAGCGATAGGGCTGGAACGGTTTGATGGTCGCCAAGGTTTCAGCATACCTCGGGAGTTCGGATTACTGCCCGCGATATTCCATCGGCGCCGCGATCATCACCGGGCGCGGGCTCACGATAGCGTTCGAAAACCAGGGCGAGAAAAACTGCGGGCGATAGTTCACGATCGCGACGCTGAGCAACTGGTCCACGGGTTCCAGGCGCACCTGGACGTTTTCCCGCGTCAGGCCGAGAAACGCCGGCTGCGCGGATGGCGTGAGCTGATCGTACAGAATCAGGTTGGCCACCTGGTCGCCGGTGCCGTCGAAAGCGTGCAGGCTCCCGTAGCGCACAGCCGAGCGCACGCGCTCCTCGAGCGCCTGGTGCGCATACATCACCTGACCGCAATCGAGAACGCCGAACAGGAACGCGAAGAAGACCAGCAGTACCAGCGTCGCTTCCACCAGGCTTTGTCCGCGCCGCGTCATTTTTCCGCCTGGGACGCCGCGGCGACGTATGGAAATTCGACCGACGGCCTTCCGTCAAACAAGAATCTGGCGAAAATCGCGTCAATCGAGAATCCGCGAATGGAGATCGCCACCGCGGAGGGAATGCCCGCGTCGACCTTCCACTCCACGTCCACGTTTTCAGGCGCGAGCCCGGTGATCACCGGCCGAGCGCCAGGCTCGGGCTGAAGCTCGCCGTAGACCACCAGGTTGCGGATCGCCTGCTTGGATTTTTCCGCGTCCTGCGGCTCGAACGGCCGTGTCGCCGCATAGCGCCCGCCGTTGCCGACCGCGGTCAGGAGCTGGTTGTAGACGAAAAACGTGTAGCCGAACTGGAATGTCCCGGCGATGCAGGCGAGCATCACCGCGGCCGAAAATGCGAGCTCGATGATGGCGTGACCCGCCTCGCGCCGTTTCATTCCACCAGCCTCACGGGATTCGCCGCCGCGACCGAACGCGCCGGAACGGTCAGCGACGCCGGGCCGCCCACCGCGCGCAGGAACGTGATCTCGACCTCGTTCTGCGGCGCCGTCACACGCGCCAGCTTGATCGACGAAACGTCCTTGGGGTCGCTCTGCCATTTGACCCCGTCCGGGCTGAATTCCACGATGACACCTGTGAATTCGCGCGTCCCCAGGTTCCAGCGCATGGGCACACGCGACGCCGCCTGCCGCGCTTTGGCGATTCCCGCGGCGGAACGGTCCAGCTTGGAAGCCGCAGCCATCGCGGCGGCGTCGGTGAAAATCTGCGCTTCGTTGCGCGCGATATATACGCGGCCCAGATCGAAGGCGAGTCCCATCACCGCCAGCATGAGCAGCATGGCAATGGACATGGCGATCAGAACGAACCCGCCGCGGCGCGATTTCATACCCCTATCTCGTTAGAACGGCAGAATCTCCGGGAACTTTAGTGCGGGTATAGAATAGACACGTGCCGCCTCTCACCCGACGGCTCAGTAAGATACCAGTATCGCTGCGGGGCTACGCGCTGGCCATGGCGCTATTGGGCGCCATGAGCGGCGTGACCGTCCTGGCGTATCCCCATTTCAAATCGCCGCACTACGCCCTTTCGGCGGCATTCCTTGCGGCGATCCTCGCTCTGGCGTGGTTTGGCGGATTCGGCGCGGGCCTGGTGGCGACTGCATACACCATCATGGTCCTTCCGCGGCTGGTGGATCCCTCGTTCACGCTCCAAAAGGTCAACTGGGTGAGCTTCATGTCCGTCGCGACCATTTCCGTCCTGCTCAGTTGGGCCGCGCGTTCGCGCGCGCAGCTCCGCGCCGCGAACCTGGAACTGGATCAGCGTGTGCGCGAGCGCACCGCCGAGCTGGAGCGCGCCAACGCCGCGCTTCAGGAACGCGAATCGCTGCTGCTCAAACAGACCGAAGAGCTGGCGCGCTCCAATGCCGACCTGGAGCAGTTCGCCTACGTCGCCTCTCACGATCTTCAGGAGCCGCTGCGCATGGTGGCGATTTACACCGAGCTGCTGGCGCGCAAATTTCGCGGCTCCCTCGATGCGCAATCCGACGGCTTCGTCGAGACGATCCTCGACGGCGTGCACCGCCTGGAAACCCTGATTCGCGATCTGCTGGCCTATTCGCGCACCATTCACGCCGAGGCGCCCGCGCCCGAGCGCGTCGACGCTTCCGAGGCCGTCCAGCGTGCCATCGAGCGGCTGGAGATGCTGGTTCGCGAGGCCGGCGCGAGCGTGGAGGTCGCGCCGCTGCCCGAGGTCGCCGGCGATGGCGTCGCGCTCACCCAGGTCTTTCAGAACCTGCTGAGCAACGCGCTCAAGTACCGCTCCGACGGCGACGTGCGCATTCGCGTCACTGCGGAGCCCGACGGCCGGGCGTGGCTCTTTTCGGTGGAGGACAACGGCATCGGGATCCATCCGGATTATCACGAGACCGTTTTCGAGCCGTTCAAGCGGCTGAATTCGCGCCAGTCCCGCGGCTCGGGCGTGGGCCTGGCCATCTGCCGGCGCATCATCGAGCGGCATGGCGGACGCATCTGGGTGGAATCGTCGCCGGGCCAGGGATCCAAGTTTCGCTTCACCGTGCCGCAGGCCAATGGAGCGGTTTCCAAAACTCAAACCCTCGCGGCCAACGAGCGCCCCTAGAGATCGCCGCGCTCGAAAATCTATTTCACCTTTTTCATCACGCGCGTGAGACTTGTCATCGCCCGGTCCACGTCCTGCTCGCTCAGGATGTAGGGCGGCAGCATGCGCAGCACCGTTTCGTGCGTGCAGTTGATCAGCAGCCCTTCCTCGATCGCGTCCAGCACCATCTGCTTGCCGGGCATATCCAGCTCGACCCCGATCATCAATCCGAAGCCGCGAACTTCCTTAATAAAAGAGAAGCGCCCGGCCAGTTCGGTGAGGCGCATGCGGAAGTAGCTTCCCACCTCGGTGATGCGCGGCAGAAGCTCGTCGAGCACGTCGAAGAATTCAAGCGCGACGCGGCAGGCCAGCGGTCCGCCGCCGTAAGTCGAGCCATGCATGCCGCTGCCGATCGACTCCGCCGCCCGCTGGTTCGCGACGATCACGCCCATCGGAATGCCGCAGGCGATCGGCTTGGCCGCCACCATCACGTCGGGCAGCACCGCCGGCTCGAACATCTGGTAGGCGAAATAAGTTCCGGGACGCCCCACGCCGCACTGAATTTCGTCGAAAATGAGCAGCGCGTTGTGCCGGTCGGCAAGCGCGCGCGCCTTGCGCACGTATTCGGCGGTGAGCGGAAAAATTCCGCCTTCGCCCTGCACCAGCTCGAGAAGAATGGCCGCGGTGCGGTCGCTCACCGCGCTTTCGAGCGCCCCGACGTCATTGCGGGGAACGTGTCGCGCACCCGGCACCAGCGGCTCGAAATCGCGCCGGTATTTCTCCTGACCAGTGACCGAAAGCGCGCCGAAGGTCCGTCCGTGAAACGAATTTTCGAGCGCGACGAATTCGATCTTCTCGGGATGAATCTTGCGCCCGTGCGACCGCGCCATCTTGAGCGCGCCCTCCACCGATTCGGCGCCGGAATTCGAAAAAAACACGCGTTGAAGGCCGCTGGCGCGCGCCAGTCGCTCGGCGAGCGGACCCTGATATTCGTGGTAGTACAGGTTGGAGGTGTGCAGCAGCAGCCCGGCCTGCTCGCGGATCACGCGCGTAATGCGCGGATGCGCGTAGCCGAGCGCGTTCACGCCGATGCCAGCGATCAGATCGAGATAGCGCTTTCCCGCGGTGTCATAAACGTAGCAGCCCTTTCCGCGATGCAGAATCAGCGGATAGCGCGCGTAGTTTTGCAGCAGGTACTCTTTCTCGAGGTCGATGACGGAAGGGGATACCAGGGTCGCCATAACTCATCATAATCGAGTTCGGCAGCGCCCCATCGCGGCGCGCTACTCCTCGCCCGGCAGCTTTTTGTGTTTGGGTTTCCGCTCCTTGCGGGTCGCGATCGCGCGCGATGGTTTTACCGTTCCCACCCGCTCCCGCGCGATCGCCCGTACTTCTTTCCCCGCATCGAATCTCTTTTTATGCCGAGCCTTGCGCCGCTTCATGCTAGACTGAGTTTTAAGAGGAGAGCGTTTATGCGCGATTTGCTCCAGCCAATGCATCTGCTGGTGATAATGCTGGCTTTCATCGTCCTGTTCGGCGGAAAGAAGCTGGCCGACGTGGGGAAGGGACTGGGCGAAGGCATCCGCAATTTCAAAACTTCACTCAAGGGCGACGAGCCGCCGCCGGCTCAGCCCACTCCGGAAGAAAAGAAACAAGCCTAAATCGACATCAAAAAACCCCGCTAGCTCTTGGCCTGCGGGGCTTTCTGTTCTGCCCGGGTTCACCCCGGTTAAATTGTCCTACTTCTTTTTCGGCGGGACGATGGCGTCCTTCACCGCTTTGGCCACGCGGAACTTCACGACTTTCTTGGCCGGAATCTTGATCGCCTCGCCGGTCGCCGGGTTGCGTCCCATGCGGGCTTTGCGATCCACGCGCACCAGCCGGCCCACGCCGGGAAGCACGCACATGCCATTTTTCTTAGTCTCGCGCACCGCCATTTCGGCATAAGCGATCATGAAGGACTTCGCCACTTTGTTCGGCACCCCGACCGCGGCGGCTAGTTCCTTCACCATCTGCGATTGCGTCATCTTTGCTGCCATAGTTCTCCTTTTGTCTGATTTCTCCCAAATGTACGTTTTACGGGCCTCTGGCCCGCATTTAGCTAGTTCATGATAAGGGATAGCGCACGGCGCTGTAAAGAGCAAAATGCGAAAAAACATCGATTTTTCGGGGGTTCCGTGCATCTTTCGCACGAGCGCGGAATCCACAGGAGCCTCGCGCGCAGCGCCCAAAAAAACCTCTTTCCTCTTTCAGCGAACTCTGATATTCTGGCAAAGAAAAGGCGAATGGGCGATCTCCAGCAGCAGCTCGCCGAATTGCGGCGGCGCGTCGCGAAAATCGACCGCAAGTACTCCGAAGGCCCGCCAATCCGGCGTTCGGAGCACTTCGCTCCCGCGCCCGAATTGCCCCGTCCGGCGCATTCTTACGTCGAAGAGTGGCTCACCGGCGAACAAGTCGAAACCGCCTTCGGCCGCCATTTCGAAACCGAGCGAATTTACGAGCGTCATCGCCGCCACGGCAGCGCGGACATCGGCGCGCTGGCCGATCTTCCGATCGATTTATTCGAGCCTCTGGAAATTCCGCGCGCGTCGCCCGCGGAGTGGGCCTTTCTCGACACCGAAACCACGGGTCTTGCGGGCGGAACGGGAACCTGCGCGTTCCTGATCGGCGTCGGCCGGATCACGCCGGAGGGTTTCAAGGTCCGCCAGTTTTTCATGCGCGATCACGCCGAGGAGCCCAGCGTCCTCGACGCGCTCACGCGCCATTTGCAGCCTTTCCGCGTGCTGGTCACCTACAATGGCCGCGCCTTTGATCAGCCGCTGCTTGAAACCCGTTATCGCCTGAATCGCGCGCGTCCGCCGTTCGCGCGCCTCGACCATCTCGATCTGCTGTTCAGCGCGCGCCGCCTATGGAAGCTGCGCTTTGAAAGCTGCCGCCTGGTGGATCTCGAAAACCAGGTGCTCGGAGTGGAGCGCGACGGCGACATTCCCGGCGCGCTGATCCCGTATCTGTATTTCGAATACCTGCGCACGCGCCAGGCCGCGCGGCTGCTGCCGGTGTTTCATCACAACCAGACCGATATTCTGACGCTCGCCTGTCTCGCGGGAATCGTTCCCCAGGCATTCCGCGGCGGCGCGGCGCTGACCAATGGCGCGGAGATGGCCGGGATCGCGCGCTGGCTGCGCGAGGCGGGCGAGCTGGCGCCCGCGCTCGACCTGTTCCGCCGCGCGGTGGATGCAGGTTTATCCGACGAGCTTCTGTTCCGCACGCGGTGGGACATCGCCGCGCTCGAGCGCAAGCTGGGCGGATCGGGCGTGGAGATCTGGAGCGATCTCGCCTCGGCGCGCAATCCGTTCCGCCTTCGGGCGCTCGAAGAGCTGGCCAAGCACTACGAGCATCGCGAAAAGGACTACGCCCGCGCGCTCGAATTCACGCAATCGGCTCTGGCACTCGAAGATTCTGACGAGCTGCGCCGGCGAGAGCAGCGCCTTTCGCGCCGTCTCGCAAAACCCGAACGGAAACGGTCCCGAAAATCCCGGCGATAATCGAGGGATGTCCCCCACGCTCGCCGCGGCCAACCGCGAGTTCGCGCGAACTCACCCCGGCGAATCCGCGGCGCGACAGCCGGTGCATACGGTCTACGGCGGCGCGCATCTTTTCCATGGCGACGTGTCCCGCAAAATGGGCGCGCTCGCCGAGCGCGCGTTAAACGAGTACGCGCCCGGCGCGCCGGCGCTCGCCCGCGTGCTCGACTTTCCCGATCGCCTCGCCGAAACGGTGTTCGCGCGCCTGCTCGCCAAGCTGCGCACGGAGCCGGTCGAGGACTTTCACATCGATTTCGAGGACGGCTATGGAGTCCGCTCGGACCAGGAGGAGGACGCCGCGGCCGCGCGTTGCGCGGAGGAGATGGCGAGCGCGCCGGCTCTGCCGCCGTTCGTCGGAATCCGCATCAAGCCGCTGAACCAGGAATGCGCCGCGCGCTCCATTCGCACACTGGACCTCTTTTGCAATTCTCTGGCGAAAATACCGGCGAATTTCTCCGTCGTCCTCCCCAAGATCACCGTCGTCGAGCAGGTGAGCGCGCTCGCCGATCTTCTCGACAACCACGGCATCGCCAGGATGGAGATCATGATCGAGACCGCGCAGTCCCTGTGGCTGCTGCCGCGCCTGATCGAAGCGGGGCGGGGCAAGATCATCGCCGCGCACTTCGGCCCCTACGATTACACGGCGAGCCTGGGCATCGCGCGGCAGACCATTCTGCACCCCGCCTGCGATTGGGCCCGCGCCACGATGCAATCGCAGCTCGCCGGCACCGGCGTGCGTTTGGCCGACGGTCCCACCAACGTGATGCCGGTTCCGCTCTATCGCGGCGAATCGATCACGCCGCTCCAGATTGAGGAAAATCGCGCCGCGGTGCATCGCGGATGGAAGCTGCACTACGATCACGTTCGCCACGCGCTCATCCACGGCTTTTATCAGGGCTGGGATTTGCATCCCGCGCAACTCATCCCGCGCTTCGCCGCCGTCTATACGTTCTTTCTGGAAGATCTCGACGAAGCTTCCGCGCGCCTGAAGAATTTCATCGCCAAGGGCGCGCGTTCGACCACGGTTGCCGGCGTGTTCGATGACGCGGCCACCGGACAGGGCCTCCTCAACTACTTCCTGCGCGCCATCAACTGCGGCGCGATCGCCGAATCCGAGATCGCCGCGCTCACCGGAGTCCCGCTCGAAGATCTGCGCGCCGGCTCGTTCGCCCGCATCATCGCCGCGCGCTCCAGGGAGAAAACCGCATGAACATCGCGATCCTCGCCACGCTCGTTGCCTCGCTGCCCGCCCCGTTGATCCAGGCCCAGGCGTACCGCTTCGGAAGGGTTTGGGACGGCGAAAAAATAATCGAAAACGCCGTGATCGTGGTCGACCACGGCGAAATCGCCAGCGTGGGACCCTCCGATGCGCCCGCCATCGACATGACCGGCTACACCGCCATCCCCGGCTTGATCGACGCGCATACGCACATGACCTACGTGCTCGATAATCCGGTGGCGCGCGCCGGCCGCGGCGCCGCGACGGTCTATCTTTCGCAGGACAACGCGAAAAAAACGCTCGAAACCGGCGTGACCACCGTGCGCAACCTCGGCGCGTCGAACTATGCCGATATCGCCATGCGCGATCTGATCGACGAGGGTCTCATGGTTGGCCCACGCATGCTCGTTTCCGGTTATGGACTCACCAAGCCGCGCAATAACGGCCGGCGCGGTCCCGGATCGGCGCTGGGACCCGCGGAAGTCGCGAGCGTGGTGAAGGCGCAGGTGGACGCCGGAGCTGACGTGATCAAAATGTACGCCTCCACCGGCTCGGGCCAGGATGTGACCGGCGACCAGACTTTCGACTTCGACGAGATCAAAGCCGCCGTCGATGCCGCGCATGCCGCGGGCAAACGCATCGCGATTCACACCTATGGCCCAGCGGCGGCGCGCGACGCCGTGCGCGCCGGGGCGGATTCGATCGAGCACGCCACCGACATGGACGACGACACCATGGCCGAAATGGCGCGCAAAGGAATTTTTTATATCCCGACCATCGATCACAACCGCTATTACGTGGACAACGCGACGCTATTGAAATATCCGCCGGGCGCCACCGACGCGCTGAACAACTTCATCGCGCGCAATCTCGAAACGGCCAAAAAAGCCGTCCGCGCGGGCGTGCGCTTCGCCATGGGATCGGACGCCGTGTACACGATGTTCGGCCAGAATACGCGCGAGCTCGCCTGGTTTGTCAAAGCGGGGATGACGCCGGAGCAGGCGCTCAAAACCGCGACCACTGAAGGCGCGGCGCTGCTGCAAAAAGAGGATAAGCTGGGGCGCCTGAGGCCGGGATTTTATGCCGACATCGTCGCGGTGGAGGGAAATCCGCTGGAGGATATCGGCGTGGCGATCAACAACGTGCGCTGGGTGATGAAAGCCGGCGCGGTGGTGGTCGATAAGCGCTAGCTTACTCCCAGCGCAACGCGCGCATCGGGTCGACCATTGTCGCGCGGCGCGCCGGCAGGTAGCCCGAAAGAACCGCCACCAGCGCGATTCCTGCCGTCGCCAGCGCCAGCGTCAGCGCATCATTGGGCTGAATGCCGTAGAGTTGTGATTTAGCGAAGCGCGTCAGCCCGTACGCGGCCGGCAATCCGATGGCAATGCCGATTGCGGCCAGCATCAGGACTTCCTTCATCACCAGCCACACCACATCCGCGCTCTTCGCGCCCAGCGCCATGCGCACGCCGATCTCGCGCGTTCGCTGCGCCACCATGTACGCCATCACGCCGTACAACCCGATGGCCGCCAGCAGCGTCGCCAGCACGCCGAAGGCGCTGGAAAGCGCCGCCACCAGCCGCTCCGTCATCAGCGATTCTTCCTCCTGCGCTTCGAGCGTCTTCATTTGCGACACGGCAATATTCGCATCCAGCCGATTCACCGTCTGGCGAATCGAGGAAAAAGTCTGCTCCGGGTCGCGCGACGTGCGCACGTACGCCATCATGCCCAGCACGAACTCGGTCTGGGTGTAAGGAACGTAGACTTCGATTGGAACTTCATCGCGCATGCTCTCGTACTTGGTGTCGCGCACTACGCCGACGATCTCGATATCCAGCTTGCGAGTGGGATCGTCGCCCATGCTGATGTGCCGTCCGATGGCATTCCCGTCCTTGAAAAACTTCCGTGCGAATTTTTCGTTTACGATACACACTTTCGGCGCGCCGCTCACGTCCGTCATCCGGAAATCGCGCCCCAGCAGAATCGGAATCTGGAGCGTCTCGAAATAGTCCGGCGAAATGAACTGCATATGCGGATCGGGAGATTCGCTCTGCTTGGTGATGTAGCCCTCGACCTTGATGCTGTTATCCCATTCGTCGCCGTCGAGCACCGGCATCACCGCCAGCGTGGACGATTGGACTCCCGGAATCGCGTTAAGATTGTCGCGAAGCCGCCGATAATAATCCAGGCTCCGATCCGGCTTGTAGCCGGCCAGCACCGGGTCGACAAAAAACTCGATCAGATTCCCCGTCCGAAAACCCGGATCGAGGTCGCGCAGATTTCGCAGGCTGCGGATGAACAGCCCGGCGCCAATCAACAGCAGCAGCGAAAGCGTCACCTGCGCCGCCACCAGCGCTTTGCGCAGACCCACCGAGGTTCCTCCCGCGATCGAGCCGACCTGGTCCTTCAGCGTTCCGGCGAGCTGCGGACGCGTCGCCTGAAGAGCGGGAATCAATCCGAAAACAACCCCGGTCGCCAGCGCGACGGCGAAATTGAATGAGAGAATCCGCCAGTCCGGCGTGGTCGAGATGGTCAGCGGCGAATCGCCGGTGGGCAGAAAGGCGACCAGCGTTTTATCGATCCACATCGCCAGAAACAATCCCGCGATTCCGCCGGCGAGCGCCAGCGCCAGGCTTTCGATCAGCAGTTGTGAAACGATGCGCATGCGGCTCGCCCCCAGCGCCAGCCGCACGGCGATTTCTTTCTGTCGCGCCGTCGCGCGCGCGATCAGCAGATTGGCCACGTTGGCGCAGGCGATCAGCAGCACCAGGCCGACCAGCGCCATCAGCACCAGCAGCGGGCTCGAAAGCTGATCGCGCGTGTAGGAATCGCCTTTCGATGCCGGCAGAACGTCGATCCACATTCTCAAGAAGTTGTCGCGCACGTCCTGCGCCGCATTGGCGAACGCTTTCTCCTGCACCTCCATTTCAAGCATCTGGTGAAAATACGGCTGGAGCGCGGCCTTCGCCTGGTGGATCGTAACGCCGGGCTTCAATCTTCCGAAAACGTTGACCCAGCGCCCGCGGCGCGAATCGAAATTGTAATTGAATTTCGATCCCACCGCGTCCATTTCCGGCTTCATCATGATGGGCACGCGAATCTGCGGCGACCGCTCTGGATCGGTGCCGTCGAATCCCGCCTGGCTCACGCCGACGATGGTCAGCGGGTATCCGTTCACGATGATTTTCTTCCCGATCACATCGGGATTCCCGGCGTAGCGGTTCAGCCAGTAGCGATAGCTGAGGACAGCGTAGGGCTCGCCGTCGCGCGCTTTGTCGTCCTCGGCCGTGAACACGCGTCCCAGTGCCGCGCCGACGCCCAGCACCGGAAAGTAGGTTCCGGAAACCAGTTCGCCGTCCACACGCTCCGTTTTTCCGTCGCTGGTCACGCTCATGCCCGTATTCCAAACCGAGAACATTCCGCTAAAGACCGAATTGTGATCGCGAAAATCCTGGTACATCGGATAGGAGAGCTTGTAGCGTCCGTTATTGCTGCCGTAGTGGTGGCCTCGCCCCCACAGCAGCACGAGCTGTTGCGGGTCCTTCACCGGAAGCAGCCGCAGAAGCAACTGGTCGACCAGGGTGAAGATCGCCGTATTTGCGCCGATCCCCAAAGCCAGCGAAAGCACGGCAACGGCGACGAATACCGGCGATTTTCGGAATGTGCGAGCGGCGTAGCGAAGATCCTGCAGGAGCTTGCCCATGCCTCACAATACCGCGCCGCGTGCGGAAGGTTACCGCTTTTCCGGCTCGTCCGGCGTGTAACGCGACGCGGCGAAAATCGGCCTCCGCATTGACGCTTCGAGCAGGTTTTCCGCTTGCTCTGCTTCCACCGCCGCGGAAAAATAGAAGCCCTGGCCCACTTCGCAGCCCAACTTCAGCAGCTCCTCGATGTGGGCCTCGAGTTCCACGCCTTCGGCAACCACGGTCATTTCGAGCGCCCGCGCCAGCCGCGTCATCGATTCGACAATCGCGCGCGATTCGCGATCCGAATTCATCCGCATCACGAAGCTCTTGTCGATTTTGAGCGAGTCGAACTGCATCGCGCGCAGATAGCCGAGCGAGGAGTAGCCCGTGCCGAAATCGTCCAGCTTCAGCCCCACTCCCAGTTCCCGCAACCGCGACATCGCGTGGCGCGCGGACGGGAGGTTGGTCATCAGCGCCGTCTCGGTCAGCTCCAGGTTGAGCGAGTCGGGCGCGAGCCCGCTATTGCCGAGAATGGCGCCCACGCGCGAAACCAGGTTGGGATCCAGCAGCTCCTTTACCGAAAGATTCACGTTCATTCGCAGCCCCGCGTCAAAGCGCGTCTGCCACGTGCGCAACTGCCGGCACGCTTCGGCCAGGATCCATTCGCCGATGGGCACGATCATGCCGGTTTCCTCGGCCAGCTCGATGAAATCGCCGGGGTACACCAGTCCGCGCTCGGGATGGCGCCAGCGGATCAGCGCCTCGAAACCCACAATCTGGCGCGTCTGCAGGTTGACCTTGGGCTGGTAAAACGCGCGCAGCTCGTTGCGTTCGAGCGCGTAGCGCAGGTCGTGAATCAGGGCCATGCGGGCTCGCGCGCGCGTGCGCAGCTCCGGCTCGAACACGTGCCAGCGATTCTTCCCCAGTTCCTTGGCGCGATACATCGCCAGGTGCGCATCGCGCAGCAGGTCGTCCGGCGAGGACGCCGCGGCAAAGCTGCACAGAACGCCGATGCTGGCACCCGCCGAGATCGCCAGCTCGCCGATCTCCATCGGATGCACGACGCTTTCGAGAATCGCTTTTGCCAGCGCCGCCGCTTCGCGCATTCCTTCGGCGAGAATCGCGAACTCGTCGCCTCCCAGGCGCGCCACCCGCACCCGTTCCGAATCCCCTACCGCCACGCGAATGCGGCGCCCCACTTCGATGAGAATCCGGTCCGCGGTGCCCTCGCCGAAGCTGTTGTTGATGATGCGGAAGCCGTCCAGATCGAGCACCAGCAGCGTGATGGGCGCCTCAACCTTCTCCGTGCTCAGCTCCCGCAACCGCTCGACAATCACCCTCCGGCTGGCCAGAGCCGTGAGCGGGTCGATCTCGAGTCTGCCTGGCTCGGATTCGCGCGATCGCGGCGCGCGGCCGTGGCGCTTGCGGCGCGGCCTCAAGCGCGACAACTGCTGCTCGATCCGCGCGGTCACCACCGGCAGATCCACCGGGTGCACCACGAAATCGTTGGCGCCGCCGTGCAGCGCCTCGACCGCGGTCTGATGTTCGCCCGCTCCCGTCACCAGGATCACCGGCAGATCGTCGGGAGAATGCGTCGCGCGCAGCAGCCGCAGCAGATCCAGGCTGCCCGATCCCGCGCCCGCCTTGTCGAGCAGCACCAGGTCGTAGCTCGCGCGCCGGATCTTCTCCATCGCCAGCCGCGCATCCCCGGCCGTGTCCACCCGGTAGCCGTGGCGGGCCAGGCTGGTGGACAGGTTGGCACGATCTTCAACGACCAGCAGCCGGTCCGGCTGCGCTGGCAGCATGGGTTCCTCGCCTCAGGCGGTGCGAACCGCCCTCGAAACTTCTTTTCGGCGCGAAGAGAGAGAGCTTTAAACGAAGATGTATCCTGATCCTTTGCATGCGATGGACTGACCTCGCCATCATCGCTCTGTACCTCGCCGCCATCACCTGGTTCGGAGTCCGCTTCCGCCGCTCCCAGCATTCCCTCAAGGATTATTTCCTGGGCGGAAAGATCGTCCCCTGGTGGGCCATCGCGCTGTCCATTGTCTCCGCCGAAACCAGCACGCTCACCGTCATCGGAACGCCGGTGCTCTCCTTCCAGGGCGATTTCGGATTTCTGCAAGTGGTCCTCGGCTATCTTCTGGCGCGCATCGTGATTTCGATTTTGTTTCTCCCCGCCTATTTCCGCGGCGAAATGTTCACCGCCTACGAACTCATGCGCCTGCGCTTCGGCGAGCGTATCCGCCGGCTCACCGCCGGAACGTTTCTGGTTCTGCGCGCGCTCGCCGAGGGCGTTCGCGTGGTCGCCATCGCGCTGGTGATTCAGATCATTCTCGGAGCCGGCGAAAAAACCTCCATCGCCGTGATCCTGTGCCTCACGCTTTTCTATACCTATGAAGGCGGAATGACCGCCGTCATCTGGACTGACGTGGTGCAGATGTTCCTGTATATCGCCGGCGCGGCTGTCAGCCTGGCCGTCATCCTGCGCGAGATCCCCGGCGGCTGGGCACACGTGGCCGCCCTCGCCGCTCCACTGGGTAAACTTCGCGTTTTCGATTTTTCCACCGCCCATTTTTGGACCACCACCTACAGCTTTTGGGCCGGCGTGATCGGCGGAACGTTTCTCACCACCGCCAGCCACGGAACTGAGCAGTTGCTGGTGCAGCGCCTGCTTGCCGCACGCAATGAGCGCCAGTCGCGCGCCGCGCTTCTGGCGAGCTGGGTGGTCATCTTCGCGCAGTTCACCCTGTTTCTGGCGATCGGCGTATGCCTGTTCGCGCTTTATTCCGATCGCCACCTGCCCGCGCCCGCGGTTCCAGACAAAATTTATCCGCAGTTCGTCTGGGACCATCTGCCGGCCGGTGTCGCGGGCCTGGTGATCGCGGCGATCCTCGCCGCCGCGATGTCGAACCTGAGCGCCGCGCTGAACGCGCTCGCTTCCACCACGGTGATGGACTTCCTGCGACCGGTCGCGCGGACCCAGGGCGACGCGCGCTGGCTGGCGGTCGCCCGCCACGCGACTGTCGTCTGGGCCGTAGTGCTGTTCGGCGTCGGGCTGCTGGCGCGAAACTGGGGCGGAGTGCTCGAAGCCGGGCTTTCCATCGCGTCCATCATTTATGGATCCCTGCTAGGCGTTTTCCTGCTCGGCCTGCTGACGCGCCGGGTCGGTGAAATCGCGGCGATGATCGCCATGTGCGCCGGTCTTGCGCTGATGCTCTACATCAAAATCGCGACCCCCATCGCCTGGACCTGGTACGTCCTGATCGGCAGCGCCGCGACATTTGCAACGGGAATCGCCATGTC
>Ga0335077_10005280_pt1 | contig 15834 bp, 11 predicted proteins | sample Lox_Sample_31_FD_207151 | JGI IMG/M metagenome (GOLD analysis project Ga0335077, IMG submission 207151) | Soil microbial communities from Loxahatchee National Wildlife Refuge, Florida, United States - Lox_Sample_3.1 | ecosystem: Environmental > Terrestrial > Soil > Wetlands | place: USA...
AACGTGCCGCTGATCGGCTTTGCCGAAGCCGGCGCCGGCGGCTATTTCGACGACGGCGGTTTCCCGGTCGGCAAGGGCTGGGAGGAAATCGCTTTCCCCTCGGTCACCGACGAGCACGCCTATGCGTTGGAAATCTCCGGCGATTCGATGAAGCCGGCCTATCGCGATGGCGACGTGATCGTGGTGTCGCCGGCGGCGCCGGTGCGCAAGGGTGACCGCGTGGTGGTGAAGACCAAGGACGGCGAGGTGATGGTCAAGGAGCTCAAGCGCAAGAATTCCAAACATATCGAGCTCAAATCGCTCAACGCCGAGCACCGCGACCGCACGCTGCCGATGGCCGACGTGCTGTGGGTCGCCCGCATCGTCTGGGCGAGCCAGTAGTTCTAAAATACCAGCGCGAATAATTCTGGCGGCGTCTTTGCGCCGCGGATAGGATCGCCCCGGTTTTTTCACCAGGGGCGTCCATGACTCAAGAAAGCATCGTTCATCCGTCGACGTGCGCGTGCTGCGGCGACTTGCTGCGTGCGCGCTTTGATCGCCGGCGTTTCCTGCATCTGACGGCGGGCGCCGGGATGCTGGCGGCGTTTCCGTCGCTGGCGTTCGGCGCCGAAGGCAATTACGAAGCGATGCTGCTGACCTGCATCGACCCGCGGTTTCCCGAGCCGACCATCAAGTATATGGAAGGCCGCCACATGGTCGGCAAATACAGCCAGTTCACCTTCGCCGGCGCTTCGATCGGCGTGGTGGCGCCCGCTTTCAAGACCTGGGCGGTGGCGTTCTGGGACAACCTCGCCGCGTCGATGCAGCTGCATCACATCCCGAAAGTGATCGCGATGAATCATCGCGACTGCGGCGCGGCCAAGATCGCCTATGGCGAGGCAAAGGTCGCCAATGCGCAGATCGAGACCGAGACGCACAAGGCGGCCTTGATGGAATTCAAAAAGCAGGTCGGCGAAAAGCAGCCCAAGCTGCAGGTCGAGCTCGGCCTGATGGCGCTCGACGGCAAGGTGGAGATGTTCAGCTAGTTTTGTCGTCACCGAGCTTGTCCCGGTGACCCCGCTTAGAAAGACACCCTGCCTTCCTAAGCGAGATGGCCGGGACAAGCCCGGCCATGGCAGACATTATGCGCTCCTTGCCAGCGCGCCGTCGATCATGTCGACAGTATTCTGCAGGCCGTAGACGGCGACGAAGGAGCCGAAGCGCGGGCCTTTCTCCTGGCCGAGCAGCACCTGGTAGAGCATGTTGAACCAGTCGAGCGAAACGCCCGGGCGGCCGTCTTTTGCTTTCTTGTTGTGATCGAGAAACGGCTCGCGGCGGCCGATCTCGTAGACCACGTTCTGGATGTCCTCGGCGGTCGCGGTCGCCGGCAATTGCGAGATCGCGTCGCGCAGATCCTGCAGCGCCTTGCGCTCGACCTCGCTGGGCTCGCGAAATTTCTTCGCCGGCAGCACGAAGTCGTGGAAATACTGAATCGCGTAGCCGACCATCGCGGCGAGCTTGGGGTGTGTCTGCGGCGTGACGCCGGGACGGTAGCGGCCGATGAAGCCCCACAGGGTCTCGGCGTTTTCCGCGTTCGACGACGACACCAATGTCAGCAGCATCTGGAAGCTGATCGGCATGTCCACTTTCGGCGGCTTACCCGAATGGATATGCCACACCGGATTCGCCAAACGCTGCCGCATGTCCTGCTTCGGATAGGCATCGAGAAACTGCTGATACTCGTCGACGGTGCGCGGAATGACGTCGAAATAAAGCCGCTTCGCCGCCTTCGGCTCGCGATACATGAACAGCGACAGGCTTTCGGGCGACGCATAGCGCAGCCATTCGTCAATGGTCAGCCCGTTGCCCTTCGATTTGGAAATCTTCTGCCCATTTTCGTCGAGGAAGAGCTCGTAGTTGAAGCCTTCCGGCGGCTGGCCGCCGAGCGCGCGGCAGATTTCGCCCGACAGTTTCACCGAATCGATCAGATCCTTGCCGGCCATTTCGTAGTCGACGTCGAGCGCCACCCAGCGCATGGCCCAGTCCGGCTTCCATTGCAGCTTGCAGCGCCCGCCGGTGGCCGGCACCGTGACCGGTTGCTTGGTGTCAGGGTCTTCATAGGTGATGGTGCCGGCCTTGGCGTCGTGTGCGACCACCGGCACCTGCAACACGACGTCGGTCTTCGCATCGATCGGCAGGAACGGCGAATAGGTCGCCGCACGCTCCTCGCGCAAGGAGGGCAGCATGATCGCCATCACCTTGTCGAAGCGTTCCAGCACTTTCAGCAGCGCGGCGTCGAAGCGGCCCGACGTGTAGCACTGCGTCGACGACATGAATTCGTAGTCGAAACCGAAATGATCGAGAAAGGCGCGCAGGCGCGCGTTGTTGTGCTCGCCGAAGCTTGGATGCGTGCCGAACGGATCGGGCACCTTGGTCAGCGGCTTGCCCAGATGCCGCTCGAGCAGTTCCTTGTTCGGCACGTTGTCCGGGACTTTGCGCAGGCCATCCATGTCGTCGGAGAAGGCGATCAGCCGCGTCTTGATCTTGTCGCCGGTCAAGACGCGGAAGGCGTGCCGCACCATGGTGGTGCGCGCGACCTCGCCGAAGGTGCCGATATGCGGCAGCCCGGACGGGCCGTAGCCGGTCTCGAAGATCACCTCGTCCTTGGGATGCTTCTTCAGCCGGTAGACGATCTTGCGCGCCTCCTCGAACGGCCAGGCGTTCGAGCGCTCGGCAACTTCGCGCAAGTTTTCGGCGGTTTCGGTCACGGCCATCACGATCTCCGGGCGCGGACACTAGGAATCCAGCGCCCACACGTCAAATACCGATTCAAAACGGGCTGATGGGGAAATAGCGCAGCCAGAGATCGGTGAAGCGGCCCTTCTCCCACAGCCGGAACAGCGCCCAGTTGAAGGCCTGGCGCAGCAGGTCGTTGCCGCGCTTGACCGCGATGCCGACGCCCTCGCCGAAATACCGGCTCTCCATGTAGGGGCCGCCGCGGAATTCGCAGCAGCCGGCGGAATCGGTGCCGTTGAGCCAGAAGGCGAGCGAGATGCCGTCGCCGAAAAAGAGATCGACGTCGCCTTTCCTCAACGCGTCGTGCGCAATCTCCGCGTTCGGATAGGGGCGCAGCTCGGCTTCGGTGAATAGAGCCTTGAGATAGGCCTCGTGCGCGGTGCCGGCGACCACCGCGATCTTCTTGCCCTCCAGCGCCTCCGGGCGGACGTCGTCGTTCGGGTAGTCGCGGCGCGACACGAAGCGCGCCGGCGTGCGGTAATAGGGATCGCTGAAATCGACCTTGGCCCGCGTCTGCGGCGTCTCGGCAATCGAGGCGATCACCGCGTCGCCGTTATTGCTGTTCAAGGAGGGGATCAGGGTATCGAAGCGCCGCATCTGCACGGTGCAGGCGACCTTGATCTCCTCGCAGATCATCCGCGCGAGATCGACGTTGAAGCCGGCCGGCGTGCCGTCCGGTCCGGCAAAGTCGAACGGCGGATAATCGGTCTCGGTGAGGAAACGGATGATGCTGATGCGCGACAGGTCCGGCCGTTCCGGCCGGCGGCGCGGGTCCCAGAATCCGGGCACTGCCGACGGGTTGGTGATTGCGCTCCCCGCCTCGCCGGGGACGCTCGCCGGCGCAAGCGTTTGCGCCGCCGTGGGCGCAACGACCGCCGCGCTCAGCGCGGCCGCGACCATCACTGTGATGCCGCCGGCGCGGACACTGAAAAATCGCTTCATTCGCCGCTTTCTAGAACAAAAATCGCGGCGACCATAGCATCGCAATTGCGGCGGGCCAGCCTTAATCAGACGGGTGGCGTCAGGCGCCGGTCAGGTGCTTTTCGATCTCGCCGACCGGATGTTTGACCAGGTCCTTGTCCAGCTCCATGCGTACGGCACCGCGCAACGCGTGCGAATAGGCCGGCCGGATCATGCCGAGCGCGCGCGGCGGCGCCACCAAAATGATCGACTTCGTCTTGCCGCCGGCAACCGCGGCATCGAGCTTGTGCGCGAGCTGCGTAAGGAACGCCTGCTCCGACTGATCATGCCAGTCGGTCTGTTCGACGGTGCCGCGACCGCCGTGACCGGCCGTACTGAAGGCTCGACCCGGCTTGTCGGCGCCAAGTTCGCGGGTCGGCAGGTCGTCCTGCTGATAGACCGCCACGGTCTTGAGATTGGGAAACTTGGCATCGCCGATATTTTGCAGCACCAGGGCTTTGGCGCCGTCGCAAACGACAACCCATTCGTCATGCTGGATCAACAAGTCGGTCATGCGGGCCTCCTGAACAGACGGCAAAGCTAGACCAACCGCCGACTGTGCGTCTTGTTCTGGATCAAACGCCGAAACCGCCCATTTCGTTGCGAAAATGGCCGTCTTAATTGGTCCCATCCAGCAACCGGCGGGCGATCACCTGGGCCTGGATTTCGGCAGCGCCCTCGAAAATATTCAGGATCCGGGCATCGCACAGGATGCGCGATACCGGGAATTCCAGGGCAAAGCCGTTACCGCCGTGGATTTGCACTGCATTATCGGCATTGGCCCAGGCGATGCGCGCGGCGAGCAGTTTGGCCATGCCGGCCTCCAGGTCGCAGCGGCGGCCGGAATCTTTCTCGCGCGCGGCGAAATAGGTGAGCTGGCGCGCGGCCATGATTTCCGCCGCCATCATGGCGAGCTTGTCGGCGACGCGCGGGAAGCTGATGATCGGCACGCCGAACTGCACGCGGTTCTGCGCATAGGCGAGCGCCTGCTCCATCGCCGCCTGCGCTACGCCGATGGCGCGCGCAGCGGTCTGAATGCGCGCCGATTCGAATGTCTGCATCAGCTGCTTGAAGCCGAGCCCTTCTACGCCGCCGAGCAGGTTCCCCGCCTTCACCTCAAAGCCATCGAATGCGATTTCGTATTCCTTCATGCCGCGATAGCCGAGCACCTCGATTTCGGTGCCGCTCATGCCCGGCGCGGGAAACGGATTGCCGTCGTCGCCGCGTGGCTTTTCGGCGAGCAGCATGGAGAGGCCACGATGGCCTTTTTCGCTCGGATTGGTGCGCACCAACAGCGTCATCAGGTCGGCGCGCACCGGATGGGTGATCCAGGTCTTGTTGCCGTAGACCTTGTAGACGTCGCCTTCGCGCACCGCGCGGGTCTTGAGCGAAGCGAGATCGGAGCCGGTGTTGGGCTCCGTGAACACCGCCGTCGGCAGGATTTCGCCCGACGCGATCTTCGGTAGCCATTTCGCCTTCTGCTCCTCGGTGCCGCCGCCAAGAATAAGCTCAGCCGCGATCTCCGAGCGCGTGCCGAGCGAACCGACGCCGATATAGCCGCGCGACAATTCCTCCGACACCACGCACATGGACTCTTTGCCGAGCCCCATGCCGCCGAAGCTCTCCGGGATCGTCAGCCCGAACACGCCGAGCTCGGACATGTGGCTGATGATCTCGAGCGGGATGTAGCTGTTGGTGCGGTGCCAGCCTTGTGCGTGCGCGACGACTTCGCTGTCGGCGAACTTGCGCATTTCCTCGCGGATCGATTCCAGCGTGTCGTCGAGACCGCAGGCGCCGACGGTGGGATGGTGGCTGCCGCGCATCAGCTCGACAAGACGCGCACGCCGCTCCGCGGTATTGCCGTTGGCGATCAAGCCTTCGACGTCGCCCTTGATGCGCGCGGCGACCTGCGCCGCCGACAGGCCGAGGTCGCTCGGCCGCACCAGTTCGCCCTGGCTCATCGGAATGCCGCCGACGATCTGCGCCAGATATTCACCGAGCGCGATGCGCACCAAGAGCTCTTCGATCTCGCCGAACGTGCCCGCTTCGGTCATCCGCTCGGTGTAGGCGGCGAGTTGGCGTACGGCCTCGACATAGGTCGCGAGCCAGGACAGGCCATGCGTGGCGCGCTGCTCGCTGTCGAATAGGCGGGCGTCGGTCTTGCCGGTGACGACCACCCGTTCGCGCACCTTGGCCACGGCGTCGGCGAGCAGGGCGTCAAGGGCGGCGATTGCCTGCCGGCTCAGTTCGACCAGGTCGAGTTCGGCGGAGGGGCGGGCGGCGGCGACGGGCATGGAATCCTCAGGCAAAGGCTGTGGTGCCGGCTAGCTCAGGAACTCTACGCGTGCACTGCACAAAAGCAAAGTAGGCACGGAAATTCCGGGTTTTTCACCGTCCCGAGCGGCGGCAACGTTAGCAAAATTGCTACAAAATTAACCATTTCACGCTTTGATCGCGGGGAATACCACTGTCGCAGACCCCCTGCCCTGGCGAGCCGCGGACCGGTCCATGCGCCTCAGAACCCTAGCGATTCCGTTCAACCAGCTGAGCGGCCTTTTGACCTCGATTTCGGTGCGTAGCCGCATCGTGCTGCTGGCACTGATCCCGGTGCTCGGCTTCGTCGCCAACGGCCTCACCTATATCTCCGGCGAAGGCGACGTCGGCGCCGCGTTTAAGACCTTCAAACAGTCCGCCTCGCTCGCCGGCGCCAGCCGCGACTTCAAAAGCGCGATCGCGGCGCTGCGCATCATCGTCAAGGACTTTAACGCCGCCCCCAGCGACAACCTGGTGGTGAGCTTCGACGGGGCGCATGCCCGCGCGGTGGGGACCCTCGACACAATTGCGGCCTCGATCGATCGCCGCCGCGCCGAAAATATTGAGAGCCTGCGCAAGAATCTCATCGGATTGCGTAACACGTTCACCGAATTGGTGCGCCAGCAGAAGATCCTCGGCTTCGACGAAAATTCGGGCCTGCGCAATAATCTGCGCGAAGCCGGCAACGCCGTCGAACGCATCATCAACGAAAACATGACCTGGGTGGCCGAGGCCGACGCCAGCAAATTGATGATGACGCTGCTGCTGATGCGCGAATTAGAGGCCGAATACCGGCTGACGCAAAGCGATCTGACCAAACAGCAATTCTTTGTCGCCTACAAGAAATTCACCGACACCTTCGCCCTGATCGACGGCACGCCGGAAATGAAGAATGCGCTCGAGCATGAGGTGAAAACCTATGCCGACACGTTCGCGAAATGGATCAACGGCTACGACCACGTGCAACCGCTGCGCGCGGTGATCGATATCGATAGCCAGAACATGCTGCCGCGCGCCGACGATATCATCGAACGGGCGCGCGAGCGGGCGGACGAGGCCGCCGCGGGCCTGGCCGCCTCGCAAGACCACACGCGCACGGGCATCATCGCGGTCGGCATCGCCATGGTCACGTTCGGCCTCGGTTTCAGTTGGCTGATCGGTCGCAGCATCACCCGCCCGGTCAATGGCCTGTCGGGCGTGATGCAGCAGCTTGCCGCCGGCGATACCGGCGCCCGCATTCCGGCCACCGGCGCGCGCGACGAGATTGGCGAGATGGCGCGCGCGGTGATCGTGTTCCGCGACACCATGATCGAGCGGGAAAAGCTCGCGGCCATCCAGGCCGACACGAGCAAGGCGCAGGCGCAGCGCAACGATGAGATCAGCCTGACCATCGCGCAATTCAAGCATTCGGTTGAGAGCGCGCTGACCAAGCTGCGCGCGGCGTCAATGAAGCTCGAGATGAGCTCGACCGACCTCAACAAGTCCGCCGACGTGATGTCGGCCGAGGCGCGCACCGCCGAGCAGCGCGTCGCCGCGGCCTCCGGCAACGTGACCACTGCGGCCGGCTCGGTCGAAGAGCTCGCCGCCTCGATCGGCGAGATCGCCTCGCAGGCGGCGAAATCGACTGACGTTGCCGTCACCACCATGTCGGAACTGGGCAGCGCCGCCACCCGCATCGGCGAGGTCGTCGGCCTGATCCAGGCGATCGCGGGACAAACCAACCTGCTCGCGCTCAATGCAACGATCGAGGCGGCGCGGGCCGGTGAATCCGGCCGCGGCTTTGCGGTGGTCGCTTCGGAAGTGAAATCGCTAGCGGGGCAGACCGCGCGGGCGACCGAAGAAATCGCCGAGCAGATCGGCTCGATCCAGTCGGCGGCCGCCGACGCGGCGCGCGCGATCGAGCAGGTCCACACTATCATCCAGGAAATGTCGTCGATCGCCACCATGGTGGCGGCGACCGTCGACCAGCAGAACTCCGCGGTCGCCTCGATCGCGGAGGGCGTCAGCCGCGCCTCCGGCGAGGCGCGCAGTGGCGCCGAGGCGATGAGCAAGATCGCCGGCGTCACCACCGACGCCCGTTCGACCGCCTCCGACGTCAAGGACCTCGCCGACGCGGTCGCGGTCGAAGCGGAAAACCTGGAAGCGGAAGTGCGGCAGTTCCTCGCCAACGTGCAGGCGGCCTGAGGCCGTTCGCCCACCCCTTGCAAAGCGCGCAGCGATAGCCGATCTCAAAGAGACCGATATCGTGCGGGGCGAGGCGTCTTGCGCATTCTCAAACTGTCGCTGCGGATCGCGCTCGATGCGTTCCGGCATTTTCTCGCCGACGACGGCTGGGCGATCGCCAGCCATATCGCGCTGTCCACGCTGATGGCGCTGTTCCCGTTTTTGATCGTGGTCACCGCGCTTGCCGCCCTCTTCTTCGGTTCGAAGGAGCTCGCCGACGAGGCCGCGCGCATCCTGCTGGAAGCCTGGCCCAAACAGGTCGCAGGGCCGATCGCCGGGGACATCACCGGCGTGCTCACCAATACGCGCGGCGACGTGCTCACCTTCGGCATCGTGGCCGCGCTTTATTTCGCGTCGAGCGGCGTGGAAAGCCTGCGCGTGGGCTTGAACCGCGCCTACGACATGGTCGAGCCGCGGCCATGGTGGCTGCTGCGGCTAGAGTCGATCGGCTATGTGCTGGTGGGCGCGGTCGCGATCCTCGCCTTCTCATTCCTGGTCGTGCTGGCGCCGCTGATCTGGAGCGAGCTGCTGCTCTATGTGCCGAGGCTGGAGCCGTTCAGCGGCACCATTACCTTCGCGCGCTACGCCGTTGCCGCGCTGGTGCTCGTGATTGCGTTGATGATCGTGCACGCATGGCTGCCGGCGGGCCGGCGCTCGGCCGCCGAGATCGCGCCTGGTATATTCACGACGATATTGTTATGGCTGATCAGCGGCGCCGCCTTCGGCCGCTACCTCGCGAACTATGCCTTCGCCTATGTATCGATGTACGCGGGCCTCGCCTCGGCGATGATCGCGCTGGTGTTTCTCTACGTCTGCGCGTCGATCTTCGTCTACGGCGGCGAGTTGAACTCGGTGATCAGGCAGATACGACACTCTAATCACACCAAGGCCCGGCCCGAGACCGGGCCTGGCGAGGCGACCGCGCGAAACCGTTAGGCGCCCGCGGCTTCCTGCACGTCCTCGAAGCTTTTCAGCCCCGGCCGTGGCACGTTGACCAGCACCGCCATGTTGCCGGGCGGATGCTGGTTCTTCCACATCTTCATGTGCGCGAGCGGGATCTTGTCCCAGGTGAACACTTCGCTCATGCACGGGTCGATGCGCTGCTCGAGCACGAAGCGGTTGGCCTGCGAGGCCTGTTTCAAGTGCGCGAAATGCGAACCCTGGATGCGCTTCTGCCGCATCCAGACGTAGCGCGCATCGAAGGTGATGTTGTAGCCGGTGGTGCCGGCGCAGAACACGACCATGCCGCCGCGCTTCACCACCAGGCAGGACACCGGGAAGGTCGCCTCGCCCGGATGCTCGAACACGATATCGACGTCGCGTTTGCCGGTGATGTCCCAGATCGCCTTGCCGAAGCGGCGCGCTTCCTTGGTCCATGCCGTGTATTCCTCTGTGTTGACGGTCGGCATCTGACCCCAACACTTGAATTCCTTGCGGTTGATCACGCCTTTGGCGCCGAGGTTAAAGACGTATTCGGCCTTCGATTCGTCGGAGACGACGGCGATCGCGTTGGCGCCCGAAGCCGCGACCAGTTGCACGCCGAACACGCCGAGGCCGCCCGAGGCGCCCCACACCAGCACGTTGTCGCCGGGCTTGAGCGTGTGCGGCGCATGGCCGAACAACATGCGATAGGCGGTGGCAAGCGTGAGCGTGTAGCAGGCCGCCTCCTCCCAGGTCAGGTGCATCGGCTTGTGCATCAATTGCCGCGACTGCACACGGCAGAATTGCGCGAAGGAGCCGTCCGGAGTCTCGTAGCCCCAAATGCGCTGCGAGGGCGACAGCAGCGGATCGCCGCCATTGCAGTCCTCGTCGTCGCCGTCGTCCTGATTGCAGTGGACGATGACCTCGTCGCCGACTTTCCAGCGATGCACCTTATTGCCGACCGCCCAGACGATGCCCGCGGCGTCGGAGCCGGCGATGTGGAATGGATGCTTGTGCGAATCGAGGGTGGAAACCGGCTGGCCGAGGCCGGCCCAGATGCCGTTGTAATTGACGCCGCCCGCCATCACCAAGAGCAGCACTTCGTCCTCGCCGATCGACCAGGTCGGCACCACCTCGAGCTGGAACGATTGATCCGGCGGACCGTGTCGCTCCTTGCGGATCACCCAGGCATGCATCTTCTCTGGCACGTGGCCGAGCGGCGGAATCTTGCCGATGTCGTAGAGATCCTTGAGCGGTGCAACGCGCTTCATCTGTGCCACGGCCGCCATCGACTCCTCCTCGCGTTGCTAACAGTTTGACGCAATTTATGTTGCAACGCAACATTTCGTTTGGCGCGCAAAGAACCGCGGCGGCCAAGGGCTTTTTAAGAGTTCCTCAAGCGGACCCGCCTAGCTTCGTGCGATCCCCAGCGGAGCGGCCATGGCGGTTTATGAAATCACTCCGGCGCGCGGCGCTTCGCTCGGTAAGCCGGTCGAGTTGATCGGCTTCGCGTTGATCGTAGCGCAATTCGTCTATGTGACCGCCTCTTTTCTCCAGGGTTCCTGGCCAGCCGGCCTGCCCAACGATTTCGTCGACGTCTGGGCCGCCGGGCAGTTGGTTTTGCAGGGGAATCCGGCCGCGGTCTACGATTGGCCGACGCACAAGGCGATGGAAGTCGTCGCGCTTGGCCATCCCTTCGACGGCTATTTCGGCTGGCATTATCCGCCGACTTATCTGCCGGTCGCCGCGCTGCTCGCCAAGCTGCCCTATATCTCGGCGCAGATGTCCTTCTTGTTCTCTACTTTCTTGGCCTACATCTTCTGCATTCGCCGCATCATCAATGACAATATCAATGACAATTTCGGAATTCTTCTCGCCGCGGCATTCCCCGCTGTCCTCGCCAACGTCATCGCCGGGCAAAACGGCTTCCTCAGCGCCGCGCTTCTGGGCGGTACCCTGCTGACGCTCAACGCGCGGCCGGTCTTCGCCGGCATCCTGCTCGGCCTGCTCACCTACAAGCCGCATCTCGGACTGCTGTTTCCCATCGTGCTGGCGGCGAGCGGACACTGGCGCAGCTTTGTCACCGCGGGCGCCGTCGCGGCACTGATGGCGGTTGCGTCATGGGCGGCGTTCGGCACGGACACCTGGCACGCGTTCTACGCCAACATCGGCCACACCTCGCAGGCATTCCTCGCCGATGGCTGGGCGGACTTCGCCAAATTGCAAACCGCGTTCGGCCTGATCCGCACGCTGGGCGGTCCGCAATCCTTAGCGTGGAGTGTGCAAGCCTTGCTGGCGCTGACCGTCGCTGCCGCCGTCATCGTGCTGTGGCGCAGCCGCGCCGACGACGAGATCAAAGCCGCCGCGCTCGCAACGGGCGCGCTCTTGGCGACGCCTTATCTCTACACCTACGACCTCGCGGTGCTGGCGGTGCCGCTCGCCTTCCTGTGGCGGCTCGGCCGCGCCAGAGGCTTCCTGCCGCACGAGCTTGCCGGCATCGGCGCCGTCTGCCTGCTGGTGCTGATCTTCCCGCTGGTGAAAGCGCCGGTCGGCTTTGCCGCGGTGCTGGTGGTGGCGGCGCTGATCGCGCGCCGCGCGTGGCCGTCGATCCGCCGCACTGCACAAGCTGTCGCCTGAGCGACACGGAAACGGGCTAACCCCCATCGACGATGCCGCGGCTTTCATGTTGAATAAGCCGGGGCCGCGGCCCGCTGCCGGCGTCAAGGCCGTGCGCGAAGGTCCGCGATATCACACCAGGGGGAGAATGCCGTCATGATGGCAACAAACAGTCTCATCGTCATTTTGGTCATCGGCCTGATCGCCGGCTGGCTCGCCGGCAAGATCATGGGCGGCGGCTTCGGCCTGATCGGCGACGTCGTTATCGGCGTGATCGGCGCCTTCATCGGCGGCTGGCTGTGGACGACGCTGCACCTGCCGGTGCTCGGACCGTGGTGGCTGACCGCAATCGTCAGCGCGGTCGTCGGCGCAGTTATCCTGCTGTTCATCATCCGGCTGCTCAAACGCTAGCGCCGGAGTCCGCTCCTGCGCGCGGGCGACGGGCGAGGCTCGCCCTTCGCCCGAACGAATGGTCGTTGCAGCGAGGCTGCCGCGCCAACGCATGAGCGAAGCGCGAACTTCGCGTTGCGCCGGTCAAACGCGCCGGATCACATTCCGTCACACTCGTAGCCGAGGTTGGTCCGCACCTTGCAATCGCGACCGCCATGATCAATGCAGTTCTCCAAAGCGCGGTCACGGGCGAGACTTTCATTCTCGCGCCGAGCCCACCCCGAGCCTCCGTTGGACGCACTGGCGTAGGCGACGCACGAACCCGCGAAGGTCATCACGATATGGCATTCGGCGTTACCACAATTACCGAGCGCCATCCTTTCGGCGACGCGCATGCTTTCATGATTGCGCGAAAACCCGAAACTTCCTCCACCCTCCGCCAAGGCACCCGCCGCGAAAGCCGGCGGCGTCGGCGCAACCAAAACGGCGGCAGCAATAGCCAGAATAGAGCCGGCAAGAGCGAGCTTACACGTCCTCATCGGAGCCCCCTTCATTGCATTGGAATCTGGGATTGTTGTCACCGCGGACATTCTCTCCGAGGCGACCGCCTCTTCCGCAAGCAACGTCGCCCCTCACACTGGGCGATAACGTCCTTGGTAAAAAACTACGGTGCACACCGGGAAAATGCATTGACCCTGATCAACCGCCGCCCCGTGAAAGCGAACATTCGGCGCGAGCACTTCGCTATCCGTTAAGTGCAAAGGCGGACGCGTGAGGCAAATTTAACATGAAAGAGGCCGCCAACCGAGGCGGCCTTCGTTTGCGCAATTCGGCGGTTCGATCTGTTTCAACGCCCGACAGTGTCGCAGCGGCTGTCCCGCAGCTCACAGGCAATGCCGTGGCTTTCGCAAAGACGCACTGCTGCCCGTTCGGCGGCTCGTAGCGAGTCCCGCGTTGCCCAGCCAAAACCGCTACCCCCGCCGGCCTGCCACGCGAATGCGAAGCATTTGTTCCAGAACGTCGTCTCAATGTGGCAGGGACCATGTTCGCGACAGGCGCGCATCGCGCTACGGACCGCCTCTTCGACGGTGTCCGATCCCGAATTGCTGCCGAACCAGACTCTGTGCCCCGGGTCTCGACCGAGTGCCAGCGCCCCAGCAGCAGACGCATCCGATACCGACGCGGTTATCAAAGCGGCGGCAGCAAGAGCTAGTATCGTCAATTTATGCTTGACCATCCGATTCCTCCATTGGCCCCATCGATCGGCATAAAAAGTGTCGATAACATCTCGCAAAATCGGATGTTTCTCTGCCGCCAAATGAAAGGATGCGCATTGATGCACATCAACGAGCATGCTCATTCGCAGCAACGGCAAAGCCGGGCCGGCATGCCGGCTATTCCGGTTCCAGGATGACACAGTCGCCATCGCATTGGCCCGGCGGCGGATTTTGCTATGATCCGGCCGAAGCGTTCGCAATAGTCTACCGTTGCGATCAACGGGGGGCGTTCCACGATGGAGGCTCAATTGTCTCGGGCACGCCGGTCTACTGCTGCTGCGACAGCGTTGTCGCTGATCGCGTTTTGCGCCGTCCTTGTCCCGGCAGCGGGCGCGCGCGCCAAAAGTCCATCCTGCGAAGACGCAGTCGGGCTCGCCATCCTGCCCTCGCCGCTCGCGCCGTGGACGGGCGCGCCTTTGCGCGTCATCGTCGCCACGGAAAAACCGCTCGACGGCGAGCTGTCGCTGATCGCGCCCGACGGCAGCGTCGCCGTCAAGTCGCATGACCGGCTCGACGGGCCGCCCTATGTCTGGTTCGCCGAGGTCGCCGCGCCGGCCGCGGGGACCTGGCACGCGACGCTGACGCGCGACAACGCTGCGGCCGAGTGCGGCAAGGTCACGCGTGAGATCGTCGTGCGCGACGCCAAGCCGGCACCGCCGAGCGCAATGCCGGGGACGCTTTGGCCGCTGCGCAATTCATGGAACCGCGCGACGGAGAACCTGTTTTCCGCGTGGATCGAGAAGCTGTTCGACGCGCCGCTCGATAAGGAGCCGTCGTGGCCGGCGCTGTATAACGTTCTGCGCGATCAATCGCGCAACATGCTGTTCAACTCGCTCGGACTCGGCGAAGACGAAGTGCCGATGGCGCTCAAGCCCGACTGCACCGACATGGTGTACTATTTGCGCGCCTATTTCGCCTTCAAGATGGGCCTGCCGTTCGGCTATTCGAGGTGCTCACGCGGCAAACCGCCGACGTGTTCCCAGTGGTTTAGCATTGTGAATGCGACGGCGAGCAAGCAATCGAATCTCGCCGCCTCGTTCGCCCGTTATTTGCCGGTCGTCGGCGACGCCGTTCAGTCCAGCGCGGTGCGCACCTTGGCGAGCGACGACAACACCGACTTCTATACCGTGCCGCTGACGCAGGACGCGCTGCGCCCCGGCACCATCTACGCCGATCCCTACGGGCACGTGCTGATGCTGGTGCGGCGCGTGCCGCAGGTCGACGGCGCGGCGGGCGTCTTCCTCGCCGTCGATGCCGAGCCCGACGGGTCGGTCACGCGGAAACGCTTCTGGCGCGGCAATTTCCTGTTCGTACACGATCCCACGCTCGGCAGCCCGGGCTTCAAGCGCTTCCGGCCGATCGTGCGCACCGAGAACGGCACGCTGCGGCGGCTGACCAATGCCGAAATCGCCAAGAATCCGCAGTACGCCGATTTCTCGCTCGAACAGTCGAAGCTGGGGCTCGAGGACTTCTACGACCGCATGGATGAGGTGATGTCGCCCGAGCCGCTCGATCCTTTGCGGGCGATGAAGGAGGCGATCACGGCGCTCGAAGAGCAGGTCAACACGCGCGTCACGGCGGTCGAGAACGGGCGCAAGTTCCAGAACAGCGGGAAAGGCGATGCCAGCATGCCGGACGGCCCGGCGATTTTCGAGACCAGCGGCCCGTGGGAAGATTTTTCCACGCCGGCGCGCGATTTTCGTCTGTTGATCGCCATCGACGTGGTGCGTGGCTATCCGGATCGCGTGGCGCGCCGGCCCGACCGCTACGCCATGCCGAAGGACAAAAGCGTCGCCGACGTCAAGGCCGAATTGCAGGGGGTGCTCGCCTCAGAACTGGCGACGCGCAAGTTTTCCTATACGCGCAGCGACGGCTCGCAGTGGACGCTGTCGCTCAAGGACGTCATGGATCGCGCGGTGGAGCTCGAGATGGCGTACAATCCGAACGATTGCGTCGAGCTGCGCTGGGCCGCGCCGGACAAGAGCGACGAGGCGTCGACGTGCAGGCGCCATGCGCCGGCGGCGCAGCGCGCCAAGATGACGAAATACCGGACGTGGTTTCGCGAGCGGCACTGGCCGGCGCACGCCTAAGCGGCCGGTGCAGCGTGACGAAGCTTGGCTTTGCCATTGGCCTCGCGATGCTCGCGGGCGCCACGCCGCTTCTCGCCCAGGATGATCAGGTTCGTTTGGCGCTCGACCGGCTGGTCGCTGCCTATCCGGACGCGTTCGCCGGGCATGACGCGAAGGTGCTGCGCTGGCGCGATGGAACGGTCATGCCGGTGTCCGACGGCGCCGAGAGCAAGACGTTCGCGGAACTGCTGCGGCACGCCTCCATCGTCGATCAATTTCGCATCGCCTAT
>Ga0335077_10005281_pt1 | contig 15833 bp, 12 predicted proteins | sample Lox_Sample_31_FD_207151 | JGI IMG/M metagenome (GOLD analysis project Ga0335077, IMG submission 207151) | Soil microbial communities from Loxahatchee National Wildlife Refuge, Florida, United States - Lox_Sample_3.1 | ecosystem: Environmental > Terrestrial > Soil > Wetlands | place: USA...
AACTGGCTGGCCCGCTGGCGAGGGCTCGGAGACGAGGACTTCCGCTACGCGGAGATCCGGAGCCGGACCGGACGCCTCTACTGGCCGGCGAGCCTGGTGGGCATCCACCTGCTCCCGACGGCGTGGGTCTTCCTGGGCCTGCTCCCGGTCTGGCCGGCTCTCTCGGGCCCGGGCCGTCCCCTCGGCGCGCTGGATGCCATCGCGCTCCTCGTCACCGCGGGCGGCATCTCCGTCGAGGCGGTCGCCGACCTGCAGCTGCGCCGGTTCCTGCACTCCCGTTCCGACCTGGCGGCGGCACTGGACACCGGGCTCTGGCGCCTCTCCCGCCATCCGAACTACTTCGGCGAGGTCACCTTCTGGTGGGGTCTGTGGCTCTTCGGCGTCGCCGCGGACCGAGGCTGGGCCTGGACGGCCGTCGGCCCGGTGGCCATCACGCTCCTCTTCGCGCTGATCAGCATTCCCTGGATGGACCGCCGCATGCTCTCCCGGCACCCCGGCTGGGCGGCACGGATGGCGTCGACCTCCGCGCTCGTGCCCTGGCCCGGCCGTCCTCGCGACGCCTCCCGCCCGGGTCGCTGGCTTCCGGTCGCCGTCCTCTGCTCGCTGCTCGCGCCCGACGCGAGGGCCGCGGACGGGCCGCCGGCCGACGAGCTACCGCGGCGCTACGCGGGCGAGTATCTCTTCGCCGGGGGCGAAGCGGAGCGGGCCCAGGTCCCGGCGGCGGTGGAGCGCGCGGTCGACGGGATGTTCTTCATCGCCCGGGGCATCGCCTACGACCGGCTGATGAAGAGCTGCGAGGTCTGCTCGCGCTACACCCTCGCCTTCGAGGGCGGGAAGGTCTCGGTCGCGGGATCCTGTCAGATCGCCGACGTCAGCCCGGACGACGGCCGGGAGGCGGACCACCGGACGAAGCACGACGAGACCAGCCAGCTCAGCCAGCGCTTCGTCGGGGAGACGCTGGTCCAGAACTTCCGCGGCGACGGCGGTTCGCGGAAGGTGGTGTGGACCCTGCTGCCCGATGGCGACACCCTCCGGGTCCAGGTCACCATCACCAGCGGGCACCTGCCGCATGCCGTCGACTACACGCTGACCTATCGGCGGAGGAGCGCATCGCGGCCGGACGGAGGCGCGGCCGACGCCGGCCCGCCGGGATGATCAGTCTCCCCGGGGGAGCGTCAGGTTCCGGGTGCGGTTCCCGAGGATCCCGATCGCCGTCCGGCGCGGGAGGATGCGACGCATCAGGAACGAGGCGAAGCGATTGAAGCGGCCGGGGATCATCACTCCGGCGCGGCCGAGCCGGCCGAGGGCCTCCTCCACCACCTGGGCGGGCTCGATCATCCCCGGCTCTCCCTCCGGCGACGCGCGCTTGAATCCGGGCGTGAGCGTCGCCCCTGCGGCGCAAGCGAGCACGTCCACGCCGCGGGAGCGCAGCTCGAACCACAGGCCCTCGGCGAGCACCAGGTTGAAGGCCTTGGTCGCCCCGTAGGTGGCGAGGAACGGGCTGCCCTGGAACGCGGTCAGCGAGGACATCAGCACCAGCCCGCCCCGCCCCCGCGCGGCCATCCGCCTGCCGAGAACGTGGGCCATCGTCAGCGGGCCCCGGCAGTTCACGTCGATGCTCCGGAGCTGGTCCTCGAGCGTCAGATCGAGAAACTGCCCTCGTGGCGAGTGCGCTGCGTTCCACACCCCGAAGCCCACCTCCAGGCCCTCGGTGAGCCGTTCCAGCTCCTGCGCACCGGCGAGATCCACGGGAGCGGTCCGGACCTCGACCCCGTGCTTTCCGCGAATCGAGGCCGCCGTGGCCTCGAGCACCTCGGGGCGCCGGGCGACGAGGAGCAGGTTCAGCCCCCGGGCCGCGAGCGCCTCCGCCCACGCCGCGCCCAGGCCCTCCGACGCGCCGGCCACGACCGCCCAGCTCCCGTACCTGCGCACGAAGCTCTCGTCGCTCACCGGGCACCCTCAGTAGACGAAGGGAACGATCCGCCACCGCACCCGCTCGCGGTAGGTGCTCCAGAGCGGGCCATACTTCGCCGCGCAGCGACGATCGTCGTCGAGCTGCCGCGGCACCAGGAGCGCCAGGTAGTAGATCGGGTAGAGCCACGGGCCGAGCACTTTCGGGTGACCGAGGCTCAGGGTGAGCGCCGACGCCATGAGCAGCTCACCCAGGTAGTTGATGTGGCGCGACAGCCCCCAGAAGCCGCTCACCAGCACCCGGCCGTCGAGCGCCACGGGCGCCATCACCCCGAACGCCTTCCGCGCTGGGTCGCGCTTGAACCAGTACTTCTGGAGATTCGCTCCTCGCGCGAGCACCCAGCCGCAGAAGAACACCGCCGCGATCACCCCGTACGCCCATGCCGGCCACCGCGGGTCCGGCAGCTCGGCGGTCGTCCACAGCCCGACCGCGTAGAAGAACGGGTAGAAGCAGATGCAGCCCCAGCCGAGCTTGAAGCCCACCCGCTCCGCGACGAAGTCGTAGGTGTAGAGGTGGACGCGCTCGAAGGCGAGGTACTCGACGACGAAGAAGCTGAAGAGCACCAGGTGGAGGACCACTCCGGTCGACGGCGCGGCCTGGACCAGGAAGTGGTGCGCTGCGAAGGACAGGAGGTTCAGCTCGAGCATCACCGCCCCGAGCAGGTAGAGGAACATCTTCGCGTCCACCCGGCCGCCCAGCCACTGCGGCTGCTCCTCACGCCCGAGGTAGAGCTCCTTCCCCAGGCTCCACCCCGGCACCCGCGGCGCGGGCAGCACGACGGCCAGGGTGAAGAGCATCCCGAGGGCACAGGCGCCGGCCGCCATCTCCCACCGGTGGACGTAGAACGCGTCCCAGGCCAGCCACCCCGCGCGGCAGAGGGCCACCCAGATCGCCACGGTCACCGCGAACACCAGCAGGCCGTTGAGCCGGTAGCGCAGCGGAGCGCCGCGGGCGTCGCGGACGTACCCCTCGACCCGGCGAGCGGGGAGCAGGGCGTGCAGCGCGAAGATGCCGCCGTCGATCACGACGGGCCAGGCGAACGCCGAGGACACGCGCGCAAGCTAGCAGTCCCGCCCGCTCAGCGGACGAACTCGGTGATCGTCCGGACGAACAGGTCCGGCTGGTCCACGAACGTCATGTGTCCCGAGTTCGGGAGCACGACCATCCTGGATCCAGCAATCCGGGCGTTCATCTCGCGAGACATCGCCGGGTCGGCCTGATCGTGATCGCCGACGAGGATCAGCGTCGGCACCTTGATGTCGCGAAGTCGATCCAGCCACTCGACCTCGGTGAGGTTGCCGTCGACCACGAACTCCCCGTGGGATCCCCACATCGCACGGTAGAGCTCCCAGGAGTTCGTGGTGTTGGAGAGGGTCGGATCGTAGTTGGCGTCCGGGTGGGCACCGTAGAGCGCCGGGAAGTAGCCGACGCCCCAGGCGAGCTTGGCGTACTCCTCCGGGTAACGGCCCCGCTCCCAGATCTCCCCCTTTCCGAAGAGACCGGCCTTCTCCAGCGCCTCGACCCGGGCGCGCTTCTCGGCGGGCATCGCCTGCTTCAGGCGCGCCAGGGTTGCGTTGAGCGCACGGGTACTGGCGAACGTGCTGGCCAGGATCAGGTGGCTGAGGTTCGCCTGGTACTTGAAGGCATAGGCCTCCACCACCAGGCCGCCGAACGAATGACCGAGCAGCGCGATCTTCCCGAGCCCCAGCGCGCTCCGCACCGCCTCGACGTCGTCGGCCATCTTCTCCACCGTGTACTGCGTGGGGTCCTCCAGTCGCGGCGAGCGGCCGGAGCCGCGCTCGTCGACGAAGACCAGCCGGTAGCTCGCGGCCAGCCGGTAGAGGTTCGGCAGCAGGTAGTCGTGCGAGGCGCCGGGCCCTCCGTGCACCACCACCAGCGGCGAACCGTGCCCGACCGTCTTGAAGTAGAGGAGCACGCCGCCGTTGTCGACGAACCCCTCCTCGATGGGCATGACCGCAGGGCGGACCGTGGGAGCAGGGGCGGCGCAGGCGACCAGCAGCGCCGCGAGGGCGACGGCCGACGGCATCGGTGCACGAGGATTCATGCATCGACGGTAACCGGCCGTCGGGCCTCTCTCCAGCGGCTCGCAGCTCCTCCCGAGCCGTTCGTCGCAGTTCCCGGGCGACTGGCGGATTCCGCCTTGCTGCGTCCGCGTCGGACCAGCTAGCGCGTCGGCGCATGATCGCCCGCGCGCGTCTTCTCTCGCTCGCCCTGGTCCTGGCGGCCTGCGCCTCGACCCGGGCCCCCACGCCCCCCACCGCCGCGTCCACGTCCGCCACGACGACGCCCGCTCCCGACGCCACCGCGGCGGCCGGTCCGATCGACCTCGGGGCCATGGACCGCTCCGTCCACCCGGGCGACGACTTCTTCGCCTACGCCAACGGGAGGTGGCTGACGACGGCCGAGATCCCGCCCGACCGCCCGGCGTGGGGCGTCTCGGGCGAGCTAGACGAGCGCATCCGCCGGCAGGTCCGCGACATCCTCGAGGCCGCCGCGCGCTCGAATGCGGCCCCCGGCTCGGTGGAGCGCAAGGTCGGCGACTTCTACGCCTCGGCCATGGACGAGGCCGCCGTCGAGGCGAGGGGCCTCGCACCGCTGAAGCCGGCTCTCGAGCGCATCGCGGCGGTGAAGACCCGCGCCGATCTCGCCACCTACCTCGGGGAGGAGCTCCGCGCCGACGTCGACGCGATGGACTGCACCGGCTTCCAGACCCCTCGGCTCTTCGGCCTGTGGGTCGCGCCGGATCTGAACGCGCCTGCCCGGAGCGTTCCGTACCTGCTCCAGGGAGGCATCGGGCTCCCCGACCGTGAGTACTACCTGTCCCCTGCGCCGAAGATGGTCGAGACCCGCGAGAGGTACCACGCTCACATCGCGGCGGTTCTGGGGCTGGCGAGGATCGGCGACGCGCCCCGGCGCGCGGACAGGGTGTTCGCCCTGGAGACCAAGATCGCGCAGGCGCACGCGACGCGCCTCGATTCCCTCGAGGTGGCGAACGCCAACAACCCCTGGCCCCGGACCGAGTGGAGCCGCCGCGCGCCGGGCCTGGACTGGACCCGCTTCTTCGCCGCGGCCGGGCTCGACGCCCAGCCGGTGGTCTTCGCCTGGCACCCGAAGGCGACCGCCGGCCTCGCCGCTCTCGTGGCGACGGAGCCGCTCGAGGCGTGGAAGGACTGGGCGACGTTCCATGCCATCGACCTCCGCGCCCCGTACCTGAGCAAGGCGTTCCAGGTCGAGCGTTTCGACTTCTACGGGCGCATGCTCGGCGGGGCGACCGAGCAGGCCGCCCGGTGGAAGCGCGCGCAGTCCTGGCTCAACGGCTGGGTGGGTGAGGGCGTGGGGCGCCTCTACGTCGAGCGCCACTTCTCGCCCGAGGCGAAGGCCCGGGTCTCGCGGATGGTGAAGACCATCGCCGACGCCTTCGTCCGCCGCATCGACGCGCTGGACTGGATGGCGCCGTCCACCAAGGCCCAGGCGAAGGCGAAGGTGCAGTCTCTCTACGTCGGCGTGGGCTATCCCGACAAGTGGACCGACTGGTCGGGGCTCGAGGTGGCCCGTGACGACCTCGTGGGGAACGTCGAGCGTGCCGAGCGCTTCCAGCTCCGGCAGAGCCTCGCCGAGCTCGGCAAGCCCGTCGACCGGACCCACTGGTGCATGTTGCCGCAGGTGGTGAACGCGGTGAACCTGCCGATGCGGAACGCGCTGAGCTTTCCGGCGGCCATCCTCCAGCCGCCCTACTTCGATCCCGACGCTCCGGCGTCCACCAACTACGGTGCCATCGGCACGACCATCGGCCACGAGATCAGCCACAGCTTCGACGACCAGGGCTCGCTCTTCGACTCCACCGGCAAGCTCGAGAACTGGTGGACGAAGGACGACCTGACGCACTTCCAGGCCTCCGGCATCCAGCTGGCCGCCCAGTTCGACGCCTACCGGCCCTTCCCGGACCTCCACGTGAACGGGAAGCAGACGCTGAGCGAAAACATCGCCGACCTCGCCGGCATCGCCGCGGCACACGACGGCTGGCTGGCCTCGCTGGAGGGCAAGCCCGCTCCGGTCGTCCAGGGATTCACCGGCGAGCAGCAGTTCTTCATCGGCTACGCGCAGAGCTGGCGCACGAAGTTCCGCGAGCCGCTGCTCCGGTTGCTGGTGGTGAGCGACGGTCACGCCCCGGACGCTTACCGCGCCCAGACGGTCCGGAACCTGGACGCCTGGTACACCTCGTTCGGCGTGAAGCCCGGGCAGGCGCTGTACCTCGCGCCGGAGGACCGCGTCCGGGTCTGGTGAGGTCAGCGTCCCTTGCCGGCGGACGGCGCCCAGTGCGGTGCCGAGCCGAACGTCGCCGGGTCGAACAGCGCCGGCGGCAGATCCACGCCGGCCTTCCAGCTCCGGTACTCCTCGGCCTGGGTGAGCTTCCCGTCGACCATGAAGTCGCACCGCGTGCCGAGCCATCCCCCGTCGAGCGGGACCCAGCGCCCGATGCGGATGTCCATGACCGGCGCGCCCGGGACGGGCGAGAGGATCGCCCGCACCACCACCTTTCGCTCGACGTCCACCCAGATCTGCGGCGAGCGGAGGTCGGAGCCCGAGCTCGCCCCGAGGATCCACACTGCACGCTTCTCCCACTGCCCGGTCAGCACCGTGCGGGTGAGGTCCACGCCGGTGGGGGCGAGCTCGGCCACGGTGCGGTCCACCGGCTGCACGTAGACGCCTTCGATGAGCGGAAGGAGCGCGTTCCCGCCCTGGCGCAGCTCGACCTGCCGGCCCGCGCGGAACCTCCGTGTCTCGCTGGCCGAGTAGATGACGCCGTTGCCGGCGGCGGGCTCGCCGGTGTCGATCCGCAGCTCGGTGCCTCCGGCGTCGGTGTGGCGGAGGCTCTCGTACCAGATCTCCACCGTCTCCTTTCCGTCGGGCGCGCGCTTGCGGGTCTCCTGGACGAAGGTGAGGGTGGTGTACCAGCGCCCCGCGTACGCGGTCCGCATCGCCTCGAGCACCGCACGCCCGCTCGGGGGGACGGCCGCCGTGGGCGCGCCGGCGACGGGCGTGGCCACGACGAGCGGAATGAGCCAGGAAGGGAAGCGCGCTGCAGTACCGGCTCGGGAGACTGGCATATCGCGGCTGGCTGCGCGGCCCCGCCTCACCGCGCGGCGTGGGGCGGCGGGACTCCGGGCAGACCGGCGGCGAGCCCGAGGCGCACGAGCAGCTCCCGGTACCGACGCTCGCCGTGGAGGTTCGCCAGCGGCGGGTCGATGCGCATCGCCATCGCCAGCGGCTCGTGCCGGGCGCATGCCTCCTCGAGGTGAGAGAGCGCCGCCTCGCGCATGCCGAGCAGGGACTCGATCTGGGCCACCGGATACGCCCCGAGCGCGCCGCGGTCGTGCCGTGCCTGGCGCTGCACCCGGAGCTGCTCCAGCAGCGCCGGCGCGCCTCCGGCGGCCAGCGCGCGCTCCTGCTCGGCCACCTCGGCGAGCGATTCCGGGTCGCCGATCAGCTGGGCGAAGCGGCGCGATTCCTCGAGGTAGCTCGGGAACTCCTTCCGGTGGAAGTGCATCTCCGCCAGATAGCGATGCGGCGAGACCAGCCCGGGCTCGGTCCGCGCGAGGTGGCCGACCACCTCCAGGGCCTCCTGCTGCTGGCCCGCGGCGTAGAGGATGAATCCCCGGTCGGCGACGATCGACGACGAGGTGGGCTCGAGCTCCTGCGCCCGACCGATCTCCTCCAGGGCCTCGTCGTTCCGCCCGAGCAGCATCAGCGCGGTGGCGAACCAGTGGTGGGCCTCGGCGTCCCGCGGATCCAGGGCGATCGCGGTGCGGAACTCCTCCTCGGCGGTGTGAACGTCGAAGTTCCAGTGGAAGGCGGCGAAGGCCAGCGAGCGGTGACCGAGCGACGACTCGGGGTCCAGCTCCACCGCCTTCCGCGCCGCCGCGATGGCCCGGGGGAAGGCCTCGCTGTCGGGCATCAGCGAGTACTCGCGCAGCAGGCTGTACGAGTCGGCCAGGCCGGCGTAGGCCGGCGCGAACTGCGGGGCCCGCTGGGTGAGCCGGGTGAAGCAGTCCACCGCCTCGTGGAGCCGCTCGGCCGAGCGCCTGCTCCAGGCGTACCGGCACTCGAGATAGGCCTGGGCGATCTCCGGATCGGGACCGGTGCTCGACCGGGCGAGCTTCGGCCACGACGGCGTTCCGGCGACCCACAGCAGTCCCGCGGCGCCCACCACGAGGATCAGGGCGACCCCGACGAATGCCGGACGCCACGCGGGCGGCGGCGCCGGGTCGGGCACGCCGTGGGGCTCGGCGTCCGCCGGCTGGTGCTCCAGCCACCGCTGCAGCTCGTGGGCGTAAGCGTAGACCCCGCTCCGCCCCGTCCCCGGAAGACGATGGACGGGCAGCGCGCGTTCCTTCTCCCAGCGCTTGACGGTCCGCGGATCGCGACGAAAGAACGCCGCGATCTCCTTCCACGAATCGAGCCGTTGCTCGGGCTCGACGCCGCCACCCGCTCGCGGATCCATGCGCTCCCTCGCACTGTCTAGCCCGCGGCGGCGCGGCTGGGCAACCGAGGGAGGGTCTCGCGGGGCATGACGGGGCACGAGGGGATCCGCCCTCGCGCCGCTCCTCGTCCACCGGTACGGGTTCCTCTTCCAACCCCCGCCGAGGCACTCGCCGCGCGATGGCGGGAAGGTACCGGGAGATCGACGATGAAGGCTCTGTCAGTGCTCGCGGTTCTGGCGATCCTGTCGGCTTGCGGCAGCAGTGGTGGAGGTGACTCCAACAACGGCGGAGGGAACAACACCGGACCGGGCAGCGACGCCGGGACGACACCCGACGCCGGCAGCGGCACCGGCTACCTCATCGGCGGCACGATCCTGACCGCGGGCGCCAACGGGCTCGTTCTCCAGACTCCGGGCGAGCCGAACCTCGCGATCGGCCTCACGAGCTACCCACCGGCGTTCCACTTCGCCAACAAGGTTCCCACCGGCACCGGGTACAACGTGACCATCTCCTCCCAACCGGTCACCCCACAGTGTGGCGGCATCTGCACCTGCGCCGTGATCGACGGCGGCGTGGGAACGGTCGGGACGGCGGACGTGACCGATATCCAGGTGGCGTGCGCCATCCAGCTCCCCTGACGCCGCGACCCGCATCTGCTTCGGCGTGCGCTGGAAGTCGCCTCCGAGAACGACGGCCGAGACAACGAACGAGGCCTGGGCGAGAGTCCGCGCCCATGCCCAGGCCCTCCGCCGTCCTCCTCGCCGTCCTCGCCGGTTGCGCCTCCGGTCCGGCCAAGGAACCCGCGTCCGCCGCGAGCAGCCCGCTCCGGTTCTCGGTGACGCTCGCTCCCGGCTTGGTCGACCATCCGGTCAGCGGGCGGCTCCTGGTCGTGCTCTCGGTGAAGCCCGAGGGCGAGCCCCGGGAGCACGTCAGCGACCTGGATCGGACGGCGCAGGTCTTCGGCATCGACGTCCACGACCTCGCGCCCGGCTCGACGGCGACGCTCGACGGAGACGTGCTCGGCTACCCGATCCGGACGCTGGCGGCGCTCCCCACGGGGCCGGTGCGCATGCAGGCCGTGCTGCGCCTCTACGAGACCTTCCACCGCGCAGACGGCCACATCGTCGAGCTTCCGCCTGACCGGGGCGAGGGCCAGCAGTGGCAGATCGCCCCTGGCAATCCCGCCTCCCGGCCGGTCAAGGTCGACCTCGACCCCGCGCGCTCAGGCACCGTCACCCTGACGCTGGACCACGTGCTCCCTCCGCTCCCGCCGACGCCGGACACCAAGTACGTCAAGCACCTGCGCATCAAGAGCGAGCTGCTCTCGCGATTCTGGGGGCGAGACGTGTACCTCGGCGCGCTGGTGATGGTCCCCGAGGGCTGGGACACCCATCCCAGGCAGCGCTACCCGGTGGTGGTCGCGCAGGGCCACTTCGGCCGGGAGTTCTTCGCCTGGCGCGAGACGCCCCCGGACCCAGGCCTGCCGCCCGCCGACGCCGCCGGAATCGCGCGGGACTGCCCCGACGGCCACGATGACCTCTGCGACATCCACGGCTACCAGCGCGTCCTCCAGGAGTACGGGTGGCGCTTCCACCAGCTCTGGACCGGCCCCGGCTTCCCACGCGTGCTGCTGGTGGACTTCCAGCACGCCAACCCGTTCTTCGACGACTCCTACGCGGTCAACTCCGAGACCCTGGGACCCTATGGCGACGCGCTCTACAAGGAGCTCCTCCCGGAGATCGAGCGACGGTTCCGAGGGCTCGGCGCCTGGGCGCGAGGCACCTACGGCGGCAGCACCGGCGGCTGGGAGGCGCTGGCCGCCCAGCTCCTCTACCCCGAGGAGTTCGACGGGGTGATCTCCAACTGTCCGGACCCGATCGACTTCCGGCGCCTCGTCACCGTCGACCTCTACCAGGACACCAACGCGTACTTCTCCTCGGGCCCGTTCCGGACGACGCCGCGCGTCGGCTCGCGCTGGGCCCTCGGCGAGACACGCAGCACCATCGAGCAGGAGAACCTCAAGGAGCTGGTGCTCGGGACGCGCAACCGCTCCGGCGGTCAGTGGGACATCTGGGAGGCCGTCTTCGGACCGGTCGGACCGGACGGATATCCCCGCCCGCTCTGGGACAAGCGCACCGGTCGCATCGATCCGGAGGCCGTCCAGTACGCCCGCGAGCACTACGACCTCGGCCACATCCTGACCCGCGACTGGGCGACCCTCGGTCCGAAGCTCGAGGGCAAGCTGATCGAGATCAACGTCGGGCGGATGGACACCTTCTTCCTCGACGGCGCGGTGGAGCGCTTCGAGGAGCGGGTGCGTGCCCTGAAGGACCCGACTCCGAAGATCACCTTCGCCTACGGCGAGACCGATGGCCACTGCTGGAGCGGAGACCGGCAGCACATCAACGCGTACTCGCGCCTCACCTACCACGAGCGGCTCATCCCCCGGCTCGTCGAGGGCTGGCTCCGCAACGCCCCGCCCGGGGCGGACGTCACCGGCTGGAGGCGGTGAAGGCCGACTGGGGGAGCACGCCGTCGGGTGCGCCGGAGGCCGCGGCCAGGAGGACCTCCTCGAGCTGGCGCAGGTTGAGCGGCCAGGCGCCGGTGATCAGCGCACGCGCCGCCGAGGCCGACAGCGTGATCTCGCCGGCGCGGTCTGGCAGGCGCCGGCGCAGGATCGCCGCGACGAGCAGCCCCAGATCCTCCCGGCGCTCTCGGAGCGGCGGGAGCGCGAGCACGAATCCGGAGAGCCGGGCGAGCAGGTCGGTCCGGAACCCGTTCGCCCCGACCCGCGCCTCCAGGTCCTCGCTCGAGGCGGACACGATGCGAACGTCGACCCGAGCGGCCTCGCTCTCCTCGAGCGCCCGCTGCAGCGCGGATTGCCCTCCGGGAGGGAGGTCGGCGACCTCGTCGAGGAACAGCGTTCCGCCGTCCGCCGAGCGGATCAGGCCCGTCCAGTCCCCGGCGGCCTCCGACCCTCCGCACCACACCCGCTGGAAGGGGCCCGGCCGACCGGAACGCGCGTGCACCCACCGCGCGGCGAGCTCCTTGCCCGCTCCGCGCTCGCCGCGGAGGAGCACCGGCACCGCGGAGCGGCTCACCGCTCCGAGCTCGACGAGCGCGCGGGCGAGGCCAGGACGGAGCGTCGAGAGTCCGGACAGGTCGCACTCGGCCTCGAACACGCCCGGATCCGAGCCCTCGCACGCGCGGTAGAGCAGGAAGGTCCGGCCGACCTCCAGGAGGTCCCCGTCGGAGAGCGCCGCCTGGTCCACGTTGCGGCCGTTCACTCCCAGCCCGTTCGTCGAGCCCGCATCCTCGGCGAACCACTCCGAGGCCGCGCGCCGAAGACGGGCGTGCGAGGAGGAGACGCGGCCGTCGGAGAGGCCGACGGTGAGCGTGCGGCCCTCCCGGCGGAAGCTGCGCTCCAGCGTGCGGCCGAGGCGAACCTCGTCCACGCCGTCGAGAGCGAGGCGGACGCCGCCGGCGAGCGGGCGATCCGCCTGCAGCACGAGGAAGAGATGCGGCTGGAGCGGGAGCCGGTCTTCCTCCGAGGCATCCGTGCTCCGCGAACCGCCGCGCTCCGTCATCGCGGGGTCCCTCGTAGGACGCTCCGGTGCCTCGCGCAACCATCGAGCAGTCCGCTGGTGACCGCAGGTATCGACCGTGGCGACGCGCGGCCCGGGAAGGCTGTAGTCTCCCGGGCTCCGCGGAGGCCGACGATGACCCCAGCCGGGATCGACTCCTACAGCGCCCAGTTCCTCGGCTCTCCTCCCGTCGAGCGGGCATTTCCGGCCGGCACCGATCCCGCGGCCGCGCTCGCCAGCGCGCGGACGTGGGTCGAGGATCAGGCCCGGACATTCCTCGGAGAGCACTCCCTGCCCCGCAATCCGTGGGTCGCGGGCAAGATCCGCGCGGTCGGAGCGAAGGGGTCCGGAGGCCAGATGCTGGCCGAGCTGGCCGTGTACACCGACGAGATGGACTACGTGTTCGAGTGGGACGACGAGAAGTGAGGTGAGGGGGCTCGGCGCCCCGGACTCACCGTCAGGATCGTTCGCCGGGAGGGAGGGGCACGATGCGTCGACGCCGGGGGTTCCCGCTCGTCCGGGTGCTGTCCTGCGTCATGATCGCGCTTCTCCCTCGGGCCGGACGGGCGGCCGGCTTCCTCTTCTACGAGACCGGAACGCCGGAGGTGGGGTTCGCCTCCGGCGGCAACGCTGCCCGCGCCCTCGGCCCGTCCACGCTTCTCGCCAACCCGGCGGGGATGACGCAGCTGCCGGGAACGCAGGTCCAGGTCGGGACGGAGCTGGTCTACGGACACCTCCAGTTCGCGCACAACGCGAGCACCGACCCCATCCTCGGTACGAACGACGGAGGCAACGCCGTCGGCGCGCTTCCCATCGCGGGCGCCTACGCCACCTTCGGTCCATGGGAGGACGTGCGGCTGGGGATCGGCCTGTTCAGCAACTTCGGCGCGCCGCAGTCCTGGGACCCGGCCTGGGTGGGCCGCTTCTACACGACGAAGACGACGCTTCTCGGCTTCTCGCTCATGCCCGGGGTCGCCTGGCACGTCGTCGACGGGCTCTCCCTCGGCGCGACGGTCAACGTCATGTACGGCTATCTCAAGCAGGTCGTGTCGGTGCAGAACCTGGAGCCGCAGTCCACGGACGGGAGCCTCACGGTCTCGTCGAGCGCCTGGGGAGTTGGCGGGAACCTCGGCGTCCTCTACGTTCTCTCCCCGTCCACCCGCTTCGGCCTGACCTACACCTCCCCGGTGAAGCTCGGCTTCTCCGCCACCCCGGGCTTCACCGGCCTCGGGCCCGGGCTCAGCGCGGTCCTCGCCGCCACCGGGCTCGAGACCGCGGTCCTCGATCTCGGGCTGACCGTTCCCCAGACCGTGATGCTCGGCTTCTTCCACGCCATCGACTCCCGCTGGGCCGTGATGGGGGACGTGGGGTGGCAGAACTGGGCGGCGTTCGGAGCGGTGGAGGTCGGTGTTCCCGGCTCGCCTCCCACGAGCCTCACCGCGCACATCGACTACCAGAACACCTGGCACGTGGGCGCCGGCGCGCAGGTGCAGCTCTCCGAGCCGTGGCAGCTCAACTTCGGGATTGCCTACGACAGCTCGATGACCAGCGACGAGAGCCGGAGCCTCTCGCTCTCGCTCGCCAGCCAGCTGCGGCTGGGCGTCGGCGCGCAGGTCGTGCTCGACAAGCGCTGGAACCTGGGGATGGCGTCCGAGCTCCTCTGGGGCGGGAGCCCGGTCGTGGAGGTCGACCGGGGGGCGCTCGCCGGGCACGTGTCCGGCAGCTACGCCAGCACCTGGATCCTCTTCCTCGCCTTCCACTTCACCTGGAAGGCGTGAACGGTCACTTCTGGAGGCTGGCCTTCACCGACATCGGGATCCTCAGCGCCCCGGAGATCGGGCAGCCGTTCTTCGCACCCTCGGCCGCCTTCTCGAACCCGGCGGCATCGAGGCCGGGCACCCATCCCTTGACCTCGAGTGCCGAGGAGCGCACCTCGAAGCCTCCACCGGCCTTCGGCCCGAACTCGACCACGCAGCTCGTCTCCAGGCGCTTCGCCGGGTGACCGCCCTGCGCCAGCGCGTGGGAGAGCGCCATCGAGAAGCAGCTGGCGTGGGAGGCGGCGAGCAGCTCCTCGGGCGTGGTCGCGCCCGCGACCCCCTCGGTCCGTGCCTTCCAGGTCAGGGCCGCTCCCCTGAACACTCCGCTCGCGGCGGTGGCCGTCCCCTTGCCGCTCATCAGATCGCCCTGCCACTCCGCGGTCGCCCGGCTCTGCATGTTCGGTACCTCCCTGGTTCTGGCTGATCTGCCTCCGTCCGGGGTCGCGCGCAACGGCCGCGTGCCGGGAGCGACCTGCGCCGGACTCCGCCTCGCGGCCACGCGCTAAGCTCGCCGGGCCGCGCCGTCGGGGAGGGAAGCGCCGATGTGGAATCTGGCCATGTCGTCCTGGCTGCTGGTGCTGGCGCAGGCACGGGCGCCGGAAGCCATCGAGCGGAGCACGTTCGCGCTCTACAAGATCCAGCAGCGCGTCGGCGTCGAGCAGACCAGCCGCACGCGGCGGGGAACCTGCGTCGAGGTCCGGACCGCGTTCGCCTTCACCGACCGCGGCACGACGGTCCCGCTCGGATCCCTGCTCGAGCTGTGCGAGGGCAGCCCGCGGCGGCTCGAGGTCTGGGGACGCACCGCGCGCTCGTTCCGGATCGACGACCGCGTGCTCGTGGAGGGGAAGAAGGTCCGGATCGAGCAGTCCGGTGCGTTGACCGAGAGGACGGTCGACGGTCCGTTCTTCCTCGCCTCGGCGTATGCCCCGGTCACGGTCATCGAGGAGCTGCTGCGCCACTGGCGGGCCAGCGGGCGTCCGCCAGAGCTTCCGGTCTTCCCCGTCGGCGCGGTGAGGATCCAGGCGCGGGGGCACGAGGCGTTCCCTCGGGACGACGGGACCACCGCCGACGTCGAGCGCTGGAGCATCTCCGGGCTCGGCTGGGGCCGGACCACGGCCTGGACCGTCGAGAAGGACGGACTGCTCGTCGGAGTGAAGACGGTGGACACGGAGTACGACCACTTCGAGGCGACACGGGCGGGCTGGACCGCCTCGCTGAGGACCATGGTCGCCTCCGCAGCGACCGACGGGATGGCCGAGCTCGCCGAGAACCTCGCCACGCGGCCGCTGAACACCGGCCGGCAGATCGCCCTGGTGGGGGGAACCGCCATCGATGCCTCCGGCCGTCCACCGGTGAAGAACACCACGGTGCTCGTGGACGGCGACCGCATTCTCGCGATCGGCCCGTCGGGAACGGTCGCCATCCCGGCGGGAACGCAGGTGATCGACGTCACCGGCAAGGCGGTGCTTCCCGGGCTCTGGGACATGCATGCCCACGTCGAGCAGGTCGAGTGGGGGCCGCTCTACCTCGCCGCCGGGGTGACCACCGTCCGCGACAACGGGAACGAGCTCGACTTCCTTCGTTCGATGCGCGACGCGGTCGACTCGGGCAAGGGGCTCGGTCCTCGGATCGTGCTGGCCTGCATCGTCGACGGGCGCGGAGAGGGCGCCATCGGCCTCGACCGGGTCGATGACCCCTCGGAGATCCCGGCCCTGATCGCCCGGTTCCGCGAGGCCGGCTGCGCCCAGGTGAAGATCTACTCCAGCGTGGCTCCGCGACTCATCGCCCCCCTCGCTCGCGCAGCGCACGCGGCGGGGCTCACCGTCACCGGTCACGTGCCACGGGGCATCGGCCTCCTTCCCGCCGTGAAGGCCGGAATGGACATGGTCAGCCACGTCCCCTTCGTGGCCCAGGCCATGCTCGGACCGGAGCTCCAGGCGGAGAAGCTCCCTCCGCT
>Ga0335077_10005282_pt1 | contig 15833 bp, 16 predicted proteins | sample Lox_Sample_31_FD_207151 | JGI IMG/M metagenome (GOLD analysis project Ga0335077, IMG submission 207151) | Soil microbial communities from Loxahatchee National Wildlife Refuge, Florida, United States - Lox_Sample_3.1 | ecosystem: Environmental > Terrestrial > Soil > Wetlands | place: USA...
GAGGGTCGAGCCGGTCGACGGCCGCCTGCTGTTCATGATCGCGTAGCTGGCCGCCGTGGGCAGCATCGCCACCGTGACCGCGGCGAACGCGAGCGGGACGATGGGGCCGGTGATGCCCTCCATGATCCCGAAGTTGAAGTAGGCGGTGAGCGCCAGGCCCATGTAGGCGATCCCCATGATCACCAGGCCCCAGAGTCCGAGCGCGTTCGTGTTCAGCCTCGACTCGCCTGGGGAAACCATGGCGGCTGGTTGTCCGTTTACCTGGGCCATCGCTTCCTCCCCTGTGGGCCCGCGGCAGCAGGGCGCTAGAACCAAATCAAAACGCTATAGCATCTAGCGTGTCAAGAGATTCCGCAGGCCACAGATGCATAACGGATGAGCCGCCGGCCCTCCTGCCAGGGTTGCTCACGCAGTGTGCTGGCTGGGGCCGTGCTGACCAGCGTGGGCCTGGCCTGGGTGGCTCTGGCCGGGGCGGTGCTGACTGGCATGGCTCACCGCGCGGGCGGCGCCGTGTCCTCCTTGTAGATCCAGCCCATGGCGCTCCAGCCGCCGTCCGCGCACAACGTGGTGCCGGTGACGAACGAGGAGTCCTCGTCGCAGGCGAGGAACAGCACCACCCGCGCGATCTCGTCCGGCTCGGCGAACCGGTGCATCGGCGTGCGGGCCCGGTAGGCGGCGACGTCGATGACGCCGTCGTCGATCCCCTTCTGGACCAGCGCGGTCCGGGTCACGCCGGGCGCCACCGCGTTGACGCGGACGCCGCGGTCGGCCCACTCGATCGCGAGGACCTGGGTCATCGCCACCACGGCCGCCTTGGCGGCGCAATAGGCGAGCCGCATGGGGAAGGCCTCCCACGCGTTCATCGAGCTGGTGTTGACGATCGTCCCCCGGCCCCGCTCCAGCATGTGCCGCCCCACTACCTGGGAGCAGAGGAACACGCCCGTCTGCATCACCCCGATCGAGGTGTCCCAGTCCGCGTCCGAAAAGGTCTCCGACGGGCCCGCCAGCCCGATCCCCGCGTTGTTGCAGAGCACGTCCACTCGCCCGTGGGCATAGATCACCGCGTTGATCGCGGTCTCCACCGAAGCCCGCGAGCTGACGTCGCACTGGTACGCGGTCGCGCCCAGGCGGGCGGCGGTCGCCTCGGCGGCGGCGAGGTCAAGGTCGAGGATGGCGACGGTCGCGCCCTCGGCGATGAAGCGGGCGGCGATCGCCTCCCCGATGCCCCGGGCGCCGCCGGTGATCACACACACGCGCTCGGCCAGCTTCATGATCTACCTCCCAGTCGCGGACGGCGCGCGCCCCTGCCCGGCGCAGCCTCTGCCCAGTCGCGGACGGCGCGGGGCGCTCGTCCGGCTCAGCGTCTGCGGCGGGTGCTTGGAGCCGGCACCAGTCGCCCATGCGGTGCCGTCCCCGACAGGGCAGGCCCGGGGCCCTGTTGTCGTGCGGCATATGCTATAGCGTTGGCGCGGCGGGCACGGGAGCCCGGGCGCCCGAGGAGGCAGCCGTGGGTCCGGACCAGCACCAGGCACCGCTGATGAGCGAGCGGATCGGGATGGAGCCGCCCCGGCCCAGGCACGACCGGGTGACGGAGTGGATGGCCGCGAACGGCGTGGACGCCCTCGTGGCCGCCCGGCCGGACCTGGTCACCTGGCTCGCCGGGTACGCCCGCTACTACGGTGGCCTGTCCGCCGTCGTGGTCGGGCGGGACGGCGAGCGGGTCCTGGTCGTCGCCCGCGATGAGGTCGCGGTCGCGGAGCGGCTGTCGGACGCCGACCGGGTCATTGGATACGGGGAACGCGGCTTCGGCATCGAGCTGAACCCGGCGCCGCTGATGCTCGGTGCGGTAAGTGAGCTCGCCGCGGTCTCCTCGGCGCGGCGCATCGCCACGGCGGGCGAGCCGGCGGCGGACTTCACCCCGCCCGCCGGGGGAGACGCCGTCCCGGCCGACGCCGCGCTGCACCAGATGAGCCTGGTCAAGGATCCCGACGAGGTGGCCAGGATCTACCACGCGTACGAGCTTTGCTGGGTGGCGCAGGCCGCGGTCGCCGATGGCACGGCCGCGGGCGCCACCGAGATCGAGATCATGACGGCCGCGCAGGGCGCGGCCCAGGTCGCCCACGGCTCGCCGATCGAGTTCGCCGCCGACCTGCTCGCCGGGCCGAACACCGCCGAGGTCTGCGGCCCGATCGCCATCCCCGGGCGCACCCGGGCTGAAGCCGGCCAGCCCGTGGTCGCCGACATCTGCATCGGCGCCGGCGGCTACTGGGCCGACACCTGCCGGACCCACGTGAGCGGGACCAACGCTGAGGTGGCGGACATCTACCGGCAGCTCGGCCTGATCCTGGAGTCGGCCGCCATCGAGCTCCGGTCCGGCGCCACCGGCGCGCGGGTGTTCGGAGGCATGCGCGACCAGATCCTGGCCGGCTGGCCCGGCGGAGAGTTCCCGCACCACGGCGGGCACGGGGTCGGGCTCAGCGTGTTCGACGACCCGCACGTGATCCCGACCGACGACCAGCGGCTGGAGAGCTGGATGGTGATGGCGCTGGAGCCGGGCGTGTACCTGCCGGGCCGGTTCGGCGTCCGGCGGGAGAACCTCTTCCTGGTCACCCCCGACGGCGGGGTCGAGCTGACCCAGGCGGTAAGCCGCCCGCTGGCCGCCCGCGCCCAGGCCGGCTGGAACGTGTAGGCATCGGCCCAGCGCGCCGCCAGATGGCCAAGAGATCGGCCTCGCCGCGGTCCCTACGTATCGAACTGGTCACAACATCCGGAACATTGGCCCCAGAGCTGATATAACACGTGACATCCAGATAGCCACTGCTCAGTGGCAGCCTGGATGATCCCTATCCAGAAATTTGAAAGGCTGCCGAAAGTGTGGTATGGGATGCGCCCGTCTGGAGCCCCGCAGACGCCGGTATGGCGTCGGTCAAGCTTTTGCGCCTCTAGCGAATGCGTGGAGGTCGCCCGGCTGGATGACAAGATCGTCATGCGGGACTCCAAAGACCCCGACGGCCACATGCTCAGCTACACTGCCGAAGAATTTCGATTTCTCGTTCGGAGCGCTAAGGCTGGCGACTACGACTTCAGTTGCTGACCGGTCGCCTGCCCTCGCCCCGAACGGCGGGGATCAGGCGCCTGGAGTTCTGGCCTGTCGCGGCTAGCCACAGGCCAGCGACTATCTAATCTGAGCGGTAGCTATCGATCGTCGTCATGATGATCTCGCGTGTTGTCTCAGGCTCGGCAGCCAGTTGGGCCAAAGCCCGGAACGTTGTGCCGTAGGTCTCAACGTCGTCGGGTTCCTCGAGGTACAGGTCTCCGGTCATGCCCTCGATGAAGACAACATCGGGGACGGTGGGCTGGGCGAACCTCAAGATGATGAACTTGTTGGCCGCTGGCAGAGCGCCGGCGTCATAGGGAATGACCCGAAGGCTGACGTGGGGCATGCTGGACAACTCCAGCAGTCGCTCGAGCTGAGCCCTCATGATGGCCGGGCTGCCGACGACGCGGTGCAGCACTGATTCATCCACCACCGCCTCGAAGCGGGGCGGGTGTTCGGAGAAGAGCCGCTGCTGCCTCCCGATCCGGACTTGCACACTCTGCTCGACGACATCCGGCCCCCGCCTTGGCATCGTGGCGAGGGCCTGCGCGCGGGCGAACTCAGGGGTCTGGAGCAGGCCTGGCATGATGCCGAGGCCGTAGTCGCTGATCGATGTCGCTTCCGCTTCCAGCCCTACGTATCGGGTGTACTGCACCCTTAGGGGCTGCCACCAGGCGCGCTGCTTGCCCTCGATGGCCAGTTCCATCAGGTGCTGCCGTTGGTCGTCATCGACCTCATACAGGTCGCACAGTTCGCGGATGTCCCGCGCGCTGGCACCGCGCTGGCCCGTCTCAAGACGGCTCACCTTGGACGGGCTGACCATAAGGCGCTCGGCGACCTGTTCGGCTGTCCAGCCCTTCTGGATCCTGAGCCCCCTGAGCAGCGTCCCCAGCTCGCGGCGGCTGACTGTTGGGCTACCCCCTGTGGTCGGCACTCCAGTCACGCCCCTTTCTGTGGCCATCCAGTGCAACACCGGAGGGCCAACGTGGCGGAAACTGCAGTAGGCAAATTGAACTTGGTACTTGCCAATGGCGCGTGCCAAGGTGACTATTGAAGCAGACACAGGCAGCGTCCTCAATACCCGCTCCCGCAGCGGTCGCAGGTGGCGACACAGCCACCGCATAGGTCGCCGCCAGGCCAGAGAGGCCTAGGCGGCGGAGAGGAGGCGGCTTATGGCCCAGGGGCCAACGGCAAGCTCGTAGCGAGCCCATCGGAGAACTCACCGCAGACGCCGTGCGACGGCACGCACAGGCCTCGCCCCAGCAGCGCCTGGGCAGGAACCCGTCACACAAACAGCACGGCCGATGTTCGCAGCATCGACCGTGCTAGTCACACCGAAACCCGCCCCTAGCAAGGAGGGTCAGCGCTGAGGATCATGTTACCGGCCTGGTGACGGAATGCAACAGCCGGAGACCCCGGGTCGGCGATCTTCCTCAGCCTGGTCCTTCTGGATGGCGACAGCCCATCAGGAGGAAAGATGTTCGCCGCCCATGCAACGACGGTCCAAGCCCTTGATCACGCCAGAGTAGCCCTCGCTCTCATCGCGGTGGGCATCGTGGTCTTTTGGCGCCTAGCGCTCCGACTGCTGCTCGCCATCATCGTGCTGGCGGTCGGCGCAGGGTTGGCGGTGGTAGCGCAGAACATGCACTAGTCCGTGAGAACCTGCCGGTCGGCGGTCGCATCCACCCGCCAGGACGGTCGGCCGGCAGCTCGGGAGAGCTGAGATGAGCCATACGGCTAACGCGGCGCAGGCGCAGCGCTGGAACGGCGAGAGCGGCCGGTACTGGATCGCCCATCGTGAGCGGCATTTGACCGGGCACCGGCATCTCTTGCCGCACCTGTTCGGTGCCGCTGCGATCTCGCCGGGGGAGCGCGTGCTGGATGTTGGCTGCGGTTGCGGGGCAACGACGATCGCGGCGGCTCAGGCAGCGCGCGGCACGGCCGGACCGGTGGCGCGGCTATCCAGCGGAGGTGAGTCGGGCACTGCCGTTGGCCTGGATCTGTCCGGGCCGATGCTGGACGTCGCTCGATCACTGGCTGCGCAGGCCGGTGTGGCGAACGCCGGATTCGTGCAGGGCGACGCCCAGGTCTGCCCGCTGCGCCGGGCGGCCCACGACGTAATAATCAGCAGCTTCGGGGTCATGTTCTTCGACGACCCTGGCGCAGCGTTCGCGAGCATGGCCGGGGTGCTTCACCGCCGCGGCCGCCTAGCCTTCCTGTGCTGGCAGTCTGATATGCACAACGAGTTGTTCGCCATCCCGCTGCGTGCCTTCGGTGCCCACATGCGGCTGCAGGGTCCGCCCGTCGGGGAGCTGTTCACCGACCCGCGGCGGGTCACCCAGCTGCTATCGGACACAGGCTGGCAAGACATCCAAATCGGCGCGGTCAGCGAGCCAGCCTGGATGGGATCTGACGTCGCCGACGTGATGAGCTACGTCCGCAACATGCCCATGATCCGCAACCTCGCGGCCGGCTTCGGGAACGACGCACTGACCGAGCAGGTACTGGCCTCCATTGCCGAACAGTACGCTGAGCGCCAGCGCCCCGACGGAGTGTGGGTCCGCGCCGCAGCTTGGCTGGTCACCGCCTACCATGCCTGACTTGGATCAGGCTGCATGGCTGCCCGGGACGTGAACGGCAGGCACCCGCAAGCCGACACAGGTCGCGAAGGCGGAGGGGAGGGACCGGCCGGTCGCGGTCCCTCCCCGTTCAGCGGGGCTCCCAGCCGCCGTGACCTCAGGAGAGACCTCCGAGGGCAAGCCGACCCTAAAGAAGGTCGTCAAACTCGCCCTTCTTTGCCCCATCCAGAAATGCGACCCACTCATCGCGGGTATAAGAGAGAAACGGGCCGTTAGCGAGCCGCGAGTTCCCGACGATAATCATACCGTCTTTTGACCTGACCTGCACGCAGTTGTCGCCCCCGCTCATCGTGGCGGTACGCCAGGAATCCTGGTCTGAGGTAGAAATTGACAACACCACACCTCCTTTTGGTGTGCTTTAGGGAGACGGGTCAGCCTGCATTCAGGCTTCGAAAGTCTCCCCAACCTGTTCGATTAGCGAAACGGAACTTTCGGGGTCGAGGGCGCCTGTGCGCAAGTGCATTAAGGCTTCTTCATATCTATCGACGTCTGATGCGCGCTCGACATACAGCCCCCCCGCCATGTTCTCTACGTAGACCACTGGGGGCTGGCCAGGCTTAAATTCCAGGAGCGTAAACGTATTGTAAAGGCCCGGATGTGCGCCCAGGCTGAATGGAACAACCTGAAGCATCATGTTGGGGATCGCGGCGAGCTCTATCATTCTTTTAAGTTGATCGCGCATAATGTGGGGACTGCCCACGCGGCGTCGAAGCGCTGATTCGTCTACCATGGACCAGAACCGCGGTGGCGACTCCCTCGTTATTATTTTCTGCCTGGTGAGCCTGGCGGCTACGCGCTCGTCCAAGACGTGGTCGGCAATTCGCGGGAGGAATCCTCTGATAACTGCCCGGGCGTATTCCCTCGTCTGGAACATCCACGGAATCACATAGGATTCGTATGAGCTGATCTGCGCCGCCTCGATCTCCAGTCCGATAAGCCTGTCAACGGCGATATCATCGTACTTGTTCCACCACCCCTGCTGTTTCGCCTCTCGGGCCAGGGTCATCAGCCGGTCCCGTAGCGAGTCATCGACACCGTAGATGGTGCAGAGGTCACGGACATCGCGCAGGCTGGCCGGACGCACCCCGGTCTCGATGCGGCTGATCTTGGGCGGCGAGCAAAGCAATTCCCGCGCCACATCCTCGACCGTGCGGCCCGACTGCTTACGCAGGTCGCGCAGCTGGCTGGCCAGCTCCCGACGGCGGAGCATGGGGCTTCGATCAGCGGCCATGTGCACCGGCTCACCTCAATGTGACGATGCAACTACGGATGGTCCGAACAAGCCGAGGCGGTCCTGGCGTACCATACCCTTGGTAAGTACCAAGTGTACTTGACCCAGGAACCAACGGAGAGCCTGGCAGGCCAGAACCTGGAAGTCAAGGATCTTATGACACGCGTCATGCCCCCAAGGGAAATGAGTCCCCGTGGCATGGCAGGGGTAATCGGGGGACGCTCACCACCCTGGTGGAGGCTCCGCGTTCTGCCCCAACGCATGGACCCCTCCTTGCGTCTAAAAGGCAGAGCTCCAGTGGTGTGGGAGGAGCCATGAGGCGATCCCTGATGGCCATTGCCGTGGCCGCGATCGTGCCGCTCATGGCCGGCGGGTGTGGCGCCCGTACCGGCATTGCGCACCGCTCCCGCCCAGGATCGGCGGATGAGCGACCTTCGTCTCCCTTGGGCAGCGCTGCGCGGCCAGCCACGGCTGAGACCGGATTCGCGCGGTGCCCGGCCCAGGCGCTCGTCCTGCGCCCGGGCGCTTTTGTGGTGCCCATGACCGGCGAGCATGCAGTCATGTACGCCCTGGCCAACCGGGGCGCGGTGACCTGCACGCTGTCCGGCTACCCGCAGGTCGTTCTGTATGACGCCGAGGGTGCGGCGCTGCCGTTCCGCTACGCCCGGGGCGGCGGCGCCTACGTGACCTCGCACAAGCCGGTGACCGTGATACTCACCCACGGGGCCTCGGCCTACGTGCTGGTGGCGAAGTACCGCTGCGACCTCGGGGTCGCGCGCAACGCGGCCGCTATCCGGCTGGCCCTGCCCGCCGCCCACGGCGCGGCATTCGCCCAGCGGGCAACCGTCGCCCCTGGGGGCGCCGCCGGCCTGTCCTATTGCCGCGGCGGCCCGCGCGACCCGGGTCAGGTCATCGCGGTCTCGCCCGTCGAGCCGACACCGCAGGCGACCCGCAGCCTCCGCTGACGCTCAGCGCGATGCCCTGGTACCGGCGCGCGCTGGGCGGCCCGGGCGTTCCTGTGCCGACGGCGGCTGGCGGCTGGCCCACGCGAGCCACCGCCTGGCGGTCGGCAGGTCCAGCAGGAGCGCGAGCCCGCAAACCGTTCCGATGGCGACGGCGGCGCCGGCCACGGTATCGGTGAAGTAGTGCCATTGCAGGCCGATGACGGCGACGGCAACGACCACGCCCAGCACGCACGCCGCCACCGGGACCAGCACGCGCAATGCCGCTGCCTTCGCCGGCTGGGGCGGGACGAGAAGCAGCACCGTGACCGTCGCAGCTAGCGTGAAGACGGCCGTGGTATGCCCGCTCGGGTAGACGAGGTTGCCCCAGTAGGTGCGGTGGACCAGGGGCTTGAGCAGAACGTCGTCCAGCCCGACGGCGACCGGGACGGCTGTCGCGGCCAGCACGGCACCGTTGAGCCGGCCGGTGAGCAGGCAGGCGCCAACGATGACCACGCACAGCACGCCCGTGGGAATCAGCGAGCCGGGCGCGGCGAGCCAGAGCAACAGGCCACGATGGCCGCCCAGCCAGGCAATGACGGGAGAGTCCACTGCCTGATCGAGCCGGTCCGCGCTGGCCTGGTGTGCGAACAGCACGCCGAGCACGGCGACGAGGACGGCGCAGCAGGCCAGCAGCGCGCCTGCCCGGGGGCGGGCGCTGGCGGCCAGCAGGGGCCGGCCGGGCCGTAGGTGTATGCCGTCCACGCTCCCCCCGGAGGCTACTGCTCCCGGTCGCGGCGAAGCTGCTCCATGACCTCGTCCGGGCTCTCCATGGTGACCCGGATCATCGCCCGCACCATGTCCGCGAGGGCGACGCGCGGCACGTCGAGCTCGACCGCGGCCGAGTGCGCCCACCGGGTGAGCTGCCGGTGCAGCTCGGGACTCAGGTCGAGCGTGACCCTGACCGGCTTGGAGCGGACCGCGGTCTGGCCGGCCGGGCGGGCGTCGGGCTCGGTGCGCCTCGCCGCGGCCGCGGCCATCTGCGCCTTGCGCCTCTCCAGCTCTGTCGTCATGACGGCACCTTCCCGAGAGGGACGCATCGCTCGATGAGGTCGTGGGCCACGCCGCGCCAAACGTCGCGGCCTGTCTCGGGAACCGGCATGCCGAAGCTCTGAGCGTAGACCTCTAGCCTCGGCACGGCCGTCCGCAGCACGTCATAGCCTAGGCCCTCCAGGGCCTCCCTCGCGTGCGTGGTCGAGTGCGCGCGGGCGATACACCGGTTCAGCAGCACGGCCGCCCGGGCGGGCCGGTCACGGATCGCCTCGACCTCGCTGATCTCCTCCCGGACGGGCGTGGTGCGGTTGATCTCGATAGGGCTCGGAGCGCACGGGATCAGGATTTCGTCGACGTAGCGCATCGCTGACCGGGCGATACTGGCGTGGTCCTCCAGCTGGGGAGCGTCGATGATCACGACGTCGTCGTCGTAGGCGATCTCGGGCACGCGCTGGTGCAGGCTGCGGGAGGGCAGGGCCACGATCCGGAACGGGAACGCGGTCCTGGGCGGCAGCCTCGGGTCCATGGCGGCGAGGTCGGACCACTCCAGGGCGCTGCCGGAAGGGTCCGCGTCGACGAGGAGCACACGCTTCCCGGCCTGGGCGAAGATGTGGGCCAGCCAGACCGCGGATGTGGTCTTGCCCGTGCCCGGTTTCAGGTTGAGCAGGGCGACGCTGAGTGCCGTCATCAACGCAGTATTGCAGTGCTTACGGCATTACGGAAGCCCGCCGGGACGATACTTACCGGCGGCGCGGGCGACCGAGTCTCCAAGCATCGCACCCTCGCTGCCCGCCGGTGCGGCCAGCCCCCGGGCGGCTGACGGCCCCAGACCGCTGGCCGTTCAGCGACTGTGACTTCGTGAAGGGAACAGGGATCTTACCGCGCGGTCCTGTGGCGCTCGTGGGCCGGTCACCCACAGGCTGTGGATGAGCCGGAGGTCAGTGTGACCTGCCCGGCCGGGCGCGGAGCTGGTAACTGCCAGCTGTCGGCGGCCTACTGCTTGACCAGTGTGCCGACGGTGACGTGCGGCCAGTGGATGCCGTTGAAGTCGAGCATCACCAGCTGCGTGTACTGCAGCTGGTGCTTGTCCGGATGGCCCCCGGTGCCGGCGATCGTCTCGATCCAGAACGTCGCCTCGGCCCGCGTGGCCTTGGCGTTGCCTCCGGGAGGATTGCCGCTCGCGGCCAGAAAAGCCGTGTTGGCGGTGCCGCCGCCAGCCTTGATGATGCTGTGATTCGTCGCCACGTGCAGGAACGTCCGGCTCTTCATGGTCGTGCCCTGGGCGCTTCCTGAGTTGGGCCCGGTCAGTGTGCGCCTGAGTGTCGTGGATGCGGCGCGGCACGGGGCCAGCGCCCTTGCCGTGCAACCACCGTGCACTTACCGTCGGTAACGGCAGCAGGCGACCAGCCTGGCCTGGCAAGCAATGAGCCAGCCGCGACAGGGACGGGTGGGATCGGATGGCGATCTTCCGGGCATACGCCAAGGTGCTGGAACCCGATGACCCGACCATGCGGATCTACGAAGCAGGCTTGCGCACGTGCCCTGGGCAGCCGGGACTACTGCTCGCCGACGTGCTGCGGCGGACGGGCGGCGTCTATGAGACGACGACCCCGTTGCCGCCACAGCTCCGCGACGACATCCGCGAGGTCGCGGAACTGACGTCGGACCCGGAGCTGCTCGCGATCGCGGATCTGACCGAGGTGCCCGTGCCCCTCGATCACCTGCGCGGCCTCGACCCGCAGACGCGCATCGTCATCGGAACAGAGCTCCACTACGAGGCAGACGAGGGCGCACAGGTGAGCAGGGCCAGGGACCACCGGCCAGCCCTGGCTACGATCATGCCCGACGGCACGGTCATTGCCGGGGACGCGTTCCCGGCACCTCCCGGCCGCGCCTGCACGTGAGCTGAGCGGGCCGATGTCGCGCCCGCGCCCAGGCCAGGCCTCCCGCGCAATCAGGCCATCGTCGCGCCCACCGGTGGCCGGCTCACACGGCGTCAGGGGGGAACAGCGCCGGGCCGACACCAGGGATTTCCCGTGCCGCCCCGAGTACCGCGTCCTTAGCCACCGGAGCGGGATCACCGGTCCGTGACATCTCGGCGGCGATGAGCCCGGCCACCAGCGGCGCGGAGAATGACGTGCCGTCCCACCTGGCCATCCCGGCGAAATCCTGCCTGGCCGGCCGCTTGGGCGGTTCCTGGTAGGTGTACTCGCCGGTGGCGTAGGCGTTGACGAGCCCTTCGCCCAGCGCGTAGACGTCGACCCAGTCGCCGTAGTTGCTGAACCACGCCCGGTTCTGCTGGTCGGTTCCCAGGGCGCCCACGCCGACCGTCCACGGGAAGGCCGCGGGGTAGAACCTCCGGTGCGTGCTGTCATTGCCGGCCGCCGCGACCAGGGTCACGTCATGGTGCTGCTGGTGGAAGTAAAAGAAGCTGAGCGGGGCCCAGTTCCTGCGGGTGTAGGTCCCGGCAGAAAGGTTGACCACGTCCGGCTCGTAATTCAGGATGAGCTCTTCCAGCTTGTGGATGATCACATCCTCCCGTTCTCCGCCGGACAGCGCGAAGTGATTGTTGACGTATACGCCGGCCCCCGGCGCCATGCACCTCGCGACCCCCGCCACGAACGTCCCGTGCCCGGTGTACTCCGGGATGGCCGGCAGGCCGTTGGGCTGGATCGGCCCGAGGGGGTGGTCCGGCTCCCCGTCGACGCCGGCCAGCCAGGGATACTGGACAGGGTCGAGCGGGTCCAGCAGGCCGGTGTCGCTCACCCCGATCTTCACGTCGTACTGGCCCTGGCCGCCCGGCCACGGGCCCGGCCACGGCTGAGCCGGTGGGTACCCGCTCGGCACCTCTGGCTCGACGGCCGGGCAGATCTTCGAGATGTGCATGATGTGGACCGGCGAGGCCAGCGGCACGCCACCCTCGGCAAACGCCGGGTTCTCATCGCGGAGCTCTCCGTCGATACGGGCCAGCGCCTGGGGAACGGTGAGGTTGCCGTCTTCAACCTCGCTGAGTGACAGCACCACCAGACCGGCACCGCGTGGCCGGGCCTCCGGGTCGGTGTGGCGCAGCCGGGGCAGGATTGGCTCCAGCCGCGCGAAAGTCTCGTCGTCGTCCACGGCCAGCAGATGGCCGGCCTCGTAGATGTAGTCGACCTCGCCGGCCGGCGTATAGGCGACCTCGATGTGGACGTCTTCGCGAGAGAACGCGTCCTTCATGTTCAGATACTGGGCGTCGAACACCGCGTCCATCTGATGCCCCCTTCAGGCGCTCGGGTGGGTCGACATAACGGGTCTTTCCCCCCCGGGTCTGATACATCCGGGAACGGCGGGAAATAGGTCATCTCGTCGGTGAACATTGCCGTGATTAGACGCGCGGGACTCCACCGATCCGGCGCCCAGATTGCGGGCAGCCCGCGGTGCTGCGCCGGCAGGCGGGCCGGCCGCGCCCGTCAAGCGGCCAGCACGGTGGGCGTTCTTCAGTTTGCCCACTCACCCGGCTTGGCCAAGGATCTATGGATATGGCGGCCACGTCGGGACCAGTCGGTGACAGGCACGCAGACCTGCTCCCGCTCGCGCTCTCCCGCCCCAACGAGGCCCTGCAACGTGCCCGGGCGGTGCTCGCGGGCGCCCCCTCTCCGCTGGACGCCTCGGTCGCGCGGCAGGCCATCGGCATCGTGCTGCGGGAGTACGGGGACATCGAAGCGGCCATTGGTGAGCTGCGGATCGCCCGGCGGCTGGCCCGCCGCGCGGGCTCGCCCGGCCGCGAGGCCGACGTGCTCGGGACGCTGGGGGTGGCGCTGGTCTTCGCCGGCCGGACCGTGTCGGGCCGCAACGCCCTCGACGCGGCGGTCCGGCAGTCCACTGGGCAGTTGCATGGCCGGATGCTGTTCCGCCGCGGCGCCGTCATGCTGATCCTCGGGCGTCATCGCGAGGCGCTCGAGGATCTGAACAGCGCGGTGGCGGCGCTAAGGATGGCCGATGACCAGATCTGGGAAGCCCGGGCGCTGCAGGAACGGGCGGTCAGCTACCTGTCGGCCGGTTTGGCGCGACGCGCCGTCGATGACCTTCGGCGGGCTGAGGACCTGTTCATCGCGAACGGCCAGGAATTGGAGTCAGCCGAAACCGCGGTGAACCGAGGGCTGGTCGCCTTGCGGCTCGGCGACCTGCCGGAGGCGCTGACCTGCTTCGATGAGGCGGCGGAGCGGTACCAGCGGCTCGGCGCCTCGGACCCTGATCTGAGCCTGCACCGGTGCGCCGCGCTGACGGCCGCGGGGCTGGCCAAGGATGCCCTGGAGGAGGCCGATGCGGCGATCAGGCAGCTGGATCGGATCCATGGCCGGCCGACCAAACGGGCCGAACTGCTGCTGACCGCGGCCACGTCTGCGCTGGCCGCCGGTGAGCCCGCCACCGCCATCGCCCGGGCCACCGACGCGCGCCGGCTCTTCGCGCGGCAGGGCCGGCGCTGGTGGCGGGCGCATGCCCAGCTGGCGCAGGTGAGCGCCAGTATCGACGTCGGCCCGGCGACCGCAGCCTTGCTGCGCGATGCTCAGCGATGCGCCCGGGAGCTGGCCGATCTCTCCTCGCCCGATCAGCCGCTGGCGCAGCTGGCCACCGGGCGGGTCGCTCTCGCGCTCGGGCGGACGGAGGTGGCGGTCGAGCATCTGGGCGCCGCGGCCGCCGGCCGCCGGCACGGGCCGGCGCTGTCCCGGGCGGTCGCGTGGCTGGCCGAGGCGCTGCGCGCCGAAGCGTCTGGGGATCAGCGGCGGCTCATGTATGCGTGCCGGCACGGGCTGGACGTCATCGACGAATACCGCAGCGCGCTTGGGTCCTCGGAGCTGCGCGCGCAGACCACCGCTCACGGTGCCGAGCTGGCGAGCCTCGGCCTGCGGCACTCATTGCGGCTTGGCCGGCCCGGGCTGCTGCTGGCCTGGAGCGAGCGGTGGCGGGCCATCGCGCTGGCGGTGCCCCCGGTGCGCCCGTCCGGCGATGAGAAGCTGCAGGCCGACCTCGCGGCGATGCGGAGCGTCAGCAGCAGAATTTCCCGGGCCCAGAGCCGGGGGCTGCCCAGTGCCCCGCTCCAGCACGAGCGGCAACGGCTGGAGCGGGCGGTGCGCGCCCGGGCGCTGCGCACCCTGGGCCCCGGCCAGGGCGGCGCCCGGCGCAGCAGCAAGGGACTCGACCGGGCCGGCCTGCTGGATGAGCTCAACGGCGACCGGCTGCTCGAGCTGGTCGACATCGAGGGTGAGCTGCATGTACTGGTATGCGGCAACGGCAGGGTCCAACGATTCGCGGCCGGTACCTCCGAGGAGGCCGCGCGTGTGGTCAGGTCGGCCCGGTTCGCGCTCAGCCGGGTAGCCATCGGATCCTCAGCGTCGTACCCCATGGCCGCGCGCGACCGGCTGGTCAGGCTGGGCGAGATGCTTGAGCGGGTGCTGCTCGGCGAGGCCGGAGAATACCTCGGGGACGGCAACGTCATCGTCGTACCGCCTGGCCGGCTGCACGACGTGCCGTGGGGGCTGATGCCGCGCCTGCGGACGCGGGCGGTGAGCGTCGCGCCCTCGGCGGCGTCCTGGCTCCGCGCCCGGCGGGCCGTGGCTGGCCATGGCCGGGACGCCGGCCCGGTGGTTCTGGTCCGCGGTCCCGGGCTGGCTTCCCGCGGCGCGGAGGTGCCCCAGCTCGCCGCGGATTACGCGGCCGGCGGCCCCCAGCCGGTCATGCTCGGCGACGGCTCCGCGACGGTGGCGCGCGTGATGAGTGCGATCGACGGCGCCCGGCTGGTGCACATCGCGGCCCACGGCATCTTCCGTGCGGACAGCCCGCTGTTCTCCGCGCTGCAGCTCGACGACGGCCCGCTCACGGTCTACGACCTGGAGCGGCTGCGCCGGGGCCCGCGCCTGCTGGTGCTGTCAAGCTGCGATTCCGGTGTCGTCGCGCCTGCTGGTGCCGACGAGGTGCTGGGGCTGGCCAGCTCGCTGATCCCGCTGGGCACGGCCGGGATCGTGGCGAGCGTTGTCCCGGTGAATGACCCCGCGGTGGTGCCGCTGATGATCGAGCTCCACCGGCAGCTGCGCGGCGGCGCCAGTCTGGCCGAGGCCTTGCGCGACGCGCGCCGCGCATCAGGATCCGGCCTGGTGGCCGCGGCCACCGGCTGGTCGTTTATCTCGCTCGGCACGGGATGAGGACTGCATCAGGCGGCGGCCGACCGGGCGAGCGCGCGCAGCGCCGCCGGGAAGATCGCGGCCGGGGGAGTGACCAGCCCGGCGCCGACCTGGCCGGTGCCCGCGACCTTGCCCGCCATACCGGTGTTGATCTGCGGCAGGATGCCGGTCCGCGCGACCAGGGTGGTGTCGATCCCGGCCGGGGTGCCGCGGAAGTCGAGCGCCGGCACCTGGAACAGCGGGTGCTCGGCCAGCGTGATCTCGTACATGCGCCGGGTGGTGGCGAGCGCGTCGGCGACCGTGCCGCCGACGAACCGCACGATGGCCGGGGCCGCGGCCATGGCGAAGCCGCCGAGACCCGCCGTCTCCGTGATCGCCGAATCCCCGATGTCGGGGTTGGCGTCCTCGGGTCCGTAATCGCCCAGGTACAGGCCCTCGGGCGTGAGCGCCGGGGCGGTGAACCACGCGTCCCCGGCCCCGGAGACCTGGATGCCGAAATCGGTGCCGTTCCGGGCCATCGCCACCACCATGGTCGAGCCCGGGATGTCGCGGGCGGCGTCGAGGGCGAGCTTGCACCCCGGCATCGCGAGATTGAGGAAGAAGTGGTCGTTGCCGCCGATGAAGGCGGCCGCCGCGGCCACGTCCGCCGACGGGAGGCCGGAGGCGATCATCGACGGCAGCAGGTCCCGCAGCAGCATGAGCGTGCCGGTCCGG
>Ga0335077_10005287_pt1 | contig 15826 bp, 17 predicted proteins | sample Lox_Sample_31_FD_207151 | JGI IMG/M metagenome (GOLD analysis project Ga0335077, IMG submission 207151) | Soil microbial communities from Loxahatchee National Wildlife Refuge, Florida, United States - Lox_Sample_3.1 | ecosystem: Environmental > Terrestrial > Soil > Wetlands | place: USA...
TCGCGGGATATTACGCGCCCAACAGCTTTGTGACGATTTACGGAGTGAATCTTGCCTTCACGACCGCGGCGCTCACTGCCGACGACATCTCCGCGGGGATGCTGCCCACCGCGCTGCCGGGCACCGGCGTGCGCGTGCTGATCAATCAGATCGCGGCGAATTTGTGGTACGTCTCGCCGGGGCAAATTAATCTGCTGGTCCCCAATTATCTTGCCGCCGGTCCGGCGACGGTGCAGATTGAAGTGGACGGGGTCGCGGGGCCGGCGGTGCCCATCGTGTTGAGCGCGGTCGCGCCGGCGATGTACGAAACCGATCCGACCACCGTGCTCGCCGTCCACTTGGACGGCACGACAGTGACCACGGTCGCGCCGGCTCAGCCGGGCGAAGTGATCGTCCTGTGGGCCACCGGCCTCGGTCCGACGCTTCCGCAGCCGCTTCCGAACCAGGCGCCTGCCTCGGCCGCGCCGCTGGCCACGCCCGGATTCGGCGTGTGGCTCAACGGAACTCCCATCGATCCGGCGCTGATTCTTTACGCCGGAGTCACGCCCGGTTACGCTGGCCTGTATCAGATTAATTTGCGGCTACCCGATCCAGTACCACGGACTCCACAGATCCAGATTGGTTGGAGCGGACAACTGAGTCCCGGGCAGTTATATTTGCCAGTCGAGTGATCGCTTTATCGATCAACACATTAACTTGCTTGCGCGGTGGAGGGATTCGCAGTAAGCTGCAAGCAGGAGAGGTCGGTATGAGACTCCTGCGGTTGGTTTTCATTCTTTCGCTCGCCCCGGCGATCACCCTTGCGCAACGCGGAGGCGGCGGCCACGGCGGTGGTGGTGGCGGCGGACATATGGGCGGCGGCGGGGGTGGATTTCATGGAGGATCGTTCGGAGGCGGTGGATTCGGCGGCGCGCGCAGTATGGGCGGCGTATCGCGCGGATTTGGCGGAAGCGCGGGCGGGTTCCGAGGAGGCACGCTCGGGGGCGCATCCCGAGGCGGCACGCTTGGCGGCGGCTTCCGCGGGGGCACGCTCGGGGGCGGATTCCGTGGCGGTTACGGTGGTTACGGCGGGTATGGACGCGGTTATGGGGGATACGGACGTTACGGCTACGGCGGTTACGGACGCTTCGGCTACGGGTACGGTCTTGGCTACGGCCTCGGATTCGGCTGGGGCTGGCCCTACTGGGGATATGGTTGGGGCTGGCCGTACGCGGGCTTCGGCTGGGGCTGGCCCGGATATGGATATTATGATGACTGCAGTTACTACGATTGCAGCGGTTCCGGCGGAGGCTACTACGACCCCGGCTACAGCTACAGTTATCCCTACGACTCTTCCGGGTATTACGGAGGCAGTTCCTACGTTTCTCAACCGGCTCCGCCAGTGGTGATCAACCAGTACTCCCCGACGCCGCCCAACGGCAGCACCTCTGAATCGTACTACCGCCCACCGGACTATTACCTGATCGCGTTCACCGACCACACCATTCAGGCCGTCGTCAGCTATCGCGTGGAAGGCGACCAGTTCGTTTTCACCACGCGCGACCACGTCGAAAAGCGCGTTCCGCTCTCGACCGTCGACCGGCAGTTCACGGCGCAGATCAACCGCGACCGGCGCGTCGATTTCCGTCTGCCCTCGCAGCAGCAATAGGCAAGAAAGCCCGACATAATCGTTACCGCGTTTGTTGCGCGCGCGGAGGATTGAATGGGTCAGGAGATGGTCTGCACGGCGCGGTTCGAGGGAAAAACTTCCACGGGAAAAAGCATGCTGGAAACGGACTACCTCCTGTTCCGCGGCGATTTCCGCGTGAAAATTCCCTTTGCTTCCATGCAATCCGTCAAAGCACGCGGCGACTGGCTGGAGATCGCATCGCCCGAAGGAACGCTGATGCTCCAGCTTGGCCCGCGCGCCGGCCGGTGGGAGCAGAAAATTCTTCATCCTCCGTCGCGGCTCGATAAGCTCGGCGTGAAGCCCGGTTCGCGAGCTTTAATTACCGGAGCGCGGGACGCCCAGCTTCGCCGCGAGATCGCCGAACGTGGCGCAACTCTGGTGACCAAAGACGCCGATCTGGTGTTCTACAACATCGCCGCCAAAACCGGCCTGAATCGCGTCGCCTCGGTTTCACGACTCATCCAGCCGGACGGCGCAGTCTGGATCATTTATCCCAAGGGCGTCCGCGAAGTCACCGAGACGGATGTGATCGCCGCCATCCGCGCCGCGGGGATGAAGGACGTCAAAGTCGCCTCCTTCTCCGCGACGCACACCGCACTTAAAGCCGTGATCCCCCTCGCTCAGCGCGCCGCGCGATAAGTGCCGAGCACGCGCAGAAAATCGGCGAGCTCGCCCAAGTGGCCCAGCGCGTTGCGCACGCGCGGCTCGTCGCGAGAGGCGAGCAGATCGACGTAGAACATGTACTCCCAGGGTTTACCGCGGCGCGGGCGTGACTCGATCTTGGTGAGGTTCAAATCGCGCAGCGCGAGCGCGGCAAGCGCCCGAAACAGCGAACCGGGCCGGTTGTGCGTCGAAAATACCAGCGACGTTTTCCACGGACGCCCGCGCAGCCCGGTCCCGTCGCGCGGCTTCGATCCGGCCGGCTCCAAAAGAAAGAAGCGCGTGAAATTCTGCCGATCGTCTTCGATTTCGCGCTTGAGGATGCGCGCCCCGTAGATGCGCGCCGCGATTTCCGACGCGATCGCCGCGGCGCCTTCGGGCCGCTCGGCCATCAGCATCTTCACACTGCCCGCGGTGTCGTAATAAGGAACACGCTCCATGCGTTTGTGGCGCGCGAAAAAATCCTGGCATTGATTGAGCGCCACCGGATGCGAAAAGACTTTGCGGATAGAGGCCAACGCCACGCCGGGCGGCGCGATCAAGTGATGCACGATACGGACGTTGGTCTCCGCGGTGATCACGAAATCGAATTTCAAAAGCAGATCGTAATTTTCGTGCACCGATCCGGCCAGAGTGTTTTCGATAGGCAGTGCCGCGGCATCCACTTCGCCGCGGGCGAGCGCCGCGAACACCTGGTCGAAGCGCTGGCGCGGCTCCGGTTTGGCGCGTGGGCCGGCGAGTTGCCGCACCGCCTGCTGACTGAACGCGCCCAGCTCCCCCTGAAATGCGACTTTCACGTTATCCCGCTTTTTTCATTTGGCTGGCCCGTCCCATCGCCGCGCATCGGGCTGCGGCAGCCCGATCAGATCCAGCACCCGGTCGACGCTGTGCTCGACAATGTCTGAAACCGTCTGCGGCTTGGTGTAAAACGCGGGCACCGGAGGAGCGATGATCGCGCCCATTTCCGCCAGCGCCGTCATGGATCGCAGGTGGCCCAGGTGCAGCGGCGATTCGCGCAGCATCAACACCAGCCGCCGGCGTTCCTTGAGCGTCACGTCCGCCGCGCGCACAATCAGGTTCGAGCTGATGCCCGCCGCAATCGACGACATGGTGGCGATCGAGCACGGCGCCACCACCATGGCAGCCACCGGGAACGATCCACTCGCCAGCCGGCAGCCGATATCTTCCACCGCGTACCAGCAGTCGGCCAAGCCGCGGAAATCCTGGACGGATTTCTCCAACTCCAGGTGCGCGGTGCGCTCGCCCGAACGGGACACCACCAGGTGAATCTCCGCGCCGTCCGATGCGCGCAGCTTTTCGAGCAATCGCCATCCGTAAATGCTGCCGCTCGCGCCCGTCACCGCTACGATGATTCGCAAAGCACCTCCGTAATCGTGTCAAAAATGCTGTTTTTTTTCGAAAAACCGGGCTCTGTGGAAATTTTTGTTCTGAATTCAGAACAGAACTCGAATACAGCGCCTTGCCCGGCTCCCTCCGGGCCGTTTATAATCCTATTAATAATCAGCCCGGGAGCTCATGGCTTACGCTTTCCAAGGATCTTCGGATGCGACCCGACTTTCTATCATGGAGGAAGCAGGCCAAAAACTCAAGCGAGTACGGGAACGGCTGCGTCTGAAATTCCGCGACGTGGAGGAGGCGAGCGCGCGTATCGCCACCCGCCACGGCAACGACGAATTCATCGTTGCACTGAGCCGGCTTGCGGATATTGAAAATAAGGGCACCATGCCCTCGGTGTACCGGCTGTATTCGTTGTGCGCGATTTACCGGCTGGATATGGCGGAAGTCCTATCCTGGTACGGGATTTCGTCCTCGGGGCTGCCGGCCGACGCCGCCCTGGTGCAGCATGCCCGCACGCACACCGTCGGCTTCCGCCCCGATGACGGCGAAATTCAGGTGCCGCTCGCGCTCGACCCGGGCCTGGACCTCAGCCGCACTGTGTTCCTGAGCCGCGTGATCCAGCGCTGGGGCAAGCTGCCGCTGATGCTGCTCAACAACCTGGATCTGCGCAACCAGCGCTACGGCCTGATCGGCACCGACGACTGGTCCATGCATCCCCTGATTCCGCCCGGGTCCCTGGTGGTGATCGACGACACGCGCCGCCGCATCGCCAGCTCCGGATGGAATAACGAGTTCGATCGTCCGATCTATTTTCTGGAGCACCGCGAAGGTTACATGTGCGGCTGGTGCAGCCTGCGCGAGACCCAGTTGATTGTGCAGCCTCACCCCGCTTCACAGGGCGAGCCGGAAGCTTTCGCCTACCCGCTCGAAATCGAAGTCATTGGGCAGGTCACGCAGGTCGCGATGACGCTCGGCTTGACCAATCCACGGGCAAGCCGTTCCTGATCGTTTCCACCAGCGCTTCCAGGTCACGAATAAACAGCTCGCGCTCCATCGGCCGGGCGGCTCCGGGCGCGTGCTGCTCGAAGGATTTCGTCTTCAGCCAGTGATCCAGCACCACCGGCAGAGGGTCGTCGAGAGAAGCGAAATAGCACGTCAGATCGGCGCTCTTGTCGGCCAGTGAAAGGTTCAGCCATTCGAAAAACGCCTGTTCATGATGCTCGCGCAAGGTCCGGCTGCTCTCCTCGCGCCCGAATACCAGGCTCAGCCCGTGGTGCCGGTACACGCCCGAGTTGGGATCGCGCAGCCCGGCCAGGTATGCCATTCTGCCGAACAGCGTCGGAATCTTGGACAGCGTGTTCTTCCACAGGTCGCCCGCCGCGCTGCGCTCCAAACCGGCTTTGGGCTTAAAACGAGGCATCCTTCGTCATTGTACGCTACCGCGTCAAACTCGCCGAGGTGCTTTTACGCGAGACTTGTTCTGATTTCCGAAAAGATGAGCTTCGGATGAAGTATCCCGGCATACTCCGGCTTATGCTACTTCTCGTAACCGTTTCACCCTATGTCAAGTGTAAGGGAATACACCAGGGAGATTTGTAGATGTTGAAGAAAATCATGTTGTTGCTCACCGCGCTGGCGGCTGGCGCCAGTTCGGTTTCGCATCACTCGGTGCGGGACATCCCCCAGCCGCCGTGCTGGCCGTGTTGCCCGCCCGCGACCCCGCCCAACTGCGGCGGCGGATCTCTCAGGTAGGACCCGCTGTGGCCCCCTGCTTGTAACGTTTAGCGTAAGGACGGCGCCCGCCGTGGCTGCCGTCCTTTCGTTCCCTCCGGGAAAGCAGTACACTTCCTTTATCGATCGTGCCGGCAATCCTCTCCGCACAGGCGTGGCTGAACTGGGCTCCATTTGTGGAGCTCGCCGCGACGCTCATCCTGATCGCCAGCCTGCTCAGAAACCGGCTGCATATTGTATATCGCTTTTTCTTTGCATATCTGGCTGCCGACGCCGCCGAAACCGCCGCCGCCATTATTTTTCAGAAAATTCGCAGATTATATGCCGAAATTTATTTCGGGGGGCAGACCGTCAAAATGTTCCTTGCCGTGCTGGTGGTGCTGGAAATCTACCGCTTAGCGCTCGCCGGCCAGCCCGCGCTGGCGCGCTTTGGGAAAACGGCGGTGATATATGTCCTCGGCGCCGCGGCCGCCATCGCCGGCGCCGGATTCGGTCTCGATCGCGGCGCTCCGCCCGGCGCCCGCGCTCCGATTCTTCATCAGTTCGCCTCCTTCGAACGCACCATGGACGCGTGGATGCTCCTGTTTTTACTGATCATTGGCGTGTTCGTGCTATGGTTCCCTGTGCGCGTGACACGCAACGGCGCGCTGTACATCAGCGGATTCGTAATCTATTTTCTGACACGATCGGTGGGCCTGCTGCTCAGCAACGTGTCGCCGGAGCTGGTGATGAAATTCGACACCAGCATGATCGCGGTGCAGATTCTGTGCCTTATCGTGTGGATCGCGGCGCTGCGTCCGGAAGGCGAAACAGCCATTACCGTCACCGGCCATCGCTGGGATCCGGACGCGGCCGATCGTCTTAAAGATCAATTGAACACAATTAATGCCACGCTTCTCCGTTTATCCCGTCGGTTAAATTAAAAGATTATCAAGAAAATCATTGCAATCCTCATGCGTCTTTAGTATTCTGTTGGGGAATTTGGGGGCAGACGCGCATGGCTTGGATGTCCATGAACTGGACCATGGCGGCCGCCGCGGTGGGCGGGCTGGTGCTGGCTTTGGTGAGCGTGGCTCTCATCGCGGTGACGATCCGGCTGCTGCGCTACCGGCTCGGCACCCCGCAGCCGGCGTGGGCGCCGGATCATTTTTCGATCCACCGTTACCAGCCGATGCTGCGCCTGATTTCCGGTGAGGATCTGGAATTTCTGGCGGCGCAACCTGGGTATCGGGCTGAGGTCGGTGCACGGCTTCGCCGGGAACGCCGCCGTATCCTGCGCATGTATCTGCACGATTTGGCGCGCGACTTCGCACGCCTGCACGCGGCGGCGCGCAAGCTCGTCTCCGATTCGCCGGAACGCCATTCCGCACTCGTCGGAGTGCTGATCCGCTATCAATTCGTCTTCTGGCGACGCATGGCCGCCATCGAGGTCCGGCTCCTCGCCCCCGGCGTGCGCGCGCCGCGTCTGGATCTGGCGCCGCTGCTCAAGCCCATGGAATCGATGCAGATCTACGTTTCCGAAGCTTAACGCTTCCTGTGCATCTTTTTTGCGCTCTGCGCCGCCTGAACCAGTCCGAATTGGAGCTTCTTCTCGACCGCGTCCACCCGGTCCAGCCGCACCGTCACCTTGTCTCCGATCCCGAATTCGCGGCGGCTGCGTCGGCCCGTAATTTTGCGCGTATTTTCCTGATAATGGAATTGATCTCCTGGGAGCGCATCAAGCGGAACCAGGCCTTCAATGAACAAATCCTCCAGTTCCACGAAAAATCCGAAGCGAGTGGTGGAAATAATCAGCGTCGGAAACTCCTCCCCCACGCGATCGATCATGAACTTGACCTTCTTCCACTCCACCAGTTCGCGCTCGGCCTCAGCCGCTCGCCGCTCCGTATCCGAGCTCGAATCCGCGATCGCACGCATATTGGCCTGGTAAACACGATCGTCCAAGTGCGCTGAAAGCGCGCGATGCACCATCAAATCCGGGTAGCGGCGGATGGGCGAGGTGAAATGCGTATAGCTGGCCGCCGCGAGCGCGAAATGGCCGGCGTTCTGCTCGCTATAGCGCGCCTGCTTAAGGCTGCGCAGCATCAAATAACTCAAAATCCGCTCCTCCGGTTTTCCGGCGATTTTCGCGACTAATTTCTGATAATTTCGCGGCGAGAGGCGGGAATTGTCAAGCGCCAGCGTGGTTTCGCGAAAACGCTTCACCGGCGTCGCGCCGGCCCCCAGCGAATATCCGAAATGCGCAGCTATGTCTTCGAACTCCATCACGCGCTTGGGATCGGGGCGCTCGTGAATGCGGAAAATCATAGGCACGCCGGCGTTTTCCAGGTGCGACGCCACAGCTTCGTTCGCCGCCAGCATGAACTCCTCGATGATGCGATGCGCGATGTTGCGCGGCGCGCGGATCACGCCGGTCATCTCTCCGAACTCGTCGAATTCGAGCAGCGGTTCGGGCAGATCGAAATCGATGGATCCACGCCGGACGCGCTTGCGATTGAGAATCAGCGCGAGCTCCCGCATTTTTTCAAAGTGCTCAACCTGCGCCGCGTAGCGCTCCCGCAGGCCGGGATCGCCGTCGAGCACGCCCGCGACGGCGGTGTAGGTCATCCGCCCCGCGCTGCGGATCACGCCGCGCGTGAACTCCTGCGCGATCACGTCTCCGCGCGGGTCGATTTCGAGCAGCACGCTCAGCACCAGCCGGTCCTCATGCGGACGCAGCGAACATTGGTCCGTCGAGAGCTCGACCGGCAGCATCGGCACGGCGCGATCGGGAAAGTACACGCTGGTTCCGCGCAGCAGCGCCTCGCGATCGATCGGCGTGCCCGGCCGTACGTAATGGCTCACGTCGGCGATGTGGACTTGCAAGACGTAATTCCCGTCGGGCACGCGCTCCACCCGCACCGCGTCATCGAAATCGCGTGCGGTTTCGCCGTCGATGGTGACGATCGCGAGCTCACGGAAGTCGCGGCGGCGCGCGATCTCTTCGGGTGGAATGGGACCGGGAATGGCGCGCGCCTGTTCCAGCACGTCCTCGGGAAAACGATGCGGAATGTGATGCGAGCGGATGAGGATCTCGACATCGATGCCGAAATCGTCGGGGTGGCCGAGAATTTCGATGACGCGCCCGGTGGGCCGCTCGCCGTCTTCCCCGAAATCGAGGATTTCCGCGGTGACGATCATGCCTTCGAGATCCTCGGCCGAATCGACGGCGACCCCGTGCGCGCCGACGCGATGCACGTACGGCTGCGCTTCAGGAAGCTCCATGCCTTCGGGGATGTGAATCCATTGGCGAATGCGGTCATCGTGCGGGACCACGTAGCTGCCGCGGCGGCGGATGCGGAATTCGCCGACCACGGAGGGGTGCGCGCGCCGCAGCACCTCGACGATTTCGCCGTGCGCGCGGCCGTCGCGTTCGATGCGGCGGATCTTCACCGCCACGCGGTCGCCGTTCATCCCGCGACGCGCCGACTCGCGGTCGATGTAGATATCGCCCTTCAGGCCCTCCACCGGCTCATCCGGCGCGACGAAGCCGTAGCCGTCGCGATGCACGCTCAGCCGGCCCACGATGGCGCTCGATTTTCGAATTCCCCGCCCCACGTTTCCATTATGATTGTTGGTTTATGCAACTCGTCACGGTGAAACTGGAAATTCCTGAAAACGCGAATATTATTGTGGGGCAAAGCCACTTCATCAAGACCGTGGAGGACCTGTACGAGGCCATCGTGAACACGGTTCCGCAGATGCAATTCGGCATCGCCTTCAACGAAGCTTCCGGCGCGTGCCTGACGCGCGTCGAGGGCAACGACGCCCGCATGCGCGAGAACGCCACGCGGAACGCGCAGTCGATCGGCGCGGGGCACGTGTTCGTGATCTCGATGACCTCCGGTTATCCGATCAACGTGTTGAGCCGGATTCGCGAAATTCCGGAAGTTTGCTCGATCTTCTGCGCGACTGCGAACCCGGTAGAGGCGATTGTGGCGGAATCCGAACAGGGCCGCGGAGTGCTGGGCGTCATCGACGGCTCGTCTCCCAAGGGCGTCGAAGCGCAGGCCGATGTCGAATGGCGGCAGGGACTGCTGCGGAAGATCGGGTACAAGCGTTGATGCTGGAAGTTACCCGTGGCCGAGGTACATCAGCCAGCTCAGCGTGAAGATCGCGGCGATGAAACAGCCGAAGCAGTAGGCGGCGTAGCGGAGGCGCTCACGGTCGGTTCGCTTGGTGATCACGCCCAATACGATCGAAGTGAACAGCGCGAACAGCAGGGACGCTTCGAAATGCGACAGGCTCATTTTGGGCATCGTCAGTCCTTCCTGCCGGTGGCGATCTCGAATGCGTCCACCATCGCCAGGATGTTCAGCAATCCGGCCGCGACCAGGAACTTGGTCCCGTAATCGTGCACGTGGCCGGCGACGTCCACCTGGTTGTAGCCGAGCCAGGTGGTGAGCAGATACAGCGCTCCCGACATGACGTCGGCGATGAATCCGCCCACGTAAATAACGGTGGTGAGAAGATCGCCGCCCTGCGGCTGGAACAGGAAGCCGCGCATCATCAATCCCAGCAGATACATGCAAATCACGCACGCGGCCAGCAAGGCTCCGCGGCCGGGACGCTTCAACAGAAAATGTCCGCCGCCGGGAATGAGCCACGCCAGGATCAGCGCCGGCGCCCACTTGCTTGCCGGGGGCAGGCCAGAGGTTGCCTGAGGAGAATTTTCGGCCATGAAATCTCATTATAGCGGTTGACGCACACCGAATTCACAAGAGAATCGCGGCGAGCTCGGCGGCGCGCTCAGAAAAGCGTTCGCGCCGGGCGAAGGCGCGGGCAGCCTCGCTCATACGCCTGCGACGATCTTGATCCGCAAGAAGACGCGCGATGGCGGGGATCAGATCGCCGGGCTGGACCAGCTCTCCGAAATCGCTCTGCATGACGGCGCGCGCGCCCAGATGGTCCAGGCACACGGCGGGAACTCCCGCGGCGAGCGCTTCCATGAGCGTCAGGCCGTAGCTTTCATGCCGCGAGGGGAACACGTACAGATCGGCGAGAGCGAAGAAGGCCCGCTTGCGCGCGCCGGTGACGTGGCCGGGAAAAAAGACGCGCGTCCGCTTCAGCCGCGAGGCGAGCGTCTTCAGCCGATCCAGAAACCGGCGGCCCTGCATGAACGCGGCCTCGCCGCAGATAAACAGGTACAGCGGAGGGAAATCCTCGCGGCGCTCCCAGCGGGCGAGCGCTTCGAGCAGCACATCCTGTCCCTTTTCGGGCGAAATCCGGCTGAGCGTAAGCAGAACGCGCGCGTCATCCGGAATTCCGAATTCCTTGCGCAGAGGCTCGGGATCGCCCGGCTCATCTGTCGACCAGTTGCCCCAGGGAAGCACGTGAGTTTTCTTGCGGGCGCCGGGATAGCAGCGGTCGAGCGTGTCGCGCATGCCTTCTGACGGCACGATCAGGCCTCGCGACCAACGCACGCTTGCTTCCTGCTTCTCCCAGACCAGCCGCGCGATCGGCGGAAGAATCGCGCGCAACCGCGGGTACCAGCGAACCGTCGATTCCGGCGCGATCCAGCCGCGCAGGTAAATCGCTGAGACGTAAGCGACCACGTCGACATGAAAGATGGTGAAAATGCGATAGCCGCGCGCGGCGAGCAGCGCGAAATCGGGACCTTCGGAGACATCGTTGCTGAGGACCACAGCGGTGGCTGGATCGTGGCGCAGAATTTCCTCCGTCGCGGCGCGTTCGAAGCAGCGGCAGAACTTCGCGTAGTCGCGCTCGGAAAAATTGACCAGATCGCGGCCGGAAGGATTTTCGGAAAGAATCGACGGCGTGATGGCGCGAAACTCGAAAGGCCGCGTACGCAACCATTCCCCGGTGAGGTGGTCGAAGACAGCCGCACCGCCGCCGAGCGGAACCGCTTCGTCGCGAAAGCCCCCGTGCGCGGCGACATACAGGATCACTGAGGCGAGTATTCGATCACCAGCGCGGTAACATCGTCGCGCATCGCGCCGCCTTCGGTGAAGGAATCGACGGCCACGCGCAGCGCGGCGTGCAGGCCGGCGGCGTTCATCATCGAATTTTCGCGCAGCACCACGCGCAGGCGCTCGGTATCGAAAAACTGGCCGTCGGCGTTTTCCGCCTCGGTCAATCCGTCGCTGTAGATGACCACCTTGTCGCCCGGCTCGAGCTGCACCTGCACGGTTTCAAACGGCGCGCCCTCGATCATTCCCACAGGCATGCCCGAGGTGTGCAGCTTGCGAATCTGCCCGCTCGCGCCCACCAGGAACGGCGCGGGATGGCCGGCGTTGGCGTAGCTCAGCAGGCCCGCGGAATCGACCGTGCAATAAAAAATGGTCGCGTACTTTTCGCCCTGCGTGCGCTCCAGCAGAAACGAATTCAGCCGCGTCATGATCGATTCGACGTGCCAGGGATCGGCCGAAGCCATCAGAAACGAGCCTTGCAGCAGGCTCGCCAGCAGCGCCGAGCTCACGCCCTTTCCGGAAACGTCGGCGACCACCGCGGCCCACACGTTGTCGGAAACCTGGCGCACGTCGTAATAATCGCCGCCGACCTGGGTCGAGGGAATGCTCGATCCGGCGGCGCGAAACCATCCAGTGGAGGGAAGGGCGGCGGGCAGAAGCCCTTGCTGAATGGCGCGCGCGATCTTAAGCTCATCCTCGATGTGGATCTTCTTGCGCTCCTCTTCAAACAGGCGCGCGTTTTCAAGGATGGTCGAGGCCTCAATGGCGAGCGTCTGAAGAAGCTCACGGTTGCCGGCCGACAGATCGGCGGGAGCCTGGCGCGAATCCATATAAATCAAGCCGACCGTCGCTTCCGCGGCGGTGGTCATACGGGTCTCTTCGGACGTTCCGCTGCGAATTTGAACCAGCGGCACGCACACCACGCTGCGCAGCTCCAGAGCGGCGATGCTGCGCTCCGGATGCAGACCCTGCTCGGAGACCGGATCGAAGTGCATCGACAACAGATCCCGGCGGGTGTTGAGCGCGCGGCGGATTACGGATCGCGGGACGCGCAGTTCGGAGGCTTCGAGCGCCTTTCCGGAGCGGTCGCGCGCGACCGTCACGTCGAGATCGGCGTCCTTGCGCAGCATCAGGAATCCGCGTTCGCAGCCGGTGACGGCGAGCGCCGCGTCGACCACCGCGGTCAGCACTTCGTGAGTCGAAAGCGAATTCTGCAGCGCGCGCGCGACCTCGACCAAAGAACGCAACTTGGTGAGATTATTTTTGTCAGCGTCCTCGGCGTGCGAAGTGCCGGTAATCTGGTCGAGAATGCGATGGATCTCGCCGGTTTCAAGCGAAAAGGTGAGCTGGTAGGATTCGCGCACGCCAAACTCGATGCGATCGGAGTTCCGCAGCGAATGGCGCGCCACCCGCTCGCCGTTGACCCAGGTGCCGTGCCGGCTGTTGAGGTCCTCGATGACGTAATTTCCGTTCTCCTCGACGATGCGCGCGTGACTGCGCGAGGTGCGATTGTCGCGCAGCACCAGGCTGTTGTCGGCGTGCCGGCCGATGGTGAACGGAACCGGCTCGAGCGGGACGCGCGAGCGCTGGCCGGATGGGTGCAGAATCAGGATCGCGGCGGGTGGAAGCGGCCGCCGTTCCGCAACCACGCCGGGGGTCATGCCGGACCCCTGCATTGAGCGATCTCCTGCGCGCGCAATGCCTGGCAGTGCGGGCAATATCCGCCGATTTCGGTGCGCGCCAGCAAAATTTGAAATCCGAAATGCGCTTCGATCTGGCGGCGCAGCTTTTGCAAAGGCTCGCCGAAAAATTCCTCCACTTTGCCGCAGCGCAGGCAGATGATGTGGGCGTGCTCCTGCTTGAGGCGCGTTTCGTAATAATGCTGATCGCCGCCGTAGTGCATCAAGTCGAGCTCGTCCACCAGGCCGCCTTCCTTGAGCAGCTTCAAAGTCCGATACACGGTCACCCGGTTGAGGCGCGAATCTTTTTCCTTCGCGAGCCGATACAGGCTTTCGGCATCGAGATGCTTTCCGGACTGATCGATCAGGTCGAGCAGCAGCCTACGCTGGCGCGTGAGGCGCACGCCGCGCTGGCGCAAAGAATCCTGAGTGGCGGCAGAGGGCATCTCGATACCAGAATACAAGAGTGCCTGAGTTGCCGGACATCACGTTGTACCTGGATGCGCTTGAAGAGCGCATTTTAGGCCACACGCTCGAGCGCGTGCTGGTCGGAGGACCTTTTCTGCTGCGCACCGCCGACCCTCCCTTAAGCGCCGCGTTCGGACGGAAGGTTTCGAAGCTGCGCAGGATCGGCAAGCGCATCGCCATCGGGATGGACAACGGCATCTGGCTGGTGCTGCACCTGATGATCGCGGGAAGGCTGCACTGGAGCGAGAAGCGTAAGATACCCGACGGCCGGCGTGTGCTCGCCGCGTTCGATTTCGATTCCGGAACGCTGACATTGACCGAAGCCGGATCGCGGAAGCGCGCTTCGCTACATGTGATCGCCGGCGATCGTGAACTGGAGCGCCTCGATCCCGGCGGGATCGACGTGTTCCAAGCGTCGCCTGAGGAGTTCGCCGCGGCGCTCGGCTCCGCCAATCACACACTCAAGCGCGCGCTGACGGATCCGCGTATTTTTAGCGGGATCGGCAACTCGTATTCCGATGAGATTCTCCACCGGGCGCAACTTTCGCCGGTGCTGCTGACGCACAAGATGACGGACGGGCAGGTCGCGGCGCTCCGGGACGCTGCGCGCGAGGTCCTCACCGAATGGACCGGCCGCTTGCGCGACGAGGCTCGCGGCAAATTTCCGGAACACGTGACGGCCTTTCGCGAAGGGATGGCTGTGCACGGCCGCTACGGCCAGCCGTGTCCGCGCTGTGGGGCGAAGGTACAGCGAATCCGCTACGCCTCAAATGAAACCAACTACTGTGCGCGCTGCCAGACAGGCGGAAAACTGCTGGCGGATCGCGCCTTGAGCCGGCTGTTGCGCGAGGATTGGCCGCGGACCCTCGAAGAGCTGGAGGAACGGCGGCCACGGCTATCCTAACCCCGCGTTTTGTACTAACGTGATGAGGTGTACTCTTTCAAGGGCGTCCCCGTGCTGGTCACCGGCGCGGGACGCGGCATCGGGAAGCGCCTGGCTATCGGTTTCGCGGCCCAGGGCGCGCGCGTCGGGCTGATCGCACGCAGCAAGACCGAACTCGATCTGTGTCACCTGGAAATCGAGCACGCCGGCGGCTCGGCGTTGCGCCTGCGCGCCGACGTTTGCGATTACGAGCAGATGAGCGCGGCGGTGGAGCGCATGCGGGTCCACTTCAACCGCGGCGTGCAGGTGCTGATCTGCGCGGCCGCCGCGCAAGGCCCCATCGGCCCGTTCGTCGAAACTTCGCCGAAAATCTGGAACGAAATCTTGCAGACCAATATCATGGGCGTGATGAACGCCTGCCGCGCGGCATTGCCGCAGATGATCGAGCACCGGTCGGGAAAAATCATCGTGCTGGCCTGCGGCGGAGCGTTCTCCGCGCGCCCTAACTTCGCGCTGTACTCGGCGACCAAGGCCGCGGTCGCGCGCTTCGCTGAGAGCCTGGCCGAAGAGGTCCGCGACCACAACGTCCAGATCAACTGCATCTCGCCCGGCGACACCTACACCCACATGACTGATCAGATACTGGCGGCGGGCGAACGCGCCGGCTGGCGCGAGCACGAACATGCCGAGCAGACCCGGCTCACCGGAGGAACTCCGCCGGAGCGGCAACTGGAACTGGCCATGTTTCTGGCGTCGGAAGAATCCAATCACATCAGCGGACGTCTGGTGGGCGTGATGGACGAGTGGAAAAAATTAAAGCGGGGCAGCGTAAAACCGGATCTGTTCACACTGCGTCGGGTCCAGCGCGCCTGAGAATCCGCTTGCTGACGCGCGCGGCTCGGAATCGGTGCGTTGCGTTCACAGCATTACAGAGCCCCAACCGTGAGGGAGTGGTCTTTGTGGAAAGCCTGTGGGCCTGTCTCGAACAGCCCTTACCCCGCTTCAGTGCTTCTCGAACATCTCTCGCACGTCCTTGCGCAGCATGGCCTGGCTGTCCGGGCGAGTGTAGAACATGTGACCGCCGGAATATTCGTGAACCGCGACGCGCGTGGGATCGCCCATCGCCGGCATCTGGTCCACCGTCAGCACCGAGCCCATAAACGGGCAGGAGAGATCGTTCCAGCCGTGCGCGATGATCACGCGCAGCTTGGGGTCGGCCGCGACGGACTGGCGCAGATCGCCGGTGGCTCCGGCGCGCAGCGCGCGGCTCTCATGATCCCACTGCGAATTCACTTCAAAGCTGAGCGCGTTATAGCGCGCGTCGGTCTTCCAGCCTACGGTCTGCGTCACGAAGTTGACCATGGCCGAAGTCGTTGGCGCGATAATGCTTTCAAGCAGCGGATCGCTC
>Ga0335077_10005288_pt1 | contig 15826 bp, 17 predicted proteins | sample Lox_Sample_31_FD_207151 | JGI IMG/M metagenome (GOLD analysis project Ga0335077, IMG submission 207151) | Soil microbial communities from Loxahatchee National Wildlife Refuge, Florida, United States - Lox_Sample_3.1 | ecosystem: Environmental > Terrestrial > Soil > Wetlands | place: USA...
CCCCACGCCGGAACCTCGTGGCTGGGCGAATCGCCCGATGTCGCCAAAGCCAGGCTCAACAGCCTTCTGGCCAACGCCCCCGCGTGAGCGTCACCGGGGCTCCCATCACGCCGACCGTTCGCCACTTAGCGTGAGTTTTCTTATCTTCAAAGGCGGACGCAAGCCGAGTATCCCTAATAGCTTTTGACTATTGTGCGCCTTTACGTCGTTCGGTTAGCTTAGAGCTTTTCGACGTTCTCGCCAAAACGCGCCAATTATCCGTGAGCAGAGTCCGATGCGCATACCTACCGAACCCATCGGCAGCATTCCGAGACCCGCGGAATTGATCGCAGCTTGGAGTGGTCTGCGGACGGGCCAAATTTCCCTCGAACGATTCCAGCAGATCGCGGATCTCGCGCTGCGCGATACGATCCGGCGTTTTGAAGAGACCGGCTCCCCTGTCATCACCGACGGCGAACAGACCAAGCCGAGCTTTGCGACCTATCCGCTCGATGGCCTCTCGAATCTGGCGCCCGACGGGGTCGTGATTCCGTTTGAGGACGGGCACACGCGCCAGTTGCCGCGCCTGACAGCAGGGCCATTTCACTACGCCACCTACGCTTCGCAATATCTCGCCGCGGCGAAAGGGCTCACGGCGTCACCAATGAAGCAAGCGGTGATCTCGGCGTCTGCCTTAAGCCTGATTTACCCTGGTTCCGGGATTCCGGGTTACCCGCGCGATGCGTTTCTCACCGACTTGGTGGATGAAGCCGTGGCCGACATCCGACGGTGCCTCGCCGAAGGCGCCGACAGTGTCCAAATCGACTTTACTGAGGGACGTCTCTCGCTGAAGCTCGACCCCACCGCCGGGTTGCTGGAGAGTTTTGTCGCCTTGAACAACGGGGTGCTGGATCATTTCTCGCCTCAGGAACGCCAGCGAATCGGTGTGCATACTTGTCCTGGCGGCGACCGTGATACTACGCACAGTGCGGATGTCGATTACGCCGCATTACTACCGGTCCTCTTCCGGCTGCGCGCGGGGCGCTTCTACATTCAACTGGCGAGTGAGAAAGATCCAGCGCGAGTGCTGAAAATCATCCGCGAGCACGCCCCGCCCGGCCAGACGATATTTGTCGGCGTCATCGATCCTATAAGCCCCGCGGTGGAATCGCCGGAACAGGTCCGTGACCGGATCCTGCTGGCGGCTGAGTACGTACCCCTAGCACAGCTCGGGACCACGGACGATTGCGGCTTTTCGCCGTTCGCCGACGATACATCCACATCGCGCGATATCGCATTCCAAAAGATACGCGCGCGTGTCGTGGGAACCAACATGGCCGCTGAGCAGCTGGCGCGTTCCTGACAACAATCAATGAGGAGATGATGGACATGCGCCTTTCGGACCGCGCTCGATGGATTTTCGTATTGCTCGCCTGCCTGGGGGTGTCCTTGGTCTGCGTGGTGTATCCCATCTACGTGATCCGGCCGTTCCGGGCGCAGGGGGCGCGCGAACTGGCGGCGGCGCTGGGGGTGATGCGCTACCGGCTGCTGATCACGGTGATCTCCGCGCTGGTAGCGCTCGGTGCTGCAGTCGCGTACTGGCGCGTGCAGGTTCAAAAATGGCGGCGCATCCTGGCGGCGGTGGGCGCTGGCTTCGTGTGCCTCTTGGCTTATCTCGCCCGAGTGAATGTTTATGAACTGATGTTCCACCCGGTTGAGCATCCAGCATTTGCCGCGGCCAGTGAGGTCAAGCTCGACAAGGATGACAAGCTGATCGTGGTGAAGATTGGCGGCGCCGCGCGTGCCTACCCGATCCGCACCATGGGTTACCACCATGTCGTGAACGACGTGGTCGGAGGGACGGCGCTCGTCGCCACGTATTGAACGCTCTGTCACACCGGTCTGGTGTGGACGAGAGAAGTAGCGGGTCTGCGGCTGACGTTTCATCTGGCCGGCATCAATAACCAGAACTTCCTCATGCGTGATGAGGAGACGGGGACGTATTGGCAGCAGATTAACGGCTTGGCCGTATCAGGTCCGCTCCAGGGGCAGCAACTCACGCTGGTCCACTCCGACGAGCTCACCTTTGCCACGTGGACAAGCGAAGAGCCGCAAGGCACGGTGCTCAAGGACGTGCCGAAATACAAGTCCGAATACGAGGCCAAGGATTGGGATGTGCGCATGAAGCGCGTCCCGGTCGTCATCCGGTTTCCAGAACATGGCATGAAGCCGCGCGATTTAATGCTGGGAATTCAAGCATTCGGCGCCAGCCGCGCGTTTGTCTATGAAGAGGTGGTCAAGGAAAAGCTGGTCAAGGACCACGTGGGCGCCGAGCCGGTACTGCTGGTGGTCGGGCCGGACGATCAATCGGTCAGGGCGTTCCGAGACCGAATCTCCGGCGTGGATGGCGCGCCGGACTTCTACCGCATGACGGGGAATAAACCGGGACCTTTCCTGATGGATGCGCCCACCGGCAGCGAATGGAACTTCCAGGGCTGTGCGGTGTCGGGGAAAGCCAAGGGAGTTTGCATGGAACCCATTCCGATGCTCAAAGACTATTGGTTCGACTGGCGCAACTACAACCCGAAAACGACGATTTGGGGGAAAAAGTAGGTTCCAATCCGGGGCCGGGCGGGCGACAACCGCTCATTCGGTCGAATCCAAGTAACCCTCACGAGCCAGCCGGGCGCCCGACTCGCGGTACGCCGCCGGGTCTTCAGGAGCCCACGTAGCAAGGCCGTCTACATACCGGTTGTACATGGAGAAAGCGGCGGCAATCAGCACAGTGTCATGAATCTCCAGGTCGGTTGCTCCTTCGCGCCTTGCACTCTCAATGTCTTCGGACCGAACAGCCTTGCCATCGCGCCGCACTTTGTCAGCGATCGCCAACAGCGCTTTGAGCTTGTCGGAAATAGCCGCCGTGCAGGCATCCTGTTTGACATCCTCAACCAGCTTTTCATTACCACCAAAATGATAGGCCGCGACCGCGCCATGGATTCTGTGTCAAAAGAAACAATCATTTTGCGACGAAACGTAAGCGGCGATGAGTTCGCGCTCTCCGGGCGCCAGCGTATTGGGACCGTGCAGGAGAATTTCCGCCAGTTCGTTCAGCGGTTTCGCCGTTTCCGGCCGATAGGTCATCGGACCCGTAATTCCCGGCAATCCTTCGGGAAGCGGTATGTGCGGCATCGTATTCAAACTCCTCACCAAGATATCAAGCAAGATGGCGGAGAGGGAGGGATTCGGAACCGGCCCTCACATCACCGACGCTAGAAACGCCACATGAGAGTACACGCCAGGTACACAGACCAGTAAAATTCACTTGTTCTTCAGATATTTGTCGAACCAACCGAGCGCACGCTCATTGGCGCGCTGTAGGTCAGCGCCTTTGAATCCGTGTCCCGCTCCGGAAATCGTCTCCAATTCAGCCGGCACACCCGCCGCAATCAGACGCTCTACGATCCACAACGATTGTTCATACGCCACGTAGGTGTCAGCGGTCCCGTGAATGGCCAGCACAGGCGCTGCATTCGGCGTGACCCAATTTAAGGGGCTCGCCCGCTGATGGCGCCCGCGTTCATGCTTCAAATCACCACCCAGAAATAAAGGCAACACTTCGGCCGCATCCACAGATTTGTCATACGACTGCGTGAAGTCGGTTGGCCCGTAGTCATCCACCACGCATTGAACCGAGCTCGATTGCTCCAGATTAGGTCCGCTGCCCTCTAAATCCTTTACCCCGGCAGTCAGCCCGAGCATCAACACGAGATGTCCGCCTGCGCTGCCGCCGCGTGCGCCAATATGGCTGGCGTCGATGCCGTACTTTCCGGCATTGGCTCGCAGAAATCGTACTGCCGCCTTCACATCCTCAACCGCCGCAGGGAAAGGATACTTTGGCGCGAGCCGGTAATTTACCGTTGCCGCCACGTAGCCGTGTTGCGCCATTTGAATCGCGAGCGGCGCATAGCCATCCTTTGAGCCGGCGCGAAAGCCTCCGCCATGCACGAGTAACACCGCGGGAAGTTTTCCGCCCCCGGCCTTCGACATGAAGAGGTCCATCATTTGCGGCTCGCCCACGGTTGAATACACCACGTCGCGTTCTGCGGTCACGTCGTCAGGAATTGACACCGTCGTCTGCGCGTTCAGAATGCAGATCGCGGCAAAAAACGCCAGAATCGTTCGCATGGCCACCGCGTGACTATAGGTCAATTGATGCTTGCTTGTCCAGGACCTGGCAGGCGAGCGATCCGAGTAAAGAGATACAATCATTCCGATCGGAAAATCGATGATTCTTCCCACAGGCGCGTACCATGTGCTCTTTTTCACCCTAAGCGCCGGCGCCATCGCAGCGCAGACGCCGGCTCAAATCGAGTTGTTTGAAAAGAACGCGCGTCCGGTCTTCGCGGAAAAATGTCAACCCTGCCACAGTGCCAAGCTGCGCAGCGGCGGCTTTGATTTGAGTACGGTTGAAGGCGTGAAGGAAGCGGGCGCCATGGGCATCTTTGGCAAGGCGCCGGACCTCGATAACAGCCCCTTCCTTCGCGCTCTAAGTTATGAGAATCGCATCAAGATGCCTCCGCAAGGCAAGCTACCTCCTGAAAAGGTATCCGCCCTCCGCGAGTGGATCGCCGCCGGGGCGCCGACTCCTGCAGTGGCGCCAAGCGCTGGCAATTCGCTGGCGGGCACCGGAGTTCGGCCAGTTGCGCTGCGCGGCGTAATCACGGACGCGGATAAAAGCTTTTGGGCTTTCAAACCCTTGTCCCAAAATGCACCGCCGCGACCGCAAGAGAAAGCATGGGCGCTCAACCCAATTGACCAATTCATCCTTTCCAACCTCGAAAAAAATGGTCTGAAGCCAGCCCCGCAAGCTGACAAAACCACGCTTCTGCGTCGTGCGACGTTCGATCTCACCGGTTTGCCGCCCACTGAAGAAGAGCTCAAGAATTTCTTGGCGGATATATCCCCCAAGGCTTATGAAAAGGTGATCGACCGGCTGCTCGCTTCCCCCCGCTACGGCGAGCGTTGGGGGCGTCACTGGCTCGACGTGATACGCTATGCCGATTCCACCGGCAGCGATGAAGATCATCGCTATCCTCATGCCTGGCGCTATCGCGATTACGTCGTAGAGGCGTTCAACCGCGACATGCCCTACAACCAGTTCGTGCGTGAACAACTTGCCGGAGACATTCTGGCGGCTGATCCCAATTCTGGCGTTGGGTATCGTGGCATCGTGGCCACTGGTTTCCTGGCTTTAGGCAAGAAAGCGCTGGCACAAAAAGATCTTCCGCTCAAGCGTTATGACGTGGTGGATGACCAGATCGAAGTGACTTCAAAAGCACTGTTAGGCATCACCGTCAATTGCGCACGCTGCCACGATCACAAGTTTGATCCCATCGCCACCAAAGATTACTACCAGATGGCCGCCATTTTCGCCTCCACTCTCAGTTACGAAAAAGGCGAAACGGGAGATCCTATTCAGACGCCCCTCACTCCGGCCTCCGAATACGATGCCTTCTACCAGCGCTGGCAGGACTATAACGAAATCCAAGGGAAAGTCGGCAAAATCTTGAAGTTTGACGACGAAGCGCGAAAAAAGCGCGAGGCTGGGCAAAAGCAAATTGCGGACTATATGCTCGCAGCCTATCGTGTGTACGCCAGGCACGAGGCCCCAGACCCGAAGCTGGATGCCGAGCTTCTTGGCAAGTGGGTCGCATATTTAAATGATGCGAATCGCCCGGAACTCAACCGTTGGCATACAGCCCCCGATGCGAACCGTGCTGAAGTCGCCGCGCAGTATCAGGAAGATTTCCGCCGCAGTGCTTACCAATATGATCAGGACCTCAGTTGGTGGAAAGAAACCGAGGAGAGTTACCCAAAGGCTGGCAAAGTCCCCAGCGCACGGCCCTTTCTCTCGTCAGACCAACACGCGTTCTTCGTCGCCGTTTGGCAGAACGGCGGTCCCTTACATCGCACTCGCGAAGAACAGCTCGCCACGCTCGACGCCGCCAAAGCGGACGAGGTCCGCAAACTCCTCGCCCAGGCAGAAACCATGGAGAAGGCGCTGCCTCGCAAGGAAATTCCGATGGCCTGCGCTGTCAAAGAGGGCCAGACCATCGAGCAGCATGTGTTCCTCCGCGGCGATTATCACAGCCTGGGTGATCCCGTAGAACGTACCGCGCCGGCGATTCTGCGTCTCGGTTTACCGCTCGAACCGGTGAAGACCATTAGCGGCCGCTTGGAACTGGCCGATTGGATCATCGATCGGCGCAATCCTCTTCCGGCCCGCGTGATGGCAAATCGCATCTGGCAGGGCCACTTCGGCGAAGGCATCGTTCGTACGCCTGACAATTATGGCCGCTTAGGGGAGCGCCCCAGCAATCCTGAACTCTTGGACTATCTGGCGAGGACGTTTATTGATAACGGCTGGTCCATCAAGAAAATGCATACGCTCATCATGCTGTCGAAGACCTATCAGATGAGCGCCGCTTTCGACGAAGAGAAGAAAGCAAAAGATCCCGAGAATCGCCTGCTCTCGCACTTCCCCCGTCAGCGGCTCAGCGTTGAAGAGATTCGTGACGCGTATCTCGCTATGGGTGGCGATTTGGATCTTACGATGGGTGGCACCCTCGATCCCGGCGTCGGCACCGACGGCGAAACCAGCTCCAGCCGCATCAGCATGAATCCGGAAAAGACAAATCGCCGAAGCATCTACCTGCCCCTGCGCCGCTCGAATCTGCCGACCCTCTACAGCTTGTTTGATTTTGGCGATGCTACGACTCCCGACGGCCGCCGCAATTCGACCATTGTGGCTACTCAATCGCTGTTTGTGATGAACAGTCCATTGGTGATCCGCGAAGCAGATCATCTGACTGCCGGCGTATTGAAGCAGGAAAAACTCGACCAGCGGCGCGTGGAAGAGATCTATGTTCGCGTCCTCGACCGCAAGCCGGACCCCTCGGAGATTGATCGCGGCCTCACTTATGTGGCGAGCCTGCGCCAGAAGTGGAATGATATCTCAGAAGAAAAAGCTTGGACGAGCCTCACGCACGTTCTCATGGCCTCCAACGAATTCATTTTCCTTTATTAGGGTAGACATGGACATTTACTCGTTTCTCACCAAACCACCGAAGCTTTCGCAGCTCTCCCGCCGCGCGATGCTACGTGCTGCGGGCTGCGGTTTCGGGTACCTGGGCCTGCAATCCCTTCTCGCCGAAGTCGCGAAGGCGGACACCGGTGTCGACCCGCTGGCTCCAAAGAACCCGATGTTTGCCGCCCGGGCGAAGCGTGTCATTTTCCTGTTCATGCATGGCGGCCCGTCCTCGATTGACACTTTCGACCCCAAACCCTATCTCGATACCCACGACGGCAAACCGCTGCCCATCAAACAGCCGCTCACTTTCGCCGCCGGCGAAACGGGCGGATTGATGAAATCGCCCTGGAGATTTAAGCATTGCGGTCAAAGCGGCTTACCCATCAGCGAGCTGTTCCCGCACATCCGGGAGTGTGCGGACGATCTCTGCGTGGTTCGGTCCATGATTGGCGAAGGTGTCGATCACGGCGCGGCGCTGTTGCAAACCTTCACGGGAACATTCACGTTTACGCGTCCCAGCATGGGCTCGTGGGTGCTCTACGGCCTCGGCTCGGAAAATCGCAATCTCCCCGGCTACATCACCATCAAACCTGCGTTATCGCATGGCGGCGCAAAGAACTGGGCATCCGGCTTCCTTCCGGGCGCCGTTCAGGGAACAGCCATTGGCAATGCAGGCATGCAAGTCGCCGATATTCAAAAAGAGCCCATCGAATATCTGGTCAATCAACGGTTTACGCGAGACCAACAGCGCTACGAACTCGACATGATTCAGGCCATCAATCGGAAGCACCAGGAATTGTGGAAACTCGACGATGAACTGGAGACTCGCATCCAATCGTTTGAGATGGGTTTTCGCATGCAAGCCGAGGCGGCGAAGGTGTTCGACGTCTCCGGTGAATCAGATGCTACGCGCAAGCTCTACGGCCTGGATGACCCCAGCACTGCCGATTTCGGCTGGCAGTGCCTGCTTGCTCGCCGCTTGGCCGAAGCCGACGTTCGCTTTATTCAATGCACCCACAGCTACAAGTGGGATCAACACTCAGACCTGTTCGAGAAGCACACCGAAAATGCCGCTGAAGTGGATCAGCCGATCGCCGGCCTGTTGAAAGATCTGAAAGGGCGCGGCCTGCTGAACGACACCCTGGTCATCTGGGCGGGTGAGTTCGGCCGTACTCCTGTTTCACAAGGTGGCAACGGTCGCGATCACAATCCGTATGGCTACTCCATCTTCATGGCCGGCGGCGGCGTGAAGGCCGGTTTTGCTTATGGCTCAACCGATGAATTCGGCTACCATGCCGCGGAAAATCGTATGCACATGCATGACTTTCATGCCACGGTTCTGGCGCTTTTAGGTTTGGACCATCTGAAGCTGACCTATCGCTACTCCGGCCGCGACTTTCGTCTTACCGATACCGCGGGCGATGTGCATGACGGCATCTTTGCGAACAAAGTAAGCGGATAAAGACATCCGGGCATTTGGCTGCATCCCGCGCCGCTGATTTGCGCCGGTTTCTCGTTACCCGGATCAGGACCGAGAAACGCGCTTGCGTCCGTCTAAGAATCACCAGTCGGACAGTCGGTGACTCGGAGAAAACCCGTTCCGCTTCTTCGTCGCGCATTTTCTCACCCCAAGCGATTTTCAGCTTACTTCAAAAAGGCACTCTAGGAAGAGTTGTTTCGCGGGTCGTCGGTTGCGTTGAGGTATTCAAGGCCAAGCGGGCCGATCGCTGTGATTTGCGTTACATATTCACTGGATTTCGCCCAGTGAAAATGCCACGTATCCCCCGGCAGAACGATGACACTGCCGGGCGGATACGCCTCCAGCTTATCGGCATCGAACCGTTCGCCCACGCCGATATAGAATACCCCGGACATTACGGTGTAAACGCGATCCTCCGGATGCCGGTGCGGCATCAGCTTCACGCCTTGAGGCACTTTCACCCTGATCGTGTAAGGGCCGGCCTCCGCGGGATGACCAACCACCACCGCCAGGCGAACCGAGGGAGGGAAAGCCGCGAATGCCTTCCAGTCGATTTCTTCCGACAGCACCGTCCTGAAGACGTCTTGACCCGGATGGTGAGATCGAACCGGGCCTTGCTGTGACACCGCGATTGCTTCTTTCGACGTATGAAACTCCGTGATGGTGACTTAGCCGATTTGGCCGAGGTAGTACCCGAGCCGATTTTCGACATCCCCTGGCGTATGGAAGCCACGCGCCATCAGCGCTTTGATCCCATCCTGCGCCGCCGATCGCCCCAGCGAGCCGATGCACGCATCCCACCCCGCGCCGAGTTCGACGTCCGGCGGCAGGCTTGTGTTGACCAGGCGCTTGGTGTTTGCGATCGCCCACTTGTCGAATTTGGCGATCCGGCTCGCGAGGGTTTCTACGAATGCGTCCAGCTCCGCGTCCGGCAGGGCGCGATTCACGTAGCCATAGGCCTCCGCCCGTTCGGCGCTGAGGTCTTCCGAACTCAGAAGGACTTCCAGAGCGCGATTCCGGCCGATGAGCCGGGGAAGCCGCGCCATGGGGCCGCCGCCGGCGACCATCCCTACGCCTACCTCCCATTGCGAGAGGATGGCCTTCTCGCGGCTGGCGAAACTCATGTCGCAGGCCAGCGTGATCTCGCTGCCATTGCCAGTCGCCCGGCCACGGATGAGGGCGATCGAGGCAACCGGCACTCGAGTCAGTCGCACGAGAAAGTCCGGCCAGGGCGGCAGACCTGTGGGACCGGCCGGCATTCCAGTCAGGTCCTCGAGCTTTGCCAGGAAATCCGAGTGATTGAGGAAATAGTCTTCAACGGCGCTGTCGAAGACCACAACCCTGACGTATTCGTCGCCCTCAATAGCGTTGATGATTTCCTGGAACTCGCGGACCATTTCCGGGCCCATGACGTTGAGCGGCGGGTTGTCGATTGTGACACGCCAGTAGGCGGGCGACCGTCGCACCAAGTGAAGCTGTGCGGATTTCGTTGCGGCGTTCACCGTCGCCACCGGATTCTCCCCGGCGGCGGATTTTGTGAGTGCGTTAGCTGCTGTCATGGTTTCTCCTTTTGCAGTGGTTCAGTGGTTTACTTATGACTCGGTTAAATGACTGCTGAGCCTGCCTTGCTGACGACTTCATCCTGCGAATCGGTACCTCCCGAACAACCGATTGCGCCGATGATCTTGCCCTGCTCGATCAGAGGAATGCCGCCTCGGGATGCAATGACACCGTCGAATGCGAGCAGGTAATTGAGGTGCATCAAATTAATGCCGTCCTCAAAGACCTTGGTTGGGCGCCGGAAAGTGGCGGCCGCTCGCGCCTTGTGTATCGCGATCTGAATGGAGGCCAGCATGGCTCCGTCCATTCGCTCGAAGGCAACTAAGTTACCGCCGGAATCGGCTACCGCGACGTTCATCTTCCAATTCCGCTTTTTGGCTTCCGCCACGGCGGCGTGAATCACGGCCTCGGCCCGGTCCAGCGTTATGGCGAGCCCATAGGGCACATCGAATGGCATGTCGTCTGGGATGGCGTCAAGCGGGTTCGATGACAGCGCGGCGGTTTCCCTGGCGATATCTGTTTTCGTACTCGACATATGTTTCCTCCTAAAGATCTGATTATTCCCAGATGCTCCCTACCGCGACGGTGGTTTTCGTGAACGATCCCAGCCGCGGCGCTTCGGCCATCAAGCGCAATTTCTAGTTCACGCGATCCATGGTCAGCACGATCTTTCCTCTTTTATGTGGCGCGCCGGCCAGCATTTCGTGCGCCCCCCGAGCTTCCTCGAGAGGCAGCACGGTGCCTACCTGCGCCGTCAGCTTCCGGCTGTTTAGCAATCCCGCGAGCATTCCCAGCCGGGCCGCGGTAACGTCAACCACGAAGAAGGCTGAACGAAATCCCGCAGTCTGTGGCGGTGGAGAAACCGCCGACACGAGGATTCCGCCCGGCTTTAGAACACGAAATGAATCACGCTGAGTCTCTCCTCCGACAGTGTCGAGTACGGCATCGACAAGGGGAACGGCATCTTCGAACTTTGTCGTCTTGTAGTTCACAACCGTCTCGGCTCCGAGGCCGCGAACGTAGTCGAGATCAGCAGGCCCGGCGGTTGCGTAAACCCGAAGTTCTGCTTGCCTCGCGAGTTGCACCGCATACGCGCCAAGATTTCCAGCAGCTCCGTGGATTAATACGGCTTGGCCAGCCTTCATCTGCGCGTAGTCGAACAGCATTTGATAAGCCGTCACCGCCACCACCGGCGCGGAGGCCGCCTCGACAAAGCTGAGCGATCTCGGCTTTGGGGCTAACATCTGTGCCGACGCCACCGCAAATTGGGCATAAGCGCCGCAGAATTGTTTGTTCGTGACGCCGAAAACCTCGTCACCTGGCTTGAACGGAATGACTCCTGTTCCGACGGAGTAGACAATCCCCGCTAAATCTGACCCGAGAACGATCGGAAGCGGCAGTTGTACAACGCTCTTGCCCTCCCGAATGAGCGCGTCCCACGGACCAACTCCGGCAGCGGCGACCTTTATGACCACTTCGCCTTCTTGCGGCGCCGGACAACGTATCTCGTCGATCACAATCGCGTTCGGCGGGCCAAAGTGATGGATTCTTCCAGCTTTCATTCTCTCCCCTCCGAAAACGACCGCCCTCGGTGCAAACGCAAGCGGTGTCCACGTCAGCCGCTCGGGAATCCGAACATCAACCAGGACTGGTTGGCCACCCAGTGCGGGTAAAGCTCCGTCATCCGGTTGAACAGCTCTTGGTCGGACGCCGTAGTCTGCTGCAGCCGATCAAAGTCCTGCAGATAACGTTTCGTGTCCTGGATCGCCGACGGTGAGTCGGGCGCACCAGGCTTCTTGTGACCGGCAACAACCATCGCCGGCTTCAACGCTGCCAACCGGTCTAGCGCCGCCACCCAGTTCTTGCGACTCTCGGGGGTGGTGTCGCCGACATACATGTGGCACTGGTTGTACACCACGTCGCCAGCGACGACCAGGCCGATCGACGGAACGTGCACAGACGTCGAATGGGGACTATCGGTGTGGCCCTGCTCGATGATGCGAAATTCGTGGCCTTCGAGAGTGAACGTGTCGCTCTCATAGGGTTCAGCAGCGACCAGCTTTGTGGCCAGCTGTCCAGGCCAGCAGCGGTGCATGATCTGGTCCAGCGGGGGGACCAAAAACTTGCGCATTTCCTCCACTGTCTTCGGCGTCGCAATGGCCCGGGCGTTCGGGAAGCGGGCAAGCAGGACGCTCAGACCGTAGAAGTGGTCGGCATGCCCGTGCGTTATGTAAATGATCCGCAGGTTGCGGTGATGCAGCGCAACCCAACCCGCGAGAGCCTCGGCCTCAGCTACCGTAGTCAATGCGTCTACCAGTACCGCGCCATGCTCACCGAAGATCAAAGTCGAAGTCATTGGGTCGAAGCCGAGTGCTTCGCCGAAGGGCCTGGGACGCTCGCCTACCATAGCCTTTCCCGGCGCTGTAAAGACGTTCACGCCAAGCGTGTTCGACGTTATGGGGGCGGTCATATGCGTGGCCTCGTTAAGTTCATAGCTAGCCGTACTTAAGGTTCGTGCTCTGTCCGACCTCGATAATGTAGCCGTCAGGATCGCGGATGTAGCAGCGAATCTCGCCGTACTTGGGTATGGGCTCCGTGATGAACTCCGCTCCGCGACTTTTCCACGATCGATAGCAAGCTTGAATATCCGCGACGCGGAAATTCATAAAGCTGTTGATGTGATTCGGGTTGGGGACGCTGAGCGTTACCGTCGGCTTATCCGGGGTCGGCCCGCCTCCAACGTTCAGAATCATCCAGAGGTTTGCAAGCTGAAGGTACGCAGGCGCGTTGCCGTCACCCAGGCTCAGAATACGAGCACCGAAGACCTTTTCGTAGTAGCGAGCCGATCGCTCGATGTCGGCGACGGTGAGGAAATGCGCGATGCTAATCCCTTCTCGCGGGGGCATCTCATAGCTCTTCTGCTCGATTTGTACGCCGTTCGTTGACGGCTCCAATTCTTTCTTCATTTTCTGTTTTTCCTTTCGTGTGCGCTGCTCGAAAATAATGTCAAGCCACCAGCAAGATCTTCCCGATGCCACCCTTTTCAGCTGCAGCTTGAGCTTCGGCCGCTTCACTGAGCGGCATGGTCCGGCTAATCGGAATTACCAGCCTGCCATCTCGAACTGCTTCGGCCATGAACTCGAGCGTTTTCCTGTCGAATTTCGAGAATACTTTCGCCGCTTTTACAGATGGGTAATCCCCGGCGTTCCGCGGCACGTCGACAACGGTGGCAAATACGCCGCCTGGCTTGACCTTCGCCATCAGCGTCTCCGCGGTTCTTCCACCGACGGCATCGGCAACCGCATCGACCGGCGCAAGATTCCTCATTGCGGTGTCGTCGTTGGTTGCGACCACCCGATCCGCGCCGACCGCCTTCGCCCCATCTATCTGGGTCTTCAAAACGCCCGCGATTACGAGTGCCCCGCGTTCCTTCGCTGTGAATACCGCCGAACGCCCGACGCTTCCAGCGGCACCTACGACCAGGACCGTCTGGCCCGAGTGGATTCCGGTAGCGGACGTGAGCTGGTTGCCAGTCGTCGTCACCAGTGGCAGCGCGGCGGCCTGGATCAAATCGAGCCCCTTGGGAATCTTCGCAAGAGCAGCCGTTTTCACCACGCAAAGTTCAGCGTACGTGTAGTCGGTCATGGCGAAGACCTGGTCACCGACCGAGAAACCGTCGGCACCTGGCCCAAACTTGACCACAGTCCCAGACATATCGACTCCGGTGAGGCCCGGGAAATGGATCGGATAAAAATCCTTCGTTAATCCAGCGCGCTGCTTGTAGTCGATCGGATTCACACTTGTGGCAGCCACCCGCACCAGCACCTCGCCCGGACCGGGAGCCGGATCAGGATAGTCCTCAAGCTTCAGTACTTCCGGACCGCCGTATTGGCGGACAACAACTGCCTTCATATTCCATCTCCCTGTACGAGTTCCGATCCAAAACGGCGGGAGGCGAGGTCTGACAAACAAGTGGACCCCGCCTCACGATGCATTCAAACGGTTGCCGTTTGCAGGGCAGGTTTGAGAGGATGATCGGCCAGGTCGGTTGGTTTCAAGCTCGCCAGGATCTTTTTGGCCTCAACCACGTCAGCGGCGGTGCCGTGAGCAACCACCAGGTAGTGCCCCGCCTTTGTGGAGGCTTCATAGGTCATGATGCTGTCTTTTGGTATACCCAGGCTGAACAGACCGGCGCCGATGGCGCTCAAACCCCCAACCACCACCGCGTCCTCCAGGCCGGTGACGATCCAGCCAACCAACGGGCCGCCAACCAGCACCGGCCCTATCGCGGGCACCCAAAAAAATGCGGCGCCGAACAGTAGGCCCCAGAAGCCGCCCCAGAACGCGCCCCACTTTCCCCAATACTTCATGCGGTCTCCCGCGTTGTAGTACCCAACCACTTGCTCGTTCGTGTGATAATCCTTCCCCACAATCGACAGCTTCTTCATGTCGAAGCCTGACTTCTGAAGTTGCTTCACGGCTTCTTCGGCCGCCGAATGATTGTCATATGTTGCGATCACTGCGTTTGTATCGGTCACGCTCTTGTCTCCTTTCTAAGTTCGGTTTTGGTTGTTTTCGTAAGGTTAACGCCATAGTAGTCTGCGGCTTTCTCGATGTTCGCGAGCGCCAAAACGCGGTCGGCATCGGAAACATCGGTAACCTGGTCGAACCGCGCGGCCGCGTTGCGCACATGTTGAGCATCGGTCAACGGTTCCTTGCGCTGCTTGGGAAACGCGTAGACGCTGTCCGGCAGGTCACTCTGCGTCGTGAGCCGCCCATGTTTCTCGTGCGGTTTCCAAGTTGGTTCTCGCATGTCTTTATCCTTGAATGGCGCGTTGAAATGCTCTCGCGAGCGCGTCTGTCAGCGCGTCGCGTAGCCCGTGAATATGTAATCCTTGGCCGCTACTCTCGTATGGCAGGTGAAACCGCAAGTGACGACGCCGGTCTTATCCGGCTTAAACACGGCCGACGTGGAATCGTAGTCGAACACGGCGTAGGCCCACCCCTTCGTGGCCGGGAATTTCCTGGTGTCCTTCTGTATGAAGAAAACGTCCTGTAAGACGTCCGGTATCCTCACTGAGAAGGGAGCCTCGGTGCTCTTTTTGGGTTTCCATTCGATTTTGGCAATCTTAGAGCCGTCAGGGAAAGGCTTGCCGTTTCCGGGAACGCCCGCCCGGTAGGCGTCGATCATCGTGGGATTCGCGACCTCTACCTTCAGCAAATCGTCAGTCTGACTCACCGCGACAACCTGCCAATTCTCGTACCCCCTGAAGTCAGAGAATGCGAGCCCATCTGGCACCCGCAGTGTGTATTTGTCCTGGGCGGCAAGCGCTACCGCCGCCACAAGGGATAGTGCGGCGTTCACCCCAGCCTTGATAGGCTTCATTTTAAGAGCTCCTATGCGGCCTTGCGAGCCGCGAGCACCTGCATCAGCACCTTCGCTGCGACAGTCGACGAAGCCGGGTTTTGGCCGGTTACGACCCGGCCGTCGACGAGCGCGAAAGGCGCCCAGTCTGCCGCCTTCTCGTAGAGACCCCCGATCCTCTTCAGCTCGTCCTCCACGAGGAAAGGCACGACGTGGGTCAACCCCGCGTCGGCTTCTTCGCCGTCCGTGAACCCAGTCACGCGTTTGCCTTTCACCAGGGGCTCGCCTTGAATCATCACGCGATGGAAGACGCCCGGAGAGTGACAGACCGCCGCCACGGGCTTGCCGGAGT
>Ga0335077_10005289_pt1 | contig 15825 bp, 18 predicted proteins | sample Lox_Sample_31_FD_207151 | JGI IMG/M metagenome (GOLD analysis project Ga0335077, IMG submission 207151) | Soil microbial communities from Loxahatchee National Wildlife Refuge, Florida, United States - Lox_Sample_3.1 | ecosystem: Environmental > Terrestrial > Soil > Wetlands | place: USA...
CGCTCGGCGACGGCTACGCGATGCCCGTGGCCGACCCGGCCGACCTGCCGCGCGTGAACGACAGCCGGATCCACATCGACTTCATGATCGGGTCGGACGACGTCGCCGTCACCGGCGTCAGCCGCGGAGGCGACGAGGTTGTGATCCTCCGCGGTGGAACCTGGCAGGTCTGATCCGTACGCGACTGCCGCGCGCTACTACGCGTGCGGGCGGCTCCCGTACCCTCGGGCCCTCGTCGACTCGCTCCGCGAAGAGCTGAGGCTCGACGGGAAGGGACGGCTCCTCGACGTCGGCTGCGGGCCCGGCTCGATCACCCATCTGCTGGCGCCGCTCTTCGCGGAGGCCGTCGGCGTCGACGCGAGCGGAGCGATGATCGAGGAGGCGAAGGCGCACGCCGCGCCGAACGAGCGCTTCGCGCATCTCCGCGCCGAGGACCTGCCGGCAGGGCTCGGCACGTTCCGCGTCGCAACGCTGGCGCAGTCGTTCCACTGGATGGACCAGCCGCACGTCGCGCCGATCCTGTCCGGGATGCTCGAACCCGAGGGAGCGCTGGTCCATGTCGGGGCGACGACGCACCGCGGCGACGGCGACGTTCCGCGCGAGGAAATCGACGCGCTCATCCGGCGCTACCTCGGACCGTGGCCACCGGGCCGGTCCGACGAGCGGGCGAACCTCGCCGCGGCCGGCTTCGACGAGCCGGTCGAAATCGAGGTTCCGCGCAACGAGGTCTTCTCGAGGAGCGAAGACGACGTCGTCGCGTCCGTCTACTCCCTCTCCTATGCATCGCCTGCGCGGTTCGGGGAGCGCCGTGAGGCGTTCGAGCGGGAGCTGCGAGAGCTGCTCGCCGGCCGCACGTTCACCGAACGGGCGCGCGACATCACGCTGCTCGTCTACAGACGCTGAAGAGGGCGGCCCACTGGCGCGCGTCGAGGTCGCGCGCCCGCGCGTGCGGATCGAAGCCGTGCGCATGCGCAACGGCGTGGACGGAGCGTCGCGGCAGAATCCTGTCGAGCGGCGCCTGTCCCGCGAAGCCGCGGCGGACGAGCGCCTCGTACTCCCGCGCCTCACGCACGGGGACGAGCGGCTCCGTCCGTCGCACGGCGCGGAGCAGCGCCGCGTCGACGCTCGGCGGCGGCGCGAAGCACGAACGCGGCACCCGCCGGACGAGCGAGAGCTCGTAGCGCGCGCCCCAGACGCACGCGAGCAGCGTCGACGGCCACACCGCCGTCCGCTTGGCCGCCAGCCCCCACTCCACGATCGCGTCGAGCTGCGCGAGCGAGAGGCCGGGGTCGCCCAGCAACCGCCGCAGGATCGCCGTTCCCGCCGCGAAGGGAAGGTTCGCGACGACGGCGAAGGGCTCGCGCGGCAGCGGAACGGTCGTCGCGTCGGCTCGGCGGATCTCGACCCGCGGCTCGCCCGCGAAGCGGCTTCGGAGCGTGGCGAGCGCGTGCGCGTCGAGCTCGACGGCGAGGACGCGCGCTCCCGCATCCACGAGCGCCCGCGTGAGCATCCCGGCTCCGGCGCCGAGGTCCAGGACGAGCGTCCCGGGCAGGACGCGGGCGTCGTGGACGAGCTCTTCGGCGAACGCGCGGCTACGAAGTGCGTGCCGGCCGCGCGGCCGCGCCGCGGCTGCGACGCGCCCTGACACGGACCATCACCGTCGTCATGGCGCCCATCCTACGGCTCCGCGATGATGTCGTCGGGCTCGGTGAGCGCCTCGATCGCGTCCTGCGCGCTCTCGAGCTCGGTCTCCGGGACGAGCACGCTGACGGCGTCGTCCTCGTCCGACTGGGAGATCGTCGACTCGATGCCCGCGTCGCGGAGGATCTCCTGGAGCTCCTCGGCCTCGGCGACGTCGCCGGCCGTTGCGACCTGAACGAACCCACTCATGCGCCGTCGATCATAGGCACTTCGGCGACCTCCGCGGGCGCTTCGCCGCGCGGCGGCCTCGCGCCGCCCTGTACGAGCCGCGGCGCCCCGCGTTCGGGGAACGGCACCTCGACCACGTCGAAGTCGCGCGGGACGATCGTCTCCGGGAAGATCTTGCATGCCTCCTCCGCGAGCTCCGGGCCGAAGTAGCGCGGCGTCACGTGGGTGAGCGCGAGGACGTGCACCTGCGCGAGCCGCGCCACCTCGGCGGCCTCCGCCGCGGTCGAGTGGAGCGTCTCGCGGGCACGCTCGCCCTCCCCGGCGAGGAAGCTCGCCTCGTGCACGAGCAGATCGGCCTCGTGAGCAGCCTGCACGGTCGCCGGCGAGGGCGCCGTGTCGCCGGTGAGCACCAGCCGGCGGCCGGGGCGCGCCTCGCCCAGCACCTCGTCCGGTGAGACGACGCGGCCGTCGGGAAGCGTGACCGTCTCGCCGTGCTGGAGCAGGCCGCGTTCGGGGCCGGACGGGACGCCGAGCGCGTCGGCCGCGGCGACGTCGAAGCGGCCCGGTCGCTCCTCCTCGACGAGGGCGTACCCGAGCGCGCCGCGGCCGTGGTCGACCGCGAAGGGCTCGATCGTGTAGCCGACGCGGGCCAGCGCCTGGCCCGGCTCGAGCTCGACGAGGTCGAGCGGATATGGAAGCCGGCCGAGGAACGGGCGCAGGCTCGCGAACAGCTCCCGGAGCCCGTGCGGCCCGTGCACGGTGAGCGGCGTCTCGTCGCGGCCGCGGAGCGCGAACGTCTTCAGCATCCCGGGGAGGCCGAGGAAATGGTCGGCATGGAAGTGGGTGAGGAAGATCTCCTCCAGCTCGGGCAGGCCGAGGGACGAGCGCTGGAGCTGCCGCTGCGTCCCCTCGCCGCAGTCGAAGAGCAGGCGCTCGCCGCCCCTGCGGACGAGGATCGCGGGCGGGTTGCGCCGCGCGGTCGGCATCGAGCCGGCGGTGCCGAGAAAGACGAGGTCGAGGTCCACGCGGCGATTGTAGGAGCGCCCGCGCAGCCCTCCTTCCTACGGCAGGACGAGCTTCTCGCCGGGAACGATCGTCGCCGAGGCGAGGCGGTTCCGCTGCTCGAGGTTCCAGACTCCCTCGCGAGGGTCGCCGGAGTACGTCCGCTCGGCGATCGTCCAGAGCGTGTCGCCCGGCTTCACGACGTACGTCCGCTTCGGCCCCGCGCCCGGGGAGGTGCGCGCGACGAAGCCGACGAGGAGCGCCGCGCCGAGGAACAGGATGACGAGCTTGCCGAACATGTGTTCGCACCATACGACGAACACGTGTTCGGTGTCAAGGGTCCAGGGCGACGAGCTCGGGACGGATCTCGCCGTCGTCGAGCTCGAGCACGAGCATCGTGTGCGTCGGTGCACGGCGCCGCTCGGTCGGCGAGCCGGGGTTGAGGATCCAGACCGTGCCGGCCCGCGTCACGTCGGGCTCGTGCGTGTGGCCGTAGACGACGGCGTCGCAGTCGGGGAACCTCCCCGCGAGACGCTCCTCCCTGCCGGCGCGCGGCCCCGGGTCGTGGACGATCCCGATCCGTGCACCGCCTGCCTCGACTACCTTCGACCGCGGCAGGAGCGAGCGGAGCTCGGCGTCGTCCATGTTCCCGTGGACGGCGTGCACGGGCGGGCCGAGCGCCCGCAGCTCGTCGAGCACGGGCAGCGCGACGAGGTCGCCCGCGTGGAGGATCAGGTCGGCCGCGCGGAGCCGGTCGAGGCACGCGGCCGGCAAGGCCCGCGTCCCACGCGGCAGGTGCGTGTCGGAGATGACCGCGACGTTCACGAGGGCAGGGCCGCGAGGACGGCGTCGACGAGCCTCGCGGCGCCGAAGCGCACGGGGTCGTCGGCGGGCAGGCCCGTCTCCTCCTCGGCCGCGACCACGGCGGCGTGCGCGGCGGCCTCGTCGAGGCTCCGCGTGTTGAGGGCGATCGCCGCGACCCGCGCCGGCCGCGCCGGCAGCGCGAGCTGCTCGTGCAGCTCGGCGAGCTCGCGCAGCGGCGGGATCGTGTGCGGCCCGCCGCCTGCGCCCTCGATCTCGCTTCGGCCGGCCTCGTGACAGAGCACGAGCAGGTGCGGGACGCTCCCGTGGTAGAGCCCCAGCGTCACGCCCGAATAGACCGGGTGCAGGATCGCGCCCTGTCCCTCGACCCAGAGCAGCTCTCCCCCGCGCTCGTGTCCCTCGACGACGAGCCGCTCGGCCGCACCCGCGATGAAGTCCGCGACGACGGCGTCGACCGCGATCCCCCAGCCGGCGATCGCGATGCCGGTCTGCCCCGTCGGGACGAAGAGCGAGCGAAGCCCGCGGCGCCTCGCCTCGAGGTCGAGCTCGAGCGAGACCGTCATCTTCCCGATCGCGCAGTCCGAGCCGACGGTGAGGACGATCGTCCCGGGCACCTCGAGATTCGCGCCGGTCGCCGTCGAGAGGTCGCGCGGCGGACGGCGGAGGTCGCGGAGCTCCACGCCGCGCTCGGCGGCGAGCGCGCTCAGCTCGGGGTCGTCGGCGAGAAAGACGTGGAGGCCGTTCTCGACGTGCAGCCCCGCCTCGACGCACTCGCGGAGGATCTCGAGCCACGCGGGCGGGAACCGCCCTCCCTGTGTCGCGACGCCGACGAGCGCCGTCGTCGGCTCGAGCGGCAGCGCCTCCTCGACGCTCCCGACGACCGGCAGACCGGCGTCCGTCTCCCCCGCCCGCGACGAGTCGAGGATCGCGACGACGTCGTCGCGGCGGTAGCGGAGGACGCCCCGCATCGTCTTCCCGTAGTGCGGGTCGCCGGAGAAGCCCTCAGCGAGCAGGAGATAGCGCGTGGACACCGAGCCCCGGCTCCTCGGGGGGCAGCTGGACGCCGTCGACGAACTGCACGCCCGGGCACGGGTCGTGCGCGAGCAGGAGGTTGCCGTCGAGGTCGACGTGGTCGAAGACCGACGCGACCTGCGCGGCGGCGGAGATGCCGAGCCCCGACTCGACCATGCAGCCGAGCATGCAGCCGAGACCGAGCGCGCGCGCCGCGTGCACCATCGCCAGCGCCTCGCCCATCCCGCCCGACTTCGCGAGCTTGACGTTGACGCCGTGCGCGCGCTCGACGCAGCGCGGAACGTCGGCGAGCGTGTGGCAGTCCTCGTCGACGTAGATCGGGAGCGGCGAGCGTGCCTTCAGCTCCGGGCCGCCGGGATCCCCGGCCGGAAGCGGCTGCTCGCAGTACGCGACGCCGAGCTCGTCGAGGCGCGGCAGCGCGTCCACCGCCTCGTCGAGGCTCCACGCCTCGTTCACGTCGACCTGCAGCGGCAGCTCGCCGGCGACGCGGCGCACCGCGCGCACGCGCTCGACGTCGAGCCCGTCCCGCCCGCCGAGCTTCAGCTTCAGCCGCCGGAAGCGGCCGAGCGCACCCTCGGCCCGGCGGGCCATGTCGTCGGGGTCGCCGAGCCAGACCGTCCAGCTCGTCGGCGGGCCCGCACGGCGCAGGCCGAGGAGACGCCAGACCGGCTGTCCGAGCAGCTTCCCTTGGAGGTCGTGGAGCGCCGCGTCGAGCGCGCAGCGCGCGGCGAACTCGCGCGCGGGCAGGCGTTCCATGATCTCCTCGAGCGCGAACGGGTCGTCGCCCAGCGCGCCTGCCTGCTCCTCCACGTAGGCCTGCGCGGACACGGCCGACTCGCCGTAGCGCTCGATCGCCGCCGCCTCGCCGAAGCCCGAGACGCCGGAGTGGCGCAGCTCGACGACGAGGACGTCCGCCGTGTCGCTCGCCTCGCGCGAGATGACGAACGTCTCCGCCAGCTCGAGTGTGACGATGCGGGCGGAGACCTCCACGCGCGGAACGTACCAACGCGCGGGCGCCGGTATGCTGGCTGTCCCGAGCGCCCGTAGCTCAGGGGATAGAGCGCGCGCCTCCGGAGCGCGAGGTCGCAGGTTCGATTCCTGCCGGGCGCATGACGGACGGGCTGCAACCGGCGCGAAGACCGCCGGCTACGCGATCGGCGTGAGCTCGGCGCCGAGGCCGAGGAGCAGGCCGTCGTCGGCGACCGCGGCGCTCGTCGTGAGGAAGAGGACGACGCCGACGCGCGGCGCGCGGATCTCCTCGAGCACGTCGCCGTAGAGGTCCTTGATCCGGCCGAGGAGCTCGCCCTCCCCCACCTCGGCTCCGACGCCGACGGCCGCCTCCCACCAGCCGGCGCCGCGGCAGCGGAGCCAGTCGAACGCGCCCACCTCGCGCATGTCCGCTCGGGGCGGCAGCACCGCGCCGGGGAGCATCTCGAGCGAGCGGAGCGCGTTCCGGACGCCCTCGACGAGCATCGTGACGGCCGCCTCCTCGAGCTGGCCGCGGCCGCCGGCCTCGGCGATCACCGCCGGGATCCCTGCGCCTGCGGCGGCGCTGCACGTCATGCCGGCGAGCCCCCCCGCCGGCTCCTCGCGCACGACGTACGGGAGCCCGAACGCGACCGCGAGCGCCCGCGCGCGCTCCTCCACCGGCGAGGCGTCGTAGATCGCGAACGGCTCGAGCGCCTCGACGAGGTCGCCGCCGTGCAGGTCGAGCAGCACGTCCGCCGGCGCGATCAGCTCGTCGAAGATCCCGCGGGCGAGCGCATCGGTGTACGTCCCGTCGTACGTGCCGGGGAAGCAGCGGTTGAGGTTCTTCCCGTCCTCGGGGACGACGAACGGCGAGCGCCGCTCGAACGACTGCATGCTGACGACGGGAACGGCGGTGATCGAGCCTGCCAGCTCGCCCGCGTCGAGCCCGCGCATGAAGCGGACGACGGCCGCGATCGACGAGTACTCGCACCCGTGGATGCCGCCGATGAGAGCGACGCGCGGGCCGTCGCGCTCGCCGCGCGCCTCGAAGGCGGGAAGCTCGATTCCCGCGAGGCGCTCGTCGGGGAAGACGATCGTCCGGCGCTCGATCACGACGTGCATTCTCTCGCGTGCGATGCGCGCCGTCGTTCCCTACCTCCGCAGCCTCGATCCCGGCCTGCCGCGCGACGTCTACGTCCTCGAGGCGGGGGCGCTGCTCAACGCCTTCGGGAACGGCGTCGTCCTCCCGTTCCTCCTCATCTACCTCCACAACGTGCGCGGGATCCCGTTCGGGCTCGCCGGCAGCGCCGCCGCGGTGCAGTCGGCGGCGGCGCTCGGGAGCGGGTTCCTCGGCGGGACGCTCTCCGACCGCCTCGGGCCGAAGCGCGTCCTCGTCGGCGCGCTGCTCGTGATGACCGTCGCGTTCGCGCTCATGCCCCTGATCCGGGAGGCGTGGCACGCCTTCGCGATCTACTCGCTGTGGGGGCTCGGCAGCGGCTCGTTCTGGCCGGCGCAGTCGGCGCTCCTCGCCGGGCTCACGCCGACCCGGCGCCGCGCGCCGGCGTACGCGATCCAGCGCCTCGCGATGAACCTCGGCGCCGCGCTCGGCGGGGTCGCCGCGGGGCTGATCGTGTCGGTGCAGCACCCGGAGACGTTCACCGTCCTCTTCGTGATCGACTGCGCGACCTTCCTCGCCTACGTCGTGGTCCTGGCGCGCGTGCGCGCGCCCCAGCTGCACGAGGAGCGGCTCGGGGGGAGCTGGCTCGCCGTCCTCCGCGACCGCACGTTCACGAAGTTCACGCTTCTCAATGCCGCGTACATGGCCGGCGCGATCTCGCTCATGGTCGAGCTCCTCCCGGCCTTCGCGAAGAACGTGACGGGGATCGACGAGCGCGAGGTGGGGATCGTGTTCGCGCTCGACGCGGTCGGGATCGTCGCGTTCCAGCTCCCGGTCGTGAAGCTCGCCGAAGGGCGGCGGCGGATGCGCGGCTTCGCGCTGATGGGGGTGGTCTGGGCCGGATCGCTCCTGGCGGTCTGGGCGGCCGGGACGTGGACGCGCGCGACGCCGGCGTTCGCAGTGCTCGCCGCCGCGATGCTCGTCTTCGCCGTCGGCGAGTGCCTGCACGGTGCGATCCAGGCGCCGCTCAGCGTCGACCTCGCGCCGCCGCAGCTCGTCGGCCGCTACCTCGCCGCGTCGAGCATCTCGTGGCAGATCGGCTGGATCGTGGGCCCGGCCGGTGGCGGCTTCCTGCTCCAGCACCGGCCGCTGCTCCTCTGGCCGCTCGCCGCGGGCGTCAATGTCTGCTGCGCGGCCGCCGCCCTCGCGCTCGAGCGGCGGCTCCCGGCTGCGGTGCGGCGGACCCCGCTCGGCGAGACGGCCGGCGCCGCAATGCTGCCTGCGGGCGGCTCAGGCTAGAATCTGCGCGCCATGCCCGCGACCGTCGACCCCCTCAGTACCGATGCCCAACCTGCCGCGCATCCGTCCGCGTCGCGGGGTCTCCACGGGCGCACCGGCCGTCGAGACGCGGCCGCGCATCACCGAGCTCGCTAGCGACGGGCTGACCTGGGTCCACGTCCTCGCGCCGAACACCGAGGAGGCGCACGAGCTCGCAGCTCGCTTCGGCTGGCACCCGCTCGACGTCGAGGACGTCCTCTCGCGGCGCCAGCGTCCCAAGGTCGACGTCTACACGGAGGCGGAAGAGGGCGGCTACCTCTTCGCGGTCTTCCACTTCCCGGTCTACGACAAGTCGACCAGCCGCCTGAACGCCGGGGAGCTAGACGTCTTCCTCGGCAAGGACTACCTCGTGACGCTGCCTTCGGTCGAGCTGCGCCCGGTGGCGCTGCTCTTCCGGCGCTGCTGGGAGAACGAGGACTTCCGCCACCAGCTGCTCGCGCGCGGCGCCGGGCGGCTGCTCTACGAGGTGCTCGACGACCTCTACGACTACTGCTTCCCGATCCTCGACAAGATCGGCTTCAAGCTCGAGGAGATCGACGTGGAGATCGGCGAGGGCGAGGGAGCGCGCGAGCTCGTGCGCGAGATCCACCGCGTCAAGCAGGAGATCATCTCCTACCGCAAGATCATCAAGCCGCAGCGGCCGACGCTGCGCCAGCTCGAGCGGCAGGTCGAGCTGGCGGAGTTCCTCCCGCAGGATCCCGAGGGGATCGGCCTCTACTTCGACGACATCGTCGACGCGAGCGAGCGGATCTGGGACCTGCTCGACAACTACAAGGAGGTCGTCGAGGCGCTCGAGGACACGAACGAGTCATTGATCAACCACCAGCAGAACGACATCCTCTACGTGCTCACGATCTTCATCGTCGTGCTGACGCCGCTCACGTTCATCACCGGCTTCTTCGGGATGAACGTCCACTTCCCGGGCTTCAACGGCTGGGACGCGTTCTGGGCGAGCCTCGGCCTGATGGCGGTCACGATCGCCGGCATGCTCGCCTTCTTCCGCTGGCGGCGGTGGCTCTGATGGAGGCCGTCCGATGGCCGTTGCGGGCTCTCCGAGCGTCCTCCACCTCTCGCGCGTCGTCGGCGGCGAGCTCCGCGACGCAGCGGGCGAGCGGCTCGGCCGCGTCGACGACCTGATCGTCCGGCTCGGCGAGGACGACTACCCGCCGGTCACGGGGGTCGTCGCCTCGGTCGCCGGGCGGCAGGTATTCGTGGCGGCCGAGCAGATCGTGGAGATCGGGCCGGGCCGTGTCACGCTCGAGCGGAACCGGCTCGACCTGCAGCGCTTCCGGCGCCGCCCCCAAGAGGTGCTCCTGCGGAAGGACGTGCTCGACCGGCAGCTCATCAACGTCGACGGCGCACGACTCGTGCGTGCGAACGAGATCGAGCTCGCACGGCTCGAGGGTTGGTACCGCGTCGTGGGCGTCGACGTCGGCCTCCGCGGCCTCGTCCGCCGGCTCGTGCCGCGCCGGCTCGCGGGAAGGGTGGACCCGGGCGGCTTCCTCGACTGGGCGTCGGTCGAGCCGTTCACGGGGCACGTCCCCACCGTCCGCCTGCGGGTGCCGCACCCGAAGCTCGCGAAGCTCCATCCGGCGCAGCTCGCCGACCTCGTCGAGGCCGCCTCGCACCGCGAGGGCGAGGAGATCATGGCGGCGGTCGCGACCGACCCGGAGCGCGAGGCGGACGTCTTCGAGGAGCTCGAGGACAGCCACCAGCTCGAGTTCGTCGAGGACCGCAACGACGACGAGATCGCCGAGCTCCTCGCGCGGATGGAGTCGGACGACGCCGCCGACCTCGTCCTCCAGCTGCCGGAGGAGCGGCGCGAGGGCGTGATCGGGCTCCTCTCCCCCGTTCAGGCCCGCCGCCTGCGCACCCTGCTCGGCTACGACCCGGCCACCGCGGGCGGGCTGATGAGCCCGGAGTTCGTCTGCGTCTATGCGGACGCGACCCGTGAGGAGGCGCTCGAGCGCGTGCAGCGATCCTCCCTCTCGCCGGAGTCGCTGTCCTGGATCTACGCCATGAACACGCACCGCAGGCTGCGAGGCGGCATCCCGCTCGCCGACCTCATCCGCACCGAGGAGGCCGAGCGGCTCTGGAACGTCCTGCAGCCCGTCCAGACGGTCCGGCCCGGCGCCGACCTCGAGGAGGTGGCGCGGCTGATGACCGACTTCGACCTCACTGTCGTGCCGGTCGTCGACGAGGACGAGCGCCTGCTCGGCATCGTCACGGTCGACGACGTCCTCGAGCTCGTGCTGCCGGAGGGCTGGCGCCGCCGCTTCGGCGTCCTCGGGAGAGACTGACATGGGCCTTCGGGTGCGGCTGCCGCGGGCGCGCCCGCGGCTGAGACCGCGCAACCGCGTCGCCGTGCGGCTCCTCGCGCTCCTCGCCTTCCTCGGGCCGGGCATCGTCGCCGCGAACGCCGGCAACGATGCGGGCGGGATCGCGACCTACTCCTCGATCGGGGCCCGCTACGGCTACGACCTCCTTTGGATGATGGTGCTCCTCACCGTCAGCCTGATCGTGGTGCAGGAGATGGCGGCGCGCATGGGCGCCGTGACCGGGAAAGGGCTGTCGGAGCTCATTCGCGAGCAGTACGGGCCGCGCTGGTCGATGCTCTCGACCGCGGCCGTCCTGTTCGCCAATCTCGGCATCTGCATCTCCGAGTTCGTCGGGATCGGCGCGGCGCTCGGCCTCGCCCACGTCCCGCCGCAAGCGTCGGTGCCGGTCGCTGCCGTGGTCGTCTGGCTGCTCGTCGTCCGCGGCTCCTACAAGATCGCCGAGCGCGTCTTCGTCGCGATGACGATCCCCTTCTTCGCGTATCCGATCGCGGCCGTCCTCGCGCGTCCCGACTGGGGCGACGTCGGCCGCGCGGTCGTCGAGCCGCGCATCCACGTCACGGGGCCGTACGTCGTGCTCTTCATCGCCACCGTCGGCACGACGATCACGCCGTTCATGCAGCTCTACCTCCAGTCGGCGGTCGTCGAGCGCGGCCTCGGCCCTGAGGACGTCCCGGGGGAGCGCGCCGAGGTGGTCGGCTCGTCGCTCTTCGCGAACCTCGTCGCCGGCTTCATCATCATCGCGACGGGGGCGACGCTCTTCGTCCACGGCCAGCACGCCGTCTCGAGCGCGGCCGACGCGGCGAAGGCGCTCGCGCCGTTCGCGGGCCGCTTCGCAGAGGCGCTGTTCGCGATCGGGCTGCTCGGCGCGAGCCTCCTCGCCGCCGCGATCCTCCCGGTCACCGCCGCCTACGTGATCGCCGAGACGTTCGGGCTCGAGAAGGGCATCGCCCGCCGTCCGCGGGAGGCGCCCGTGTTCGTGACGACCTTGACGGTTCTCGTCCTCGTCGGAGCGGCCGTCGCGATGATCCCCGGGCTCCCCGTGATCAAGCTGCTCGTCCTCGTGCAGGTCGTGAACGGCGCACTGCTGCCCGTCACGCTCTTCTTCGTCTGGCGGCTCGCGCGGAGCGAGGAGCTGATGGGCGAGCACCGCAATGGACGCGCCTTCGACGCCGTCGCGGCGCTCACCGTGCTCGCGACCGGCGGGCTCTCGCTCGTGCTCGTCGGCTTGACGCTGGCGGGAAAGGCCTAGGAGGCTTCGGAGGGAGGCTCGGAGTCGGCCTCGAAGTCGGTCGCCTCGCCCTCGGACGTGACGACCTCGCCGTCGACCATCCCATACGCGAAGTCGACGTTCTCCTCGTGGATCGCCTCGTCTCGCTGCTCGTCCACCGCCTGCTCGACCGGCGAGGAGCGGCCGCCCCCCATCAGCTTCTGCATCAGCTCACGGAACATGCGGCGGACGGTACTAGGCGGCACGGTCGGCGTCTACCCTCCGTACATGGAGCAGCTCTGGGCGCCGTGGCGGCTCGAGTACGTCGCGCACGCCGACGAGGAGGACGAGTGCGTCTTCTGCCGGGCGGCCGCCCTGCCGGAGGACGAGCCGGAGCTCGTCGTCCACCGGGGCGAGCTCGCGTTCGTGCTCCTGAACAAATTTCCGTACGCGTCGGGCCACCTGATGGTCGCGCCGTACCGGCACGGGAGCGGCTTCGACACGCTCGCCGAGGCGGAGGCGGCCGAGGTGCACCGGCTCGCCGTCGCGGGGATCGAGGCGCTGCGGGCCGTCTACTCGCCGGAGGGCTTCAACGTCGGCTGGAACCTCGGGCGCGTCGCCGGCGCCGGGATCGTCGACCACGCCCACGTCCACGTCGTGCCGCGCTGGGGCGGCGACACGAACTTCATGCCGGTGCTCGCCGACGTCCGCGTCCTGCCGGAGCATCTCGTCGAGACCCGCCGCCGGCTCGCCGAAGCCTGGGCCGCCTAGCTAGCTCGTTCCCCCCGGCGGCTCGTCGTCTCCGGGCGTGTGGAGGACGAGGCCGCCGATCGCCGAGAGGAACGTGAAGAACCGCCGCTCCTGCGTGCCGAGGATGAAGGCGGCCGCCTCGAACGTCGGGATGTCGGGCTTGCCGGACGGGTAGGCGGCGCGCAGCAGGACGTACGTGACGATGCCGACGATGAGGCCGGTGAACGGCCGAGTGAAGTACCACAGCGGCCACTTGCCTCCCCACCGCTCCGCCGTCGGCTCGTAGTCCGAGATCCCCTTGAGGCTGATCGAGATCGAGCCGAGCACGCCGAACCAGGCCGTGTAGACCGGCAGCCCGCGCAGCTGCGGCGGCAGCGCATCCTGCAGGGCCGCGGTGCGGAAGTAGAGCACGGCCAGGACGACGAGCACCGCGAGCAGGACGATGTCGTAGACGAGGACCCAGCGCCGCATCGCCGCCGCGTCGGCGTCGTCGGGCGCCCTTCCGTGCCGCGCGTGGACGACCGTCGCGGTCACGACGCCACCGGCTCGGACGCGGCTCGAGCAGCGACGCGCTCGCCGAACGAGTTCAGGTACGCGCGCTGGCCGGCGGCGGTGAAGAAGACGCGAGCCGCCTCCAGGCCCCAGCGGTAGAGGTCGTCGGCGTCGCCGCGCGTGAGCCCGAAGTCCGTCGTGCTGATCCCGTGCGTCGGGATCGAGACCGTGCGCGCGGAGACCACCTGCTCCATCTGCTCGCGGTCCCACGCCTCGGTCGCGGCGGAGAACATCGCCTTCAGCAACGGCACCTCCCAGAACGGCCGAGGCACCGTGCGGTACGGCAGCCCCTCCTCGACGCTCGCGCCCGGATGCAACCGGAAGCCCCAGGTCGGGCGCTTCGGGTGCGGGCTGTCGAAGAGCCAGATCGGGAAGTTCGAGAGCAGCCCGCCGTCGACCACGTACACCGGCCTGCCCTGCCGGTGGAGCACGACCGGCGTGAACAGGAACGGATAGCTCATCGACATGCGGACGGCGTCCACGATCGGGAACGAGTCCCGGTCGAACGGCTTCCCGTGCTCGTCCTCGTAGTCGGGCAGGTCGTCGGGCAGGATGATCATCCGGCCCGTCGTCACGTCCGAGCCGATGACGTGCAGCCGGTAGGTCGCCCGCTCGTAGCGCTCCGGCGTGATGCCCGGCAGGTCGCCGATCGGCGGCAGGTCGTGCCGCTTCACGTCCGCAAACGTGAGCTCGGTCTTTCCCAGCTCCTTCGCGAGCGGCGATGCCGCGAGCTGCTCGCGCATCCACTCGAGGAAGTAGGCGCCGGGCGCCATCCCGCGCAGCCGGACGACGGCGTTGAAGACGCCGCCGAGCCACATCCCGCCCGTCCCGCAGTCTGCGAAGCGCGAGTACACCGCCTCGGAGAGGATCTTCTCCAGTCCGGCGGCGTCGTAGCCGGCCACGAGGAGCGCCGCCACGATCGACCCCGCCGACGTCCCGGCGAGGTTCACCCACTCCTGCACGCCCGCGTCGCGCTCGGCGGCCGCGATCGCTCCTGCGAACGCGATCCCCTTGACGCCGCCGCCCTCGAACACTCCGTCGGCCCGATGCCGTTCGTCGACCGCCATCACTCGACCTCCTCGATCACCCAGAAGTCGCTCGCGAGGCTCGAGCTCGTCACGTAGCCGGCGGGGAGCCAGAAGTAGCCGTGATCGCCCCAGCCGGGCCCCCACGAGTTGCGGCACTCGAAGTAGAGCTGGCCCCGGATCTGCTTGTAGCCGACCGCGACGACCGCATGGCCGCCGAGGGTCTGCTCGTCCGGCCCCGGCAGCGGCACGATCCCGTTCGAGCCGACGTCCGACTCGAACGACTCGTACACCGTGAAGCCGAACGAGATCGGATAGCCGCCCGCGAGGACGGTCTGGATCGCGATCTGCGACTGCGCGACCCGCGCATAGCGGATCGCCTCGTGCTTCAGCGCCGCCGTGTACGCGTTCGCCGGCGGCTTGTGCGCGAACTTCGAGATCACGTACGGCCAGAGCGTCTCGGGCGGCGCCCCGAGCTGGGCGACCGACTTGATCCCGTCCCGGATCTCCGCGCCGGAGTCCTGCGAGACGGTGCCCTCCATCGCGCGCTCGTTGTAGTAGATGAACAGGCGCGACGGCGTCGCCGCGTCGGGCTCCTTCTGCTTCAGCTCGTTGAACTCGAGGATCGCGCCGACGCTGTTCGCCGTGCACGACCCCAGCTGTCCCTGGTCGTACACGGGCGGCATCTTCGTGCGCAGGCTCGTCCGCCTCGGCAGCGACTTCGCGGGCTCGACCGCCAGCAGGAAGTCGCGCATGTCGGGATGGTCGGGTCGCCAGCCGTACCGCTTCTGCGTCCGGACGGCGAGCCCAGCTGGTGCGTCGCTCATCATCTCTCCCCTTCTCGCGGGGGAGCATCCTGGCCCAGCCGAGGCACCGCCCCGGCCGGCCGCAGCTCGGTTCGGCTGCTCCGTGCTGGGCCGATCCTGTCACGCTAGGGCGGCGTGTCAAGCCTCGAGCCGAACATGTGGGTCGTCGACGGCCACAACGACCTCGTCTCGCGGACGTGGCGCGGCGACGAGGTCCGACACGTCCACCTCGACGCGGCGGCCGAAGCGGGCTTCGCCGGCGGCTTCTTCGCGCTCTTCATCCCGTCGCCGAAGCCGCCCAACCCGAGCTCTGCGCACTACGCGCTGCCGCTGCCTGAGCCGATCCCTACCGACGAGGCGGCCCGAGTCGCGGAGGAGCTCTACGACATCTTCTGCGACCTGCCCGTCGAGCTCGCGACGAGCCCCGCCGACTTCGGACCGGGGCGGGTCGCCGCGATCCTGCATCTCGAGGGGGCCGAGCCGCTCGCCCCCGACCTCTCGGATCTCGAGCGCTGGCACGAGCGCGGGCTCCGGTCGATCGGGCTCGTGTGGTCGCGGGCGAACGCGTTCGCGGAGGGCGTCGCCTTCCGCTTCCCGTCGTCACCGGACACCGGGCCCGGGCTCTCGGCCGCCGGCCGGGAGCTCGTCCGCGCGTGCAACGAGCTCGGGATCCTCGTCGACCTGTCGCACCTGAACGAGGCGGGCTTCTGGGATGTGGCAGGGCTCTCCGACGCTCCGCTCGTCGCGACGCACTCGAACGCGCACGCGCTCTGCCCGTCCTCGCGGAACCTCACCGACGAGCAGCTCGACGCGATCGGCGCCTCGGGCGGCGTCGTCGGCGTCAACTTCGCGGTCTCGTTCCTGCGGGAGGACGGCGCAGCCGAGGCGGCGACGCCGCTCTCGGAGATCGTCCGCCATGCGCGCTACATCGCCGACCGCATCGGGATCGACCACGTCGCCTTCGGCTCGGACTTCGACGGGGCGCTCATGCCGGACG
>Ga0335077_10005290_pt1 | contig 15825 bp, 14 predicted proteins | sample Lox_Sample_31_FD_207151 | JGI IMG/M metagenome (GOLD analysis project Ga0335077, IMG submission 207151) | Soil microbial communities from Loxahatchee National Wildlife Refuge, Florida, United States - Lox_Sample_3.1 | ecosystem: Environmental > Terrestrial > Soil > Wetlands | place: USA...
CATGCACCTCCAGCGGCGTGGCCCGCATCGCGCTGCGCACGGACTGCGCCGTCCTGCCCGGCTATGTCTACTGGAACGACGGGGAGCGGCGCTACCACCTCCAGCTCGACCCGGCCATTCCCCTGGTTCGCACGGGCGACGCGGAAGCCGACGTGGTGTCCAACACCGCCCGCTTCGTTCAGGTCTTTGAGCAGTACGCTCGCCGCTTTCCGGAGCAGTGGTTGTGGGTGCACAAACGCTGGAAGACGCGGCCTCCCGGCGAACCGCCTCTCTATCCATTCTGACCGCGGAGGCTTCCGGGGCAGGGAAGGAGCAAAAGATGATCACAGCGCGCGAACTCGCCAAGAAACTGAACCTGGTGCTCGAAGGAGACCCGGCGGCGCCGCTCGCCGGTCTCGCCAGTCCGGAGCGCGCTCACGAGAAGGATCTGATTTTCGTGGAGTCCTCCAAGCATCTGGCGCGCGCCGCGCGCTCGCTGGCGCGCTGCGTCATCGTTCCCTCCGCCGCGCAACTGGCGGAGAAGACGCTTCTCCACGCCGCCGATCCGAAACTCGCCTTCGCCCGTGCCGCAGCCGTGCTGCTTCCGCCTCCGCGCGTTGCCTCGCTGGGCGTGCACTCGACTGCCATCGTGGCGCCGCGAGTTTCCCTGGGTGCGAACATCGCCATCGGCCCCTACGCCGTCATCGAAGCAGGCGCCCGGATTGGCGACGACTGCCAGGTCGCCGCCTTCTGCTACGTCGGTCACGACGCCGTACTCGCTGCGGGCTGCATTTTATATCCCCACGTGGTCGTCTATCCCCGCGTGTCCCTGGGTCGCGGCGTCGTGCTTCACGCCGGAGTCATCCTCGGCGGCGACGGTTTCGGGTACGTTTCCGGCGAAGGACGCCACTGGAAATTTCCCCAGATCGGCCGCGTGGAGATCGGCGACGACGTGGAAATCGGTTGCAACAGTTGCGTGGACCGCGCCGCGCTCGAGGAGACCCGCGTCGGCGCCGGCTCCAAAGTGGACAACCTCGTCCAGATTGGCCACAACGTTCAAATCGGCGAAGGAACTTTGATCGCCGCGCAGGCCGGACTCGCCGGTAGTTCCACGGTGGGGAAGCAGGCCATCATCGGCGGCCAGGTGGGCATCGCCGACCATGTGCGGATCGATGCCGGCGCCATTATCGGCGCGCAGGCCGGCATCCCCACCGGGAAGCACATCGCCGCGGGTGAGCCGGTCTGGGGCACTCCGGCGCGTCCCATCCGCAAATATCTCCAGCAACTCGCCTGGCTGGGCCGGCTCAGCGAAGTCGGAGAGCAGTTGCTTCGTTTGGCGGGCTCGGGCCGGGGTTAGCCCGGAGGGAGGCGCACCAGGTGCGTTATTTTGTGGTGGGCGGTCACGCGCGCGGCGTCGGCAAAACCGCGCTGGTCGTCGATGTGATTCGAGCCTTCCCCGGCGTCGCCTGGACCGCCGTGAAAATCACTGAGCATCCTCACGGTGCCCGGCTGGAGCAGAACGTATCGGGCAGCGGTCCTCCAGAGGGAATTCTGGAAGAGGAATTCAGCCCGGAGCCGCGCACGGACACTTCGCGTTATCTGGCCGCCGGCGCCCGCCGCTCCTTTTGGCTGCGCGTCCGCCCCGGCCGGCTCGCGGAGGCCATGCCGCTTCTCCACCGCGCGCTCGAATCCGCCGAGTCTGTCATTCTGGAGAGCAATTCGGTGCTCGAGCATATTCACCCCGGGCTTTTCGTGATGGTCTTGGATCCGGCCGCGGAGGAGTTCAAGGACTCGGCCCGCCGGTTCCTGCCCGTCTGCGATGCATTTCTCACTCGCGGTCCTATCGCTCCTCTGGCGTGGGGCGGGCTGGGCCAGCAGATCGCCGCGTCGCACGCCGTTTTCCGTCAACCGCTCGGCGCACCTCTTCCCTCCGGCTTGCTCTCGTTGATTCGAAACAGGTTATCTCCCGCCATGCATCCTCGGACAACCGGAGGGCATCTTCCCCGTTGACCGCGAACTGCTTCACTGGGATAATTTTGTGGACAGGGGAATTGGGGGCTCGGCTACCATGGATGTAGGAGCTTCCAGTGGGGGAGCCAGCAGTCCCCTGTATTCATGACCCTTTTTGAAACGCGGACCGGGCCTCCCGGCGGGATTCGCCTGGCGCGACGGGGCATGCACTCATAACTGAGGTTTACGAATTCATACGAAATGACAGCGAACCCGAGTTACAGTTGGAACCCATTTTCGGCCGGCGCCGCGGCGCCCGCCCCTGCGCGAATACCCTCCATCGAAGAACGGCTGAACCAGGGAATTTCGCGGGGGGTGGACTGGTTGCTCAGCCGCCAGGCTCCCCAGGGCTATTGGCTGGGTGAGCTGGAAGCGGACACCACGCTCGAATCCGATTACATCCTCTATCTCCACGTGATCGGCAAGCCCGACCCCGTCCGGATTGAGAAACTGGCTCGTTATGTCCGCAAACACCAGTTGGAAGACGGCGGCTGGAACATCTACGCCAACGGGCCCTCCGAACTGAACGCCACCGTGAAGGCTTATCTGGGTTTGAAACTGGCGGGCGATCCGCCCGAAGCCTCCCACATGGCGCGGGCACGTGCGCGCATCCATGAACTCGGCGGCCTGGAGTCGATCAACTCCTTCGAGCGATTCTACCTGGCGCTGGTGGGTGTGGCGGATTGGGGCATGGTTCCCGCCATGCCTCCCGAGCTGTTGCTTCTGCCCCACTGGTTCTACGTCAACCTGTACGAGATTTCCTCCTGGTCGCGCGGCATTCTCGTCCCCATGGCCATTCTTTACGCCCTGCGGCCGTCCTGGACCATCCCGGAACGCGGCCGGCTGGACGAGCTGTTCCGCGAGCCGGAGCACCGCTACAGCGCGTTTGCCTGGGACAAGCGTCTGTTCACCTGGCGCAATTTCTTCCTGTTCGCCGACCGGGTGATGAAATTCGTGGAGCGCATGCCCTGGAAGCCGCTCCGCAAGCATGCCGTCCGGGCTGCGGAGCGCTGGCTGATGGAGCATCTGGAACGCAGCGAGGGCCTCGGCGCCATCTATCCGGCCATGATGAACGCCATTTACGCGCTCATTGCTCTGGGCTATCGCCCCGACGATCCCATCACCTCGCGGGAGATCCACGAGCTCGCCAAGTTTGAAATCGAAGAAAACGGCATCATCCGCCTGCAGCCCTGCGTCTCTCCCGTGTGGGACACCGCCATCGCCATGGTCGCCCTGGAGGAAGCCGGCCTGCCGCCCAGCCATCCGGCGCTGGTTCGCGCCGCCTCCTGGATGCTGGACAACCAGATTCTGGGTTCCGGCGACTGGCAGGTGAAAAATCCGGGCGTCGAGCCCGGCGGCTGGGCCTTCGAGTTCCGCAACGATCACTACCCGGATGTGGACGACACCGCCTTCATCCTCATGGCTCTTCAGCGCGTGGACTTTCCGGATCGCGCCCGCATGGAAGCGGCCCTCCGCCGCGGCCTCAACTGGGTCGTCACCATGCAGAACAAGGACGGAGGCTGGGGCGCCTTCGACAAGGACAACGATTGCCGCCTGCTGACCCACGTTCCCTTCGCCGACCACAACGCCATGATCGATCCCGCCACCGCCGACGTCACCGCGCGCGTGGCCGAATGCCTGGCCCGCATGGGGTGGCCCGCCACCCATCCGGTCATGAAGCGCGCTCTCCATTTCCTCCAGCAGGACCAGTGCGAAGACGGCTCCTGGTTCGGCCGCTGGGGCGTGAATTACGTCTACGGCACGGGCGGCGTTCTGCGCGCGCTCGAAGCCATGGGCCTGGCCCGCCAACCCTACGCCCTCCGCGGCGTGCAATGGCTGAAATCCGTGCAGCAGGCCGACGGCGGTTTTGGCGAGTCCATCGCTTCCTATGACGACCTGGCGCAGAAGGGCCGTGGGGCCACCACCGCCTCGCAGACTTCCTGGGGCCTGATCGGTCTGCTGGCCTCCACGGGAACCGAGGATCGCGCTGCCGAACGCGCCCTCGATTTCCTGCTTTCCACGCAGACCCGCGAGGGCTCCTGGGAGGAGGCCGAATTCACCGGCACGGGCTTCCCCAAGGTCTTCTACTTGAAATATCATCTCTACCGTCACTATTTCCCGTTGTACGCGGTGGCCCGGTATCGCAACATGGTTTCCGGGGCGGGGGATTACCGCTCCATGCTCATTTCGCCCGAGTCGCTGGAAGCGTGGCGGGCGGAGCGGCGCAAGGGCCGCCCGCGGGCTCGCGCTCTCAATCCTTCCCGCCGCCGGCAGGACGGGCAGGGCCCGGCCCACTCGAATGGCCATAGCACGGGACGCAAGATCGTCGGAGCCGCTCTCGATGCCGCGGGATTCAAGCACCGCAACGGGAATGGCTCCCGGCACGCCGGCCGCATCGAACATACAGTCGAACAGGATCGCCAAGGAGAGTCATGAGATTTCCGCTGAAGCTGACCACCAAGCTCGCCGGCTACATCGCCGGCAAGCGATTTCGCGGCGCGGACAAGTTTCCGCTGGTGATGATGCTGGAGCCCCTGCACGCCTGCAACCTGACCTGCACCGGCTGCGGCCGCATCCGCGAATACAAATCCACCATCAACGAAATGCTCACCGTCGAGCAGTGCGTGGCGGCCGCTGAGGAATGCGGCGCACCGGTGGTCTCCATCTGCGGCGGCGAGCCCATGATCTATCCCGAAATCGGCCGCCTGACGCGCGAACTGCTCGGCCGCGGCAGGCACATCTATCTGTGCACCAACGGCATGTTCATCCGCAAACGCCTGAACGAGTTTCAGCCCACCTCCAGTTTCTTCTGGAACGTGCACCTGGACGGCATGGAGCGCAACCACGACCTGGCCGTCGAGCGCGACGGCGTGTTCCGCGAAGCCATTGACGGCATCAAGGCCGCCAAGGCCGCCGGCTTCCTGGTCTGCTCCAACACCACCATCTACCGCGAGACGGATTTGCAGGAAATTGCCGACCTCTATGAGTATCTCTGCGAGCTGGGCGTGGACGGCCACATGATTTCGCCCGCGTATTCCTATGCCGCCGTGCAGACCCGCGAAATCTTCATGGACCGCGAGATGATCCGCGAGAAGTTCAAGCTCGCCTGCGATCTGCTGGAGAAATACAACCTTATGACCTCGCCGATTTATCTCGAGTACCTGCGCGGCGAGCGCGAGCTGATGTGCACCGCCTGGGGCAATCCCACCTACAATCCGCGCGGCTGGAAGGGCCCCTGCTACCTGATGACGGACACCCACCACGCGAGCTTCGACGATTTCATCCACAAGACGCCCTGGGAGAACTACGGCCGCGGCCGCGACCCGCGTTGCGCGGACTGCATGGTCCACGTCGGCTACGAACCTTCCGCCGTTCTGGGCTCGCACCGCAAGTTCGGCGACAACTGGAAAATGTTCCAGTGGCAGGTGTCCGGACGGATGAATGGCGGCCGCGCGCGCGGGAATCGCCCGGGTAACGGTCACGGAGGCGGCCAGGGCACGGGTACCGCTGTGCTCCCGCCCCCTCCGCCCAAACAGGCCTATCAGGACGGCAATTTCAACATCCTATGATTTCGCTCGTTACCGGCGCCACCGGCTTCGTGGGCAGCCACGTTGCGCGATTGCTGGTGTCTCGCGGCGACACGGTGCGTGTGCTGGTCCGTTCTTCCAGCCGCTTGGAGGCGCTCGATGGCGTTCCCTGCGAGCGCGTTACCGGCGATCTCCGTGACCCGGAATCGTTGCAGAAGGCCCTGAAGGGTGTTCAGCGCGTCTTCCACGTTGCCGCGGACTACCGCCTCTGGTCTCGCGATCCTTCCGAAATCTACTCCAGCAACGTCGAAGGCACCCGGAACCTGCTGAGCGTCGCCCGCGATGCCCGCGTCGAAAAGTTCATTTACACCAGCACCGTCGCCACCATTGCCGTCCCCGTGGCGGAGGGAATGCTTCCCGACGAGTCTACGCCGGCCAGCTTGAAGCAGATGATCGGCCATTACAAGCGCTCCAAGTTCATCGCCGAAAACGAAGCGCTGGCCTTCGCGCGACACGGCCTCCCTGTCATCGTCGTCAACCCCACCACGCCCGTCGGCCCCGGCGATTGGAAGCCCACACCCACCGGCCGCATCATCGTGGATTTTCTGAATGGGAAAATGCCCGCCTTCGTGGACACCGGTCTGAATCTGGTGGCGGTTGAAGACGCCGCCGAGGGCCATCTTCTGGCCGCCGAGCGCGGGAAGCCCGGCGAACGCTATCTCCTGGGCGGCGAAAATCTCACCCTGCAGCAGATTCTCGCTGCTCTCGCCAAAATCGCCGGCCGTCGCGCTCCCCGCCTGCGCATCCCCCATGGCCTGGCGCTGGCCGCCGCCTATGTGGACGCCGCGGTATCGCTCCTGCTCCGGCGCGAGCCCCGCATTCCCGTGGAAGGCGTCAAAATTGCCCGCCACCGCATGTTCGTGAATACTTCGCGCGCCGAACGCGAGCTGGGATTCCGTCCCACCGCCGTGGCGGCCGCGCTCGAGCGCGCTGTGCAGTGGTACCGGGCGCATGGCTACGTTCGCGGCACACGCCCCACTCAGTCCGCCGCGCACGCCATGCGGGCCGCCTAGACGGATGGTTATGCGAGTCCTGGTCACATTTGCCGTTGCCCCTGAGTTCGCCTCCTGGCGCCGCCGGCATAAATTTCTCCGCCTTCCAAGCCTCCCTGCCGGCCTCGATCTGGCCCGTTGCCCGGTCTTCCGCGCGCGCATCGGCGAGACGGAAACGCTTGTGGCCCTCACCGGCATCGGGCCTGTCCGCGCCCGCCGCGCCGCGCGTTATGCCCTCCAGGCCGCCCCGGATGTTTGCATCTCCTCCGGCCTTGCCGGCGCGTTGAAAGATGGATACACGCGCGGAGAGCTCCTGGCCGCCGCGCAGGTCACCGAGACCCGCGGCAAGCACGTGTTCCGCGCCGATTCCGTCCTTCTCGATCGCGCGGTGGCTTCCGGCGCGCGCACCGTGCAACGCTTTCTCACCAACCCCGCCGTGGTCACCTCCTCCTCCGCCAAGCGCGAACTCGGCGCCCAGGGCGATGCCGTGGAAATGGAGAGCGCCGGAGTGCTCGCCGCCGCGGCCGCCGCGGAGATTCCCGCCATCGCCGTCCGCGTCATCTCCGACGATGCCGGCCAGGACCTCCCGCTCGATTTCAATCGCGTCCTCACCGTCAAGGGGAAGGTCCGGCCCGTCCGCCTGCTCAGCTCGATCGCTGCAGAGCCGGCCTCCCTCCGAGGCCTCCTGCAGCTCGCCGGGGATAGCCGCCGCGCCTCCACCGTGCTCGCGGATTTTCTGGATCGCTACATTCCCGATCTGGCCCGGCATCGCGGCATGTTCGCTTCTGTCGCCCTGGCAGGCCGTCCATGAGGCCGGCTGAATCTGACGCGGCCTCCTCCGTGGCCGCCCTGGCGCCGCACGCGGCACGCAGGATGCGCGCCGGCGTCTATCTCGGCGCTGGACAGGTGGCCGTGGAGGAAGTCGCCGTGCCGGAAATCGGTCCCGGCGAGGTGCTCCTTCGCGTCGCCGCCTGTGGCGTGTGCGGCACCGACATCAAGAAAATCCATCACGGCTTCGTTCCTCCGCCCCAGATTTTCGGCCACGAGATTGCCGGCACCGTTGTCGAAATCGGCGCGGGCGTCACCCGCTGGAGCCCGGGCGATCGCGCCGTGAGCTTCCACCATGTTCCCTGCGGCAGTTGTTTCTACTGCCGGCGCAGGCTCTACTCGCAGTGCGCCACCTACAAGAAGACCGGCGTCACCGCCGGATTCGATCCCAACGGCGGCGGATTCGCCCAATTCGTCCGTGTGATGCCCTGGGTGGTGGAGCGCGGTATGGAGGCCATCCCCTCCGGCGTCAGCTTTCTGGAGGCCTCGTTCGTCGAGCCCGTCAACACCTGCTGGAAGGCCGTCCGCAAAGCCCGTGTGGCGCCCGATGAGGACGTTCTCGTCGTTGGCCAGGGCCCCATCGGACTGCTCCTCGCCATGCTGGCGGGGCTGGAAGGCGCCCGCGTCTATTCGAGCGACCCTGTGCCCGCGCGCCGCGCTCGCAGCCTGCGCTGCGGCGCCGCGGAATCCTTCGATCCCGCTGCCGTTTCGCTGCGCGACGAGATGTTTGCGCGCACCGCCGGCCGCGGCGCCGATGCCGTGCTGCTGGCCGTTCCCGCTCCCTCGCTCGTCGAAGAGGGGTTGCAACTGGCTCGTCCCGGCGGGCGCGTCCTGATGTTCGCCCACAATGATCCGGTCATGCGCGTCGAATTTGCCGCTCACCACACCGGCGTCGAGGAGAAAGAGCTGCTCGGCAGCTACAGCGCGGACGTGGACCTGCAGGCCGATTCCGCCCGCCTGGTCTTCTCCCGCCGCTTGCCCCTCGCCGGGCTGGTTACCCACACATTCCCGCTCGACGAATTTCCGCGCGCCATTGACCTCGCCGCGCATCCCGTCGGCGACTCGTGTAAAGTAGTGATTACGCCCTGAACGGTAAGCCCATGGCTGACACCAACGGTCAAATGACCGCCGCCGTGCTCTACGGCCGCGAGAATGTGCGGGTGGAGCAAGTGCCCATTCCGCAGATCGCGCCCGGCGAGGTGCTCGTCCGAGTCGAAGTCGCCCTCACCTGCGGCACCGATCTCAAGGTCTGGCACCGCGGCTACCACGCCCGCATGATCACTCCGCCCGCCCTGTTCGGACACGAACTGGCCGGCACCGTCGCCGCCGTCGGCGCCGGCGTCCGCAGCGTGCAGCCCGGCGCGCGCGTCGTCCCCGCGAATTCCGCGCCCTGCGGAGAATGTTTTTACTGCCAGGTGGGCCAGCCGAATCTTTGTTCCGATCTGCTGTTCAACAACGGCGCCTACGCGCAGTTTCTGCGCGTTCCCGGCCGCATCGTCGAGCGCAACTTGCTCCCCATCCCGGACCACGTGAGTTTTCGCGACGCCGCCATGGCCGAGCCGCTTGCCTGCGTCCTCCGCGGAGTCGAGGAAATGCGCGTCCCGCAGGGCGCTACGGTCGCCGTCATCGGCTGTGGCGCCATCGGCCTCAAATTCATCCGCGTCCTTTCCCGCCGCGGCGCGCGCGTCATCGCCGTCGGCAAGCGCGCCGGCCAGATGGAGAATGCCCGCCGTCTGGGCGCCGCGGATACCGTGGACGTCACCGAGTGCCCCGACGCCATCGATGCCATCCGCCGGCTCACTCCCGGCAGTCGTGGCGCGGATGCCGTCGTCGAAGCGGTCGGCCAGCCCTCCACCTGGGAGTGGGCTCTGGGCGTAGTCCGCCGTGGCGGTTCCGTCAACCTGTTCGGCGGATGCTCCAAGGGCACCGAAGTGCGCATGGACCCCAGTGAGCTGCACTATTCTGAGATCACCATCCGCTCCACGTTTCATCACACGCCCCGGCACATGCGCGAAGCACTCGCCTCCATCGCCGGCGGAGAAGTCGATACCGGAGAGTTCATTACCGCGGAGCGTCCTCTGGCGGACCTGCCGCGGGTGTTCGAGGAAATGAAGACGCGCAACGGGGAGCTGAAAACCGCGATCCTTCCCTGAACGGGGAGCGGAGGCCACGCCAACCATGGATTCCACCACAGGCCTCGCCATCGCAGAAGGAATGCCCGCTCCGGGATGCTCTCCCGCCGAGGCCCAGGACTACACCCGCCGCCTGGCCACCACGCACTACGAGAATTTCAACGTGGTCTCCTGGCTTCTCCCCCGCGACCTCCATCAGAGTTTTTACAACGTCTACGCCTACTGCCGCTGGGCGGACGACCTCGGCGATGAGATTCAGGACCCACGGCGCGCTCTCGCCCTGCTCGACCAGTGGGAAGACGAGCTGCGCCTCTGCTACGCCGGCCGCCCCGGCCATCCCGTGCTCGTGGCCCTCGCGGAAACTGTCCGCCGGCACGACATTCCGCAAAAGCCCCTCTCCGATCTGCTCATCGCATTCCGCCGCGACCAGACCGTCAAACGTCATCCCGATTGGGCCTCCGTGCTGGATTACTGCGTGTATTCCGCCAATCCCGTCGGCCGCATCGTCCTCTACGTCTGCGGCTACCGCGATCCCGCCCGCCAGGAACTCTCCGACTGGACCTGCACCGCTCTCCAGCTCGCCAACTTCTGGCAGGACGTCGCCCGCGACCTGGACATCGGCCGCATCTACATCCCGCTCGATCATCTCGCCGCCCACGGCCTCACCGAACAGGATCTCCACGCCCGGCGCTTCGACGAGCGTTACGCCCGCATGATGAAGGAGCTGGTCGAATACACGCGCACGCTCTTCGCCCGCGGCCGCCCGCTCGCCCGCAACGTTTCCGGGCCTCTCCGCACAGACATCGACATGTTCAGCCGCGGCGGCATCGCCGTGCTCGACGCCATCGAAGCCATCGGCTACAACACCATCGAGCATCGCCCCGCCGTTTCGCGCCGCGCACAGGCCCGCCTGCTCGGACGCGCGCTCATCTCCCGCCTGTTTTCTCCTTTTCAGCACACCGCCGCATCCTCCGCCGCGGCCCCCGCCACCGCCACGTCCGCGGATACTCGCGAGAGCAAACATGCCTGACGCCCCCCGCACTGGCCCCGTCGCGGAGTCCTACGCCCACTGCCGGCGCATCGCCCGCGCCCAGGCGCGCAACTTCTATTACGGATTTCGCCTGCTTCCCCGCGCGAAACACGCCGCGCTCTGCTCTCTCTACGCCTTCATGCGCTGGGTCGACGACATCACAGACGCTCCCGGCGATCCCGCCGCAAAGTCCCAGGGACTGGCGCTGGCCCGCCAGACCGTCGAGCGCCTCGGCAGCGGCAACGTCTCAGGACCGGTCATCCTCCCCGCGCTGGCGGAAACGCTGGCCGAGTACGCCATTCCGATCGCCTGGCTCGAGGAGCTCATCGCCGGCGCACAAATGGATTTGGATGCGGCGTCCTACCGCACCTTCGACGACCTCCGTCTCTACTGCCATCGCGTGGCCGGAATCGTGGGCCAGTGTTGCGTGCGCGTCTTTGGGTTCGAGGACCCCCGCGCACTGGACCTCGCCGGCCGCCTGGGTCTCGCCTTCCAGCTCACCAATATTCTCCGCGACGTGGCGGAAGACTCCGCCTGCGGCCGCCTCTATCTGCCCGCCGAGGATTTGCAGCGTTTCGGATGCGACCCCGCTCGCCTCGCTGACGCGCCCGCCTCTCCGGCCGCCCGCGAATTGTTTCGCTTCCAGGCCGAGCGCGCCCGCGGATACTATGCCGAGGGCTCCGCGCTCATCGCTCTGATTCACCGCGACAGCCGCCCCGCTCTCTGGGCCCTCGCCCGCATCTACAGCGGGTTGCTCGGCAAAATGCAGGCGCGGGACTACGATGTCACCGGCGCGCGCGTTTCCCTCAGCTCTGCCGAAAAAACCTGGATCCTCGCGCGCGCCAGGTTCGGCCTGTGGTCGGAGGAGAATGGATTCGAAACGCATTCTGATCCTGGGCGGGGGGCTCGCCGGCCTGTCCTCGGCTCTCGCTCTCGCTGAAGCCGGCTATCAGGTTGAACTCCTCGAGCGCAAGCCGCATCTCGGCGGCCGCGCCTCCTCCTATCTGCTCCCCGGCGGCGAGCACGTGGACAACTGCCAGCACGTCACCATGGCTTGCTGCACCAACCTCGAGGATTTCTACCGCCGCGCCGGCGCCGCGGGAAAGATCCGCTACTACGACCGTGTCGTCTTCCTCGACCGCCAGGGCCGCCGCTCCACCCTCAAGGCCTCGGCCCTTCCGCCACCGCTCCATCTCGCGCCTTCGTTCCTCAGCCTTCCCTTTCTCTCCTGGGCGGATAAGCGCGCCATCGGCCGCGCCATGTTCCACATCGCCCGCCGGGGTGGGGCAGGGAAGAACGGCGACTCCACGACGATGCTCGAATGGCTCCACGCCGAGCGCCAGTCTCCCGCCGCCATCGAACGCATCTGGCGCAGCGTCCTTGTCAGCGCCCTCGACGAAGAACTGGACCGCGCCGCCGCCCGTTACGGTGTGGACGTTTTCTGGAAGGCCTTTCTCCGCAATCGCCGCGGCTTCGAGGTCGGCATTCCCAGCGTTCCCCTCGGCGAACTGTACGGCGGCTGCCGCGAAGCCATCGAGCGCCGCGGCGGCCGCGTCCGCACCCGCGCCACGATCCGCTCCCTGCGCTTGGAAGACGGCCGCGTCGCTGCGGCGGTCCTCGATGACGGCGCCGAGCTCACCGCGGACGTCTACATCTCCGCCGTCCCCCACGATTTGCTGTTGGAATTGCTCCCCCAGGAACTCGTCGCCGCCAATCCCGTATTTTCGGCGCTCAAGGGCCTGCGTTCTTCTCCGATTACCGGCGTCCATCTTTGGCTCGATCGCGTCGTCACCGATGAGCCCTACCTTGCTCTCCTCGACCGCACCACTCAGTGGATCTTCAATAAGACGTGCCTTTGGGGTGAGAATCCGGACCACACGGCGCAACAAAACGTCCTGATGGCAGTCGGACTGTACGAGTCCGGCCTGCCCCCGGAAGCGGCCCAGCCATTGCCGCTTCAATATCTCCAGCTCGTCATCAGCGCCTCCTACGACCTCGTCGAAAAATCCCGCCAGGAAATCGTGGACCTCTGCTGGCGCGAAGTGCAGGACGCTCTGCCCGCCGCGCGCGATGCCCGGCTCGTCAAATCCACGGTGGTCAAGGAAGTCGCCGCCACGTTCTCTCCCGCGCCTGGCTGCGACCGTCTGCGCCCCGGCCCGCGTTCTCCATTCCCCAATCTCTATTTTGCCGGCGATTGGACCGCCACCGGCTGGCCCGCCACCATGGAGGGCGCCGTCCGCAGCGGCTATCTCGCCGCGCAGGCCGTCCTCTCCTCCGACGGCCGCCCCCGGCCGCTCCTCTGTGACGACCTTCCCGCGCAGGGCTTCGCGCGGCGCCGGTCAGGAGAATAGATGTGCGTTTGAACCGGAAGCGTTGTGGCCCGCGCTCAAGCCACGATTTTCACCTGCCCGGCCGCTGCAAGCTCCGCTTCCACTCTGCAGGATTTGCGGTATGATGGATTTTTCCCCCCGGAGGCGCCATGTCTGAGCGGAAGTATAGACAGAGGGGCTACCAGGACACCGGTAAGCCCGAACGAAAGGAGCGGCCGCCCGCGCCATCGGGCGGGCCTCCGCGGCAGGAGCACATCGGCCCGCGGACGCCCCGAATGGTCGGGCGCGTCACCCGCGCTCGATGCGCGAACTGCGGCACGGTCCTCCCGCCCGGCTTCGATCCCAACGGAACCTGTCCCCGCTGCCAATTTGAGCTTCATTCCTGCAAGCAGTGCATGCATTTCGACACGGGTGCGCGCTTCGAATGCACCGAGCCCGTTCCTGAGCGCATCCCTCGAAAGGACGTGAAGAACGATTGCTCCTTCTTCGCCATGCGCACACTCGTCGAGAAAGACACGTCTCCGGCTTCCTCCGTGCACAAGAACGTGCCTCCCGCGCCCACGGCAGGTCTCACCACCGATTCCGCGCGCCGCGCCTTCGACAATCTCTTCAAGAAGTAGCCCGCGTCCGTGCTGCCCGCAGTTCGTCTGGTCCCCGTTTATTCGTGCGAGTGCGTTGGGTGTGTGCCGAGAGGGAAGAGCGTCGGTTCGCGCGCAGGCTCCGACGCGATGGCCTCGAGCTGCGGATAATGCGGCCGCAGCGTGTCCGGCACCTTCGTTTTCTCTCCCGTCAGCAGGTGAATCAGTTGCAGTGCGTTCACGATCGCTTTTCCCTGGAAGTGATTGTTCGTAATCACGAATGTCGTCTTCGAATGCGCGGCCACCTTCTCGATTCGCGTTGCCCAGGGATCCAGTTCCTCAGCGGTGTAGAGATAGTTGTACCGCTCCTCGGGCGGTGATTCCGGATCGTCCGTGAACCAGGTGTCGTAGCGCCGCCCGTGCAGCCGCACGTATCCCACCGGAGAAGTCGCCCGTTCCGAAGGTCGGATCGACCGCCCGATCACCGGCTGGTCGATGTTGCAGAATCCTGCTCCCCGCCCGTGCAGGAACTCGTAGAACTCCTTCTGGTTCCACGTCGAGTGCCGCACTTCCACCACCAGCGGATACTCGCGGAACAGCGCCAGCAGTTTCTCCAGGTGCGCCCGGTTCTCCGGCGTGTTGTGGAACGAAAAGGGGAATTGCAGCAGCACCGCGCCCAGCCGCCCGGCCCCCTGCAGCACGTCGAATCCCGCTCGCGCCGCGGCCACGTCCGCCGCCGCCGTTCCGCCCTCGTGCGTAAACCGCTGCCACAGTTTTGCCGTGAACAGGAAGCCGGGATTCGCCGCCACTCGCGACAGCCACTGCCGGCACATCTCCGGCCGCAGCGGGTTGTAGAACGAGGTATTGATCTCGATGGTGTCGAAAAACTGCGCCAGGTATTCCGCTTCGTGGAATCCCGCCGTCCGGTGCGCCGGGTACACCATGCCGCTCCAGTCCGCGTACGACCATCCTGCCGGACCCACCAGGATGCGGCCGCGCGGAGTTTTCACCGCCTGCTTCTCCTCTGGCTGGGATCTTGGCGCCACTGGGCTTCTCCATTCAGCCTACGGCGGCCTCTTTGGGGTGTCAATCACGCCCCGGGTGATTGCATTCCCCCGCTCCCGGTGCTAGCCTGAAATTGCTGATGAGTGCCCCGAGGCATTCGCGGCTTCTGCGTTCTTCCCACCCCTTCAGGTCTAGGTGCGGCCATGAAAATCAATCTGAGTTTTCGCGGGCTCGACGCCCACGCGGGATTCGAACGGCTGGTTACGCGGCACTGCGGAAAGCTGGAAAAACTGCTGACCGCCTATGATCCGGATCTGGTCCAGTGCCACGCCGCCGTCGAATTTCATCAGAAGAAAAATCGCTACATTCTGTCCGTGAATCTCGTGCTTCCCACCGCCACTCTCCATGCCACCCACGCGGCCAGGGACGTGCAGTCCACCGTCGCGCGCCCGTTCCGCGAGCTCGAAGGGCAGATCAAAAAGCACAAGGCCAAGCTCCGCCACGAGCACGAATGGAAACGCAAGCGCGGCCGCACACTCGCCCCTTCCGGCGCCTTCTGACGCAGGCGGGACCTGCTCCGCCCGGTAGTTCGGTTCAGGAGCGCCCCAACGGCGTCGCGGCTCGCGCCTGCGGACGCCCCCCGGAGGATCTTCCCGGCCCGGCGGGCGGATATCCCTGCTTCGCCTCCAGTTTTTGAAGCCACCACAGCACCGGCCACAGAATCAGCAGGCCCACCAGAAAAAACAGGAATCCTCCCTCGCGGTGCAGGTTCCCGTGCAGGAATCCCGGGTCCACGTGGATCGCCAGCAGCGTCAGCGTGACGATGCGCACCCCGTTCTTGATCACCAGCACGGGCGCCGCCGCGGCCAGCAGCGCCACTCGTGCCCAGTTGCTCCGCAGGAACAGATACCCCGCCAGCAGGCAGGTGATCAGCAGCGCCACCGCCGAGCGGATCCCGCTGCACTCCTTCGCCACTTCGATCGTGAACTCCGGCACCGCGAAGATGTTCCCGTGCCGCAGCACCGGCGTGCCTGTCAGCCGGAAGAGCGTGTAGGTCACCTCGGAAGACCCGTCCTGCAGCCACACGATGCAATGGTCTACCATCAGTTTCGGCAGCGGGACCGCCAGCACCAGGAACAGCATCGGGAACAGATTCGCGTAAAACGCCCTCGACCCGTACACGAAGAGTGACCCCGCCCATACCAGCAGGACCAGGGAAAGTATCGTCAGGGCCAGCGCTCCTCCCGCAGGCAGCGTCGCGCCGAACTTCCACTCCAGTGCGGCCACCAGCGCTCCCGCCAAGCAGGCCGCTGCCCCCAGCCCCCAGCTCGCTGGCCCGTCCTCACCCGGTCGT
>Ga0335077_10005291_pt1 | contig 15825 bp, 12 predicted proteins | sample Lox_Sample_31_FD_207151 | JGI IMG/M metagenome (GOLD analysis project Ga0335077, IMG submission 207151) | Soil microbial communities from Loxahatchee National Wildlife Refuge, Florida, United States - Lox_Sample_3.1 | ecosystem: Environmental > Terrestrial > Soil > Wetlands | place: USA...
AGAAATCGGCATGTCACGGTTGGAAAAATTTTCGAAGCCCGGCGCCAAGCCGCAGGTCACACCGGCGTTCATCCAGGACGATCTAAGCCGGCGGGACTTCACCATCAATGCCATCGCGCTGTCGCTGAACCGGGGTTCGCGCGGCCTGCTGATCGACCCTACCAACGGGCTGGCGGATTTGAGCACGAAAGAGCTGCGGACCACGCATTCCTACGCGTTTTATGAAGAGCCATCGCGCCTGCTGCGCCTGATCCGGTTTCGGGTGCGGTTCGGCTTCCTGGTGGACGAGCGGACACAGCGGCAATACGACAACGCACGCGAGGGCGAACTGGAAAAGCTGATTCCGGGACGGGTGCTTTTCGAAGAACTGAGCAGCATCGCAGACGAGCCGAACGCCGGTGAGATCATGCGCGAACTCGAACGCGCGGGGCTACTGGCGATTTTCTCTACGGCTCTGGCCGGACCCAAGCTCAGCGTGCCTTCTATCGCCAAGCTGGAGAAACTGCGCAAGCTGCTGCCGGCGGGCAATGGCATTCGCCCCGCGGGCGTGGGGCCGTTTCTCTGCGTGCTCACCGAAAAGCTAAACCCGAAGGAACGGCTGGCATTGATTCAGACGCTCGAAATGCGTAAGCCGGAAGTCGATTTGTGGCAAAAACTCGAGGCGCGGGCCAAAAAACTGGAGCACGCGCTCAAATCCGTTCGCTTGAAGCTGCCGTCGCAGGTTTATCAGGCGCTGGCTAAGTCACCCGGGGACGAACTGCTCTTCCTGCTCTACCACTCTCCGCAACGCCTGGTGCAGGACCGCATTCGCAACTACCTGCAGAAGTACTATCCGGCCGCACAGGAAGTCACCGACGCCGAAGTGGAAAAGGCAGGCGGGAAGCCGGGAACGCCAAAATACCAAAAGCTGAGGGATGAACTGATCACCACGCGGCTGAACACGCGCAAGAAACCCGAGCCGCCTCCTCCACTGGAGCCTGCCCTGCCCACGGGACCGGGAGGCCCTGGGAGACCTGCTGGACCTGGCCGGCCAGCCGGACCCGGGAGGCCACCTGCCGGACAGGCCGCGCCAGGACGCAAAGCTTCCTGATTCCTTTTGCGCTCGATGGAACCTCTCAAGATCGGCATTGCCGGCGCGGGTTTTGCCGCGCGGTTTCACCTGGAGAATTTTCCGGAGTCCGGCATCCAGATGGTGGGCGTAACTTCTACGCGTCCGGAGACGCGTGAGGCGTTTGCCGCCAAGCACAAGGTGCGCGCGTTCGCGTCGGTCGAAGAAATGTTGCCCGAGATTGACGTACTGGACATCTGCACGCCGCCCTCCTCGCACCAGCCATACATGCTGGCCGCGGCGCGCGCCGGCAAGCACGTCATCGTCGAGAAACCGCTGACGGGATTCTATGGCTCGCCGGAGACAACCGGCAAGCGCGAGATGCTCGACACCGTGGTAGAAGCCGGGCGTGAGCTGATGGACGCCGTGCGCAAGGCCGGGATCACGCTGGGCTACGCAGAGAATTTCGTTTACGCGCCGTCGGTGCAAAAGGAACGCGAGATCATCGAGCGGTCGCGGGCGCAGATCCTGCGCATGGCGGGGGAGGAGTCGCACAACGGCTCGCACTCGCCGGTGTACGGGATCTGGAGCGTGCAAGGCGGCGGCTCGCTGATCGCGAAGGGCTGCCATCCGCTGGGCGCCATCCTGTACCTGAAGCGCAAGGAAGGTTTAGCGCGCCTGGGCCGCCCGCTGCGGCCCGCGGCGGTCTCGGCGCGCATCCACTCCATCACCAGCATTCCGGGATTCGAAGACCGCGGATTCCTCCGCACGAAATATCAGGACACGGAAGACTATGCCTTCCTGCACGTCACGTTCGAAGACGGCACGGTGGCGGATGTGACGGCGTCGGAACTGGTGATGGGCGGCATCTATGATTACTTGGAGGTGTTCGCCAACAATCACCGCACGCGCTGCCGCATCAGCCCGGTGAGCGTGATGGATGTGTACAGTCCCCGGCACGAGCAGTTCAAGGACATCTACCTTGTCGAAAAGATCAGCTCGAATGAAGGCTGGATTCCGGCATCGCCCGAAGAGGGCTGGAGCCTGGGGTACGGGCGTGAGATGAAGAACTTCATCGACTGCATTCGCGAGAGGCGCGCGCCGGAAAGCGATCTGGAGCTGGCTCTAGATGTGACGCTGACGATTTATGCGGGGTATGTTTCGGCGGAGGAGATGGGGAGAGAGGTGGAGGTACCTTTGACCCAACGACCCGGCTAGGATGCGCAATGTCCACTTAACAACGAAGGCCATATCGAGGTCGGCCTCCCGCTCGCTTAAGAGCGGTTGATGCCACCTGCAGCATATTTGAGATCATAGCTGCTTTAGTTAAATGCTGGTTCCGATTGAGAAGACGACCAAGCCGGCGGCGTGGCTCGCGGTTGCGCTGGGGGCGTACGCAGCGTTGCGGCAAGCAGGCTTTTACCATTTCACGGCGTTAGAAGCCGAGGGCCTGAACGTCTTGATTCAGCTCATCGGCGGGATTTACGCGGTGCTGCTGGCGTTCACGATTTTCGTCATCTGGGGCCAGTTCAACGATGTGGAGAACTGCGTGATGCGCGAATGCAGCGCGCTGGATGACCTGCTGCGGTTCAGCAATTACCTGAATGCCGATGACGCGAGCGCCATTCGCAAGACCATGGCCGCCTATACACGGCATGTGTTGCGGTACGAATGGGAGTCGCTCGGGGACGCCAAGAAAGACCAGCAAGCCGAGGAACACTTTAATCACTTCGTGAACGCGGTGGTGCAGGCGGCACCCAAGAGCGAAGCCGAGCAGGCCATTCACTCAAGGCTGCTGGAGATGGTGCGGACGACCGGCGTGTGCCGCGATGAGCGCGTGTCGAAGAGCCTGACGCGGATCCCGCCTACGCTGGCAGCCCTGGTGAACACGATTGCGGTTGTGCTGCTCCTGCTGGTTTTCGTCTACCCGTTCCATCATTGGCTGACGGGCGGCACTTGCTTGGTCATTGTGGCATTCGTTCTGTTTCTGGCGAATTTCGTGATGACGGATACCGATAATCCGCTGAAGGGCGTTTGGAATGTGAGCCCGCAGCCGTTCGCCGAGCTGAGACTTTAGTGCCACAGCATGATCAGCTTGCTCCTTGGGTGGCTGGTTTGCGGGCCTGCCTCCCGGCGGCAAAGAGGGTTCCGATACAGGATTAGTTTCGAAGGTACGCACTGGTGAGCGACTGCTTCGCTCGCAGGAGTTCTCTGGGAGTACCAGCGAACATGATTGCACCGCCCTTACTGCCGCCTTCGGGACCCATGTCGATGATCCAATCCGCGTTCTTGATGATATGCAAGTTGTGCTCGATCACGATGACCGTATTGCCAGCATCCACCAGGCGATTCATGACTCCCAACAGATGACTGATGTCCGACATATGCAAGCCTGTGGTGGGCTCGTCCATCACGTAGACGCTGCCCTTCTTGTTTAATTCACTGGCAAGCTTGATGCGCTGGCATTCGCCACCGGAGAGCGTGCTCAGCGGCTGACCCAGGCTCAAATAATCGAGTCCCACATCGCTCATGGCTTGCAGTTTGCGAAGCGCTTCCTTGATCTCAAAATACTCAAGCGCCTGCTGCACGTTCATGGCAAGCACGTCGCTGATGGACTTGCCGTTGAGTTTGTATGCCAGCACTTCGTCCTTGAACCGTTTGCCGCCACATACTTCGCAGGGCGTTTTCACCTCGCTCAGAAATGCCAGGTCTGTGTAGATCACACCGAGCCCCTGGCAGTTTTGGCAGGCGCCCTTCGAATTGAAACTGAACAACGATGCGTTGACTTTGTTGGCTGCCGCGAATGCCTTGCGCACATCGTCCATTATGCCGGTGTAGGTGGCAGGGTTCGAGCGGCTGGAAACGCCCACGCCCGACTGATCGATGACGATGGCGTCAGGATGCTGCTGCAGAAAGACATGGTTGATCAGTGAACTTTTTCCCGAGCCAGCTACACCCGTCACTACTGTGAGCACGCCTGTTGGAATATCCACGCTGATATTTTGCAGGTTATTGACTTTGGCATTTTTGACCGGCAGTTTGCCTTTTGGCTTGCGGAACTCATCCTTGAGCGGGATGTCTTGCCTGATGTGTTTGCCCGTCAACGTGTCAGTGCGCAGCAGTTCTTTATAAGTGCCTTCGAAGACGATCTCGCCTCCCTGCTGCCCCGCATATGGACCTACATCGACGATATGGTCCGCTACCCTGATCACGTCCGGGTCATGTTCCACCACGATAACCGTATTGCCCTTATCACGCAACTTCTGCAGCAGCTCATTCATGCGATGCACATCGCGCGGATGCATGCCTACGCTGGGCTCGTCGAAGACATACATCACATCCGTCAGGCTGCTGCTCAGATGTTTGACGATCTTGATGCGCTGTGATTCGCCGCCCGACAACGTGTCTGTCTCGCGGTTCAGGTTCATGTATTCGAGTCCGATATCCTCAAGATGGCGCAGGCGCTCCACCAGGGTATTCACGAGCGGCTGGGCGACCGGGTCCTTGATGGATCGAGCAAACTCGATCAACTCCGTGATCTCCATATTTGCCAGCTCGGCGATGTTGTGTCCGTTAATTTTGCATTTCAAGACAGACTGACTAAGACGCGCACCTTTGCATACCGCGCAGGGACCCATGGTCATATAAGGAGCCACCGCCTTCTGTGTGCGCTCCGACATCGTTTTGACATCCCGCTTAATGTATTTGGATCCAAATTTCTCGATGATGCCCTGGAAAGTCAAATTGAACTCCTTCGTGCCAACCTTGGCCTTGACCTTCATCGGCTCGCTGTACAACAGCAAATCCATTTCCTTTTGGGTGTACTTGGAAAGCTTCTTATCCGGGTCGAACAGGCCGGATTGAATGCATAGGTTCCAGCCCCATGTATTCACTGCGTATTCCGGGAATAAAATTGCTGCCTCATTCAGCGACTTGGATTTGTCTATAAACTTGTCCAGATCCACGTCTAGCTTGCGCCCGAGTCCGTTGCAGTTCGGGCACATGCCCTGCGGATCGTTGAAACTGAAGACGTTGACCGGGCCGACGAAGGGCCGTCCAATCCGCCAGAACAGTCGGCGCAGAATGCTGTAAATATCGGTGATCGTCCCCACAGTGGAGTGCGAACCGCCGCCGAGTCGCTTTTGATCCACCACGATGGCCATGCTCAGGTTCTCGATAGCGTCCGCTTCAGGTTGGGGATAACGCGGCAGGAAGTTGCGGATGAACAGGCTGAAGTTTTCGTTCAACAATCGCTGGGCCTCGTTGGCGATGGTATCGAATACGATGGACGATTTCCCGGAACCGGAAACACCTGTAAAGATCGTGATCTTGCGTTTGGGGATACGCAGGGAAACATTCTTCAAATTGTTCTCACGCGCGCCTCGGATCTCGATATATTCCTGGGGCATGAATTCTCTCCTCAATTCCTATTCAGTATTCAGTGATGGCGGATGGGCACCGTCCGTAGTCACCGACCGACACGGCGCCCACCACATCGAAGAAGATGCCGGCGTAGGCCCACTCTTTGAGCCGCGCGAAACCCGGCACGAGTATAGCTATCGCGCCGAGCACGTTCCAAACCCCGATCGTCAGGAAGTACAGGATACCTGAGAGCCGGGCTTACTTCTTCTTGGCTGCCCGTTGAGCGCGTACTGCGGAGTTGGCCGCCACCGCCGCGCGGATGAGTTGCTTGAAGGCAGCTTCGTTGATCTTCTCCCCTTCGCGGAGGTCGATCGCACGCCGCGTGTTCCCGTCCAGGCTGGAATTGAAGAGCTTCTTCGGGTCTTGGATGGAGGCGCCGCGAAAGAAGGTGAGCTTCACAACCTGCTTGTGCGATTCGCCAGTGCAGACACCGCCGTCATGGGACCAGACGGGGGTTCCCGGGTTTGTTGGCTTTACCCATTTCCACTCCTCCTGGATACCGGGGTCGGCATCGTGGATGAGCTGACGGACATGAGCGAGGACCTCTCCTCTCCAATCCCCCAGCTCTCGAATCCGCTTGGTGATGCTTGCTGAAGCGGCCTCGCCATTCGGACGGCTTGTTGGTTTCATGTTCTCTCCGTTCCTCCGTTTCGCCATGCCGATCTGTTCGAAATGAATCGTCGAAGGACATGGCCTTTCCACATCCACAATCCCGTAAGGACCATGAGAGGGAAAAAGACAAACCGAGTCGGCGGGGCGTACTCTGGAAGTTTTTCAAACGGACTATAGAGATAGCCGTATATGGGGATTGCCAAAATGATGTGAATCCAGCGAAGAATCGAACGTGTGGTGCCTTGCTTCATGATCGTCTCCTTGTCAATGCCGACGTTATGGCAGCCCGGCGACAACTCGCTCCAGGCCACCGATGAACTTCCGCCAGCCGTAGTTCGCGCCCTTATAGGCGGCCTCTTGATCGGGCCGGAAGCCGGACTGCTCCATGCGCACGAGCGTTCCGCCTTCGGTCGCGACCAACGTCCAAACGACGACGCTCCCCAGCCCCAATGAGCCCCAGCTATAGGAGAGCTTTTGGTTAGGTTCGACGGCCAGGACTTCGCAATCGATTACGCCGTTCCAATTGGCCACGGGTGTGGAGCGAAACGTGAACTTATGGCCCACGACAGGCTGGAAGTCGTTGTCCATCAGCCATTCTTTTATCAGGGCGCCTTGCGTGAGAGCACGCCAGACTTTTTCCAGCGGGTGAGGCATTTCTTTTTCGATCACAAGTGAGCGTGTAGTAGTCATTGGTCCATCCTTTTGAGCAGGTTTTCGAGGTGATCAAACCGGTCGTGCCAAAAGCGGCTGTAGTAACTCATCCAGTCCACCAGCGGCGCGAGCGCGCGCGGCTGGGCTGTGTAATGGGTCTGGCGTCCCCGGTGTCGAGCGCGCACCAGGCCCGCGTGCTTGAGGACTCCCAGATGTTTCGATACCGCAGGCTGCGACACGCCCGAGTTGTTTGTCAGCATCCGCACGGTTTGTTCGCCGTCACGGCTCAGGCGCTCGAAGAGAGCGCGGCGGGTCGGGTCGGCAAGAGACTTGAACAAGACATCAGGGGCAGTCCGCATCATAGAGAACCTATAGCCCGTCGGTTATGAATAAACTATAACCGTCCGATTATGAATTGTCAAGTTCTTTACGCCAGAGCCCCGTCCGCGACCGGACGGCTCACGGTGTCGGGATCCAGGGCTGAAGCCTGCGCCCACTTGCAAAACTGAAGCCGGTTGCGGTTATAGTCATGAACCAGCATTCAGAGGGGCGCTGAGGTTCGGGGCGCCGACTGCAATTTACCGCGTGCCCACGTTTGGGTCGATTTTCCGCGCCAGCGCCATCTCTGCTTCCGCTTCGGCGGTCTTTTTTTCCTTTTCCAATGCCAGCCCCAGGCTGTAGTGAAGGGAGGCAGTTAGGGGGTTTACGTTGATCCCCTCGCGATAGACCTTAATAGCGTCTTGGTACTGGCCTTTTTCATAGAGGGTAGCGCCCCAGTTTATATAGGTCACGACCAGATCGGGATCGATTTCTATGGCGCGCTGGTACTCGGGGATTTCCGCCGCGTTGCCCATCGCGCCATAGGCGAGAGCGAGGTTGAAATGGGCGTCGCTATCCTCCGGATAGAGCCGGGTTGCCAGGTTCAGAATCCCAACACTAACACCCGGATTGCCGCCTTGCGTATACATGGCGGCGAGCCAGTTGAGGGCGCGCAGAAGCCGCGGATAGATCTTCAGCGCTTCGAGCACTTGGTAGACGAATTCCTGCAGTTTGCCTTGCTTCCGCAGGTCCATCGCCTGCTTGAATGCCGCGTCAGCATCCTCGCGGAAGTTCCGCGGCAGACGCTGAAGCGTGAAGTACTTTCCGTTTGATTCGACGACATCCGATATCTCTCCAGGCTGGAGGTTCAGCGCTGCCCGAGACAACGCGGGATCGAGCTGGCTTGGATCGAGTTCCCCTAAATATCCGCCCGTGTCTGCGCTGGCTCGGTCGATGGAATTGTCCCTGGCAAGTTCGAAGAAAGATCCGCCCGCCAGAAGCTGCTGGCGGACTGCCCACGCCTTTTCCCGGTCATCGGAAACAACCATGCGGAGATACAGACGCTTCGGTGGAATCTTCGTCCGCCAAGCGGGATTGTGGGCCGCGACGTCGATCTTCTGCCCGGGATATATGCGAATCCAGTGATCCGCCATAATGAACGCACCGCGTGTCTGGTCGGGCATGTGACATCCGATGCAGCCTTTGACCCGGTTCACCGGGCACAAGCCTGCATGATTGGCGACTGTCTCGCCGTGGCAGCGCAAGCAGGTCTTCTCGGATTTGGCGGTCAGCACCAGAGGGGGAGCGTCGCGATGCGGGTCGTGACAGTCTGTGCACGTGAAGCCGCCCCCGCTTTGACGCCAGCACTCGGTATTCTTCAACGCTGTCACTTGATTGGAAATCAGCGTGTCGTACGGCAGGGGATCTTCGACGACACTGGAGCCTGCGTGACATTGCGAGCAGGGGCGCATCCGCTCGGCAACCGGCAGCTTTTTCGGGTTCAAGATGCCGAGATCCTGCGAATGCGCGCCGAGGGCGGCTAAGTGCTTTTGGCCGGGGCCATGACAGCTCTCGCAACCTATGCCGCTCTCGACGCGCGTTCCGTACGTTCGCGGCGCGCCGTGACAGGCGAGGCATCTCTTTTCCAGAAGCGGAGTCAAGACCCGGCCCAGCGCCGTTTCATAAGTCGAGGGTTTCTCTTCGGGAAAACCGAGCTCGAGTGCCAGCCGGTTCTGTTGGGCATAGTGAAAGTACCGGGCTTCCACCAGAGCCGGTCGCGGCAGAGGCAAACCCTCCAGCGCGGTCATGCGGACCAGAAAACTGATGCCGTGGCGTTCGCCGCCGATCGTAGCTTCCACCGGAAAATCGAGCGGCGGCTGTCCTGGCATTTGCACCCGGTATTGCATCTTCCGGCCGGCTCGGGCGAACGCATACTCGATCGCGGGCGGCGGGCCCTCCATGTACGTCTCGGAATATTTTGCGGGTAGCTGCGGGGTGGCAACGCCCGGCCAGGCCCGCGCCATGTTCGTGCGAGACTGCGTGATCGCAATCTCTTTGTGGCAACCGGCGCATACTTCGCGCCCCACATAACCGCTTTCGCCGGCTCCCGCGAGCGGGGAGAGCATCAGCAGCAGAGAGATCGGGCACACGGATAGGGCGGACCCTCGGCGTATGTACTCTGTCATCATCAGCTGCTTACCCTCAACCCCGCTTCCAGAGAAAGAGTGCACGGGCTCGCGCCGCTTGGTCAATTCTAATCCCATTTGCAGGGTGGTTGGGGCGGTTGGTAACGGCCCTGCCGTCCAGCTCGCCGGGTCGAGATCTGCGATCTGGGAGATGGTCTCGGTTAATGCCCTGGTATGAAAGCAGCCGTTTCACCCGAGCACTTGTACAGGCCTTCAGCAGGACCGGACATAACCTGGGAATGCATACTGAGCGGAATCCAGACGACATCCGGATCGCCAACGGTAACTGTGCCCTTGAAATTCGCCGGCACGACGCCGAGCACGGTGTACGGGACGCTGTTGAGCGTGACGGTGCGGCCGACCAAGCCAGGGTCCGCGCCGAATTGCCGTGTCCACAAACTGTGGCTCAGGACGCAGACTGGATTGCCGCCCGGCTTCTGATCTTCGTCGGCAAGAAACGTCCGCCCAAGGATGGCGCCGACACCGAGCAGGTCGAAGTAGTTTGCAGAAACCAGTTGCGCCGGCAGCGGCTCGGGATCACCCTTGCCGGACAAGGTAACGCCCCAGGGGATGAAGGCGGCGACGTCGGTGAAGACGTCGTTTTGAGCCCGGAAGTCCTGATAGTTGAGAACCGAGACTGGAGAGCGGTCGAGCGCCGGATTGCTGCTCTTGGTGACGCGATCCGACGTTTCGATGCGCATCAGCCGGGAGGGTTCGCGGACCGGAATGGGGCTTAGGAATACCGCGTTGGTCACGGTGAAGATGGCGGTGTTCGCTCCGATGCCGAGGGCGAGGGAGAGCATCGCCACCAGCGTGAAGGCGGGTTTCGCGGCGAGAGAACGGAACCCGAATCGTACATCTTGCCGGAGAGTTTCCATTTTTGTTGTGTGACGCGCCAGGGGGCGAAACGTTTTGATTTTACTAAGGTGCGAGCGGTTGAGGTTCCGGCCGGGAAGATGCCGGCGATTTGGTAACGAGGGGCTACTTTCCCAGCATGGGGAACAGCTTGCGCAATTCGTCGTCGGAGGGGCGGCGCCCGTATTCGCACAGTTCGAAGGACTCGGCGATCTTCACCTGCGCGGCGCGGTCGGCCCCGTACCATTTCTCCAGAGTCCTGCGGACGGCCGGACTGAGGCGCGGTTCGCGGCGGGATGCCAGCCATTTCTTGCGCTCTACCGGGTCTTTAGGAACCTGATCGAGCGTATGATCCACCCATGGCAACCACTCATAGAACTGCGAGACCATCGCATCCAGCGCGTCGATTTTCTTATCGAAGACGTCGTCGATGGCGATGGAGACGTCCGGGCGGAATGGATTCGGACGCTGAAACCCGTCTTCGTAATAAAAGAAGGCGGGGTTGTCATGGAGAGGCGGTGTGTCCGGGCAGATGTTGGGCACGACGACCATGTAGGCCGCGTCCTCGACCAGCACGCCGGTGTAGCGATGGTCGGGATGGTAGTCGTTGGGGCGCGGCGCGAGCACGATGTCGGCATTCCATTGGCGGATGCGGCGTATGATCTGCTCGCGGACGTTGACGGTGGGCAGCAGTTCGCCATCGTGATTGTCGAGGACTTCGTACGTCACGCCCAGGCGCCTGCCCGCTTCCATGGCTTCCGCGCGGCGGCGCTTGGCCAGCATACCGCCGCCCTCGCTTTGATGACCGGCGTCGCCGTTGGTCACAGAGACAAATTTCACATGGTGGCCCATGGCCACGAACTTGGCCGCGGTGCCGGCGGCGCGGATATCGCAATCGTCGGGGTGCGCGCCGAAAGCAATAACGCGGAGCTTGCCGTCGGACCCCTGCGCAGCGAGCATGCTCGCACACACGAGGAAGAAAGCGGTGAATTTCGCCATGACGGGAGAATTATAGCAGCCGGGGTTTGGAACTTAGGACTTGGGATTTGGCTGGGGCGCAGGCGGGCCGAAATGCCGGTGTGCATGGCGGTGGATCTCGCCTATGCTGCGGCCGGTGAGAAGAACGGCGATGAAGCCGGCCATCATCGGGGCAAATGTCATGGCCGCCCAAATCAGCCAGGACAACTCGACGGCGACGTTCAGCTCTACGCCGAAGAGCGTAAGCGAATGTCTCACCACCGAGTGCATCACCCCCAGATTGCTGGGAGCGCTGGGGATCACGGTACCGATGGACTTGATTACCAGCACCGCGGCAGCGGCCCAGATGGAGAGATCCATGTCGTAGCTGCGGAACAGCGCCCACACGGGAAGAATCTGCACGACCCAATAGAGCGTGGTAATGCCGAAAGCGCGCGCCAGTGTGCGCCAACTCCCCAAGTTGTGAATCTGATCCAGCGCGTGAACGAATCTCCCACCCCAGGTCCGGCTGGATAATAAAGTGTGCGCGTGCTGTTTGCGGAACAGGATGTACAAGAACACAGCCGCCAGAACGGCGACAATGGCCGCCGTGGCCTGCGCCACGTCGACAAGCCAGCGAGGCAGGCTCATTAAGGACGCCACTACCCAAAAGGCCCCCACAAGCCAGAGGCCGTCGAGCACGCGCTCGATGACCATCGAAGTCAGTGTTAGAGAGATGGGGATCTCGGCCCAGACCGTCAGCAGGTAGCCCCGTATGACTTCTCCGGGCCGCAACGGCAGCACGTCGCTGGCAAACAAACCGATGTAGATGGCCTGCACGGTTTCCCAGAAACCCGGGCGCTCGACCGGACTCAATATCGTGATCCACCGCCATGCTTGCACCAGGTAAACAGCCAGCTCGAGTACCACGGCCAACAGCACCCATTCCCACTTCACGGAGAGGACGGCTGCTTGGACCTGGGAAAAATCGTATCCGGAGAGAGCCCAAAACAAACTGCCGATAGAAACCGCGTACGTCACCAGCATGATGAGCCAGCCGGGAATTTTACGGCGCGCGGGTCTCGGCGGAGGGGAATCCATGCTGGGCAGGTTTTCCAGAAATTCATGATAGCAGCCACTTTTCGTGGGGTGAGATTTCTCACGGAATTGTGGCCGCGGCAACCCGGCAAGGTCATGAAAATGCTCGTACTGGCCCCGGAGGTTACATCTATGGAACAATTTGCAGGGTTGCTTGCCGGGTTCGCGCTGGCATGCAGTCTGGCTTTGGCGCAAACGGGCACGAGTGCTGTGACCATTCAACAGTGGCATGGCACTTTGGTGGATGCCAGCTGTGCCGGCTCTTCCAACACCAAGACTGCTGAGCAGGGCCAGCCCGTGGATACGGGGCGTCCGCAGAAGGGGCATGCCAAGGCCGAGAGTCCCGCTTCAGGCTGTGCGGTAAGCAGCACGACCAGCGCATTCGCTCTACAGACGGCTGGGGGCCAGGTAGTGAAGTTCGATTCGGTCGGCAACATTCGCGCGGCGGAAATGCTCAAGAGCAAACCAAATTGGACGAAAGACCTGAGCGCAGGCAAGCCGATCCACGCTAAGGTTTCGGGCACTCTATCCGGTGAGACAATCACCGTGGCTTCGCTCCAGTAGCGAGAAGCGAGCTTTTTCCGAACTGAGCCGGTTCGCGGTAAACTCCCCGTGTGAAGCCAATCGAACGTGTAGCCGTGCTGGGCGCGGGGACCATGGGGTCGCGCATCGCGGCTCATTTTGCGAATGCCGGAATTCCGGCCCTGCTGCTGGACATCGTCCTGCCGGGGAAACCGAATCGGAACGCCGCGGCGGCTGCGGGCCTTGAAAACGCTGCCAGGCAAAGACCCGGAGGGTTCTTTACTCCGGACGGGGCGCGACTCGTCGCACCGGGTAATTTTGAAGACCATCTGAAAGAAATCGCTGGCTGCGACTGGGTCATCGAGGCGGTCACCGAAAATCTCGACATCAAACGCGAGCTCTGGGGCAAGGTGGCGAGCCTGCGCGCGCCGGATTGTATCCTTTCCACCAACACCAGCGGTATCCCGCTGGCAGCCATTTCCAACGGGTTCGACAGCGAATTTCGGCGCCACTTTTTGGGGACGCACTTCTTCAATCCGCCGCGCTATTTGCACCTGCTCGAAGTCATCCGCGGCGAGGAAACCATGCCCGAAGTGCTGGGCTTCGTCCAGGATTTCTGCGACTGGCGGCTGGGCAAGGGCGTGGTTGCCTGCAAAGACACACCAAACTTCATCGCCAACCGGATCGGCACGTTCTTCGGCTCGACCATCCAGAAAATCACGGTGGAAGACGGTTACGCCATTGAAGAGGTGGACGCGCTGACGGGGCCGCTGATCGGGCTGCCCAAGAGCGCCAGCTACCGGCTTCTCGATATTGTGGGCCTGGATGTGTGGGCCATGGTGACTCGCAACCTGCACGATATGGCGGCCCACGATCCCTGGCGCGATCGTTTCGTCATGCAGCCGTTTCTGGATGAGATGGTGAAGCGCGAATGGTTGGGCGAAAAACGCGGCCAGGGATTGTACAAGCGCGTGCGGAAGGGCGCGGAGAAGGAGATATGGGCGGTCGATTGGAAAACGCTGGAGTACCATCCGGCAGAGAAACCGCGCTTCCCTTCCGTGGATGCCGCCAGGAATATAGAGGACCTGGGCGAGCGGCTGCGCATGCTGGTGGCTGCTTCGGACCGCGCCGGTTCGTTCCTGTGGAAGCTGTTCAGCGACCTGTTTCTCTATTCCGCCGGCGTGGTGCCGGAGATTTCCGATCGTGTTGTCGAAATCGATCGCGCCATGCGCTGGGGGTACGCAAACAAGCTTGGGCCCTTCGAGTTATGGGACGCCTTGGGCTTTGAAGCCACCACGCGCCGCATGGAGAGTGAGGGCCGGTGGTTCCCGGAGAATCTGCACCGCATGCTCTCCTCGGGCGCGAAATCGTTCTATCGACCGGCAGACCGTGACGGCCGCCCACACACCGAGTACTTCGATCTGGCGTGCGCGGGCTACCACACGCTTGAAGATCGGCCGGGAATTCTGGATTTGGGCGACATCCGTCGCGCGCGCGGCGTGGTGCAAAAGAACGCCGGGGCGTCTCTCCTCGACATCGGCGACGGCGTGCTGTGTCTCGAGTTCCACAGCAAAATGAACTCCATCGGCCAGGATCAGGTGAGCATGATCCAGGCCGCGATCGATGAAACCGCGCGAAACTTTCAGGCGATGATCATCGCCAACGAGGGCGACAACTTCAGCGCCGGCGCCAACTTGATGCTGGTGCTGCTGGCCGCGCAGGAAGGCGAATGGGATGAGCTCAACGCCGCCATTCACGCGTTCCAGCAGGCTAACATGGCCATCAAGTATGCGCCGCGCCCGGTGGTGGCGGCGCCCTTCGGCTTGACGCTGGGCGGCGGCTGCGAAATCGCGCTGCACGCGGCGCGCGTGCAGGCTTCGGCGGAACTGTACATGGGGATGGTGGAGACCGGCGTGGGCGTGATTCCAGCGGGCGGAGGGTGCAAAGAAGCTCTGTTGCGCACCGGGGATGCCAAACACGCGTTCGAGCTGATCGGCTATGCGAAGGTTTCTTCGAGCGCGGACGACGCGCGCAACATGGCTCTGCTGCGTGACGGCGACGCTATTTCCATGAACCCCGAGCGGCTGATTGCCGATGCCAAGGCGCAAGCTTTGCTGCTCGCCGAAACGCATGCGCTGGGGGTGCCCCGGCAGGACATCAAAGTGGGCGGCAACAGCGTCTACGCGCTTCTGAAGATCGGCGTGTATATGGCGCGGCAGGGCAATTATATTTCCGAGTACGATACCGTAGTGGGTGAAAAACTCGCCTACGTGCTCAGCGGCGGGCGGGCGACCGGCGAACACATGGTTTCCGAGCAGTATTTACTGGATCTCGAGCGGGAAGCTTTCTTGAGCCTGTGCGGCCGGCTGGAAACACAGCAGCGCATGCAGCACATGCTCAAGACGGGCAAGCCGCTGAGGAACTGAAACGAGAAGTCAGGAGTCAGAATGCAAGAAGCAGTGATCGTGGATTGTTTGCGCACGGCGGTGGGCAAGGCTCCACGCGGCGTGCTGCGGAACTCACGGCCGGACGATCTCGCCGCGGCCTGCATTGGCGCGCTGCTCTACAAACACCGGCAAGTTCCGAACGACGAAGTGGACGACGTAATTTTGGGCTGCGCCATGCCCGAAGCCGAATCGGGGAACAACATGGCCCGCCAGGCGGCGCTACGCGCCGGGCTTCCGGACATCGTTCCGGGCGTGACCATCAACCGCTTCTGCAGTTCCGGGCTGCAATCCATCGCCATGGCGGCCGATCGCATCCGGTCCGGCGGCGCTCACATCATTCTGGCCGGAGGCAGCGAGTCCATGAGCCTGATTCCGCGCGGCGGCAACAAGCTCGCGCCGAATCCCTGGTTCGTCGACCACCGTCCCGAAATCTACCTGAACATGGGACTCACCGCCGAGCAGTTGCAGCGCAAGTACGGCATCTCGCGCGAAGAGCAGGATGCCTTCTCGCTGCGCAGCCATCAGAACGCCCTGGCCGCTCAGGCTGCGGGCAAATTCAACGAAGAGATCGTCCCGTTTGAAGTCGAGACCTTGACCCCCAATGGCCAGAAGCCGCACATATCCAAAACCGTCTTCAACCGTGACGAAGGCCCGCGCGCCGATACGACCCTTGAAGCGCTCGGCAAACTCAAGCCGGTGTTTCACGCCA